>Ga0307410_10001458_pt1 | contig 10688 bp, 8 predicted proteins | sample 322Ometagenome_3_FD_203707 | JGI IMG/M metagenome (GOLD analysis project Ga0307410, IMG submission 203707) | Maize rhizosphere microbial communities from greenhouse at UC Davis, California, United States - 322HYB-O-3 | ecosystem: Host-associated > Plants > Roots > Rhizosphere > Soil | place...
GCGCGCGTGCTCGACGGCTGGTACGTGGCCTGCCGCTCGAGCGAGCTCGGCGAAGAGCCGCGAGCCGTCACCGTGCTCGGCACGCCGCTCGCGCTGTTCCGGGGCCCGGGCGGGCGGCCCGGTGCGTTGCTCGACCGCTGCCCCCACCGCAACTTCCCGCTCGCGCAGGGCCGCGTGCTGCCGTCGGGCACGCTCGAGTGCGGCTACCACGGCTGGCAGTTCGACGGCCGTGGCGCCTGCCGGTTCGTGCCGGGCCTGCTCGGCGAGCCGGCCGACGCGGCCGCGCGGCGCGTGCCGGCCTGCGCCGCGCGCGAGGCGCAGGGCTTCGTGTGGGTGTGGGGCCGCGCCGACGCCGAGCCGCAGGCCGAGCCCTTCCACGTGCCCTGCCTGGACGACCCGCGCTACGTCGCCGTGCAGCGCACCTTCGACTTCGAGTGCACGCTGCATGCCGCGCTCGAGAACGCGCTCGACGTGCCGCACACCGCGTTCCTGCACCGCGGCCGCTTTCGCGGGGGCGACGCGAGCGAGATCGAGGCCGTGCGCCGCCGGCTGCCCGGCGGCGGCCTCGAGGTGCAGTACCTCGGCGAGCGGCGCCGGCCCGGCGAGGCGAAGCCGCGCCAGGGCCGCCCGCCGGTCGAGCACTGGGACCGCTTCTTCCTGCCGGCCGTCGCGCAGGTGGAGTACCGCGACGGCGAGCGCTCGCACCTGATGGCGACCATCCTCCACACGCCCATCCACGACCTGCTGACGCGCGCGTACTTCGTGCAGTGCATCCGCCTGCCGCTGCCAAGGTGGCTGTACGGCTCGTACGTGGCGCGCAAGGTCGACCAGGTGCTGCGGCAGGATCGCGACGCGCTGCGGGTGCAGACGGAGTCGATCCGCCGTTTCGGCGGCGAGCGCTACGCCTCGACCGAGCTGGATCTGATGGGCCCCGAGATCTGGCGCATGCTGAAGCAGGCGGAGCGCGGGCTCGCGGTCGACGAAGACGCGCCCGAACGCCGCGTGAAGTTCCTCGCCTAGCGCACTGTGGCCTCGTTCACAGGATCCGCGGCTGCGCGTCGATAGAGTGGCGCCGCGCCCGGGAGATGTCCGATGAGCACGAACCATCGCTACCCGGTGGCCCTCGACGATCTCGATTGGCTGGTGTCGAGCGGCTTCCTGACGTTCTTCCGCTGGGAGTACGAGGACTCGCGCCCCGCGCTGGCCCAGCTCTACGGCAAGGGCAAGCGCCTGCAGTGGAACGCGGACGACCGCATCGACTGGTCGCAGAGCCTCGACCCCGAGAACCCGATGCAGGTGCCGGATCTGATGATCCCGATCTTCGGCTCGGAGATCTGGAACGCGATGGACGAGAAGCGGCGCGCTGAGCTGCGCGGCACGTGCAGGCCTGGCAGCTCTCGCAGTTCCTCCATGGCGAGCAGGGCGCCTTGATCTGTACCGCCAAGATCGTGCAGCAGGCGCCGAGAATGGACGCCAAGTTCTATGCCGCGACCCAGGTCATGGACGAAGCGCGTCACGTCGAGGTGTACGCACGCCTGCTCCACGAGAAGTTCGAGCTGGCCTACCCGATCACACCGACGCTGAAGAGCCTGCTCCGGGACGTGGTCGGGGACTCGCGCTGGGACCTCACCTATCTGGGCATGCAGATCCTGATCGAGGGCCTCGCGCTCGCGGCCTTCGGCAACATTCGCGACACCTCTCGGAACGGCCTGACCCAGCAGGTGCACGCCTACGTGATGCAGGACGAAGCTCGCCACGTGGCCTTCGGCCGGCTCGCGCTGCGCGACTACTACCCGCAGCTCGGCGACAAGGAGCGCGACGAGCGCGAGGAGTTCGCCGTCGAGGCGTGCTACGCGATGCGCGACCGCTTCCAGGCCCGGGAGGTGTTCCGCGCGCTCGGCCTGCCCGAGGACGAGTGCGTCGGCTACCTCGAGCGCTCCGAGCTGATGCGGCGCTTCCGCAGCAACCTGTTCAGCCGCATCGTGCCCTCGCTCAAGCAGATCGGCCTCTGGGGCCCGCGCATCCGAAGGGCCTTCGACGACATGGGCGTGCTCCCGTACGCCGACGTCGATCTCGATGCGCTCTCGCGGGACGACGATCGCATCGCGCGCACGCTCGCGGGCGGCGACAGCGCCACGACGCCGGCATGAGCCGGGTCGGGCAGCGCGACGGTCCGACTCGGACGGCGGCCCTTCTCACTGCCTCCGGATCGGAAGCTCGTTGCTGAGCAGGCCGCTTCCAGTCTGCACCTGGAGCAGGTGGAGGCCCGGCGCGGTGGGCGGGGCGGCGAGATCGATCGAGACGCCGCTCGCGTCGCAGAAGCCGTTCACGACCTGACCGCTGCAGGTCAGCGTGGCGGCGACGGGTACGCCGTCGATCAGCACCGTCGCGCCGGGCGGCACGTCTTCGGCGCGCACCGCGATCGGGTCGTCGCCGGGCAGGATCGGCAGGTCGGGCCGCCCGTCGCTGAAGAAGGTCCCGACCGACGGCACGAACAGGGTGGGCTGCACGGTCGCCGCCGAGACGTTCGCGCGCTGCTGGCCGGTGAAGGTGAGCGTCGTCGTGCCCGCCTGGGCCTCGCTGATCAACTGGGCGCGCGTGAGCGTCACGCCCTGGCCCCGGTAGGTGCCGTCGGTGCGGAAGCTCAGCGTGAGCGCGGCGCCGCTGCGGATGCCCGTCCCGAGCAGGTTGACGACGCCGTTCAGGTCCGCCGTCTCGAGCGCGCCCAGCATCGCCACCGTGGCGGGCAGCGCACCCGCCGCCGTGGTGCGGAGGTTCAACGTCACCTGCCGCCCGAACGCGCCCGACTGCCCGTTGCTCATCTCTTCGATCATCTGGAAGATGTCGAACGCGGCCACGTTGTAGGCGTTGCGGAATGCCCCGGGCACCGCATCGCTGCCGAAGGCCAGCGCCCAGTTCGTGAACTCGTCGAAGCCGATCTCGGGCGACCAGGGCGCGTCCGTGGCGCCGGCGGCCGTCGCGGTGGCGAGCACGTCGCGCACGTTCGTCACGCCGGCCGAGAACTGGAGGTAGCGGTCGGTGATCCCGCGCATCGTGGGCGCCTCGAAGCCGCCGACGAAGAACGACGCCGTACCGGCGCCGTGAGGCAGGGCATGACAGCCGCCCGGCCCGGAGTCTGCGCAGGTCTCGGGGCCCGCGCCGCCCGCACCGGGCGGGTTCACGCCGCCCTTGTTCTCGAAGAAGTCCGAGAAGCCTGCGACGGCCTCCACCGTGAGCTGGTCGTCGAAGCGGCGCGTGCGCGCGGGCGGGTACTGGATGCTCTGGAGGTAGGTCGCCATCGCGTCGCGCTCGGCGCTCGACAGCCCGCCGGGCTCACCGACGTCGTTGGTCGGGCAGGCGCCCTGCGTGCACATCACGCCCGAGAGCGAGGCGTTCACCAGGTGCCGGAAGCAGCTCTGATCGTCGGTGCAGTTCGCGGGCGCGGCGTTGGTGGCGCCGACCTCGCCGTTGCGCCCGGCGAAGGGGTCGCCGAGCGTGCCGTCCCAGTGGAGCGGCAGCGTGTTCTCGAGCCCGCGCACCGGCATCGTGCTGCGGGCCTCCTCCTGCTCGCAGCCGTCGAAGGTGCACCGCGCGCCGATCACCCAGAGCAGCTGGTCGACGTGGCCGTCGGGGTGGCAGCTCGCGCACGAGAAGGTTCCCGTGGTGGAGCCGGCGGCGTCGTTGAAGGCGATGCGGCCGCTTCGGATGGCCGGCGGCGTGATGTCGCCGGTGAAGGCCTTCCGCCGCACCTCCGACAGGTTGGCCGGGTCGCTCACGTCGATCTCGGAGATGCTGTCGTCGAGCGTGTTCAGGACGAAGGCGGTGAGCGGCGCGCCGCTCACCGGGTCCGAGCGCAGCGCGATGCCCCGAGGCCCGTGACCGACGTCGAGGACGTCGAGCACCGCGCCGGTGTTCGCGTTCACGGCGAACACGCGGCTCGACGACGCCGCGGTGCCGACGAGCACCTGGTCGTCGGCGCTGAGCTCGATGCCGTAGGGCGTGGCGAGCTGCCGGCCTGCGGCGGGCTGCGCCGGCGGGATCGGCTCGAGCTCGAACACGGCCGGCGCGTCGCAGCTCCCGCCCGAGCAGTCCACCACGCCGATCTGGTTCAGGAACATCCGGTTGTCGAGGTCCGCGAGGCCCTGGCCCTGCGTGCCCGCGCGCCCGTTCTCGGCGTTCCGCGCGTCCGTCTGCGCCACGAAAACCTTGCCGGCCGAGCTCACCGCGAGGCCGTAGAGCAGCGTTCCCACCCCCTCGACCACGTCGACCTGCGCGTCCGTCGCGGTGTCGAAGACGAACAGGTCGCGGTCGGGCATCAGCGGATCCTTCGCGATGTCCACCTCGAAGCCGACGAGCTGCGGGTTCTGCGCGAAGTTCGCCTGCGTGAAGTCGAAGGTGCACTGCGGGTCGCCCGGGTCGGGCGCGCCGATGCACGACGACAGCTCCGAGCGGTTGCCCGACTCGAAGGCCGGCACGAACAGCAGGCCGTCGCGCACGCGCATCGCGCGCGGCTCCTGGGCGTTCAGCGCGAGGAAGCCCGTCACCGCGTAGCTGTTCGCGTCCACGATCGCGATCCGGTTGCGCGAGGAGAGCGCGACGTAGGCCTTGTCGTTGCTCGCGAACACGATGCCGGCGGGCTCGTCGAAGTCGGTGATCAGATCGGCGGCGTCGACGCTCTGGATCGTCTCGACGATCTGGTACTGGCTCGCGCCCGGCGCGAGCGAGATCACGCTGACCGAGTCGGAGACGTGGTTCGCGACCCACAGCTCGCTGCCGTCGGGCCGGAGCGCCACGCTCACCGGGTCGACGCCCACCTCGATGGTCGCGAGCAGCGCGAGATTCGAGGTGCCGATGACCCGCACGCGACCCGCGCTGGTGAGCACCGCGTAGAGGAAGGCGCCGTCCGGCGACAGCAGGAGGGGGTGCGCCTGCGGGCTCTCGAACAGCTGCGCGCCCGCCACCTCGTGCTCCGGCGGCGGGGGCGCCGATCCGCAGCCGACCCCCGACAGGAACGCGACCCCGTAGGCCGCACCCAGCAGCGCGGCGATCAGACGGCGCAGGGCTCGCATCGGGCACCTCCTCGCGGAGCGGTCTCCTCGCGTTTCGCGGCTGCGCCGCGCCGAACGGAGGGGTCGGCGCGAAGCCCGCCGATCATACAACCCGCGCGACCCCGCGCGGTTGCTCGATTCCGGGCCGGCAGTCGTTAGGCTCGGCCACCGCCATGCAGTCGACAGCCCGAAGCTTCCCGCTGGTCCTGGTCGCGCTCCTCTCGCTCGCCTGCTCGAGCTGGTTCTCGGCAAGGCTCGACCCGCCGCCCGGCGCCCGCCTCGAAGACGCCTGGCGCCTCTACCAGATCTCGGAGGACGCCAAGGCCATGGCGATCGCCGTCGACGAGAGCGCAGGCCGGCGGGTATGGGGGATCCGATACGGGTACCTCAGCCAGGAGAGCGCGAACCGCGGCGCCCTGTCGGAATGCGAGTCGAATGCGAAGCGGGCGGGCATCTCGGCAGATTGTCACCTCCTGGCAGTCGGGAATCGCCGTCCGCCCGGCGCGGTGAGGGCCTGCGCCGACGGGAGAGCCTCCGCTCGCTTCTGCGAGATCATGAACACGCTGGTTCCGCCCGATCCCGAGCCGGCGCCGACGTCTTCCGACTGAGCGCCCTCCAGCGGCCCGTTGCCACAAACACACGGCCAGCGCCACTGACGTGCGGGCCCGAGGCTCTTTGCGCGGCGAGGGATGTGCTCCCGCAACGCGCTGAGGTCGCGGCCCGGACGCTGGAGGCGCCATGCAGCTGCGCATGCTCGTGTTGGGGCTGGCCCTGCCGCTCGGCTTCGCCGCTCTCGGCGATCGCGCCGAGGCCACGACGATCTTTGCCGAGACCTTCGACGGCTACACCGACTTTCCCGACGAGGTTCCCGACAACGACGAGGTGAACCTCGGGGTGCCGACGACCTCGGAGGGGGCGAGCGAGACCTGGTTCGCGGCGCGCTTCGGTACGCCCGAGACGGACCTCGACTGCGACCTCGCGGTGCAGGAGCACGGCGGCGACGGCAACAACACGCCGGTCGGCCGCTTCGAGGACCAGGCCGGGCTCCTGTTCGCGGTCGACACCACGGACCTGAGCGACGTGCTGCTGAGCTTCGACTGGCGCACCTTTGCCGCGCCCGCCGGCGACCAGAGCGTGGTCGGCTACTTCATCGGCGCGTCGCCCTTCGGCGCCAACGCGCTCGCCGACTCGAGCGAGGGCTGCGACCACGATGGCTGCTCGGACCTCGAGAGCCTCGACCCCGGTCTCTTCACCGAGCTGCTGCGCGTCGACGTGCACAGTGACTTCACCCACCACGAGCTCGCGCTGCCCAGCGACGCCGGCATCGTGTGGGTGGCGTTCTGGCACGACGGCGGCGAGAACGACTACACGAAGCTCGACAACGTGCTGGTCACGGCGGTCCCCGAGCCCGCGGCAGCGCTGCTGCTGCTCGCCGGTACGGCCGGTCTCGCCGCGTTCGGCCGCAAGAGGGCGTAGCGAGGGCGGGGCGCTCGCCCGGCGGGGGGTCCGTCTCTACCAGCTCCTCGCGCCGCCGCCGCCGAAGCCGCCGCCCGAGAAGCCGCCGCCTCCGAAGCCGCTGCGGCCCGAGCCGCCGCGCGGCGCCGAGCTCAGCGCCGAGCCGATCGTGCCGAGCGACTGCCCGAGGCCGTCCACGAACGAGCGCGGGCGAAACGGGCCCGGCGCGCGGCTCACGTACCAGCGGGGCGGCTCGCGGTAGAGCCCCTCGAAGGCCTCCGCCCAGACGTCCGCCGCATCGAGCACGAGCGCGTACGGCAGCACACGCTCGAAGCGCTCCGGCGAGCGGCCGCCCATCCGCTCGAGCCGGTCCTTGTCGACGCGCGCCACGAACTCGCGGAAGCCGAGGATCTCCTCGTAGACGGCGCGCCCGCGCGCCGTGCGGCGCGGCATCGCGCGCGAGAACAGCAGCACGAGGCCGCCGGTGAGCGCGATCGCCACGGCCGCCCGGGGCGGCGCGTTCGCGAAGAACGCCACGAGACCGCCGACGAGCGCCGCCAAGCCGACGGCCGCATAGCGTCGCCGCACGAGCTCCGGCGAGGTGGGGAAGAAGCGGCCGTCGCGGCTCACCGCCTGGTCGATGGCCTCCCGCAGCGCGGGCAGGTGCACGTAGAAGCGGTTGCGCAGCGACGAGACCCGCACGCTGTCGCCCGACGCGAAGAGCCGGCCGAACAGCAGCGCTTCGTGCGGCCGCAGCTCGCCGGCATCGCGCAGCTTCACCAGCCGCCAGTCCCGGTCGCGCAGGAACAGGAAGCCCTCCCCCTCGACCTCCTCGATGCGCAGGTAGCCGCGCACGGCGAGGTCGAGCAGCGTCGCGCTCACGTCGACGAGATCGACCCGCTCGTCGAGCACCACGCCGACCTCGGCGGGCGAGAGACCCTCGGGCGGCTCGTAGCGCACGGGCAGCGCCGCCCGACCGGCGGGATCCCGCCCCCCCGCGCGCCAGAGCCCGATCAGCCCGGCGAGCGCGAGGGCGGGCAGCAGCGTCCACGCCGACAGGTAGTCCCGCGCGCGCGCCAGCCAGCGCTCGCTGCGGCTCGGCTCGCGCACGGCGCCCTTCGGCAGGCCCACCACCACCGACAGCCCTTCCCGGGGCCCGAGGCTCCGTTCCGCCACGAAGGAGAGCGCGGCGACGCCGCTCGTCGTGCGGCAGTCCTGCTCCACCGACCCGAGCGGCCCCGTGAAGCAGGCGTGCTCGACCGCGGCCGGCTCCACGCCCGCCGGCAGGTACACCGTCACGCTCGCGCGCTCGACCGGCACGAGGACCTCGTGTCCGATCGCGTTCCAGTAGAGCTCGTCGTGCTGCTCGAAGAACAGCAGCCCGCGCCGCACGCGGTAGCGGATCCAGTAGTCCTCGACGCCGCTCACCGTCGCATCGGGGTCGCCGATCCGGAGCTCGAGCAGCCGCCCGGTCGCGCGCGTGCGCACCGGGCGCGCCCGGCCGTCTGCGTCGGTCACCTCGACCGCGTCGACGGCGATTCGGTAGTCGGCGGCGCGCCCGCGCCCGTAAGCCACCGGGATTTCGCGCAGGATGCCGTGCCGCGACGCGCCCTCGAAATCCCAGCGGATGCGCTCGATCACCCCGAACGCATCCTCGCTCTCGAGGTAGATCTCCGTGTCCCAGGCGAGCACGCGCTCGGCCGAGGCGCCGCCCGCGCCGAGCAGCGCCGCGAGCAGCAGGGCGAGCGCGCACCGGTGCAGAGACGTCGTGCTCAGCTGAAGCTGACCTTCGGCGCGGCACGCTCGGCCGTGGAATCGAGCTCGAAGTATTCGCGCTTGGTGAAGCCGAAGGGGCCGGCGAGCAGGTTGCCGGGAAACGACTCGATCGCCGTGTTGAGGTCGCGCACGATCGCGTTGTAGTAGCGGCGCGCGTTCTGGATCGCGTCCTCGAGGCCCGACAGGTCGCGCTGGAGACCGAGGAAGTTCTCGTTCGCGCGCAGCTCCGGGTACGCCTCGGCCACCGCGAACAGCGATCGCAGCACGCCCTGCAGGTTCGCCTCGGCCGCGGCGTGCTCGCCGGGCGTGTGCGCCTGCATCGCCTGCGTGCGCGCGGCGGTCACCTTCTCGAAGGTGGCCTGCTCGTGGCGCGCATAGCCCTTCACCGTCTCGACGAGGTTGGGAATCAGCTCCCAGCGCCGCTTCAGCTGGACGTCGATGTCGCTCCACGCGCTCTCGCTGCCGTTCCGGAGGCGCACGAGGCGGTTGTAGAGCGAGATCGCGAAGACGACGAGCACGGCGACGAGGCCGAGCAGGATCCAGCCCATGACCTGGCCCTCCCCTGGCCTCTCGTTAGCGGAGGCGCTGCGCAGCCGCGAGGCTACGCGTCCTCGCCGCCGGCCGCGCCGAACAGCAGGTCGAGCAGCCCGCGCGCCTCGGGCGTCACGAAGGCGCACACCTGGTCGCCGGGCTCGAGCGAGGTGTCTCCGCGGGGCACGACCAGGCTCTCCCCCCGCACGATCAGCGCGACCAGCGACCCCTCCGGCAGCGACAGGTCGCGAACGCACGCGCCCGCCACGGCACTGACGGGATGCACGAAGTACCACACGAACTCGCCCGGGAACTCCCGCAGCGAGACCAGCTCGACGCTCGCTACGGGATGCGGGGCCGCCGCGCGCGAGATGCCGAGCCAGCGCGCCGCGAGCCCCACCGTCGCGCCCGGCACCAGCGCGTTCACGACCACGGCGAAGAAGACGAGGTGGAACAGCTCGTCGCCGGACGGAATGCCCCGCAGCACGGGATAGGTCGCGAGCACGATCGGCACGGCGCCGCGGAGTCCCACCCACGACACGAACAGGCTCTCGCGCCAGGGCGGCCGGAACGGCGCGAGCACCGCGAGCACGGCCAGCGGCCGCGCGAGGAAGGCGAGTGTCAGCGCCAGCGCGAGCCCCAGCCCCAGGTTCGGCAGCAGCCGCGAGGGGAACACCAGCAGACCGAGCAGCACGAACATCACGATCTGCGCCAGCGAGGCCAGCGAGTCGTGCACGCGGCGCACGCCCGCGCGGTATGGAAGCGAGCCCCCGGCGAGCACGATGCCGGCGAGGTAGACGGCGAGGAAGCCGCTGCCGCCGAGCAGCGTGCTGACGCCGAAAGACAGGAAGGCGACGGCCAGCGTCACCACCGGATACAGCCCCGCCGCCGGAAGCGAGACGACGTGCAGCGTGAAGCGTCCGAGCAGGCCCGCGCCCACCCCGCCCGCCGCGCCCAGTACGAGCTGCTGCGCGAAGAGCCCGAGCGTCTCGCCGATCCCGGCGCCCGAGGCGAGGAGCAGCTCCGTGGCGAGGAGCGTCAGGAACATCGCCATCGGGTCGTTGAGCCCGGACTCGACCTCGAGCGTCGCGGCGGTGGAGTGCTTGAGCCGCACGCCGCTGCTGCGCAGCACCGAGAAGACGGCCGCCGCGTCGGTGGACGACACCACCGCGCCGACCAGGCAGGCCAGCGCCGGGGGCAGGCCGAGCCCGATGCCGACGCCGGCGACCACCGCGGCGGTGAGGAGCACGCCGAGCGTGGCGAGCGCGCTCGCACGGGCAGCCGTGCGGCGCAGCACCGCGGGCGAGGTGTTGAGCCCGCCGTCGAAGAGGATCAGCGCGAGCGCAACGTTGCCGAGCCGGAAGGCCAGCTCGTAGTCCTCGAAGGGGATGCCGCCGATCCCTTCGGAGCCCGCCAGGATGCCGAGGAACAGGAAGATCAGCAGCGCCGGGACGCCGAGCCGGCCGGGCAAGGGGCTCGCGAGCCCGGCGAGGAGCAGCAGCAGGCCGACCGCCGAGAGCACGAGGGCGGTGGCGAAGGGCTCGGTCACGGGGCGCGGGGGCCGCCGAGGAGGTCGCGCACGCGCGCGATCTCGCCGGCGCCGCCGAAGACGAGCAGGCGATCCCCCGCCTCGATCGCGTCGCCCGCGGCCGGATTGGGCGTCGTCACGCCGGCGCGCTCGATCGCGAGGATGCTCGCGCCGGTGCGCGTGCGCAGGGCGAGGCCGGCGATCGTTTGCCCGGGCGGCAGGCCCGCCGGCACGTCGATCCACTCGGTGGCGACCTGCTGGAGCAGCTCGGTGAGCCACGGGTCGAGCCCCATGCCCGGCGGCGTCTGGAGCAGCGCGTAGCCCTCGTCGCGCAGCTCTTCGACGAAGGT
>Ga0307410_10001460_pt1 | contig 10683 bp, 10 predicted proteins | sample 322Ometagenome_3_FD_203707 | JGI IMG/M metagenome (GOLD analysis project Ga0307410, IMG submission 203707) | Maize rhizosphere microbial communities from greenhouse at UC Davis, California, United States - 322HYB-O-3 | ecosystem: Host-associated > Plants > Roots > Rhizosphere > Soil | place...
ACTCTTCGATGGTAAAGACGACTTCCTTGGGCTGGATGCGCGCGGCGCGCATGCGGCCGAGCGTCTGGCCGACCTTCACCCGGTACTGCTCCTTCGTGCTCACGTCGCGCATGATCGCCACGGAGTTCCGGCCGTTCGGGTCGTACGCCACCGCGACGAGCCGGAGGTCGGCGATCATCGGCCGCAGCTCGCCGTTCGCCATGAGCGACACGAACGGGTCGCGGCGGCCGCCGTGCGCGTAGCCGAAGGTCTCGCGCACGAACGCGACCTCGCCCGCCTGCTCCGCGCCCGCGGCGCCCACGGTCACGGACACGCTCTGACCAGGACGACGGCCGCCGGCCGCCGGCGCCGTCGGCGTGCCGCCCGCCATCGGCTTGGCCGCCGCGTTCGCCCGCTCGCCCGCGCGCGGGCTCGCCGTCGTCCGCGCGGCGGTGCTCGCCGTCGTGGCGGCCGACGCCTCGGGGTCGGTCATCGCCGCCGTGTGCACGTTCGTCGCCGCGGTGGCGCGGAGCGCCGCCTCGCGCGACTGCGTGATCGGCGGCGCAGCCAGGGACGGACCCTGCATGCTCCCGCCGGTCACCCCCGCCGCCGCGTCCGCCGCGGCGGTCTTCGAGCCGGACTCGGCGTCCGGAACCGCTCCCTCGGGCGCGACGCGCTCGGGGCCCGCGACTTCAGGCGCAGCGCTCTCGGGCGCGGCACCGTCGGCCGCGGCAGTGTCCGCCGCGGCCCCCTCGGGGACGGCGCCCGTGGCGTCGGCGGTCGCGTGCAGGGCCACCTTCGCCCCGAACGCGACGGCGCCCACGCCCAGGCCGATCACGTAGCGCCGCGCGCGACGCTTCAGCGCGTCCATGAATTCGTCCATCATCGATCCACCCCCTGGGCGATCTCGCCGCCGCGCTCTTCGGTCACGGGGCCGGTGCGCGCCACGAACGTCTGGATCTCGAACTCGGAGTTGAGCATCGCCGGTGCGTCCTTCGCCACGGTCTTCTGCTGGCTCGGCACCGGCGTGAGCTTGAGGTTCACCGGCGCGACGATGCGCGTCAGCGAGCCGACGTTGCTCAGGAACTCGGCGAGCGCGTGGTAGCCGCCCTTCACCGTCAGGCGGTAGCGGTACGTGTCGAAGGTCTCACCGCCGAGCACCGGCTCCGGCACCACCGAGCCGATGTCGAGGTTCACGCGGCGCGCGGCCGTCGACACCTGCTCGAGCAGGGCCGGCACCTCGTTGCTGGTCGGCACGAGCTGCCGCATCAGCTCGAGGCTGGCCGCGTACTGCGCGACCCGCGCCCGGAGCTGGTCGACGCTTCCCTTCGCCAGATCGCGCTTGGCGCGGGCGTTGGCCGAGTCGAGCGTCGCCACGCGCGCCTCGGTCGTGTCGAGCTCCGCGGCCTTGGGCTGGTAGACCTGCATGTAGAAGAGCACCGCCAGCAGCACCGAGAAGACGACGATGCCGGCCAGCACCTGCTCGCGCTGTGTTTGTGGTCTGAGGTTCATAGTCGGCTACCTTACCGAGAGCGTCACGGGGACGGTCTGAATGGCCGTCGAGTCGGGCGTCTGGTACTCGGCGTCGAGCTGGAAGTCCGTGACCTCGCGACCGTCGAGCACGACGAGGGCGGACTTGGCGAGGGTGACGTTCTGCACGAACGGCGACGCCTCGAGCACCCGCATGAACCGCGTGAGCGCCTGGATGTCCACCGTGTTGCCGTTGATGGCGAACTTGAGCGCGGGCGGGGGCTCGGGCGCCTTCGGCTTGGCGGGCTTCGCCGACGACTCGTCGTCCTCCGCCTCGGCCTTCGCTTTCCCCTTGGCGTCGGCCGTGGCCGTGTCGGTGGCCGCGGCCGGGAAGACCGGCGCGCTCGTCTGCTGGATCGACGTCAGCCAGGTGAACGGCGGGAGCGCGCGGCTCACCTCGTCCATCACGTGCGGCCACACGTAGCGGTTGTTGTCGATGGCGCGAATGACCGTGATCTGCCGCATGACGGAGTCGACCTGCGCCTGGGCCCGGTTGCGCTCGGCGAGGACGGCGGCGTAGCGCGTCGAGTCCTGTACGGCCGCGCGCTCCCGCTCGGCGACGTCGGCGGCGCGCGCCGTTTGCGCGGTGTAGAGGAAGGTCACGGCGGTGCCGGCGACGCCAACGCTCGCCACCGCCGCCACCAGGAACGGATCCTTGACCTGCGCGACGACCGCCTTGAGCGCCGCGAGGCTGCTGGCGCCGCGCGCCTTCGTCGACTTCCGCGCGCCGGGCAGGAGGTTGATCTGGATCATCGGGTAGTCTCGGGTGAGCTCACGCGACCTGGCGCAGCGCCAGCCCGATCGGCAGCATCAGGAGCGGCGCGACGTCGTCGGTGGTGAGCGAGTCCAGGGCGCCCTCGCGCACCTTGAGGTTCGCGAGCGGGTTCGCCTGCTGGACGCTGACGCGGAGTCGCTGGGCGAGGGCCTCGGCGAGGCCGGGCACCCGCGCCCCCCCGCCGCACAGGTACAGCTCGCGCATCGCGTTGCCCGACCGCGACGACGAGGCGAGGAAGGCGGTGGCGCGCTCGATGCCGAGGGCGATCTCCTCGCCGCGCGGGCCGAGCACCGCGTCCAAGTGCGGCGACCGGTCGTAGCCGCGTACGAGCGCGTCGGCGTCATCGACCGACAGCCCGCGCTCGCGCTGCAGGTCCTCGCGGATGCGGCGCGTGCCGACCGTGAGGTCGCGGGTCAGGATCGGCACGCCGTCGTCGAGGACGTTGACGATCGTGACCTCGTTCCCGATGTTCACGAGTCCCACCACGCCGTGCATCGCCCTGGGGTAGTTCACCTGGAAGGCGTTGTGCAGGGCGAAGGCGTCCACGTCGATTATGGCCGGCGCCATCCCCGCGTCGGTGAGCAGGCGGAGCTTGTTCTCCACCAGCTCCCGCTTGGCCGCGACGAGCAGGACGCTCATGTCGAGCCCCTCGGCGTCGGGGTCGAGGATCTGGAAGTCCAGCTCCACCGACTCCATGTCGAACGGGACGTGCTGCTCCGCCTCCCACCGCATCAGGTCGCGGACTTCGCTCTCCTTCACGCGGTCGATCTGGATCTTCTTCACGATCACGTCGCGCCCGCCGACGGCGGTGACGACGTTGTTCTTCGCCTTCACGCCCGCCGCCGCCACCGCCCCCTGAATGGCCTCGGCGACGATACTCGGGTCCATGATCTCGCCGTCGACGATGGCGTCGGGCAGGAGCGGCAGGATCGCCACCTTCGCGAGCTCCGGCTCACCCTTCCCGTGGTCCACTACCGCGACCTTGATGAGGCCGGACCCGACGTCGAGCCCAATTGTCGTCCGCTTGCGACCGAAGAGCGCCATGCGAGTGCCGGAGCTGTGGGGAGGTGCCGTAACGCCGCGCAACACTGGACGCGCGGCCAGGGTGACTACCAGGCTGGGCAATTCTTCCTACAAACGAGCCGCGGTGAAATTCGTAACGAGACGCGACAGTGACGTGCGCTGTGACGCACGTCACTGTCGGTCAAAACATCGCAGATCGACTCAAAACAGCTGCGCCCACCCGCGCTCGCGCGTCGGCACGAGGATCGCCGAGCCACTCAGCGCGCTCTCCACCGCGCACTTCGAGAAGCGCACGTCCTGGGTGCCCGACCACACGCTCCCGTCGCCGATGGTCATGTTGCGCGCCATGATCGCGCCCCGGATCTGTGCGGTGCCGTTCCCGCGCTCGATGTCGTCGCGGACGATGATGATGCCGTAGAAGTCGAACGTACCGTGGACGCGGAAGTCGCCGTTCACGAGCAGGATGCCTTGCCCACGCCCGTTCCCGTCCACGGTGAAGTTTCCGTCCACGTAGATGATCGGGAAGTAATTCTGGCACCCGGGCACCAGCGCCGGCGTGTTCGGCACCCACACCCGGAACGGCTCGCCCCAGTTGGTGTTGTGGTTCACGCCCGTGGTGTTGCAGGTGGTGGCCGTGCCGACCGGGAACGCGTCTACGTACCCGCTGAGCCGGATGTCCGCGTTGTCGCGGAGCGTGTTCCACGTCTCGGAGCCGTAGCGGATGTACGTGTTCGAGTCGGCTGCGACGGAGTCGCGGATGATCGACGGGTCGCCCGTCACGGCGGACGAACTGTCGATCCTCGCCGTCTTGGTCGCGGCGATGCCGGCGAGGCTGTCGCGGCCGATCGAGTCGCACTGCTGCCACCCGATGAGATGCGTGTTCGGCACGTCGTTCCCGGAGATGGTGGCGCCGCCACGCACGTCGATGTCGCCGGCGGTCGTGATCGCGCCGCGGAGGGTCACCGACGGATACGCCAGCTTGACGATGGCGTTCGTACGCCGCATCGACTGTGTCTGCGCATTGCCGATGCTGGCACGCCCCTCGGACACGACCCAGTAGGTGTTCCGAGTCAGGCGCGTGATCCGGACTCGCGCCGTGTCGTCGCCGGCCACGTAGACGTTGGTGTCGATGACCGTGCCGATCGGCAGCCCGGCGGGCGGCGCGAGGTTTCGGCTGCGGTCCCAGTTGCCGACCTCCTTGTTCAACCCGTACTCGGCGACGGCGAACGCCCGCTGCTCGACCAGCGTGTTGCGGCCGATGCGGTAGTCTTGCGTGGAGGCGAAGAAGGCGCCGGCGATGATCGCGCCGACGACGACGATGGCCATGATCGCCGCGGCGAGCGCAAAGCCTCGGCGACGGGCGGGATGAATAGGCATGAGAGGGCCTCGGTGGCTCGGGATCACTGGCAGATCACTGCCGGTTGCGCAGGGCGATGTGGAGGGAGAGCGAGTCGCGGAACGGGCCTTTGAGGCTGGCGGCGGCGTTGCGCCCCATCTGCCCCTGCCCGCGCACAGTCACGCTGATTCGCGCGATCGTCTTGCGGCCGTCCTCGGTATTGGCCACCGGCACGCCGTTCTGATCGAAGTAGCTGAGCGAGAGCCCGCTCTGCCCCGCCGTGGCCGAGTAGGAGCGGTACGGGCCGCTCACCGGCTGTACATTGCCCCACGACCCGTCGGCCTGCCGCGTCCTGTAGCCCAGGTACCACAGGTTGTCGGTGGGCGAGTGGTAGAGGCTGTACTTCACGCGCCGCGTGAAGCGGATCACCGCCCCAGGCACCACGGTCGCCGAGATCGGCCGATCGGCCGTGAAGCGCCAGCGCGGCTTGAGCGCCGGCGCGTCGAGCACCGGGTCGGCGTACGGGGCGCCGAGACAGACGTCGGTTCTCGTCCCGGGGTCGACGACGAGCCGGTACGTGCCCCAGAAGTCGTCCTGCGCGCCCTGCGTCGGCCCCTCGTCGAACACGAAGAGCGTGTCGCCGGCCGCCGGCGCGGTGTACCACGACGTGAGCGTGTGCCGGGCGAGGTTCGGGGGCAGCACGTCGAGGACGGCGTTCGGGCCGTCGACGCGGCAGACGACGGCCGTGCCGTACGTGGCCCGGAACTCCATGGCCGAGTCGCTGACGAACATGATGTCGCCGCCGATCGACGACGTGCCGCGGAGGTCGATCGGGAGGAGGCTGGCGGCCTCGCGGATCTGCCCGCGCACGTCCATCACCTCGGTGGCGCCGGCGTAATAGCGCTGCTGCCGAGTGACGAGCGTCATGATCGTGCCGGCGACGATGCCGAAGAGCACGATCGCCGCCAGCAGCTCGACGAGCGTGAGGCCGGCCCGCGTCTCGGCGCGGCGGCGCGGAGCGGCGGTCACTGGTTGCTGTCGCGGCATGGGAGGATGCTCTGGTAGACGAGGGGACTCGACAGCCCGGGGAAGCTGATTCGGACCGTGATGTTCTTGATGTCGTCGCCGTCGGTGACCGTCCACGTTTCCGTGACGCCGCCGCGCGTGGACGAGCCGGAGGTCGTCGTGCTCGTGGTCCCGGAGGCCGGTGCGAGCGCCGCGCAGCGGACGCTGGTGAGCGAGTCGAAGCGCGACTGGGCAATGGTCGCCGCCACGGTCTGGCGGCGCGCCCCGGTCATCTGGCGCGCGACGGCGCCCGACGTGCTGGCCATCGCCAGCAGGCCGATGGTGAGGATCACGATGGCGACGATGATCTCCGCCAGCGTGAAGCCGTCGCGCGGCCGGCGGCCCGTGTCCCCCGCACCGCCGCGCACGCCGGGCGCGGGGCGGCGCCGCCGGGCGAGGTGTCGATCGACGCGTGTCGTCACTGGATGCACCCCCGCTTGAGGAGAACGCCGACGCCGGACACGCATAGCGAATCTCGGCCGGCCGAGTTGGAGAGGTAGTACCGCGGCATCGCCGCCTGTGGCGCGATCACGCCACGCGACCCGTACTGCAGCTGGTTCGCGGGCACGTTCTGCGCGGCGATGGTGACCCCGTACGTCGCCTGGAGGTCGGTCGGCGGCACCACGGTGACCGTCGCGCCGGCGGCGTTGGTGTCGACGGTGGCGCTGATCACGTTGCCCGCCACGATGAAGCGCGCCGGCCGCCCCTTCTGCACCGCGGCGGCGCGCGTCGTGGCGATCGCCGACGCCACCTGCTGCTTGGCGGAGCGAAGGTCGTAGCCGGTGCGCCAGCGCGTGATGCGCGGGTACGCCATCGTGGTCACGAGCACGAGGACCGCCATGACGACCAGCACCTCGACCATCGTGAATCCGGACCGAACACGTTTCATTCATCCCCCCTGTGAGCTGGGGGGCGGAGATGCGCGGCGCGTGCCGTGGAGCAACCCTCGACGGCGCAATGCTTTAGCCGCGAGCTCCCGCCGCGGCGGGTACGCAAAGAGTTGCGGGTCCGCAAACTTTGCGTAGCCGCGGAGGGACGGGGGCACCGCAACAACTACTCGTCCGCGGCCCAGCGGAGTTCGGGTCGCTCACCCCTCCAGCCGGTACTCCTTGATCTTGTAGAGCAGCGCGCGGTGGGACAGTTCGAGCAGTCGCGCGGCGCGGGTGCGGTTCCCGCGCGTGCGCTCGAGCGCCCGACGGATCAGTCCACGCTCCAGCGCCTCGGTCTGGCGCTTGATCGAGAGGTCGGCGTCCGCCGGCACCGACGCCGCGCTCGGCCTCCGGACGGCCGGCGGCAGGTGCTCGGCGCGCAACTCGTCGCCGTCGGCGAGCACGAGCGCGCGCTCGATCACGTTGCCGAGCTCCCGCACGTTGCCGGGCCACGAGTACTCGAGCAGGAGCCGCATGGCCTCGGGCGTCACGCCGTGTGCCGGAAGTCCGAACCGGCCGGCGTGCAGCCGCACGAAGTGGTGCACCAGGTCGGCGACGTCGCCGACGCGTTCGCGGAGCGGCGGGAGGTGGAGCCGCACGACGTTGAGCCGGTAGTACAAGTCGGCGCGGAAGCGTCCCGCCGCGACGTCGGCCTCCAGGTCGCGCGACGTCGCCGCGACGATGCGCACGTCCACCGGCCTGGAGGCACTGTCGCCCACGCGCCGCACCTCGCCCTCCTGCAGCGCCCGCAGCAGCTTCACCTGCAACGCTACCGGCAGCTCGCCGATCTCGTCGAGGAAGAGCGTGCCGCCGTCGGCCTCCTCGAACAGCCCGCGCCGCTCCGCGGCCGCGCCGGTGAACGCGCCGCGCGCGTGGCCGAACAGTTCACTCTCGAGCAGCGCCTCGGGGATCGCGCCGCAGTTGACCGCCACGAAGGCGGCCCCCGCGCGCGGACTCTCGCGGTGCACCAGCCGCGCGACGAGCTCCTTCCCCGTCCCGCTCTCGCCGGTCACGAGCACCGTGGTCGGGTGGCGCGCGGCGCGCCGCGCGACGGTCAGCACGCCGAGCAGCGCGTCGCTGCGCCCCACGATGCTGTCGTTGCCGCGGTAGGCGACGAGCTGCTCCTCGAGCTGCGCCACGTGCCGCCGCAGTCGCTCGCGCTCGATCGCCTTGCGCACCACGAGGAGGACCTGATCGGCGCGGAACGGCTTCGGGATGTGGTCGTACGCACCCCGACGCATGGCCTCGAGCGCCGCCTCGTCGTCCATGTACGCGCTCATCATGACCACGAGCGCGGTCCCGCCCGACGCCTTGTAGCGGTCGAGGAACGCGAGGCCGTCCACCTCGGGCATTCGGAGGTCGCAGAGGACCACGTCCGCCGGCTCCACCGCCAGGGCGGTGAGCGCAGCGCCGCCGTGGGCCGCAGTGGCTACCTCGTGCCCCTCGCCGCGCAGGATCAGCGACAGCGTGTGGCGCAGGCCCGGCTCGTCGTCGACGACGAGGATCCTCATCGCGTCCTCATCGCTTCGGCATCCCTTGAGCGCGGCGTCGCCCGTTAGCGCGGCGTCGCCTGCCGGTTCGGCCGGCGCGGGAACATGGCCCGCTGGGCGGCGAGGTCGCGGGAGATCGGGTCGATGATGGCGCGGGTGCCGTGGTCGAGCGCGAGCGGGAAGAGCATGTGGAAGGCGGCGCCGCCCTCGCGGGCGCGCTCCACCCACACCGTGCCCTGCAGCGTCTCGACGATTCGGGCGACGATGGCCAGCCCGAGGCCAGTGCCCTTCCCCGGCGCCTTGGTGGTGTAGAACGGGTCGAAGATCCGCTCCACGTCCTCCTCGGGGACCCCGGGGCCGGAGTCGCTCACCACGACCTTCACGATCTCGTCGGCCGCACCGACGCGGGCGAGCCACTGCTCGACGCGGGCGAGTGGGCGGCGCGGTTGCCTGACGTCCTTGGGGTCGCCGGCACGGCGGACGACCGTCTCCTGCAGCATCGCCCGCCGCACGCGCAGGGTGCGCACCGCCACGTGCCCCGACGACCGCCCCTCGGCGGCGGAGCGCTCGATCACCGCGTCGGTGGCGTTGAGCAGCAGGTTGACGAAGACCTGCTCGAGCTCGTGGCGCTCGCCGTAGACGGCGGGCCCGCGCGCGTCGAGGGCGGTGGAGAGCGTGACGGTGCGGAGACGGCCCTGGTCGCCGAGCAGCCGGACGGCGAAGCGCACCACGTCGTTCACGTCGACGCGCGTGGGGGTTACGCGGCGCGGGCGGGCGTATTCGATCAGCGACTGGACGATCCGATCGATCCGCGCGCTCTCGCGCTCGATGGCGGCGATCGCTTGCCGGGTCTCCTCGTCGTCGCCGGCGCGCGCGCCGAGCACGTGGGTGTAGCCGTTGATGGCGCCGAGCGGGTTGCCGATCTCGTGGGCGATGCCGGCGGCGAGCCGGCCGACGCTGGCGAGCTTCTCGTCGCGGATGCGCTGCACCTGCGCGGCAAGGAGGTGGTCGGTCATGCGGTTGACGCTCGCGGCGAGGGCGGCGAACTCGCGCGTGGCGCCGTCCGGTACGCGGCGGCGCAGGTCCCCGGCGGCGATGGCCTCCGTTGCCGCCACCGCGTCCTCGAGCGGACTCGTGACGAGCCGCCGGAGCTGGTAGGCGCCGAAGAGCACGAAGACGCAGACGTCGGCCGCGATCAGAGCGCCGAGGAGCGCCGGCGCGGTCGGCGTCTGCGGCCCCGCCGCGTACACCAGCACGCTGCTCACCGCGACGAGCACCGCCGCCGCCGCGAGGAGCGCGATGGCGGCGAGCAGGCGGGCGTTCAGCGACGGCGGAGTGCGGGAGGCGGGCAAGGGGGTAGGTCGGGGACGTGTCGAGCTATAGAAGATCGGTCGGGGGCGGCGTCACATGTAACGGCGGCTCTCGGCTCTCGGCGCTCGGCTCTCGGCTACTGCGGAAGAGCGGGAGGGCGCGCCTCACACCGAGGGGGTCCTGCCCTTCACCGCCCCAGCCGAGGGCCGAGCGCCGAGAGCGGAAAGCCGCAGTACTCCGAGCGCCGAGCGCCGAGCGCCGCCGTTGTTCACTTCGTGATCAGCAGCGCAAGCAGCGATCCCATGGTGACGGCGGCGCCGATGATCGCGGCGAGCTTTCGTTGGCGGCCGCGTTGCATGCGCTCGCGCATCTCGACGGCGCCAACGAAGACCGTGGCCATCGCGGCGGCGCGGGGGTTGGCGAAGGTGCGGTTCCCCTCCGCGCTCTGGACGTTGTTGGGGCGCTCGGTGGTGAAGCGCAGCACCGTGTCGCCGATCGACAGCTCGTCGCCCTCCTTCAGCCGCGCCGGCGCGAGGAGCGGCTCGCGGTTGAGCGCGACGTACGCGTTGCCGACCGCCTTCACCTCGTACTGCCCGTCGACGGTGCGGACTTCGGCGTGCATGCGCGACACGGAAGCCTCGGGCAGCAGCACGGCGCATTTCGCATCGCGCCCGATCGTGGCGCCCTCGCCCAGCTTGAACACCCGCGCCCGCCGCATGTCGCGGAGGTACGCTTCGCCCGACGGCTCCTGCCGCGCCGTCTGGCGGTAGACGAACTCCGCGGTGCCGATGCGGATTGCGTCGCCGTAGGCGATGCTGCGGCGCTCTTCGCTGATCGCGACTCCGTTGATGGCGACGGCGGCGCTGGTCGAGCCCCGCACGACGAGCGCCCGCCCGTCGCCCTGGGGGGCGACGAGCACGTGAATCGGCGCCAGCTCGCGTCCGAGGATGCGCCATCCGGCCTCGGGCGCGCTGCCGATGGTGACGATCCCGGGCCCGAGAGGGCGCAGGTGACGCTCGAACTCCAAGTAGGGCATATGCTTCACCGCCTGGTGACCGACCCTCGTGGGCACGGATTACGGAAGAGTCTGGTAATAGGACGAGCGGGAGCTCCTCGTGGTATCCAGACGACCGTCCCCACGTCAGCGCGACAGGACACATTGCCCGCGCCCGCCGACCACGGGCGGCCGCGGTCGCACACGCCGCACAAGGCGATCGGTGCCCCCCAAAAGCGACGCGGGCCCGG
>Ga0307410_10001461_pt1 | contig 10682 bp, 9 predicted proteins | sample 322Ometagenome_3_FD_203707 | JGI IMG/M metagenome (GOLD analysis project Ga0307410, IMG submission 203707) | Maize rhizosphere microbial communities from greenhouse at UC Davis, California, United States - 322HYB-O-3 | ecosystem: Host-associated > Plants > Roots > Rhizosphere > Soil | place...
GTCGAGCGGCTATTGGAGGCGGCTGGTATTGCGGTGGGGGAGGACGAGAGCCGCTGGGCGGACATCGAGCTGAAGTATGCCGGGTACCTCGCGCGAGAGCAGGCGAGCGCGCGCCGCCTGGCAGGTATGAACGAGTTCGTGCTTCCGGAAGGGGTTGCCTACCGCGACCTGTTGACCCTGTCATTCGAAGCACGGGAGAAGCTGGCTCAGATCCGTCCCCGGTCCCTGGGCCAGGCTAGTCGCATCCCAGGAGTCTCGCCCAGCGATCTTCAGAATCTGGTGGTGGAGGTGCTGCGGCTAGGGCGGTGAGGGTCGGGTGGTTGATCGAGCCCGGGAGTTCTGTTCGGTGCGAGGGGAGATACGCTGGTATCCATTGGATGCTGACGGAAGTTCTAGGTCGGCGACATCGACATGTTTCACGTGAAACAGGCTTGGATTTCATCTTCGTCCCCACCTAGCCGCCGCAATCGCTTTCTCTTGCTCTTGTCTCTGAGTCATCACCATTGTAGGCGAGAATGGCTTGGCTGCTTAGTCGAGCGAGGTGCTCCTGCTGCCTGAGGACTATGCGAAACTCCCGCTCACTGAGTTCTCGCCGCTGCCCTGCCCCAGGTCCACCTGACACCTTGAGAGGCCGCTGCAGGCGAGGCGGCCTTACAGAGTGGTTCGGGTCCTCGCTGATCTGCGCGAGGTCGGCGCGGGCTAAGGCACGGTCGTCTACCAAAATGCCTCGGCCCCAGAGTAAGGTGGTGGCTGATCCCCCAGCTGGGTCGCGATTTCTCCATTGGTGGGGCCCTGGGCCACGCTCACCAGCACCTGCCGCGTAACCGAAGTGGCCGGCGTCGGGATGTCAGGAGGTCTTGCACTCCAGGGAGTCAGGGTTTGGCGGAGGAGCAGGATTGGGTCGGGTAACCAACCTGGGCGCAATTGGCGCCTCGGAGGCTCGAGGATTCAGGCCTCCGCCAGACGGAAACGCTCAGCGCCTATGCCAAGTCCCCGGACCACGCACCCCACGCTGAGCTGTCAGCCCGCTTGTTCCCAATTGTATCTCTCCAAGCTGGGTGATCCTGACTAACAGGACAGGTAATCACTGAGGTGATCCGCGGTTGATACAGGCACCTTATACTGATGCGAGCGTTACGTCTTAACTATCCTAGCCTCCTAAATCGTTAATCGATGGATCAATACGACTTAACTGACAGAACCGCTCAATTTGGCAGTTCCACGTGAAACTGGGGTTGGCGGCAAAAGGCGTTGATTCCTATATTGTTCCCGCGTATCCCCCAATGCCGGCCTGCCCCCGTCAGGCATAGACTGTATTCACTCATAAGTCATTACCCTATAAGCGCTTAGCGTTGGTCTACCCCATGGCTTACACGGTTGCGATCACGAATCAGAAGGGTGGCGTCGGAAAGACCACCACTGCGGTGAACCTCGCCGCCGCCCTGGCCATCGCCGAGCGGCGTACGCTGCTGGTGGACGCGGATCCCCAGGGGAACACCACCAGCGGCGTCGGCATCGCCAAGGTCGAGCTGCAGCTCTCCCTCTACGACGCCCTGGTCGAAGACCATCCCGTACAGGACATCATCCTGTCGGTTCCTGGACTTCCCTACCTCTCGCTGCTTCCCGCAACTCAGGACCTGGTCGGCGCCGAGCTGCAGCTCGTGGAGCGGCCGTTCAGGGAATCGGCGCTGCGACGGGTGCTCGAACCGATCGAAGGAAACTACGATTACATCATCGTAGACTGTCCTCCTTCGCTCGGTCTGCTCACGCTCAATGTGCTCGCGGCGGTGCAGGCGCTCATCATTCCGATTCAGTGCGAGTACTACGGACTCGAGGGAATCTCGCAGCTGCTCAACACCGTTCGCCTGGTTCAACAGAACATCAACCCAGGTCTGGCGATCGGTGGGGTACTGCTCACCATGTACGACTCGCGGCTCAATCTCTGTCGCCAGGTCGCCGAGGACGCGACGGAATATTTTGGTCCCAAGGTGTTCGGCACGCCGATCCCACGGAACGTCCGTCTGGCGGAGGCGCCGAGCTTCGGCAAGCCGATCCTTCTCTACGACATGCAGTCCGTAGGCGCGAAGAGTTATCTCGCGGTCGGGCAGGAACTCCTGCGCCGCGTCGAGGGTGAACACGCCACCGGGATGCCGGCCGGGAACGGGACCGCGGATCATGGCCGGTCCGCCGAATCTTCCTCGGTCGATGCCGACGCCAGTGACGCGGGGCAGGGCGCGGGCAGTGCGCCGCCACCGGTGGTACAGACCGCTGAAGCGCGCACGGAACAGTCTGCTGAAACTGTCGCGGAGGAGCCGGCCGTGGCCACGGAAACGACCGCAACCGAGGAAACGATCCCCGCAGACACGCCTGAGCCGGGGATGGTAGAAGCGGAGCAGTCGCAGACCGCTCGCGAGCAGCTCGGATCAGCCGGCGGACCACAACCCGCCACGTCCGACGCGCCGCCGCCTGCCGAAGCAACCGATGATCACGAGTCCGCCCGGGCGTCGAGGCCGTCACCCGATCCGCTGCCAGAGGTAACCACATGACCGAGACCAAGCGTTTGGGACGGGGACTCGAGGCACTGCTCGGGCCCGTCTCGCGCGAGCAGGCCGAGGCGTCGGGCGCGCTGCGGGAGCTGCCGATCGCCAGCGTGCGGCCAAATCCGTTCCAGCCACGCACCCGCATCGACGAAGCCGAGCTCACCGATCTCGCCAACTCCATGCAGGCGTCGGGACTGCTTCAGCCGGTCGTGGTACGATCGCGCGAGAGCGGTTTCGAGCTGATCGCCGGCGAGCGCCGCTGGCGCGCCGCCGAGCGGCTGGGCTGGGCGAAGATCCCGGCAGTCGTGAAGGAAGTGGACGACCGCACCCTGCTCACCCTCGCACTGATCGAGAATCTCCAGCGCGATGATCTCTCGCCCATCGACGAGGCTGCCGGCTATCGCCGTCTGGGCGAGGAGTTTCATCTGGGCCAAACGGAGGTGGCGCGGGCCGTGGGGCGCGACCGTTCCACCGTCGCCAACCTGCTCCGCCTCCTCCAGCTGCCGCCCGCCGTGCAGACCATGGTGCACGAGAAGCGGCTCTCGGCGGGGCATGCTCGCGCTCTGCTCGGTCTCTCCGACGCGGATCGCCAGGTCGCGGTCGCCGCCGAGGCGGTGGAGCAAGGATGGTCGGTGCGCGAGGTCGAGGCAGCCGTCGCCGGGACCCGGGCTTCGCCGCGACCGATGCGCAAAGCCGCCGGGCAGCCCACGACTCGCGGCGCCGCCACCGCCGACGTCAAGCGGGTGGAGGACGCCCTCAGGAAGCGGTTGGGCACCGACGTCCGGGTCACCGCCCGGCGGCGGGGCCGCGGCTTCGTCACCGTCAGCTACTACTCCAACGACGATCTTTCCCGCCTGCTCGAGCTCATCCTCGGCGGACCTTTCGAGGGATGACGGGGGGGCGGCGGGGTGTAACCGTCGTCATCCAGCGGGACGGGGCGACGCGGTCGCAGACGTTGAGGTTCTCCGTCTGGGCGCTGCGCCTGGGAGCCCTCGCCGGCACGGCACTCCTCGCCGGGCTCGGAATCCTGGCCGTGCTCTACTTTCCTATCGTGCGCGCGGCCGCCCGGGTGCCGGGACTGGAGCGCCAGGTCTCCCGCCTCCAGGCCGAGAACGCCATGGTTCGCCAACTCTCCGTAGCTCTCGATAGCGCGGAGCTCCGCTACGAGCAGCTCCGGGGAATGATCGGGGCCGACATCGTCCGGGACCCACTCGCGATCAGCTCGACCCTGCCGCTGGCACCGGCGGTCCGTGCCCGGGTAGGCACCGAACCGCAACCGGCGGGTCCGGGTCCAACGGTGCCCCGGGAGTGGCCGCTCGCCGATCGGGGCTACATCACCCGAGGCCAGGTGCAGGTCGGCGCGGGCACCCGGGACGAGCCCCACCCTGGTCTCGACATCGCGGTCCCCGTCGGGACCATGGTCCGGGCGTCGGGCGGGGCGACCGTCAACCAAATCGGCGACGACCCGGAATACGGCTACTATGTCCTCCTCGATCATCCGGAAGAGTACCAGACGATGTACGGACACCTTTCGCGCATCATCGTGACAGACGGCCAAACACTGCAGGCCGGGGAGGTCATCGGCCTCAGTGGCAACAGCGGGCGGTCAACGGCGCCACACCTGCACTTCGAAATCCGGCAACGCGGAACTTCGCTCGATCCCAGGACCATGGTCAAACAGGGGGGATGATGGGGCTATTCTCCAATCCGGCGCGCGACGAGCAGGGCAACGAGCTGAAGCGGCGGCGCACCGACCAGATTCCGTTCTCGATCATCGCCAGCGACATGACCGTCATCGGGGACCTCGAAACCGAGGGAGTGGTGCGGATCGAGGGAAGGGTCAAGGGAGCGGTCCGGGTGGGCTCCCAGATCCTGGTGACACAAGGGGCCGTGATCGAAGGCGACCTTCACACCCAGGAGGCGGTCATCGCCGGCCAGGTGAACGGCGCCATCCACGCCAAGGACCGGGTCGAGCTCCAGGCCTCCGCGGTGGTGACCGGCGATATCCTGACGGCCCGGATCGCGATCGTCGAAGGGGCGGCGGTGAGTGGGGAGGTGAAGATGGACCCGTCCCGACCGACCGGGTCTGCCGGGGAAGTGGCTCGATGATGTCATTATGGTGATGGGGCGGGGCGGCTCACAGGGCCAACTGTTCGCCCGGTGGCTCTATGCTGCCGCCACGCTGTCATTCCTCGCATGCGCCCGCGCCGAGTCCCCTCCCGGCCTCCGCGTCGGCCTCATCACCCCCGGCTCCATCGCCGATGCCGCCTGGAATTCCGGGGCGTATCAGGGCCTCCAGCAGATCCAGGACTCGCTCGGTCTGGCCATCAGCCACGTCGAGGCTCGGACTCCGTCGGAGCAGGACGAAGCCCTCAGAGCGTACGCCGCCCAGGGCTACGATCTGGTCTTCGCCCACGGCTTCGAGTTTCAGGATCCCGCGGAGCGGGTGTCGGCCCAATACGCCAAGACCCTCTTCATCGTGACCTCGGGTCGGCGGACCCAGGGCAACGTTGCCCCGCTGATCTTCAGGCTGGAGGAGGCGAGCTACCTTGCCGGGATGATCGCCGGGGGGCTCACCCGGAGCGGTGTGATCGGGTTCGTTGGCGGCATCGAGCTGCCCCCCATCGAGTCGGCCTACCTGGGGTGGGTCAACGGGGCCCGCGCCAGCAACCCGGCGGTCCAGACCCGGAAGGTGTACCTCAATACCTTCGATGACGCGGCGACCGGCCGGGAGGCGGCCTTGGCCTTGATCCGAGTAGGGGTGGACATGTTCCATCACAACGCGGACGCCGCCGCCCTCGGCGTCTTCCAGGCAGCCAAGGAGACGGAGGGGGTCTTCGTGTTCGGATCGAACGACGACCAGGCCCACGTCGCTCCCGAGCGGGTCGTCGGCAGCGCGGTCATCGACCTGCCCCGGGCCATGCTGAGCGTCGCCCGAGAAGTGAAGGAGGGGACGTTCCAGCCCAGGACGCAGGCCTTCGGGCTGGCCAGTGGAGTGGTGCGCTACGTCCCCAACCCGGCCCTCGACACCATGGTGCACGAGACCCTGCGCTCGCGGGTCCGGGCCGCGGCGGACTCCATCGCCGCAGGCACGCTCGTCGCCGCGCCCCGGCCGGCCTCCATGCAGGCCTCCAGATGACCCCCGCCCCACTGACCGACATCGTCGCCTATGCCGACGAGTTCCTCCGCATCCGCCAGGTCGCGGACGAGCGGAATGCGGTCAACGGCCTTCAGGTGGAGAATTCGGGGTCGGTTTCCAGCATCGTTGCCGCGGTGGACGCGTCCCAGGCCACGATCGCCGGCGTGCCCCCGGGCTCCCTCTTGGTGGTGCACCATGGGCTCCTCTGGGACGGCAACGTGCCTCTCACCGGCCGGCGCTTTCGGCGCGTCGCGGCGCTGCTCGAGAACGACGTCGCCCTCTACTCCTCCCACATCCCCCTCGATCTGCATCCCGAAGTCGGCAACAACGTGGTGCTGGCCGACCGGCTCGGCATCGAGGTGGAAGGCTGGTTTGGAGACTACAAAGGCAGCCCGATCGGGGTCTGGGGGTTCGCCCCGGCCAGGGTCACCGCCCGGGAGGCGCTGCTGAGCGAGGTGAACCACGCGCTTGGCACCTTCGGGCCCGGCGCCAGGCTCATCGCCGGCGGGCCCGAGCGGGTCTCCCGGGTCGGCATCATCACGGGCGGCGCGGGGAACATGATCGGGGAGGCGCGAAGCGCCGGGCTCGACACGTACATCACCGGTGAAGGTCCTCACCACACCTACTTCGACGCGGTCGAGTGGGGCCTCAACGTCATCTACGCCGGCCACTACGCCACCGAGACGCTCGGCGTCCAGGCTCTCGCGTCCCACCTCGGAGAACGGTTCGATCTGGAATGGGAATTCCACGACCACCCGACCGGACTGTGACGCCCGCGCTCGAGCTGATCGGGATCCGGAAGCGATTCGGCTCCGTGCACGCGCTGCGCGGGGCCGATTTCACATTGCTCCCCGGCGAGCTGCACGCGCTGCTGGGGGAGAACGGCGCCGGCAAGACCACCCTCATGCGGGTCGCCGCGGGGCTCCTTCGACCCGACTCGGGACATGTGCGAGTCGCGGAGACCGAGCCGCACGCCTTCTCCCCGCGCATCGCCCGGCGACTCGGGATCGGGATGGTGCACCAGCACTTCACCTCGGTGCCTGCCTTTACGGTGGCGGAGAACGTCGCGCTCGCGGCGGGCTGGCCAGTGGCGCCGAGCCGCGTCCGCGAGCGGGTACGCGAACTGAGCGCGCGGGTCGGACTTCCACTCGACCCCGACGCCCGGGCGGAGCGGCTCAGCGTGGCGCTGCGCCAGCGGCTCGAGATCGTGAAAGCGCTCGCCGCCGAGGCCCGGATCCTCCTGCTCGACGAGCCGACGGCAGTGTTGGCGCCGGCGGAGGTGGCCGACCTGCTGCGGGTGATCCGCCGTTTCACCGAGTCCGGCGGCGCCGTCGTGCTCATCACTCACAAGCTGGACGAGGCGCTCTCGGCCGCGGACCGGGTGACCGTACTGCGCCGGGGCGAAGTGGTCTCGAGCGGAGCGGTGGAGGGACAGAGCGCGGAAACACTCGCCGCGGCGATGATCGGCGGGAGTCTGTCCGAGGCCGGCGGTGGGCCACCTCCGGCCTCGGCGGCGCCCGGACCTCCGGCGCGGGGAGTCGGAGCGCGCCCTGCGGTGCGGATCGAGTCGCTCGACGTGGCTCGGGACGGAGGCTACGGCATCGCCCTGCGCGGCGCATCGCTGACGATCGGTCCGGGAGAGATCGTCGGCGTCGCCGCGGTCGAGGGCAACGGCCAGCGTGAGCTGCTCCGAGCGGTCGCGGGCCGCCTCCACCCGCTCCGCGGGGTGCGCGAGGTCGCGGCGCCGGTCGGATTCATCCCCGAAGATCGCTCGACCGAGGGTCTCATCCCGGACATGACGCTTACGGAGAACATCGTCCTCGGAGCGTCGGGGTCGGAGCCCTGGATCCGTGGCGGCGCGATCGATTGGAGCGCCGCACGCGCGCGAACGGCGGAGCTGATACAGGAGTATGCGATAGATGCGCCGAGCCCCGATATCGCGGCGGCGACGCTCAGCGGAGGAAACCAGCAGCGGCTGGTCGTGGCCCGCGAGCTGGCGCGGCGTCCGGCGGTCGTGGTCGCCGAGAATCCCACCCGCGGCCTCGATATCCGGGCTACCGCGACCATCCACGCACGGCTCCGCCGGGCCGCGTCGGAGGGCGCCGCGGTGCTGCTTCACTCCGGCGATCTCGACGAGGTCCTGGCCCTGGCGACCCGTGTGGTGGTCGTCCGGAGCGGCGCCGTGATCCTGCCTCCGCCCGATGCGACCCGCGAGACCATCGGCGGCTCGATGCTCGCCGGCTCCTAGGTCTCGTGCGCGCGCGGGGCTGGCTGGTCGGGACGGGTGCGTTGCTCGCCGGCATCGCGGTGCTGGCGACCGGCTTGGGGCTTGCCGGGTACGACGCCGGTCTGGCGCTCGGCGCGCTCTGGTCGGGAGCCTTCGGCTCGTGGTATGCGATCACGTCCGCGACGCTGGTCCGCTCGGTGCCGCTGGTCGTGATCGGGCTCGGCCTCGCCATCGCATTTCGCGCCGGCGCCTTCAACATCGGCGCCGAAGGGCAGTTCTACGCCGGCGCGATCGCCGCGACGTGGCTGGGTCTCCACGTGGGGTCGCTGCCGGCGCCGCTGGCGGCGGCCGCGGTGCTCTCGGTCGCGCTCCTCGCGGGCGCGCTCTGGGTCGCCGTGCCGGTACTGCTCCGCGTGCGATACGGCGTGCTCGAGGTGATCAGCACGCTCCTGCTGAACTTCGTCGCCGAGGCGACGATGAGCCTGGTGGTGCAGGGGCCGCTCCAGGAGCGGCAGGGGATCTATCCCCAGAGCGACGCGATCGCGGAGGCGGCGCGCCTGCCGTTGATGCCGGGAACGCGGCTCCACGCCGGGTTCCTGATCGCCCTCGCGGGCGCGGCGGTGCTGCATCATCTCTTCACCCGCACGGTCTGGGGATTCCAGCTTCGCGCGGTCGGACTGGGCCAGCGGGCCGCCGAGATCAGCGGGAGGATCGACAGCCGGTGGGCGGTGGCGGGGGCGCTCGCCATCTCCGGCGCGATCGCGGGGCTCGCCGGCGGAATCGAGGTGGCCGGCGTCTCCTACGCGCTCTTCCAGAATCTCTCGCCCGGCTACGGATTCACCGCCATCGCGGTTGCGCTGCTCGGCCGACTTCACCCGCTCGGCGTCGTGCTCGCGGGGATCCTCTTCGGCGCGCTGGAGGCGGGGGCGAGCGCGATGCAGCGGGAGGCCGGCGTGCCCGCTGTGGCGGTGTACGTGGTGGAGGCGGTGGTCATCCTGGTCGTCCTGCTGGCGGAGTCGCTGCGGCGCGGCGGCACGACCGCGCTCGCCGCAATCGGATCGGCCACGGGAACGGCGTGGGGGCGGGGATGACGGAAACGATCCCGCTCGTCGCCGGGTTCCTCGCGGCCGCCGTGAGGGTGGCGACGCCGATCATGCTCGCGGCGACCGGCGAGACCATCACCCAGCGCTCGGGTGTCTTGAATCTGGGGATCGAGGGGATGATGCTCGCAGGGGCGCTCGCGGCGACGCTCGGCGCCACGGCGGTCGGACCGTGGACGGGCGTCGCGCTCGGCATCGGCGCGGGAATGCTGCTCGCCGCGGTGTTCGCGCTGGTCGTGATCGGCGCGCGGGCCGACCAGGTCATCGCGGGCACCGCGATCACGCTCGGCGCCGTCGGCCTCACCGGGACCATCTATCGCCAGGCCTACGGCGCCGGGGGCGCGGGCCTCGACCTGCCCACGCTCGCGCCGATCCCGCTGCCCGGCCTCTCGTCGCTGCCGATTCTGGGCCCCGCGCTCTTCTCCCAGCCCGCGCCCACCTACCTGGGATTTCTGGCTGTGCCGATCGTGTGGTGGCTCCTGTTCCGCACCCGTGCCGGTTTGGCCCTCCGGGCGACGGGGGAGTCGGCGGAGGTGGCGCGCGCGTCCGGTGTGCCCACGCGGCGCGTGCGAGCGGCGGCGACGCTGGCCGGCGGCGGCTTCGCGGGACTCGCGGGGGCGACGCTGGTGCTGGCCCAGGTGGGCAGCTTCGCGGAGCGCATGACGGCGGGCCGTGGCTACGTGGCGATCGCGATCGTGGTGCTGGGGCGCTGGCATCCGGCGGGTGTCGCGGTCGCGGCGCTCGCCTTCGGCGCGGCGATGGCGCTCCAGTTCCTCTTTCAGACCCTCGAGCTCGACCTGCCTTATCAGCTCTTCCTGATGTTGCCGTACGTCCTGGCGCTCCTGGCACTGGCGGGGATGGTGGGGCGGGTGCGTGCGCCGGCGGATCTGGCGAAGCCGTGAGGGTGACACGAGGGTATACTCAGGGATCCTCAAGAGAAGGCGGCTCACCATGCGCGCCACTCGTCCACGCGCCATCTCTCTGGCGGCGCTCGCTCTTGCTTTGTCCCTCAGCGCGTACGCCATCCGGGAGAGGCCGCGCCCGGCGGCCAACAGCGTCACGATTCTGTACGACGCCTTCGGCAAGTCTCCCAGGATGCAGAAGGATTGGGGTTACTCGGCGCTGATCGACTACGGCGGCAAGCGCATCCTGTTCGATACCGGCAACAATCCCGAGATCTTCGCGCGGAACGTGAAGGCCGCCGACGTCGATCTCACGACTCTGGACTTCGTCGTCATCTCCCACCGTCATCTCGATCACACCGCGGGCCTCACCCATCTCCTGAAGCTCAATCCGAAGGTAAGGATCTACGCGCCCAAGGACGCGTTCGGCGTGTTCGGCAGCGCCCTGTCCAACAAGTTCTACCGGCGACAGGATTCGCTTCCCGTTGAGATGCGGTACTATGACGGTCACCCCGAGGATACGCTGACGTTCGGCACGGCGTGGCCAGGCGGCAACTTTGTGACGGTGGACGCCGAGCTGGAGGTCGCTCCGGGCATCCATCTCGTTGCCCTGGTTTCCGAGACGGTCGGCACCAAGGAATTGCGGGAGCTGTCCATGGCGATCGAGACGCCGGAAGGAATGGTGGTAGTTGCCGGGTGCTCGCACCCGGGGATCGATCGGATCGTGGAGGCGGTCCGACGGGTCGACGACAGGGTGTCCATGGTGTTCGGGGG
>Ga0307410_10001462_pt1 | contig 10676 bp, 9 predicted proteins | sample 322Ometagenome_3_FD_203707 | JGI IMG/M metagenome (GOLD analysis project Ga0307410, IMG submission 203707) | Maize rhizosphere microbial communities from greenhouse at UC Davis, California, United States - 322HYB-O-3 | ecosystem: Host-associated > Plants > Roots > Rhizosphere > Soil | place...
TAAAACTGGAAGGGACTGATTACCTAATTATGCGTGAAGACGATATTCTTGCAATTATCTAAAAAATGATAGTGTTAAGTTCTCCAGTATAAAGAATTAAAGATTGATGGAACTTAAAAAAATAAAATTTAAACTAAATTAAAAGAAAATGGCAAAAGATATAAAATTTGATATTGAAGCACGTGACGGATTAAAACGTGGTGTTGATGCATTGGCAAATGCTGTAAAAGTAACTCTTGGACCAAAAGGTCGTAACGTAATTATCGGAAAATCATTTGGTGGACCAACTGTTACTAAAGATGGTGTTTCTGTTGCAAAAGAAATCGAATTAAAAGACCCGTTAGAAAATATGGGTGCACAAATGGTGAAAGAAGTAGCTTCTAAAACCAATGATTTAGCAGGAGACGGTACTACAACTGCTACTGTATTAGCTCAGGCTATTGTAAAGGAAGGTTTAAAAAACGTTGCTGCAGGTGCAAATCCAATGGATTTGAAACGTGGTATTGATAAAGCTGTTGAAGCTATTGTTGCCGATTTAGCAAAACAAGCTAAAGTTGTTGGAAGTGATTCTGACAAAATCAAACAAATTGCTTCTATCTCTGCAAACAATGACGAAGTTATTGGTGAGCTAATCGCTACTGCTTTTGCTAAAGTAGGAAAAGAAGGTGTTATTACTGTTGAAGAAGCTAAAGGAACAGACACTTTTGTGGATGTTGTTGAAGGTATGCAGTTTGACAGAGGATATCTTTCTCCTTACTTCGTAACAAACCCAGAGAAAATGGAAGTTGAATTAGACTCTCCATACATTTTATTATATGACAAAAAAGTTTCTTCTCTAAAAGAATTACTTCCGGTTTTAGAGCCAGTTGCACAATCAGGAAAACCATTATTGATTATTGCTGAAGATGTTGACGGTGAAGCTCTTTCTACTCTGGTAGTAAATAAATTAAGAGGTGCGCTTAAAATTGCTGCTGTAAAAGCTCCTGGTTTTGGAGACAGAAGAAAAGCAATGTTAGAAGATATTGCCATCTTAACTGGCGGAACTGTAATCTCTGAAGAGAGAGGATATACTCTTGAAAATACAACTATCGAAATGTTAGGAACTGCAAAAAGAGTTTCTATCGATAAAGACAATACCACTATCGTAAGTGGTGCTGGCGAAACTGATATTATCAAAAACAGAGTAAACCAAATTAAAGCTCAGATGGAAACTACTACATCTGATTATGATAAAGAAAAATTACAAGAGCGTTTGGCTAAATTAGCCGGAGGTGTTGCTGTTCTTTATGTTGGTGCTGCTTCTGAGGTTGAAATGAAAGAGAAAAAAGACAGAGTGGATGATGCATTACATGCAACTCGTGCTGCTGTTGAAGAAGGAATTGTTGCCGGAGGTGGTGTTGCTTTATTAAGAGCTAAAGCTGCTTTAGCAGAACTTAAAGCTGACAATGCTGACGAGGCTACAGGAATTCAAATTGTATCTCGTGCTATTGAATCTCCACTAAGAACTATTGTTGAAAACGCAGGTCTTGAAGGTTCTGTGGTAGTAGCAAAAGTTTCTGAAGGTTCAGGTGACTTTGGATACAATGCAAAAACTGATGAATATGTAGATATGCTTGCTGCAGGAATTATCGATCCTAAAAAAGTAACTCGTGTAGCGTTGGAAAATGCTGCATCTGTTTCTGGAATGATCTTAACTACAGAATGTGCATTAATCGATATTAAAGAAGAAAACGCTGGCGGTATGCCAATGGGTGGCGGTATGCCAGGAATGATGTAATCGTTCTTCACTTCTTAAAATTTAAAACGCCGGATAGAGTTTCTATCCGGCGTTTTTTTGTTTTTTGCCACATATTAAATGATTAAAAAAGTTTTTTTTGCGATGAATTTTCACGAATTATTTTTTTCTAATGCTTGCAGTACTTTTCTCTTTGCCACAGATTAATCCGTTTAGTCCTTTAATCTGTCCCAAAAAACATATACAGATTAGAAAATAATTTGTGGGAAACTTTTACCGTAGTTTAACATTCTGCTTTTCTTAAAAAAATAGGTTATCGGTATCTTTGCAGTTCTATTTAAAATTGCAAAATGAGAAAATTCACTGCTCAACTTCTATCTTTTATATTCTTATTTATAACAACATTTTCGTATTCTCAATCCAGTAAAGACGCTTATGTAGTTTTAGTTTCTATGGATGGATTTCGGTGGGATTATGAAAAACAATTTAATCTTCCAAATCTAAAACAAATTGCAAAAGAAGGCGTTCATGCAAAATCAATGAAACCTTCTTATCCGAGCAAAACCTTTCCAAATCATTATTCTATCGTTACAGGGCTTTATCCTGATCATCACGGAATTATTAATAATGTTTTTTATGACGCTGCTTTAAATGAATCTTTCTCATTATCGAGCAATGCAAAAAATGATTCGAGATTTTATGGAGGCAATCCGATTTGGAATCTCGCAGAACAACAAGGTGTAAAAACAGCTTCTTTCTTTTGGCCAGGCTCTGATATTGACAAACGAAACCCAAGCTATTTTAAAAATTATAATGGTAAAATTCCTTACGGAGCCAGAATTGATACCGTTATGAAATGGCTGCAGCTTCCTGAGAAACAAAGGCCTCATCTTGTTACTTTATATTTTGATGAACCTGATCATACAGGTCATAACTTTGGTCCGCTTTCGCAGGAAAACAAAAAAATGGTAATTAAAATGGATTCTATTATGGGTGAATTATCCCGAAGACTGGATCAGTTGGCGATTGGTAAACAAATCAATTTAATCATAGTGTCAGATCACGGAATGGCTGATATCAGCAATGATAAAAAAGTAGCTGTTCTAGATTATCTAAAACCAGAATGGCTGGGTTATAAAGAGGTTATCAATCCTATTATGAGTCTTCAGGCAAAACCCGGCTTTAATGATTCAATAGCAAATGCTCTGAAAAAAGTACCGCATATCAAATTCTGGAAATCTAACAAAGTCCCACTCAGACTGCATTACGGAGCCAATCCGCGTGTGCATGATTTTGTTATTGAAGCTGAAAAAGGATATAGTTTAGTGAGCAAAGAAAGTACTCACATAAAAGGAGGAACACACGGCTATGACAATAACGAAAAAGATATGCATGCTATTTTTTATGCAAAAGGCCCTGCTTTTAAAATAAACAAAACCGTCAAAACCTTTCCAAACATTTCTGTTTATCCCCTAATTGCACATATTTTAGGTTTGCAAATTGGTGAAATTGATGGAAAATTCAGCGAAGTAAAAAATATGCTTACTGATTAAATTAGATAATGTGTCAATTTGATAATTTGATAATTTGATAATGTGATAATGTGCCAATTAGATAATTTGATAATTATTTTGTAACTCTATAAAATTGTCTAATTATCTAATTGGCACATTCACTAAAAAAAAAGTATTTAATTTATTAACTCAACACTTTATACGTTGGGTCTTCGATTACATTTACATTAATAACAGCATCGGCGTTTTTAAGTAAAGTTCTGCAATCCTGACTTAGGTATTTTAGTTCAATTACTTTATTGAGCTGATTGTATTTTTTGGTCAGATTGTTTAATGCTTCAATGGCCGACATATCCGCAACGCGGCTTTGTTTAAAATCTATAATAACGTGATTCGGGTCATTCTGCACATCAAATTCTTCCATAAATGCAGTTACAGATCCAAAAAACAATGGTCCGTAAATTTGATAATGCTTTACTCCTTCTTCATCAGTAAAATGTTTCGAACGAATTCTTTTAGCGCTTTCCCAAGCAAAAACCAGTGCCGAAATTATGACACCAATCAAAACTGCCAATGCCAGATTGTGCAGTAGGATTGTGATAACAGCCACCAAAATCCCGACAAAAATATCGTGTCGCGGCATTTTGTTTATCACTTTAAAACTTGCCCATTCAAAAGTTGTAATCGCCACCATCATCATTACACCAACCAAAGCCGCCATAGGTAATTTGCCAATTACAGGCGCACCAAAAAGTATAATTATCAAAATGGTTAACGAAGCAATAATACCCGAAAGCCTGGCTCGCGACCCAGCACCAAGATTAACCAAAGTCTGAGCAATCATAGGACAGCCGCCCATTCCGTAAAAGAAACCGTTAAGTATATTTGAACTTCCCTGCGCGATACATTCACGATTGCTGTTTCCGCGCGTTCCGGTAATTTCGTCAACAAGATTCAGCGTAAGCAAACCTTCTGTCAGACCAACCGCGGCAACAATTACCGAATAGGGAAATATTATTTTTAAAGTCTCAAAAGAAATTGGAATATTGGGTATGTGAAATGGAGGAAACCCACCCTGAACCGAAGCAATATCCTGAACGGTTTTGGTTTCGATATTAAATAAAAGCACAATAGCAAAAACGACCATAATGGCTACTAATGATGCCGGAACTGCTTTTGTAATTTTAGGAAAAAGCAAAACAACACCAATTGTCAGCGCCACCAAACCCAGCATAATATATAATGGAGATCCCTGCAGCCAGGAAACCTGTCCGTTTACAACCGTTTTAAATTGTTCCAGCTGCGACATAAAAATGACAACCGCCAGTCCGTTTACAAAACCAAACATAACGGGTTGCGGTACCAGCCGGATAAATTTTCCGAGTTTAAAAAGTCCGATACAGATTTGTACAATTCCGCCAAGAGCGACGGCAGCAAAAACATATTCTATTCCGTGCGATTTCATCAAAGCAATCAAAACAATTACGGTTGCTCCTGCTCCACCGGAAATCATTCCGGGTCTGCCTCCAAATATTGCGGTAACCAATCCGGCGATAAAAGCTGCATATAAACCAACCAAAGGAGGAAATCCGGCCAAGATTGCAAATGATAATGATTCCGGGATCATAGTCATAGCAACGGTGAAACCTGCTAAAATTTCATTTTTATAATTGACTTTTTGAGTAAAATCGAAGAGTTGAAAAGCTTTTTTCATAGGGCACAAATGTAGAAAATAATGCCTTGAGAAGAAATCTTTAAACCTAAAAACTATAATTTATAGAAACCTGAACTAGTTTTTTAACTAAAATGCTTTAAAAGCAAAACAAAAACAGAAAGAATAAAACTTATCATTTTGAGCCCTTTAATTTTTAATAAAATCTAAATGCAAAATTCCTCCAAAAAAAACAAATACAGCTACGTATTTATACCTGTTTTGCAAAGAAAAATGTTTATTCTAAGCGGACACACGTATATCCGAGACAATTTACATAATCTATAATATTATCACATTGAAGCTCTGCGCCTTCTACACGCAGGATTTTATCACAGTCTTCTAAATCAAAGTTGACCAGGTAAGATGGAAACGCTCTTTTTATTACGGCAATAATATAATTGGTTTCTGTTACTTTCTGAACATTTGTTTTAAAAATCTCAACAATCATAATTCTTAATTTTAAATTATAAAAACTTAAATTCTATTTTGACAAACCGACATCAAAAGTAAATCAGAGATGTTTATTATAATAGTATTTTTATTTAAATGGCGTATGATTTATACGAATGGCGTTTGTATAAATTTCTTGTCACAAATAGCTATAAGCTATAATATTAGATTATTTTTGCCGCTATGACGATTGCTAAAATTTATCAGAATTTTTTTCTGCGAAACCTTATTGTAAATACCCTTGTTTACTTAGTCATTCTGGCTTGTGTGTACGACGAAATAAGTCTTGACGGACATGACTGGGCTTATATAACCAGCAAAGTTGCCGTTGGATATTTTCCGTGTATTATCTGGATTACCTTTTTTAATATTTTTATAATTAAGCCCTTCCTGTTTCGCAAGAAACTAAAAATGTTTTTTACGTTACTTATACTATACTGGACCGGTTTCTACTTTTTTATGAACTGGTTTTTTCCAAATGTAGGATTAGGAAACTTAAAGACTTTACAAATCGTATCGCTTATCATCAACGGAACATTTTTCTATTTCATTCATATTATGATTACGAAAAAGATCATGCAGACCAACAAGGATATTATGAATTTTAAGTCAGAACTTTCGTTTTTGAAACAACAGCTTAATCCGCATTTTTTATTGAATGCCATGAATAATCTGTACGGAGAATCTTTATCTGAACCCGACAAACTGCCAAACCGAATCCTGAATCTTTCTGATTTGCTGCGTTATCAGATTGAAGCAACCAAAAAAGATTTTGTTTTTGTAAATGAAGAAATCAATTTCATTAAGAAATATATCGAATATTATACGTTTAGAAACGAACGGCTGGTTTTTACCCAAAACTGCCAGGGCTCGTTTGAGAACTTTGAGATTCCGCCTTTGTTCTTTTTGCCTTTGGTAGAAAATGCGGTTAAATTCTCTGCCGAAAAACCGCAACCTTTTATCCATCTGGATTTAAAATTAAATTGCCGAAATTTGACTTTTACCCTAAAGAATAATTATCTCGTTTCGGGTTCCAGATTATCGGGTACGGGAATCGGAATCGAAAACCTTAAAAGACGTTTGGAAGTGTATGGTTTAAGACACGATTTGAGCTGTAAAAAAGAAAAAGATACTTTTGTCGTAAAATTAAGTATATGGAATTTACCTACCGTTGTCTGATTATTGATGATGAATCGCCGGCACATAAGGCGCTTGCATCGCATATCGCAAAATTTGATGATCTGGAACATTCCGGAAGTGCTTTCAGCGGAATGGAAGCGCTTAAAATGCTGAATGAAAACAAATACGATATTATTTTTCTTGATATAAATATGCCCGTAATATCGGGTGTTGAGTTAATGGAATCGCAGCCCAACCGTCCGCTTACGATTGTCACCACGGCGTATTCTGATTTTGCGCTTTCGGCGTATCAAAATGATGCTATTGATTATCTGCTGAAACCTATTTCGTTCGAAAAATTCTCTAAAGCAATAGAAAAGGCTAAAATTTATTTCTCCGGAAACAACGTAAAAAAGGAAAATACTTCTAACGGAAAAGTGCTTTCACACCGCGTGAACGGCCAAATGACAGATATTCTTTTGAGCGATATTATTTATATTGAAAGTCTGGGCAACTACATGAAACTCTACAGTTCCAGACACAATCTCCCCATGATTATTTATGGTTCTCTGGCAAGCATCTCGGCCGAAATTGATTGTACTGATTTTCTTCAGGTGCATCGCTCTTATATTGTTAATGTGAGTAAAATTACTTCTGTTACTTTTAAAAGTTTGACGATGTGTAATAATGAGATTATTCCCGTTGGACGGAAATACCAGATTTTACTGGATAGCTTTTTTAAGTAGTATTTTTTTTTAAATAGTAAAAAGAAAAGAATAAAACCAAATTCAATTTATAAACATTAAAATAAAAAAACATGAATTGGATAATTCGCGAATCTGAAAAATTAGAATTTCACACCAATATAAAAGAAATATTAAAACCAATTTTAGGAGAACTAAAATCATTTAATTGGGTAATTAGTGATTTTGATTTCATATCTGACAAGGAACTTCCAATACATCTAGAAGAAGATTTTTTTGTACTATCAAGTCAGGAATTTAATGAAATTTTAAATTCTCAAACGCAGTTCATTTGGGGCGTAATATCTGGTTTTTCAAAAGATGATGAAATTGTATTTGATGAAAATAATTTGCCTTTTGCAGAAGGAAATGATTTAATTTGGAGAAATGGAAATCTTCAAATTCCCAATTCCACAATTGAAATTATTGCATTTGACAGTTCTTACACTATAATTAAATTTAAAAACAAAAAAATTTCGGATACTTTTAAAGACTACTTTAATGAAGCAATTAAATTAGAAAAATTTATTCCGTAAATTTTATATAAAAGGACTCTGATATTTTACCCCACTTACGAAGTGTCGTTCGTAAATACAAAATTTGGAATTGATTTTGCACAAAAGGTTATTTACTTACAATTAAAAACAAAAAAAGCTCCACACAACGGAGCTTTTTTTTATAAATGTCAAAAACCCTAAACACCTCTCGCCATCGTAACTTTATCACAAACCATAATTTATTCTAAAATTGCGAATTTATCCTGACCGACGCCTTAACCAAAGCAAGTGCCTTGATACTGCTTATTGGAAATTCTATACTTTGATGGTGGTCGTTTTGAGATACAAACTCTACATACGATTCCCGTTCTGAGCGTTTTAAATATCTTGAAAAAAAATATTCGTTACCGTCATTTTGTACATAGGCAACATACATTTCGCCCCAAATAATATTATTTTCGGGATTGTTAATTTTTTTATACACCACGATATCACCGCTTTTTACCAAAGGATACATACTGTCGCCGGTAATATACAAAGCGCCGTCGCACTCTGTTATTTTCGGAATCTTGATATAATCTACAGGAACTTGATTTTCATTACGGTCAAACAAATCTACTATTCCGGCAACGGTTTGTATATTATAAAGCGGAATTTCCTGAAAATCGGATTTTTTATTTTCTAATTCCCTCATTTCCACCTCAACTTCACTCTCAATATCTAATTTTAGCATACTTCCCTGGCCTGTTAAAAGCCATTCTGCATTAATATCAGCATATTTTTTTAAGATATTTTCTAACTTATCAACCCCAATTGTCTTATTATTTTTCAATTGACTGGCAAAGGAACCATTGGACATGCCAATCTCTCGCTCGAAAACGCTGACCCTAACTCCTTTAAAATCAATGTATTGCTTGATCCTCTGCACCGTATTTTCTTTCATTATCATCACTTTAAGAAAAATCTTATAATTTATTTGCTTGCTTAAGAAATATCTTATTACCTTTGTCTCGTTTTTAATACAAACTATTCAACTTGCAAAAATATGAAATCGAAAGCGACTTATAATCAAGATGTATTAAAGATTATGAAAAACAGACACGGCTATTCGTTCGACTTTATCAGAAAATCAATTCGGGGAGATCGCGCTAGTCTTACAAGCGACATGTTAAGAGCTGAATACCACAAGCTTAATAATGAATCTAAGAAAGCGATAGAAAACATGTTGATGAATTTCAGATCAAAGCCATCTAATACATAATGGCACTATAAAGAATTATAATACTACACTCCAAAAACAAATTTTATCCAAGATTAAAATTTATTAATTAATTAAAATTCAAGAACTAATGAAAAAAAAATTATTTAGTCTTTGGCTTTTTGTATTGGCCGTGTGTTTTACCACCAATATAAGAGCACAGGTTACACTTGGTAACACAAATGGTATTCCCAAACCTGCCGAGACATTCTCGGCACTCGAAGTGATCAGTAACGGCAAGGGCGGTTTGCGCTTACCGCAGGTTTCTACAACAGACAGAAACGCTTTATTACCTGCGTCTCTTACTGCTGCTCAAAAATTATTGGCAAATGGACTTACCATTTACAACACGACCACAAATTGTGTGGAGTACTGGAACAGCGCCCGCTGGATTAGCCTTTGTGAAGGAACCAGTATGACAACCATAAGCCCTCAGCCCTGTAATAATGTGGCGGCAGACGGAACAGGCTGCGACCAGACCTTTACGGTAACAGATCCGGATTGTCCAAATGGCCCTTTCTCGATTGCGATTATGGCAGGAAGCGAATATGCTACCTTAACCGATATCAATTCTGCAGCAGGAACATTTAAAGTAGACTTTAAGGTCAACGAATCTGTTACTCCTCACACTGTACTAGTACGCGTAACAAGTTCTTGTACTGGACAATTTAAAGATTTTCTGTTCATGCAGAATGCCATTACTTGTGATACTACTTTGGGAACAGCTCCGGCAATTAGCCCAAGTACAAGTGCTTTAACATTATGTACAGGCGGTGCAGTATACTTATCGATACCCGCTACAACAGCTAATTTAAGCAAAGTGATCTGGACCCGTAATGGAATCGAGGTAGCAAGAGGCGTTAATTATTATACCGTTACTTTACCAGGTATTTATAATATTTCTTTGGGTGCGGCAGGCTGTAACGAAAGTGCCAGCAATGCACGTACTATTACAGACTCCACAACTCCGGCTCCAACAGCCATTACCACAATTGTGGCTTCAAACAACGGTATTATGTGCGGGTCAAACGGTTCTGTTACTTTAACAGCAACAGGCGCATCGGGTACAATATCATGGTTTAAAAACGGAATTTTGGACACTTCAAAAACCGGAACGACCGTAACCCTGACAGGAACTGCAGATGCAGGAAACTGGTTTGCAGCGGCAGGAAGTGCAGGCTGTTTCAGTAAACCTTCAAACACGGTTGCAGTTACGGTACAAACTCCATCAGGAACACCAATTGTAGTGGATCCTGCAAATGTTTTGATTAATAATAAACGAATCGATCAGATAACTTCATTTTGCTCTGGCGGAAGCTTGATTTTAAAAGTAAACAACCCACAAGCGGGTGTTTCTTATACGTGGTACAATGACCAGACAATTATTACAAGCCCTTATACGGTTCCTGCGGGTGCCACAGATTTGTTGATTCGTGTGGTAGCTACAGACAACAGCGGTGCTGCGTGTCCGGTAGAAGCCCATACCAGCGAAGTGCCTGTTACAGAGGGCGTGACTCCGGGAACACCAAGCATAACAAGTTTATCTGGAGGGGTTCTTTGTAATGGTTCTGCAGATTTGACCATCACACCGGCAGCAACAGGAACGTATACTTACCAATGGTACAAAAATGGTGTGGCTATGAGCG
>Ga0307410_10001464_pt1 | contig 10671 bp, 9 predicted proteins | sample 322Ometagenome_3_FD_203707 | JGI IMG/M metagenome (GOLD analysis project Ga0307410, IMG submission 203707) | Maize rhizosphere microbial communities from greenhouse at UC Davis, California, United States - 322HYB-O-3 | ecosystem: Host-associated > Plants > Roots > Rhizosphere > Soil | place...
AAGCGAGGATTACCGGACCCCGGTCAGCGAGTCCGAGCAATATTATACGGCGCTGCAGACGCGCGGCGTGCCGACGGCGCTGGTCAAGATCACCGGCGCCAGCCACGGCGGGATCGCGGCAAGGCCAAGCCAGGCGGCGGCCAAGGCCTCGGCCATCCTCGCCTGGTTCGATCGCTACAGGAAAAAGTAATTCGCTTTCCGAAACGGAACCATGTCGCCATGGGGCGTTACAGCCTCATGCCAGCCAACGGAGTCTTGCCGTGATCCGCAACACCCTTCTGCTCGCCAGCGCCTTCGCCATTCCAGCGACCGCCGCGGGCCAATCAGCTACCTTCAGTCCGCAGCGCCTGTCGCAGCATGTCCAGACCCTTGGGTCGGACGCGTTCGAGGGCCGAGCCCCCGCAACGGCCGGCGAGACCAAGACCGTGCAATATATTTCCGACCAGCTGCGCGCCGCCGGAGTCCAGCCCGGCGGCGACCTGGTCAACGGCCAGCGCCAGTGGACCCAGGCGGTGCCGCTGCTGAAGTCGGAATGGACGGCGAATCCGCAGGTTGCGATGACGATCGGCGGCAAGGCGACACCGCTGACCCAGGGCGAGCAGATCGCCGTCCGCTCCCCGACCAATGGCGACAAGGGCCTCAACATCGACGATGCCGAGCTCGTCTTCGTCGGCTACGGGGTCAAGGCGCCCGAAAGGAACTGGGACGATTACAAGGGCCTGGACGCCCGAAACAAGATTCTGGTGATGCTCGTCAACGACCCGGATTTCGAGGGTGGCGAAGGCGATTTCGGCGGCAAGGCGATGACCTATTATGGCCGCTGGACCTACAAATATGAGGAAGGCGCGCGCCAGGGCGCCAAGGGCGTGCTCGTCATCCACGAAACCGAGCCGGCGAGCTACGGCTGGCCGACGGTCAAGAATTCGAACACGATCACCATGTTCGACATCGTCCGCGATAATCCGGCGGCAGAACACCCGGCGCTAGAGGGGTGGATCCAGAGCACGCTGGCGGCGCAGCTATTTTCGGCCTCGGGGACCAGTTTCGAGGCCATGAAAGCGGCCGCCAAGCGTAGGGACTTCAAGCCGGTCCCGCTGCGCGCGACGCTCGACGTCCGCGGCGACGCGAGAACGGAAGTTGTGACATCGCATAACGTCGTCGGCATCTTGCCCGGAGCTAAACGGCCGGACGAAACCGTCATTTACTCGGCGCACTGGGACCATCTGGGCATCGGTCCCGCCGACGCCAGAGGCGACCGCATCTACAATGGCGCGATCGACAATGGCACCGGTGTCGGGCACATCATCGAGCAGGCGCGTGCCTTTGCCGCCGGCCCACGCCCAGAACGTTCGGTTGTCTTCCTGCTCGTCACCGCCGAGGAAAAGGGCCTGCTGGGAAGCGAATATTATGCAACCCATCCGCTTTATCCCGCCGGGAAAACGGCCGGTGCCATCAATACCGACGTGCTGGGCGTGATTGGGCCGGCACGCGACTATTCGGTGCGCGGCAACCAGAAGTTCGGCCTGCTCGACCTGCTTCAGGACGAGGCGAGCAAGCGCGGCCGCCGATTCACGCCCGACCCCAATGCCGGGACGGGCACCTTCTATCGTTCGGACCACTTCACGTTCGCCAAGGCGGGCATCCCGGCGTTGACCTTCACCCCGGGCCGCGATGCCATCAATGGCGGCAAGGCCCGGGGAGACGCGTGGGAAGTCACTTACCGAACCAATATGTATCACCAGCCGGCCGATGAATTTTCGCCAAGCTGGGACTTCACCGGAATGGCTCAGGACGCCGAATTGCTCCATGCCGTCGGGCTGAGGCTCGCCAACAGCAAGGATTGGCCGAACTGGAGCCAGGACAGCGAATTCCGGGCCAAGCGCGACGATAGCGCCGCCGAGCGGGCCGCGCCGGCGCCGGGAGAGCGCGGTTGAGCGAAACGCTCGAGCCTGCGCTTCCGGACGATCTGGACGAGCAGGCCGAGCGGCTGATGCGGCGCTTGTGCGACGAAGGGCTGACGGTTGCAGCGGCAGAGAGCTGCACCGGCGGGATGCTCGCGGCACTGCTGACCGATATCGAGGGCGCCGGACACGGCTTCGAGCGCGGCTTCGTCGCTTATACCAAGGACGCGAAGAGCGAGCTGCTGGGGATCGACCGCCAATTGCTCGACGACAATGACGCGGTCTCCGCGGCCGTCGCGCGGGCGATGGCGGAAGGGGCGCTTGAGCGGTCGCGCGCCGACCTGGCTGTCGGGGTGACGGGGTTCGCCGGTCCGGCCGGCCCGCGATGCGAGGAGGGCCTGGTCCACATGGCGCTGGCGCGGCGCGGGCAGCCGACTATCCACCGCGAAGAACATTTCGGCGCGCGCGGACGGGGCCCGGTGCGGGTTGCCGCGCTGAAGGCCCTGCTTGACATGCTCGACGAGTCGACCAGGCCCTAGCCGCCGCTACCGCGCGAGGACTAAGAAGCTGCGCCCGAAACGAAGGAGTCGGTGATGGCGGACCTTATCTTTTACACCAACCCCATGTCGCGCGGTCAGACGATCCGCTGGATGCTGGAGGAAGTGGGCCAGCCCTATGAGACGGAGATCCTGGGTTACGGCGACAGCATGAAGTCCGAGCCCTATTTGTCGATCAACCCGATGGGCAAGGTGCCCGCCATCAAGCATCGCGGTAAGGTGGTCACCGAAGTCGCGGCAATCTGCTGCTATCTCGCCGATGCCTTTCCCGACGCCGGCCTGGCGCCGCCGCCGGCCGACCGCGCCGATTACTATCGCTGGATATTCTTCACCTCGGGTCCGGTCGAAGCGGCGTTCAGCAACAAGGCCGCGGGCTGGGAACCGACGCCCGAGCGGCAACGGATGTTCGGCTATGGCAATTACGACCTGGCGATCGGAACCCTCGAGCGAGCGCTCCAGGGGAAGGAATATATCGCTTCCGACCGATTCACGGCCGCCGACCTGTTCGTCGGCGCCAACGTCAACTTCATGCTCGCTTTCAACCTCCTCGAGCCGAGGCCGGTTTTCGTCGATTATGCCCGCCGCATGACCGACCGTCCGGCTTACGAGCGCGCCAAGGAAATTGACGGCAAGCTCGCCGCCGAGATGCAGGCTGCGGCGGCTGCCCAGCCACAGCCGGCGGAGTAAGCATCATGGACCAGACTACGAAGCAGCGCGCAATCGACCTTTACGACCGCTTCACGCACGAGGGCATGGACCGGCGCAGCTTCATGGGGGAGATGACCAGGATCGCTGGCAGCGTCGCCGCTGCAGAACTGCTGGTAGCCTCCATCGCTGCCTCACCGGCCACAGCGGCGGTCATTCCCGCCGATGACAAGCGCCTGTCGACGCGAACGCAAGATCTGGTGGGCGGCTACAAGGCCTATGTCGCCGAGCCGCGCTCGCGCTCCCTCAAGCCGACGGTGCTGGTGGTACACGAGAACCGCGGCCTCAACGATCATATTCGCGATGTCGCGCGCCGGCTCGGAATTGCCGGCTACAGGGCGGTTGCGGTGGATTTCCTGTCGCCATCGGGCGGCACGCCGGGCGACGAGAATGCGGCCCGCGAAGCGATCGGCAAGCTCGACCTTGCCAGATCGACGAGCGACGCGGTGGCCATACTCGCCGAATTGGCCGGATCGAGCCGCGGCGGCAAGGTTGGCGCGGTCGGCTTTTGCTGGGGCGGCGCCTTCGTGAACCGGCTGGCCGTGGCGGCCGGCGACAAGCTGGATGCGGGCGCGGTCTATTACGGCCCGGCCCCTGACCCGGCCGAAGCGGCCAAGGTGCAGGCGCCGTTGATGATCCACCATGCCGGGCTCGACGCGCGGGTCGCGCAGACCAGCTGGCCGTGGGTTGCGGCGCTGCGGGCGGCGGGCAAGAATGTCACCTACTTCAATTACGAAGGCGCCAACCACGCCTTCAACAACGACACTTCGGCGGAGCGCTACAACAAGCAGGCCGCAGACCTCGCGTGGACGCGGACGCTCCGCTTCTTCAAGCGGCACCTCGACTGACATGGCGCCGTTCAGCTAGCGCTGATTCAAGCGGGTCGCGGCCGTCCGGCGGTCGGTAATGCCGTCATCGCCAGGAACGAGCCGAGGAGCGCAAAGGCGGCGACAAAGGTGATCGGTTGGCTGAGCGAACCGACGAACTCCGTCAGGGGGTCGATGAGTCCGACCTTGCTGAGCAGCCCGCGAATTGCGTCGTTGAGCGTGAAACACGCACCGGCAATCAGGAACGGCCATCCGTTTCGCCGATCCCTGAGAAAAAGTGCGAGACCGACCGCGATGCAGATGGCCTGGCCAGTTATTCCAGCCGTCTGGAACCGGTAGAATGTCTCCGGACCTTCGATACGGAAGGGTGGCGCGAAACTGATCAAGGCGAAAAAGAGGGCGATGCCCATGAACAGGAGAGTCGTGCTGAGCAGCAACGCCCCATGCAGCTTGCGTCGCTGCTTGAGCAGGAACGCGAGGCTGATCAGGATGCCAAGCTCGATCGTCACCATCACATTTTGAACGATTAGGAAGTCGCCCTCGCCCGACGCGACACCCTTTTGGGCCGAATGAACCGACAGCATCGCCGTTGTCGCTACCAACAGCGGAGCGGCGACAAGAACGGCCAGCCCGATCTTCCGGTGCTGCCGATAATCCGGCCTGGCGATCATCACGAGTTGGAACAGCAGCAACCCCATCCAGGTGAATGTCGTTGCGAGATGCAGATGATGATGAGGCTGCGCCTCGGCCTTGGCCCCGAAATAGATGTCCCAGAAGCCGAGGAACATGATCAACATGACTGTAAGGATCAGAACGAACTCCGGGATATACTGACCCAGGCGCTTCATGCTTTTCATGCTCAACTCCCCCGCCCTTAAGGTCGTATCGCCCGGGCCGGTCAGCGGCAAGCAGGAGGGCAACGCTCGCTCTCGGGACTGAGCAGCAAAGAAAAAAGGGCCGGCGGTTTCCCGCCGGCCCTTCCCGTTTTCCAGATCTGCTTCAGTTAGCGGCGATCGCCCATGAAGCTGAGCAGGAAGGTGAACATGTTGATGAAGTCGAGATAGAGGTTCAGCGCCCCCATGATCACGACCTTGCCCATCATGTCGGTGCCAGCGACGTAGGCGTACATGCTCTTGATCTTCTGCGTGTCGTAGGCGGTAAGGCCCGCGAACAGCAGCACGCCGATGGCGCTGATCGCGAGCTGCATGGCCGGCGACTGCAGGAACAGGTTGATGACCATCGCCACCAGCAGTCCGACCACGCCCATGATCAGGAAGGTGCCGAATCCGCTGAGGTCCTTCTTGGTCGTGTAGCCGTAAAGGCTAAGGCCAAGGAAACCTGCCGACACCGCGAAGAAGGTCTGGGCAATCGACGTCCCGGTGTAGACCAGGAAGATCGAGGACAAGGACAGGCCCATCGCCACCGAAAAGGCCCAGAACAAGGCCTGAAGCGTGCCCGTCGACAGACGGTTCATGCCGAAGCTCATGACCATCACGAACGCCAGCGGGGCGAAGATGATCAGCCAGCGGAGCGGGGTCGCCAGGACTTGCTCGGCGAGCCCGGAACTGGCGAACAGCATGGCGACGATGCCGGTCAGCAGTACGCCCGACGCCATGTAATTATAGACTTTGAGCATGTAGGACCGCAGGCCCGCATCGCGTGCGGCTCTCGGCACGCCGACCGAAACCGCCGGACCGAAGTCCTGCGTATTCGTGCGGGGATCATACTGGTTCTGCATTCTATCTCCTTACGGACGGGCTAAGGGCCCGTGCTCCCGACCCGCAATATCGTTGATGGGAAGGTCGACTTCAAGCGAAACCGGACAGGCCCCCGTTCTGTTCATCGGGGTGAAAGGAAGGCGCCTGTTGCAACACGGGCGAACTGGTTGCGCGGGTGGCGTGACGTCACGCGCTGATTCGCGCGCTTGGCAGGCATTTATTGTGAGGACCCAGAGCGAAAGGGTTTATTGTTGTGGACATGGCCAATCCGGATGAGCGCGACTGATCCCATGCACCGATTGTTCGTCGCCATTCGCCCGCCGGACGACATCGTTGACCTGGTGGTCGACGCCATGGATGACGCCCCGACCTTGCGCTGGGTGTCGGACGACAACCTACACCTGACGTTGCGGTTCATCGGGGAGGTCGAACGACCGATGGCCGAGGACATCGCCCGGTCGTTGCAGCGGATCAAGGCCGAAAGGTTTGCCTTGCAGTTACAGTCCGTGGGGCAATTTAGTCAGCGCGGCGGCGGGGCCGTGTGGGCCGGGATCGAGCCGAAGGAAAAAGTGACGTCGCTTGCCGCCAAGGTCGACCGCGCCTGCGTCGCCGCTGGACTGGAGCCAGAGCATCGCGCCTTCCGGCCGCACATCACGCTGGCCCGCTTTCGCCGCGGCGCCGAAGCAGAGGCCAGCGACTTCGTCCGTCGAAACAGCGGCCTCACGTCACCCCTGTTCAACGTCGCCGAATACAGCCTGTTCGAAAGCATGCTTTCCCGTCACGGCGCACATTATGAAGCGATTGCCAGCTTTGCCCTGACCTAGTGCCGCTGGGCGGACTCGCGCATTTTCCGCGCACCCTCGCGCATCTTCTCGACGCCTTCGTCCATCTTTCGGGCGCCCTCGTCCATCTTCGGAATTGCGTCGATCAGTTCCTGGTCGGTCGGAACCTTATCATTCCAGTTGCTGTTGCCCCACTTGCCTCGATTGGCCTTGGCTTCCGCGATAACCTGGGCGCGATAGGCGGGATCGCGAAGCTTGCGTGCTTCCTCGCGCATCCTGGCCGCGCCCTGCCGCATTTCGATGGCGCCGCGGTCCATCTCGTCGGCTCCCTTCAACATGCCCTGCCTGGCGTTGGTCATGGCGATCGCCGCCTCGGCCCGGGCGCGCTCAGCAATCTTCTGGGAATCCCGAGCGATGATCCGCGATTGGACCCGCATTTCCTCCGACGCTCGAGTGATCCGCTCGATCTCCTCGCGATCGATGAGATCCGCCTTGGGCGCCAGCGGCGCGACCGCGGCCACGGCCGCCAGCGGCGCGGTCGGGGCGGAAGAGGCCACTGGAGCAACAACTGCCTTGGCCGGCGTGGCAGCCATGGCTGCGGTGGAACGGACCGTCTGCGTTAGCGCCGAGGCTGCGGAAGCGGGCCTCGCGACGTCAATTGTCTCGGGCATCGGCAGCGGCGCCGGGACGGCCGCCGAGACCGCCGGCGCCACGATCTGGACGAGCGCGATGGATCCAGCAACCAAGGCGCAACTGGCCAACGCTCCGACCCGCCATGCCTTGTCCCAGCGCGAGCCCCTATTGCGCCGCAGAACGCGCTGGATCCGCTTTGCCAGCGAGCCGGAGGAGATGCTGTTGGCGCCAATCGGTACCGAGGCATTGCGGGCCGCATTCAGCAAAGCCTGAGCATAATGCGCCGGCTCGACGAGGCCGGTCGCGGCGGCGTCCGCGGCTTCCTCGACGCTTTGCAGGTAGAGACGTTCGAGCGCCCAGACGAATGGGTTGAACCAGAACAATGCGACGACCAGCCGGACGGCGATCAGGCGCGGCCAGTCGCCGCGGGTCAGATGTGCGACTTCGTGCGCGACGACCGCTTCCGCTTCGACCGGCTTCAGCAGGGTGTCCAGGTCGATCAGGATGACCGGATTCCTCCAGCCCCAGCTGAGCGGCGCCGAAACGTCGCTGGAGGCGAGCAGATGGGCATGGTCGGGAACGTTGCAGCGCCGGGCGATGGCGCGCCATTGCGGACCGACGACCGGACCGGCGCGGTCCGTCCACCGGGCCAGGGTCGCCAGGCCGCCGGCCAGGCGAAGGGCCACGAACAAGGCTCCCGCCGCCCAGCTCAGCACGAGAAGCTGCACCAGCGACAGGAATGTTTCGGATTCGGGTGCAGTCGCCACGTCGGCCATCGCCAACAGCTCTGTGGTCGAAGTCATGCTGGACATTGACGGCGCAACAAGCTCGATTGGAGCAACCGGCCGGAACGCCATCAACATGGCGATCGCCGGAAGCAGCAGGAGAAGGCCGAAGCCAAGGCCGCCGACGGCCACTCGGTTCGCCGGCGTCTGGCGCCCCATCAGGATCAGGATGGCGACGACGCCGGCCGCGACGGCAACCGATTTCCACGCAACGGCAAACAGGATCTCAGCGATCATCGTCACGCTCCTTTGCTTCATCGATCGCGCGCTGCAGCGAATCGAGCTCGTCCTGGCTCAAGTGTTTCGACATTCCGAGCAGCGCGGTCGCGGCACTGGCCGCCGACCCCTGGAAGAAGGTCCGGACGAACTGCTGCATTGCCGACTGCCGCACCTGCGACGGCCTGGGCACGCTGTAGATGTAAGTCTGGTCCTCCGTGCGATGGCGGATCAGCCCGCGCTTCTCCAGGCGGGCGAGCATGGTGCGCACGGCCGAATGGCTTGGGGCATCGGCCATGCGAACCCGAATGTCAGCGGCGCTGAATTCCTTGCCGCTGCACAATATTTCGAAAATCTCGCGCTCCCGGCGCGGCAATCCATCGATCATTCTGCGACTCACCTGCTACAGATGTAACATGCCACATTTGTAGCAGGTGGCAAGCCCGTCTTTCGACGAGCGGATAAACGGTTGATTGCCGCGCCCCGCGCACCCACATCGCCAGTCTCGCGTTGACGGCTTATGGCTGTGCGCCTAATCAGAACATAAACGGAACGAACAGGCCCCGATGCTTACACATATTTCCGTCAGAGGAGCGCGCGAGCACAACCTCAAGGGGATCGACGTCGACATCCCCCGCGAGAGCCTGACGGTCATCACCGGCCTGTCCGGATCGGGCAAGTCGAGCCTGGCCTTCGACACCATCTACGCCGAAGGACAGCGCCGCTACGTCGAGTCCTTGTCGGCCTATGCCCGCCAGTTCCTGGAGATGATGCAGAAGCCGGACGTCGAGCATATCGACGGCCTGTCGCCGGCCATCTCGATCGAGCAGAAGACGACCAGCCGTAACCCGCGCTCGACGGTCGCCACCGTCACCGAAATTTACGATTATATGCGCCTGCTGTGGGCTCGGGTTGGAGTGCCCTACTCGCCGGCGACCGGCCTGCCGATCGAGGCGCAGCAGGTAAGCCAGATGGTCGACCGGGTGATGCAGCTTCCCGAAGGTTCGCGCCATTACCTGCTCGCCCCGGTCGTTCGCGGCCGCAAGGGCGAATATCGCAAGGAGCTGGCCGAATGGCAGAAGGCCGGCTTCACGCGGGTGCGCATCGACGGCCAATTCTACGAGATCGACGAAGCCCCGGCGCTCGACAAGAAATATAAGCACGACATCGAAGTGGTGGTCGACCGGATCGTGGTGCGCGAGGGCATCGAGAGCCGGCTTGCCGACAGTTTCGAGCAGGCGCTGAAGCTGGCCGAGGGGCTGGCCTATCTCGATCCTGCGGATGCGGCGGGAGAGCAAAACCGAACCGTTCGCCCTGAGCCTGTCGAAGGGCTGTCTTTTTCTTCCGGCGGGAGCAAGGGCAGTGCTTCGACAAGCTCAGCACGAACGGGAGTTGCCGAGGCGTCCGCCGGCTTCAAGCTCGACTATGGCGTTCCCGGCCGCATTGTGTTCAGCGAAAAATTCGCCTGTCCGGTCTCGGGCTTCACAATCGCCGAGATCGAGCCGCGGCTCTTCTCCTTCAACGCGCCGCAGGGCGCCTGCCCGGCCTGCGACGGGCTCGGCGAGAAACTGGTGTTCGACGACGACCTGGTCGTCCCCAACCACAACCTCAGCATCGCCAAGGGCGCGGTCGTGCCCTGGGCCAAGAGCCAGCCGCCTAGCCCTTATTACATGCAGGTGCTGTCCAGCCTGGCGCGCGCCTACGACTTCTCGCTCGACGTGCCGTGGAAGGAGCTTCCGGAGGAGGCGCAGCAGGTCATCCTTCACGGCACCAGGGGCCGGCCGGTCACGCTGCGCTTCGTCGACGGCCGCAAGAGCTATGAGGTCAAGAAGCCGTTCGAGGGCGTCATCGGCAACCTCAACCGCCGCATGCTGTCGACCGAGTCCGCCTGGCTGCGCGAGGAGCTAAGCCGCTACCAGGCCAGCCACCCGTGCGAGACCTGCGGCGGCGCCCGGCTCAAGCCCGAGCCGCTGTCCGTCAAGATCGCCGGCGAGGACATTTCGCTGTCCTCGCGCCGCTCGGTCGCCGACGCGCTGGCCTGGTTCTCGACCCTCAACGAGAAGCTGAATCCGCAGCAGCGCGAGATCGCGAAGGCGATCCTCAAGGAGATCAACGAACGCCTTGGCTTCCTGCACAATGTCGGCCTCGATTATCTCAACCTCGACCGGACCAGCGGCACCCTGTCCGGCGGCGAGAGCCAGCGCATCCGCCTGGCCAGCCAGATCGGTTCGGGCCTGTCGGGCGTCCTTTACGTCCTCGACGAGCCGTCGATCGGCCTCCACCAGAAGGACAATGACCGGCTGCTGGAAACGCTGAAGCGCCTGCGCGGCCTCGGCAATACCGTGCTGGTCGTCGAGCATGACGAGGATGCGATTCGGCACGCCGACCATATCATCGACATGGGGCCCGGCGCCGGAGTCCATGGCGGCGAGATCGTCTGCGAAGGCACGCTCGACGAACTGCTCGCCTGCGAAACCAGCATCACCGCGGACTACCTCTCCGGCCGGCGCGAAATCCCGCTTCGCGCCACCCGCCGCAAGGGCAGCG
>Ga0307410_10001465_pt1 | contig 10671 bp, 9 predicted proteins | sample 322Ometagenome_3_FD_203707 | JGI IMG/M metagenome (GOLD analysis project Ga0307410, IMG submission 203707) | Maize rhizosphere microbial communities from greenhouse at UC Davis, California, United States - 322HYB-O-3 | ecosystem: Host-associated > Plants > Roots > Rhizosphere > Soil | place...
CTGCTTCACGTGGTCGACGAAGGGCTTGGCCTCCGGGAACCGGTTGGCCGTGATCAGCGCCTGCGCGGCGGAGATCGCCGGGATGACCGAGGTGCTGTCGACCTGCAGGATGCGCTGCGTGACGGCGAGGCTGCTGTCCACCTGGCCGAGGTACGCGAAGGCGCGGTTCTTCGCCTGCAGGAGCGTCAGGTTGTTCGGGAACCGGTTGGAGCCCGTCATCGCCCAGCGCACGAACGTCGCCGTGTCCTGCGCCGTCGGCACCGGCATCGAGTCGCTCAGGCGCTGCTCGGCCGCCACGTTGATCTTGGCGAAGAAGAGCGTGTCGGCGCGCGTCGAGTCGACCTGCCAGGCCTGCTCCAGCGCCTGGGTGGCGCAGCGGAAGTCGCTCTGGAAGAGGCAGGCGTTCGCCTTCAGGTCGTAGAGCTCGGTGTTGTTCGGGTCCTGCCGGATGCCCTCTTCCGCGATCTCGCGGGCGGCGTTCGGCTGGTTGTTCGTGATGAAGTAGCGGAAGATCTGCTCGCGCAGCTGCTGGTTCTGCGGCGCGGCGAGCAGGATGTTCCGGTACACCACGGCCAGCTTCGACGTGTCCTTGGCCGTCTCGTAGATCTTGGCCAGCTGGCCGAGCGCCGCGAGGCTCTGCGGATCGCCCTTGACGGCCATGTTCAGGTACTGCTCCTGCTGCGCGGCCGGCGCCTTCCGGTCGATCTGGATCAGCGCGAGGCAGTAGGCCGCGAGCCCGTGGTTCGGGACGGCCTTCAGCGCCTTCTCGGCCGACGAGGTGGCCTTCTGCGGGTTCTGCGTCCGCTGGTCCATGCACTGCCGCGCGTCGGGCATCGCCTTGAGGGCGGGCGCGACGGCGTCGGCGGCGCGCTGGCCGAAGTCGGCCGGGCTCTCGTTCGGCTGGCCGGGGACGGTGACGACGTGGCCGGCTTCGTCGCTCGCGCCGGTGCCGACGACGCGCGCGGTGAGCTGGTGGCCGCCCTGGGTCCGTGCCACGGTGCCCGTGACGGCGTAGCGCGCCGTGATGCTCTGCGCGAGCGTGCGCTGCAGGAGCGGGGTGAGCAGGGCGTCGGCCGGGTACCCGAACTGGGTCAGCGCCCGGTTCATGGTAGTGTCGGCGATGATGTTGAAGCTGTTGCCCGCCGCGCGCTCCATCCGCGAGCGCAGGCCGTTGCCCACGCGCACCGCGAGGGCCGAGTCGGCCGCCGCGGTCGGATACGGGTTGGCGACCATGAGGCGGGTCGTGGCGGTGGCGCGCTGCGGGCTGATCGTGGCCCGGCGCGGGATGCCCTGCGCGGCCAGCGGGCCGGCGATGACGGCTCCGACCAGGCCCAGGACGACGACGCGATTAAGTGACATCCTCAAGTCAGCCTCCGCTACAGGATCGGCCCCGAGGGGCCGGTTCGGCCGCGTCCAAAGCGCGCGGCAACTCACCCGGTGCACACGAGCACAGCAGTGGGACAGTGGGCGAAGAGGGATTCGAACCCCCGACTTCCTGTGTGTAAGACAGGCGCTCTGAACCAACTGAGCTATTCGCCCGATGCCCAACTCCCAGCCACGCACGGGGATACTAGTCCCTTTGCAGGGTCCGTGCCGTGGCGTCTGTCACGCCTAGAGCGCGATGGCGAGCGGAAACAGCACGCAGTAGCCGACGACCAGGAGGACCGCGGCGAGGCTGGCGCTGCCGCCCTTGAGCAGCGCATACCCGGCCACGAGCGTCAGGGCCGCCACGGCGAACAGAATGACGTTCCGGCGCCCGAAGAGCGCACGACGCGACGACACGGAGGAATTGGGATTCGACATAGGCGATAGAGGCTACACTTGTCTGGGTGTCGGGTCAAGTTCAGGCCCCTCACCGGTTTCCGGAGCCGAATCCGTCCCGGGGGCCGGGCCGGGTGGCGGGCCGGGCTCGGCCGGCGGGGACTCGGATTCGTCGGGGGGCGGGAGCGGCCAGCCCACGTTCAGCGCCTCGCGCCGGGGCCGGTCGGCGTGGCGCCGGGCCCAGGCCGCGACCAGCACGAGGGTCGAGAGCAGCAGCCAGAGCCCGGCGGCGAGGCTCCAGGTGAGGAGCCCGTAGCGCAGACGCACCGCCTTCCGCCAGGCGAGTTCGAACTGGGCCAGCGTCAGCCCGGTCGTCCGCCGGACCGCCACGGCGAAGTCCTCCCCGGCCGCCAACTGTTCCAGGAGTGGACGGAGCGACCCCTCAGGGTGACGCCTGGCGAGCTCCTGCACCGCCGAAGCCGCGAGCGGGTACGCGAGGCCGGCGTCGCCGGCGGTGCCGCGGAGGGCGCCGTCGAGCGTCCGGAGCTCCCCCACGGCGCCGCGAGCCACGCCGAGGTTGAGCGAGAGCGCGTCGAATCCCGCCGTCCCGCCGGCGGCCCAGGTGGCCCACCCCTCGTCGAACCAGAGCGGCACTCGGGACCGGATGGCCTGGTGCAGCACCAGGTGCGCGACCTCGTGGCGCAGCGTGCGCGGGAGGTCGCCGGCGTCGCCGCGGAGGACGATGGTGCGGCTCCCCGGCAGGGCGATCCCGGCACCCCAGGCCGGCACCCGTCCTGCGGTCACGGCGGCGAAGCGCCGGGCGTCGGGCACGACGAGCAGCCGGATCGGCGGTGGGCGGCGGCGGCCCAGGCCGGGCCATTCGGCCTCCCGCTCCGCCAGCCCGGCGAGCCCGATGGCGCGGTCCAGCTCGCCGGGCCACGCCACGACCGTCACCGTCCCCACCTGCGCCACGGCGGGCGCGAACGGAGCCGCGGTCGGGTCCTGCCCCGCCGCCGGCCGCGCCGCCGTCGCCAGCGCGGCCGTCGCCAGCGCGGCGACGGCCGCGCGCGTGCGTGCGCGCGTCAGGACACCAGGTGCCGCGGGATCTCGGCGCCGGCGGCCGCGAGGTCGAGCATCTCCCTGCACCGCTTCGCCCACGGGTTGAACCGGTTCGTCTTGTGGCCCTCGGTCCAGGTGGCCACGGCCTGGTCGCGCTCGCCGGCGAACCAGAGCGCGCGGCCGAGCTCGAACCAGGCCTCGATCAGGTTGGGGCCGAGCTGGAGGGTCTTCCGGAAGAAGGTCTGCGCGTCCTCGTACATCTCGCGCTCGAGGTAGACGAGGCCGAGGTAGTAGTGGGCGTAGAGGGTGGCCTTGCGGTCGTTGTCGAGGCGGATCGCCTTCGAGAGGTGCTCGATCGCCTCGCCGAAGATGCGCTTCTTCAGGCAGATGTAGCCGACGTTGATGCGCGCCAGCGCGTTGGCCGGCTCCTTCATCAGCACGCGCGAGAACGTCGCCAGCGCGTTGTCGTAGTCCTCGGCGAGCATCTGGGCCCAGCCCAGCAGCGACTGCGCCTGCACCTCGTTCGGCGAGAGCTGCAGCGCCTTCTCGAGCGCCGTGATGGCGCCCGCGTAGTCGCCGAGGGAGATGAGGCTCCATCCCTTCTCGATGAACGTGGACGCGCCGATGTGATCGGCGTGCACCACGGGCCGCGTCCCCGTGAACTGCGGCGCCGGCGCGGGCCCGGCGGCGGCCGCCGCCTGCTTGTAGCGGTCGACGAGGGTGCGGATCTCCTCCTTCAGCTGCGTGAGCTCGGCGAGCGTGCCGTCGACACGCTTGAAGAAGCCGATGATGTCGCGCTTGACCGCGTCGCGCTCGGCGGCGGAGCCGCCGCCGGCGCTCACGCCCTCGAGGCGCGTCTCGATCGCCTGGTACTCGCCGCGGAGCGCGGCCAACAGCTGCTGCTCGCTCATGCGTCCCTCAGGCCTCCAGCCCCTGGAGCGCCATGCGCTCGGTCGACGAGAGGAGCCGGCCGGCGTTCAGGATCACGATCGTGCGCTCCTCGCGGCTGATGATGCCCGCGATGTAGGCCGCGGCCAGCCCGCGGACCATCGGCGGCGGCGGCGCGATCGTGGTGCTGTCGAGGCGCATGACCTCGCGCACCTCGTCGACCAGCATGCCGACGCGCTGGTCGTCGAGGCGCACGATCATGAGCCGCGTCTCCTCGCGCACCTGCGCGTCGACCTCGAGGCGCTTGCGCAGGTCGACGACGGGCACGACGCCGCCCTCGTAGCGCACGACGCCCTCGAGGAAGTCGGGCGCCTGGGGCAGCGCGGAGGGGCGCTCGTAGCGCAGGATCCGCTCGACCTGCAGGATGTCGAGCGCGAACTCCTGCGGCCCGATGCGGAAGACCACGACCTGGATGTCGTCGGCGGTGTTCATCGTTCGATTCCTGTCTCCATGAGACGCGCGGCGACCGCGGGCAGGTCGAGCAGCGGCGCCATGCCTTCGGGCAGGCGCACCAGCGCGGCCGCCCACGCCAGCGCCGCCTCGGGGGGTACGGCGATGGTCTCGGCGCGCGTGACGCTCTCGGCGTCGTCGACCTCGAGACAGAGCCGGCGCCCGCCGACGACCGTGAGCACGCAGGTGCCCGACGCCTCGGCCGGACAGGGCGCGCCCGCGAGCAGCGCGCCGAGATGCAGCACCGGCACCATGCGTCCACGCACGTGCGTCACGCCGCGGAGCGCCGGCTCGAGGGAAGGGACCGGGCGCGTGTCGCCGAGCTCGAGGACCTCCACGAGGTGCTCGATCGGCAGCCCGACGCGGCGCTCGCCGGCGCGCACCACGAGGAACTCGCGCATCACGAGGCGGCCAGCGCGCGGCGCGCCAGCTCCTCGCCCGCGCGCGCGGCGACGCGCGAGATCGGCAGCACCGCGTCGACGCCCCCGGCCTGCAGCGCGGCGTTGGGCATGCCGTAGATGGTGGCGCTCTCGCGGTCCTGCGCGATCCCGTACCCGCCGGCCTCGTGCAGCGCGCGCAGCCCCTCCGCGCCGTCGCGGCCGAGCCCCGTGAGCACCACGCCCACGGCGCGCGCGCCGAAGATCTCGGCCACGCTGCGGAAGAGCGGGTCCGCGGCCGGGCGGACGCCGTGCAGCGGAGGTCCCTGGTCGAGCAGCAGGCGCAGGCCGTCGGGGCCGGTGCCGACGCGCATGTGGAAGTCCCCGGGCGCCACGTAGGCGGTGTCGGCGAGCAGCGGCGTCTGGTGCTCCGCCTCGACCACCGCGTAGCGGCTCTGGGCCGCGAGGCGCTCGGCGAGCGAGCGCGTGAACTTCGGCGGCATGTGCTGCACGATCACCACCGCCGCCCCCTGCCCCGTCGGCAGGTGCGGCACGACCTCGGCCAGCGCGCGCGGGCCGCCCGTCGAGGCGGCGATCGCGATGCACCAGCGCGCGCGCCCCGGGACGGCGAAGAGCGCCGCCGGGTTCGCCGGCGTCGCGCGCTGCGGACGCGCGAGCATCGGCAGGCGCGTGATGTCGGCGGCGCGCGCGGCGCGCAGCGCCGCCACCACCCGCTCGGCGAAGCGGCGCGCGGCGGACTCGTCGCGCGCCTCGTCCTTCGCCACGAGGTCGACGGCGCCGAGCTCCAGCGCCCGGATGGCGGCCGCGGTGCCGGGGCCCGCGTAGGCGCTCACCACCACGATCGGCCGCGGCGACTCGGACATGATGTACCCGATCGCGCCCAGGCCGTCGAGCTCGGGCATCTCGAGGTCCATCAGGACCACGTCGGGCTGCAGCCGGTGGACCTTCTGCAGCGCGTCCATCCCGTTGCGCGCCGTGGCGGTGACCCGGAACTCCCCCGACGCCGTCACGATCTCCGACAGCAGCCGCCGGAAGAAGGGGCTGTCGTCGGCGATCAGGACCGTCGGCGGCGACTCAGAGAGTCTGGACACCGTGCGCGACGGAGCTGACGTCCATGCGGCCGCTGGAGGCCTCGAGGCGCACGGTGCGGCCGTAGTCGCCGCCCACGGCCTCGCCGGTCAGCGGGATGCCGTGCTCGTTCAGGACCTGCTTGCACGCCACGACGTTGCGCTCGCCCATCTGGATGGCGCCCGGCGGCGACAGATTGGCGAACATGCTGGCTCCGCCGGCCAGGCGGGCCGTGATGCGGGCGCGGTCGGCGCCCAGCTCCGCCATCAGCGCCAGCAGCTTCGGCACGGCCGTCTGCGGAAACTTCGCGACGTTGTCCTGCTCCCGGCTCAGCGCCGGGGACGGCAGCAGCACGTGCGCCATGCCGCCCACCTTCGCCACCGGGTCGTGCAGCACCACGGCCACGCAGCTGCCCAGCCCCACCGTGACCAGCGTCTGTCCCGGCGCGGCGGTCTTCAGGTCCGCGACGCGGACGACCACTTCCTCATGCGGACTCACACGATCCTCCGATAGACGCGCTCCCGCGCGTCGACGAGCTGAAGCCGTTCGCGCGCGGGACCCAGGAGGGTCTCCACCTTCCCCAGGACGAGGGTGCCGCCGGGCGCCAGAGCGTCGGCGAACGTCGCGAAGAGGCGTTCCTGCATCGGCTTGTCAAAGTAGATCACCACGTTGCGGCAAAGAATCAGGTCGTACGCCGGCCGGAGGGGCGCCTCCTTGGTGAGGTCGAGCCGCCGCACGGTCACGCGGCGCCGCAGCGCGGGCGCGATCTCGAGCTCGGGCCCCGCGGCCGTGAACCAGCGCGCGCGCAGGTCGGCTGGCGTGTCGGCGACGGCGGCGGCGGCGTAGCGGCCCGCTTCGGCCCGCTCCATGCTCAGGCGGTCGATGTCGGTCGCGTCGACCGCCACCCGGTCCAGCCACTCGGGCCGGCCCGCGCGCTCGCAGGCCTCGGCCAGCAGCATCGCGATCGTGTAGGGCTCCTCGCCCGAGGAGCAGCCCGCGCTCCAGACGCGCACCTGCCCCTGGCGCGCGCGCACCAGCTCGGGCAGCACGCGCAGGCGCAGGTACTCCCACGTCTCCGGGTTCCGGTAGAAGCGGGTGACGTTGATCGTGAGCGCGTCGGTGAGCCGCTCGAACTCGGCCGGCGTGCGCTCGACGAGCGCCAGGTATTCGGCGTAGGTGTGCACGCTGCACGCGCGCATGCGCACCGCGATCCGCCGCCGCAGGCACTTGTCCTTGTACGCCTCCAGCGCGATGCCGGCGCGCAGCGAGATGGCGCGCGTCAGGGCCTCGAACCCCGCGTCGTCCTGCGAGACCGCCGTCACGTCGCCCCCTCGAGCTGCTCCAGGTTCGCCCGGGCCAGCTGGTGGCCGGGGTTCAGCTCGATGGCGCGGGTCCAGCTCGCCTTGGCGCGCGCGTGGTCCTGCCGCTTGAAGGCGATGTTGCCGAGCTTGAAGTACAGGTCGTCGCCGAGGTCGGGGTCGAGCTTGGCGGCGCGCTCGTAGGCGTCGAACGCCTCGTCGTAGCGGCCGCTGCGGTAGCAGAGGTCGGCGAGGTTCTTCGAGATCTGGGGCAGCGTCGGCTCCTCGGCGTAGGCGGAGCGGAGCGTCTCCTCCGCCGCGCCGGCGTCGCCGGCCTGCTCGAGCAGGACGCCGAGGTTGTTCCGCAGCACCGCCTTCGCGCCGTGCGCGGCCACCCCCTCGCGGGCCGACTCCAGCGCCGCGGCCTGGTCGCCGGCGAGCGCCGCGCAGAGCGCCGAGGCCCAGAACCAGGCGGCGGGCGGCGTGCGGTCGCCGTAGAGCTCGCGGGCGCGGGCGAGACGGCCCTGGGCGGTCTGCCAGTCGCCGCGCTTGAGCGCCGCCACGGCCCAGCCCACCTGGATGCGCGGATCGTCCTTGGCGCGCCCCGCGGCCTCGCCGTAGGCCGCCTCCGCCTCCTCGTAGCGGCCGAGCTGCTCCATGGCGAAGGCGAGGTTGTGCAGCGCCGCCGGCCGGGGGCCGCCCTTCTCCACCGCCTGCTTGAAGCTCTCGGCGGCGTCGGCCCAGCGTGCCTGCTTCAGCGCGATCAGCCCGAGGAAGAACGGCGCGCTTCCCTCGCTGGGACGCAGCTCCGCCACGCGGCGGAACTCGCGGAGGCCCTCGTCGAGCATGCCCGTCTTGTAGAACGCGATGCCGAGATTGCGGTGCTCCTCGATGCGCGCGTCGTTCACCTTCGGCACCGCGGCCTGGGCGCTGGTGCCGGCACGGTGCGCGAAACCGGCGGTGATGAGGCCGTAGAGCGCCTGTCCCACCTCGAACTCCACGAGCCCCGAGTCCTCCACCACCTGCTGCACGTCGCGCTGGCCGTCGAGCAGCGGGAGGATCTGCGCCTGCGACGCGCTCAGCTGCCCTTCGGACCCCTGCAGGTGCTCCCGGTCGACGGTGAAGATCAGGTCGAAGCTCGGGATCTTCTTCTCGATGACGCTCCACTCGTCGACCCGGCGCGCGCCCTCGAGGAGCAGCCACTCCGGGTTGATGCTCACGAGCGAGCCCGCGTGCTCCGGGCGGACGTTCGCCTCGAAGTTGAACGTGCCCTGCGTCCAGGTGAACAGGTAGTAGACCGCCTCCTCGATCTGCAGCCGGACGTACTCGTCGAGCTCCTCGCCCGAGAGGGCGCCCATCTCCACGAGGATCCCGCCGAGCATCTGGTCGCGCTCGCCGCCGGCCTGGCGGGCGATGGCCTCCTCCAGCTGCTCGGCCGAGATGCGGCGGCTCTTCACCAGCATGTCGCCGAGGCGGTCGCGCCGGTTGACGATCGAGGCGTAGACGATCCGCCCCTCCTCGAACCAGATGTAGCCGAAGTTCTGGCGGTCGGCCACGGCGAGGCACCCGGTGCGCCGCCCCAGGAAGAGGAGCTGGATCACGTCGGGGAGGCTGGCCTCCTTGAGGGAGCCCTTGATGGCCATCAGCGCCACTCCTCGATGATGCGGTCCCCGAGGTCGGGCCAGTCCCAGACCATCTTCTCGCGGCTGCGGACGCCGCCGCCCGCGGCCGGCACGACGCCGCTGCTGCGCGACGGCGAGCGGCGCACCGGCTTCGCCGGCCCCTCGATCACCTCGCGCGCGAGCGCCGCGGTGGGCGCGGTCTGCTGCACGTCCGCCGCGTTCAGTACGCGCTGCACGAGGCCCTGCACCGCGCGCGCGCTCTCGGCGGGCCGGCTGGCCAGATAGCCCGCGAGCTCGGCGTCGGCCGTCTCGTCCCGCGCCGCGAGCGCCCGCTCGACGAGCTGCTGGCGGATCTCGCGGTCGGGCGCCGGCAGCTCCACCACGAGCCCGCCCTCGAGCCGGGTGAGGAGGCGCGGCTCGAGCCCCGCCAGCTCGGCCAGCGGCACGGCGGAGGTGAAGACCATCTGCCGGCCGGACTCGAAGAGCTGGTTGTAGAGCACGAAGAGCTCGTCCTGCGACCGGTCCTTGCCGGCCAGCAGGTGCACGTCGTCGAGCAGGAAGGCGCCGACGCGGCGGTAGCGCGTCTGCCACGCGGGCACCGCGTTGCGGTCGATGGCCTCGATCAGCTCGTCGGTGAACTCGGCCGCCCCCACGCAGGCGACCACCAGGTCGCTGCCGCCCAGCGCGTTGCCGATGCCGTGCAGGAGGTGCGTCTTCCCGGTGCCGCTCGCGCCCACGACGACCAGCGGGTTGTAGCGGCGGCCCGGTTCGGCGACCGCGGCGTGCGCGGCGCGCACCGCCATCCGGTTGCCCTGCCCCTCGACGATCTCGTCGAGACGCCAGATCGGCGCCGGGCCCGGGGGCGGATGCGAGCCCGCTCGCGCGCGCTCCAGCAGCGCCTCGGCCGCCGGGACGTCCGCGGGGTCACGGAAGACCGGCGAGCCGGCCAGGTCCGGCGCGAACTGCGAGGCCTCGGCCTCGATGGCGCGGAGCCGCTCCACCCGCTCCTCGAAGTCGCGCAGCGCCTTCGCCGGGTCGCCGGGCACGGACTGCTCGAGCAGCGCTTCGAGCAGCGCCGTGCGGAAGCCCTCGCCCTCCCACTGCATGATCGAGCCCGCGACCTGCGCGCGCCACGCCTCGACCTGCTGCGTGACGGTGGCGGCGACCTCGCTGAGGAAGTCGCCGAACTCGTCCCCGAGCGAGAGGCCGCCGGCGTCCGACGCCGTCGGATCCGGGGCTGCGTCCTGCGGCGCCGGCACCAGGGGCGGCGCCGGCCGCTCCCCCAGCGCCGCCCCGACGGCCACGGCGGCGGCCGCCCCCATGGTGACCGGGGACGCGATGGGCGCCGGCGCGGCTCTCGTCTCGGGCGCTCCGGCCAGATCCGCGTCCATGGCGGCCGCGGCGCCCCCGACCAGGATCACCGCCTGCCGGGGATCGAGCGGCGCCTCGCTCACCGACTGGAACGCGACCAGGCGGTTCAGCGCGCCGGTCAGCTCGCGCACGTTGTCGATCTCGAGCGCCGCGACGGCGTCGAGCACGCCGGGACCGAACGCGGTCCCGCGCTCCTCCGCCTTGCGCCGCAGGATCGCGACGCGCGTCTCGTAGTCGGGCGAGCCGATGTCGATCACGAGCCCGCCGCCGAAGCGCCGGATGAGCCGCTCGTCCATCGACTCGATCTCCGCGGGCGGCCGGTCGCTGGTCAGGACGATCTGACGCCCGCCCGCCTGCAGCGCGTCGACGATGCGCAGCAGCTCCGCCTGCATCTCGCGCCGGTGCGTGAGGAACTGGACGTCGTCGACCAGCAGCAGCCCCATCTCGGTGAACCGCCGCCGGTAGGTCTCGCCCTGCCCCGAGGCCACCGCCGTGGTGAACGCCTCGATGAACTCGTCGAGCGTGAGGTACTCCACGCTCATGCCGGGGTTGATCGCCCGCGCCGCGTGGCCGATGGCCATCAGGAGGTGCGTCTTGCCGAGCCCGGGACGCGCGTAGATGAAGAGCGGGTTGTAGACGCTGCCCGGACCCTCCGCCACGGCGCGCGCGGCGGTCACGGCCAGACGATTGGCCGCG
>Ga0307410_10001467_pt1 | contig 10671 bp, 10 predicted proteins | sample 322Ometagenome_3_FD_203707 | JGI IMG/M metagenome (GOLD analysis project Ga0307410, IMG submission 203707) | Maize rhizosphere microbial communities from greenhouse at UC Davis, California, United States - 322HYB-O-3 | ecosystem: Host-associated > Plants > Roots > Rhizosphere > Soil | place...
GCTGGCGACGGCCGACCAGCTCTGGCGCCGGCTCGGCGCCGAAGCCGCGTCCGCCCTCGGCGCGGGCGAGGCGCCGGCCGTGGCGGCGCTGCGTCGCAGCGGCCTCGAGGCGTTCGCCGCGCAGGGCCTGCCCGGCACGAAGCTCGAGGAGTGGCGCTACACCAGCCTCGCCGACCTCGCGGCGATCGACTGGCAGCTGCCCGGCGAGCGCGCGAGCGAGGTCACGCGCGACGCGGTCGAAGCGCTCGCGAGCCCGGTCTTCGCGTGCGGGCTCCTCGTGTTCGCGAACGGCCGCTTCGTCCCCGGCCTCTCCACGCTCCGCGCACCCGACGTCGAGGTGACGACGCTGGCGGCGGCGCGCCGCGGGGGGGACGACCGCGCGCTCGCGCGGCTCGGCACGCTGGTCGACACGAAGCGGCACCCGCTCGCCGCGCTCGCGACGGCGCTGCTCGACGACGGCGTGGCGATCCGCCTGCCCGCCGGGGCGCGCCTCGAGCAGCCGCTGCATCTCGTCTTCCTGTCGGAGGGCGGGGCGGCGCCCGTCGCCGCCCACCCGCGCGTTTCGATCGAAGCCGGACGCGGCAGCCACGCCGTCGTGGTGCAGGACCACATCTCGCTCGGGAGCGGGCCGGCCTTCACGAACGCGGTGACGGAGCTGCACGTCGGCCCGGGCGCCCGCCTCGAGCACGTGCTGCTCCAGCGCGAGGGCGCTTCCACCTTCCACGTCTCGAACACCGCCGCGCAGCTCGAGCGCGACGCGCGCCTCGGCACCTCCGTCGTCTCGCTCGGTGGGCGCCTGGTACGCAACGACCTCTCCGTGCTGCTCGCGGGCGAGGACGCGGAGGCGCGCCTATCGGGTCTGTTCCTCTGTACCGGCGAGCGGCTGGTGGACAACCACACCTCGGTCGACCACGCCGTGCCCCGCGGCACCAGCCGCCAGGTCTACAAGGGCGTGCTCACCGGCCGCTCGCGCGGCGTGTTTCGCGGCCGCGTGCTGGTGCGGCCCGACGCGCAGCACACCGACGCCCGCCAGTCGAACCCGAACCTGCTCCTCTCGGACGGCGCCGAGATCGACGGCAAGCCCCAGCTCGAGATCCATGCGGACGACGTGAAGTGCAGCCACGGCTCCGCGATCGGCCGCGTGGACGAGGACGCGCTGTTCTACCTGCGCACGCGCGGCATCGACGAGCCGGCGGCGCGCGCCCTGCTGGTGCGCGGCTTCGCGGCGGAGGTGCTCGCGGCGCTGCCCGAGCCGGCCCTCGCCGAGGCGCTCGGCGACGCCTTCGCCGAGCTGCTGGAGGCGCCGTGACGAGCGCAGCCCGGGACACCCTCGGCTCCGGCCTGGACGTGGCTGCCATCCGCGCCCAGTTCCCGATCCTGCGGCGCACGCAGCGCGGCAAGCCGCTCGCCTACCTCGACAGCGCCGCGACCGCGCAGAAGCCGCGCGCCGTGATCGACGCCGTCACGCGCTTCTACGAAGAGCACTACGCGAGCGTGCACCGCGGCGTCTACGAGCTGTCCGCCACGGCGACGCGCCTCTACGAGGGCGCGCGCGAGAAGCTCCGCGCCTTCCTGGGCGCCCGCGACGCGAGCGAGATCGTCTTCGTCCGCAACGCCACCGAGGCGATCAACCTGGTGGCGTGGAGCTGGGGCCGGCGCAACGTCGGCGCGGGCGACGAAGTGATCGTCACCACGATGGAGCACCACGCGAACATCGTGCCCTGGCAGATGCTGTGCGAGGAGCGCGCCGCGCGCCTGCGCGTGCTGCCGATCCGGGACGACGGGTCGCTCGAGCTCGAGGCGCTGCCCGCGCTCTTCTCGGAGCGCACCCGCCTCGTCGCGGTGACGCACGTCTCGAACGTGCTCGGCACCATCAACCCGGTGCGCGAGATCGTGGCGCTCGCCCACGCGCGCGGCGTGCCGGTGCTGGTGGACGGCGCGCAGGCGGCCCCGCGCATTCCGGTGGACGTCCGCGAGCTCGGCTGCGACTTCTACGCGGTCTCGGGACACAAGCTCTACGGCCCGAGCGGGATCGGCGCGCTCTACGCCCGCGCCGAGCTGCTCGAGGCGATGCCGCCCTGGCAGGGCGGCGGCTCGATGATCGAGTCCGTGAGCTTCGACAAGACCACGTACGCGGCCGTCCCGACGCGCTTCGAGGCGGGCAGCCCGAACGCCGAGGGCGCGGTGGGGCTCGGCGCCGCGCTCGACTGGCTCGACGCGATCGGCATGGAGCGCGTGGCGCAGCACGAGCGCGAGCTGCTCGACTACGGCACGCGGCTCCTCGACGACATCCCCGGCGTGCGGATCTACGGGCGGGCGGGCGCCAAGACCGGCGTGTTGTCCTTCACGCTCGCCGGCGTGCACGCCCACGACCTCGGCACCGTGCTCGACGGCGAGGGCGTCGCGATCCGGGCGGGCCATCACTGCGCGCAGCCCCTGATGGAGCGCTACGGCGTCCCCGCGACGGCGCGCGCGTCGCTCGGCGTCTACACCGACCACGAGGATCTCGACCGCCTGGCGCGCGCCGTGCGCAAGGCCGTCGAGATCTTCCGCTAGAGAGCGCCATGGCGGACCTGCGCGAGCTCTACCAGGCCACGATCCTGGACCACGCCAAGCAGCCGCGGAACTTCCGCGTGCCGGAAGGCGCGAACCGCCGGGCGGCCGGGCACAACCCGCTGTGCGGCGACCGCGTCACCGTGCACGTCAGTCTCGAAGACGGCGTGGTGGAGGACGTGGGCTTCCAGGGCAACGGCTGCGCGATCTCGACCGCCTCGGCCTCGCTGATGACGCAGGCGGTGAAGGGCCGCTCCGTCGCCGAGGTGCAGAAGCTCTTCGACGCCTTCCACGAGCTCGTGACGAGCGACCCGCAACGCGAGGCGGACGAGCGCGCGGTCGGCAAGCTCGCGGTATTCGCGGGCGTGCGCGAGTACCCGGTGCGGGTGAAGTGCGCGACGCTCGCCTGGCACACGCTGCGCGCCGCCCTCGCCGGCAGCGACACCACCGTGAAGACGGAGTAGATGGGACCCGCATGGAAGCCGAGAAGATCAAGAGCGCGCTCGTGGATGCGCTGAAGACCGTCTACGACCCGGAGATCCCCGTGGACATCTGGGAGCTCGGCCTGATCTACGACCTCGACGTGGACGAGACGGGGAGCGTGAAGATCCGCATGACCCTCACCTCGCCGATGTGTCCCGTGGCCGAGACGCTGCCGCCCGAGGTCGAGGCGAAGGCCCGCGCGGTCGAGGGCGTGTCGAACGTCGAGCTGGACCTGGTCTGGGACCCGCCCTGGAGCCCGAGCATGATGTCGGAGGCGGCGCGCCTCGAGCTGAACTTCGACTGACGATGACGGGTGACGGCGTCCGCGAGGTGAAGATGACGCGCTTCGTGGAAGCGGGCGCCGAGCCCACCCGCGACCGCGTCGCCGACGAAGAGCCGCTCGAGATCCAGCTCGGCGCCACTTCGCTCGCCGTGGTGATGCGCACGCCGGGGTACGACCTCGAGCTGGTGACCGGCTTCCTGCTGACCGAGCGCGTGGTCGATTCGCTCGCCGACGTCGAGTCCGTGCGCCACTGCTCGCGGGCTGCCAGCCTGGAGGCCGAGGACAACGTCGTACGCGTGACGCTGCGGCCTGGGCTCGAGCCCGACCTGGCGCGGCTGCGCCGCAACCTGTTCGCGAGCTCGTCGTGCGGCGTGTGCGGAAAAGCCACGCTCGAGAACGCGCTGGCCACGGCCGCGCCGCTCGACGACCCGACGCGCGTGCCGGCTGCGGTGCTGCTCGCGCTGCCCGGGCCGCTGCGCGCCGCGCAGCGCGTCTTCGAGGAGACGGGCGGGCTGCACGCCGCAGGCCTGTTCGACGCGACCGGCCGGCTGCTGGTCGCGCGCGAGGACGTCGGGCGGCACAACGCGGTGGACAAGGCCATCGGCTGGGCGGCCGGCGCCGGCCGGCTGCCGCTCGCCGGCTCTCTGCTGATGGTGTCCGGGCGCGCCTCCTTCGAGATCGTGCAGAAGGCGCTCGCTGCGCGCATTCCGATCGTGGCGGCCGTGTCGGCGCCCTCTTCCCTCGCCGTTTCGCTCGCCGAGGCCGCCGGCATCGCGCTGGTCGGCTTCCTGCGCGACCGGAGCTTCAACGTCTACGGTGCGCGCGAGCGAATCCTCGGCGGCGCTTCCTAGCCGGCCCGGCGCGCAGCCGACCCACCCCGGCCGGCAGGCCGCGCGCAGTTACGCGAGCCAACCCCGCGCGCCGCCGCGCGACCGGGCCGGATTCGCGGGCCGCGCCGGCCCCCCATCAAGGGATGGGCTCCTTTCGCCGAAACGAGGTGCTCGAACCCCCCATGCGGCTTTGGCGCCGCGGAACGAGCCGATCATGCGCCTCCCCTGCCTGCTCACCTCGCTCTCGATCTCCCTGCTGCTGGCCGCCGGCGCAGCCGCCACGCCGATCGTCGCGAACGCCGACCTGTCGGGCACCGTGCACGACGGCGAGAACCACGCCGGCTCGAACGGCGACAACTCGCTCTTCATCGGCGCGAGCTTCGACACCACCGTGCTGAGCAGCAACGCGTTCGCCTCGAGCTTCCTGAACGCGGACTTCTCGCTGGCGGACTTCACGAGCGCGACGCTGCGCAACGGCAACTTCTCCGGCGCCGACTTCACGGGCGCCACGTTCTCGGCCACGCAGATGCGCGACGCCAACTTCACGAACGCGACCTTCGACGGCGTCACGCTGAACGGCCAGGTGCGCGGCGCGAACTTCAGCGGCGCGTCGTTCCTCGGCGCGGACCTGACGGGCGCGACCAACTGGGATCTCGCGAACTGGTCCGGCGCGCTGTTCGACGCCTCGACGGTGTTCGCGCCCGGCTTCGACCCGCTTGCCAGCGGCATGGTCTTCGTGGCCGAGCCGCGCGCGGCCACGCTGCTCGCGGTCGGCCTCTTCGGGCTCGGCGTGTTCGGGAGCCGCCGCGCCTCCTAGGACCGTGCGGGCCGGGTACACTCCCGGCCATGTCCGAGGAAGAGGCCGCGGGCGGCACCGCCTCGATCGTCGAGACCGTGCGGCACGCGGTGCGCGCCGGCGTCACGCGCGCGCTGCCCGCGCTGCGCGTCGTCAACCAGGGGGGCGGCTTCGACTGTCCGGGCTGCGCCTGGCCGGAGGGCGAGGAGCGCGGCGTCATCGAGTTCTGCGAGAACGGCGCCAAGGCGGTGGCGCACGAAGCCACCACCCGCACGCTCGGGCGCGAGTTCTGGCTGTCGTGGCCCGTGTCGAAGCTGCGCGAGCAGCCCCACCGCTGGCTCGAGGCGCAAGGGCGGCTGGCCGAGCCCCTGTGGCTCCGGCCGGGCAGCGACCGCTTCGAGCCCGTCTCGTGGGGGGCTGCCTTCGCCCGCGCAGGCGAGGCGCTGCGCAGCCTCGCCTCGCCCGACCAGGCCGTCTTCTACACCTCGGGCCGCACCAGCAACGAGGCCGCGTTCCTGTACCAGCTGTTCGCGCGCGAGTACGGCACGAACAACCTGCCCGACTGCTCGAACCTCTGTCACGAGTCGAGCGGCGTCGGCCTCGGCGAGATGATCGGGATCGGCAAGGGCACCGTCTCGCTGGGGGACTTCGCGCTCGCCGACCTGATCCTCGTGGTGGGCCAGAACCCGGGCAGCAACCACCCGCGCATGCTCACCACGCTGCAGCAGGCCGCGCGGCGCGGCTGCCACATCGTGAGCGTGAACCCGCTGCGCGAGCGCGGGCTGGTGCGCTTCAAGCATCCCCAGGAGCTGAGCGGGCTGCTCGGCGCCGGCACCAAGCTCGCCGAGCGCTTCGTGCGCGTGCGGGTGGGCGGCGACATCGCGCTGCTCAAAGGGGTGATGAAGGAGCTGCTCGCGCTCGACGCCGAGCGCGGGGACGTGCTCGACCGCGCCTTTCTCGCCGAGCACACCACCGGCTTCGAGCGCTTCGCGAAGGGGCTCGAGGCCTTTTCGTTCGAGGAGCTCGAGGCGGGCTCGGGCGTGTCGCGGCGCGAGATGCGCGCCCTGGCGGAGCTCTACGCGGCGAGCGAGCGCACCATCGCGTGCTGGGCGATGGGCCTCACCCAGCACCGCCACGGCGTCGGCAACGTGCAGGAGCTGATGAACGTGCTGCTGCTGCGCGGCAACATCGGCCGGCCGGGCGCGGGCCCCTGCCCCGTGCGGGGCCACAGCAACGTGCAGGGCGACCGCACCATGGGCATCTGGGAGCGGCCGCCGCCGGGCTTCCTGGACGCGCTCGAGCACGAGTTCGGGATCACGGCGCCGCGCGGCCACGGCTTCTCGACCATCGATGCGATCCGCGGCATGTCGGAGGGGCGCGCGCACGTCTTCGTCGGCCTCGGCGGGAACTTCGCGGTCGCCTCGCCCGACACCACGCGCGTCGAGCGCGCGCTCGCGCGCCAGTCCCTCACCGTCCACGTCGCGACCAAGCTGAACCGCACGCACCTGCTCGGGCGCGAGGTGCTGGTGCTGCCGTGCCTCGGGCGCACCGAGCGGGACCTCCAGCGGACGGGCCTGCAGTTCGTGACGGTCGAGGACTCGATGGCGCAGGTGCACCGCTCGCAGGGGCGGCTGCCCCCGGTCTCTCCCGCGCTCGCCAGCGAGCCCGCCATCGTCGCGGGTCTCGCGCGCGCCACGCTCGGCGAAGGGAGCCGCGTGCCGTGGGAGGAGCTCGTCGGAGACTACGACCGCATCCGCGAGCGCATCGCGCGCGTCGTGCCCGGCTGCGAGGACATGAACGCGCGCGTGCGCAGTCCCGGCGGCTTCACGCTGCCGCGGCCGCCGGCCGAGCGGCGCTTCGAGACGCCGAGCGGGCGCGCCGAGCTGCGCGAGGTGGCGCTGCCGCGCATCGAGGTGCCGCCCGGCCGGCTGCTGCTGATGACGCTCCGCAGCCACGACCAGTACAACACGACGATCTACGGCGACGACGACCGCTACCGCGGGGTGCGCGGCGACCGCCGCGTCGTGTTCGTGCACCCCGACGACCTGCGCGCGCTCGGCCTGGCAGAGGGCGACCGGGTCGACGTCGTGAGCCACTGCGCGGGCGAAGCGGGCGAGACGACGCGTGCGGTGCGCGGCTTCCGCCTGGTGGCCTACGACATCCCGCGCGGCTGCGCCGCGGCCTACTTCCCGGAGGCGAATCCCCTCGTTCCCTTGGAGCACCATGCCGAGGGCAGCCTCACGCCGGCGTACAAGTCGGTAATCGTCTCCCTCTCGCGCACAGCGGGGTGATAAGTTCGTCGAGCGAAGGAGGCACTATGGCTCTGCTCGACGAGTTCAAGAAGTTCGCCATGCGCGGGAACGTCGTCGACCTCGCCGTCGGCGTCGTGATCGGCGCTGCGTTCGGCAAGGTGGTCGCGTCGTTCGTGAACGACGTGCTGATGCCGCCGATCGGCCTGCTGGTGGGCGGCGTGGACTTCAGCCGCCTCGCCGTCACGCTGAAGGCCGCCGAAGGCGACGTTCCGGCGGTGCTCTGGCGCTACGGCGCCTTCGTCCAGAGCATCGTGGACTTCGCGATCATCGCGTTCGCCATCTTCCTGGTCGTGAAGGCGATGAACACGCTGCAGCGGAGGCAGGAGATCGCGGCGCCCACGCCCGAGGTCGTTCTGCTGACGGAGATCCGCGACACGCTGCGCAGTCGCTGACGCCCGGCCCTCGTTGCAGCTAGACGCCGCGCGCGACCAGCGCGCGATGGGCCGCCACGCGCGCCGGCTTCGAGAAGGCCGGGATGAGCAGCACGCCGGCGAGGAAGCCGCCGACGTGCGCCCAGAAGGCGACGCCGCCGGCCTCGGACGCGAGCGACGGGATGCCGCCGAGCACCTGGATCAGGAACCAGTAGCCGAGCATCAGGAAGGCCGGCACCACGGTCCGATTCACGAACACGAAGAACACCACCATCAGGTGGACGGGCGCACGCGGATAGAGACGCGCGTACGCCCCCATCACGCCGCCGATCGCGCCCGAGGCTCCCACCATCGGGATCGCGCTCGACGGGCTCGACAGCGTCTGCGCCGCAAAGGCCGCGAAGCCGCACAGCAGATAGAACAGCGCGAAGCGCGCGCCGCCCATCGCGTCCTCGACGTTGTCGCCGAACACCCAGAGGAACCACAGGTTCCCGACCAGGTGGAACCAGCCGCCGTGCAGGAACATGTGCGTGACGACGGTGAGCCAGTGCGGATCGTCGGCGATCTGGCAGACCATCCCGGGCCCGAGCGGCACGCTGGTTCCACCGGGCACGCGTCCGAGCAGCGCACCGGGAATCGCGCCGAGCTCGCACACCGACCGCGCCAGCGCCGCCTCGCTGCCGAGGCCCTGCACGAACACCCACGCGAGCACGTTCAGCACGACGATCGCGACCGTCACGGTGGAGCGGCCGAGCGTCGGATTGTCGTCGCGGATCGGGAACATGGCTCTCCTACACCGACACCGGCTCGCGCGCGAGCGCCGGAATGTTCGCGAAGTCGGGACGATCGCCGGCGTGCCGGTAGCGGTGCCGCCAGAGCACCGCGCCGTCCTTCACCAGGAAGGCTCCCGGCATGCGGAAGATGTCGCCCGAGCGCTCGCCGTTCTCGAAGCCCTTCCGTCGCGCGCGCAGCCCGGCCGCCAGCACGCCCGGGCCGAACAGCTGGAGCAGCGAGCCGCGGCCGACGCCGAAGGCCTCGTAGAAGAAGAGCTCGACGTCGGCGACCGCGCGCGCCTCGGGCCAGTCGCGGCGCAGGAACGCGCGTCCCTCCGTCGGCGTGCCCTGGAAGAAGAAGATCACGCGCGGATAGCCCCGCGCGCGTGAGGCGTCGCGCAGCTCGGCGATCGTCTCGCGACAGAAGATGCAGCCGAAGTGGCGCAGGAACACCAGCAGGGTGAGCTCCGCGCCGAGCTGATCGCGCAGCGAGCCCGGCATCAGATTCACGCCGCTGACGAAGCGGTCGAGCACCGCCTCGGGGATCCTCTCCACTTCGCCTCCGAAGCCCGAGCATAGGTAGGCGACTTCGCGCGGGCTATGGTGGCCGCGTGCCTTCGGCTGCTCTGCTCGTGACCGGCGCGAACGGCCGGCTCGGCCGCGCCCTGATCCGCGCCGTCGCAGGTCGCCGGCCGGTGCGCGCGCTGGTGCGCTCGGAGCGCGCGGCGGCGAGCCTGCGCGCGCTCCCGCCCGCGCTGCGCCCCGAGATCGTGCAGGTGGACTGGGCCGACCCGGGCGCGCTCGCCGCGGCGGGCGCGGGCGCGAGCGACTGGATCCACCTGGTGGGCATCCTGAAGGAGACGCGGAGCAGCCGCTACCTCGACGCGCACGAGCGGCCGGCAGAGGCGCTGGTGCAGGCCGCGCGCGCGGCGGGCGCACGGCGGCTGGTCGCGGTGAGCATCCTCGGCGCCGAGCCCGGCTCGACGAACGCCTGCCTCGCCTCGAAGGGCCGCGCCGACGCGGCGCTCCTCGCCGGGGCGGTGCCGGCCACGGTGCTGCGCGTGCCGATGGTGCTCGGGCCGGGCGAGGCCGGCGCGTTCGCGCTGCGCGCGCAGGCCAGCGCGCCCGTCACGTTCCTCGTGCGCGGCGGGGCGACGCTCGAGCAGCCCATCGACGCCCGCGACCTGGTGCGCGCGCTCGAGCTGGCGCTGTCGGCTCCCGTGGAGCGCACGGCGCTGGATCTCGCGGGGCCGGAGTCGCTCTCGCACCGCGAGCTCGTGTCGCGGGTGGCCGCGCTGCTCGGGCGCCACCCGCGCATCGTGCCGCTGCCGCTCGCGGCGGCCTCGGCGCTCGCCTACTGCCTCGAGCGCTTCGCCGCCGAGCCGCCGCTGACGCGAGCGATGCTGGGCGTGCTCGAGCACGACGACCGCATCGACCCGCTGCCCGCCGCGCGGCGACTCGGGCTCGCGCTCACGCCGCTCGATCGCACGCTCGCCTGGACCTTCCTCGAACGGGAGCAATCGTGACGCAACCCGCCGCTCCGTCCACGCCGCCGGCCTCGCGGCGGCGTCCGCTCTGGGCGCACGCGCTGCCCTGGCTGATCACCCTCGCCTGCTTCGCCTACCTGTACCGGCGCATCGACGCAGCGGCCGGGCCCGAACGCTCGCCCTTCGCGTACCTGGCCGAGGTCTTCGGCGGCGTGCCGTGGACGCAGTGGCTCGCGCTGATGCTCCCCTACTCGCTGCTCTACCTGTTCGTGGACACGCTCGTGCTCTGGCGCGCCGTGACGTGGTTCAACGCCAAGGTGCCCTACACGAGCCTGCTGCCGGTGCGCGCGAGCGCCTACATCCTCTCGATCCTCAACGAGCAGGTCGGCAAGGGGGCGATCGCGCTCTACCTGAATCGGACGCGGGGCGTGCCGGGCTGGCAGGTCGGCTCGAGCATGCTCTTCATCATGTTCTGCGAGTTCTACTACCTGCTCAGCTGGGCTTCGCTCGGCTTCGCCCTCGAGCACGAGAAGCTGCCGACGCTGTTCCGGGCGATTCCGTTTATCGCCCTCGCCGCCCTGCTCTTCTTCGCCGGCTTCGTGGTTTGGTTTCGCGCGCACCGGGTGCCGTTCGGCGCGGCGCTGCGCGAGCGCGACCTGCTGCGCGCGTTCCGGCAGGCGCGCCCGCACCAGTACGCGATCATCATCCTGCTCCGCTCGCCGGCGATGATCGCGGCGGTCTGGGTCTACTCCCGCGCGGCCGCGTTGTTCGGCGAGCGGAGCA
>Ga0307410_10001468_pt1 | contig 10666 bp, 8 predicted proteins | sample 322Ometagenome_3_FD_203707 | JGI IMG/M metagenome (GOLD analysis project Ga0307410, IMG submission 203707) | Maize rhizosphere microbial communities from greenhouse at UC Davis, California, United States - 322HYB-O-3 | ecosystem: Host-associated > Plants > Roots > Rhizosphere > Soil | place...
AGAAGTCGCCGGTCGAGGTGACCTTGCCTTCGCCGGTCCAGTTGATCTCGCCGCGGCCTTTCACCGTGCCTTGGACGAGGGCGATGACGCCTTCCGTCAGGCGCGTGAGCTCTTCCGGCTGGAAGTTGGCGCCGAAGGGGATTCCGGGGACGTCGAGGATCGCCTGTCCGTTGCCGCTCGAAAGCTGGTGGCGGATCGAGACGTCCGTGATGCGCGTGTTGCTCGGCGGACGGACGAGCGTGCCGCCGGCGCGGATGTCGTCGCCCTTGAGCGTGAGCTGGAAGTCGTTGCTGCGAAGGTCGTAGAAACGCGGCTCGGGGTCGCGGTCGGTGAGCGTGAGGGCACCGTTGACGCTGAGGTCGCCGTCGTAGAAGCGCCAGCGCCCGTCGGCCTGGCTGATCAGCAGGGGCACCTCTCCAATCGTGGCCTTGCCGTCGCCGAACGTGCCGCTGATGCCGCTGCCTTGGAATGTGCCCTGCAAGCGCGCCGTATCCAGCGCGACGGGGGACGATTGCTTGCCGAGGCGTGCAGAAAGGTTCGCTGCCGAGAATTGCCGGTCGACGAACCGGGCGCTGCTGGCCTGAAGGCTCAGCGGTGACTTGCCGAGGCTTCCGTTCAGACGCGGGTTGTTGAGGGCAGCGGCGATGCGCAGGTCGCTGCCCGGACGCTGCGTTACGATAGCCGGTCCGATCGGGCAGACCGGCAGGCGCGCCGGGCCGAGCTTCAGGTCGCTGAACTGGAAGAAACGCCAGCTCGCGACAAGGCAGCCGCGGCCGACGGCGAAGCTCCCACCAGGTCCGAGCCGCCCGTTGAGCGGGACGTGAAGCGCCTGGACCCGTCCATCCGGGAACGGTCCGTCAAGCGTCGCCGCGGTGCTGAAATTGGTCGCTCCATCGGCGCTCGCCTGGAAGCGGATCGGATCGAGCGCGAGACGGGACGCGCCGACCTGATAGGGTGCGAAGCGCGCTTCGCCGCTCATCGCGCCGCCGCCGCGAGGCTGGCGAAGCAAGACCCTCCCCGTCGGAAGACCCCCGCCGGCGGTCTCGATCAACCCGTCGACGCGGAGCCGTCCAGCGGGCCAGTAAAAAGTCACTCCGTCGCCGCCCGAAACGCGCACTCGGGCTCCGGTGTCCGCGCGAACGTCGGCCGTCCGGATGCGCGCCGCGCCGCCGCCGGGGAAATTGACCATGGTGATGTCGCCCGACGCGTCGAAGCTTTGGGTGAAGCGGGTGATCGCATTGCCCATGGCAGCTGCGATCGGGCCAACTGGTGTGTCCTTCGCCGCCGCCAGAGGATCTGTAACACCGGCGAGAACCGACGGGGCGAGGTTAGCGTCCTCAGCGCCATATTTGGCCACAAGCGCCAGCGTTCCAGCCCTTGCGCCGAGGAGGTATTCTCCGTCGATCCGGGTTCGCTCAGCGTAGATGGGGCCAAGCCGCGACCGTTGCGCGTTCGCCTCGATCCGGCCGGCGACGGTTTCCGGAGTTCCGTTGAAGCGCACGTTCGCGGTCATTCCGGCCAGGCCATTCGCGCCCGCCAGCACTCGTTGCGTCGTAACCCGGGCATTCCCGTCAAAGCTCGTGAAGCTTTCGCTGAACGAGCTGTCGAGCTCGAATCGCGGTGTTTCCATCAGGAAATTGCTGGCGGGGCAGGCAAAGTCGTGCGCGAGGAGCGGTCCCTTGACCTGGGGACGGCGCGCGACGACCCGGACGTTGGTGAAGGCGCGTAACGCCGAAACCCGGCAGCGCCCCAGATCGAGGCCGGGACTGGAGGCGGCAAGTTGTCCCTTGAACCCGCCTGTGAGGTTGCCCGAACCTGCCACCGCGAACCCGAGGGCGCCAACGGGAGTCTGGATGGCGACGCTCGCGTCGGCGATATCGAGAACGATATTCGGTAGAGCGAACGGCTTGTCCGATGGCGGCGGCATCATCTTGCTGACGTCGCCCCAGACGACGCGATCGTTCACGACCTTCCCCCTCAGTCGAACGCCGCGCGCGACGATGCGATAGACGCTGACGCTTCCAGTCAGCCCCCAGCGCAGCTGGATCAAGGCGTAACGCGCGCTCAGGTCGGGCCTTTTCGGGTCGCCGATGACGAGGTTGTGGACGACTTGCGTCCGCAGTCCGACGCGCTCGAGCTGGTAGGTGGCCCGGACCCCGCGCTCTTCGAATTGACGGCTGAGGATTTCACTGGCGATGGGACGACGAGCGATCCACAGGCCGGCGATCAGAAGCAGGCCGAGGAGCAGGAGCGAGAGGAGGCCGATCGCGAGAATTCGCTGCCATCCGCGCTTGCGGACGACAGTCGTCTCACCTCCCCCGTCTTCGCTCCACCTCTCGACCATCGGGCTTTGATAACCCCCCCGATACGGAGCCGTTCCGTTCGCTGCTCGACGGAGGCGTTGCGCACTGTTGCCGTTGTCGCCTAGCAGTCGAGCTTCATGGGGGATACTCCGAGTGACGCGTCAGGGCATCGAGCCCGGGTTCGCCGCCGTCTTTTCGAGGGCGGCCCGAAGGCGCTTCTCGATCATGAGTTGATCGAGACCCTTCTCACGCTGACCATCCCGAGGATCGATACCAAGCCGATTGCGAAGCGCCTGATCGACCAGTTCGGCGGAATTGGCTCGTTGCTGAACGCCGATGCCGAAACTCTGAAGCGCGAGGGATTGAGCGACGCAGCGATCGGCGGCTTGAAGATTGCGCAGGCCACGGCGCTCAGGCTCCTCGAGACGAAGCTGGAAGGGCGACCTGTGCTGTCGAGCTGGGACGCGCTGAACGACTACCTGCGCGCGGCCATGGCGCATTCGCCCGTCGAAGAAGTGCGAGTGCTGTTCCTCAATGCAAAGAACATGCTCATCGCGAACGAGGCGATGTGGCGGGGCTCGGTCGATGAGGCTTCGATGCACGTCCGCGAGGTAATGAAGCGGGCGATGGCGCACGGAGCGACGGCAATCATCGTCGTCCACAATCATCCGAGCGGCGATCCGACGCCGAGCCAGGCGGACGTGAAGCTGACTCGCGAGCTGGTCGAGGCCGGCCGGCACATGAAGGTGACGGTGCATGATCATGTGATTGTCGGTATGCAGGGGCAATCTAGCCTTCGGGCGATGGGGTTGATGTAATGGCCGACCAAAAGGTGCTTCCGGGCGGTGTCGTCCACGATCTTCCCGACGATCTCAGAGACGCGCTTCAAAATGATCCGAAGGCGTTGGCCACATGGGAGGACATCACCCCGCTGGCTCGCAACGAATGGATCTGCTGGGTCGAGTCCGCGAAGAAAGCGGAGACCAGGTCCAAGCGGATCAACTGGGGCCGTGAGAACCTGAGCGACGGGAAGCGCCGTCCCTGTTGCTGGCCGGGATGTCCGCACCGCTGACATTTGATGCTTCCCGACGGCTCTGCTAGCCGCCCGGCCCATGGTTCCCCGCTATTCCCGCCCTGAGATGACGGCCATCTGGTCGCCCGAAAACCGCTTCCGCATCTGGTGGGCGATCGAGGTGTTCGCGGCCGAGGCGATGGGGAAGGTCGGGATGATCCCCGCCGAGGATGCGGCGACGATCCGCAAGGCCTATGACGACGACGTCCTGTGCGAAATCGACGTTGGTGCGATCGACGAAATCGAAGCCGTCACCAAGCATGACGTAATTGCCTTTCTGACCTGGGCGGGGGACAAGCTCGGGCCGGAGCGGCGCTGGCTCCACCAGGGCATGACCAGCTCCGACGTGCTCGACACTGCGCTCGCGGTGCAGATGAAGCAGGCGGCGGACCTCCTGATCGAGGATCTCGACCTGCTCCTTGCCGCGATCAAGAAGCGCGCATTCGAGCATAAGCTGACCCCAACGATCGGCCGGAGCCACGGAATCCATGCGGAACCGGTGACCTTTGGACTGAAGCTCGCGCACGCCTATGCGGAATTCGACCGCGGTCGCAGCCGCCTGATGGCCGCCCGCGACGAGATTGCCACCTGCGCCGTTTCCGGCGCCGTCGGCACGTTCGCGAACATCCATCCTGAGGTGGAAGCCCATGTGGCCAAAGAACTCGGGCTGAAGGTCGAGCCGATTTCCTCCCAGGTCATTCCGCGGGACCGCCATGCGATGTTCTTCGCGACGCTTGGAGTGATCGCGTCATCGATCGAGCGGCTGGCGATCGAGATCCGGCACCTGCAACGCACTGAAGTGCTGGAGGCTGAAGAATATTTCTCCCCTGGTCAGAAGGGGAGCTCCGCTATGCCGCACAAGCGCAACCCGGTGCTGACGGAGAACCTAACTGGACTCGCTCGCGTGGTCCGAAGCGCGGTCGTCCCGGCGATGGAGAATGTCGCGCTGTGGCATGAGCGGGACATCTCCCACTCGTCCGTCGAGCGGTTCATCGGGCCCGACGCGTGCATCACGCTCGATTTTGCGCTGGCGCGGCTAACGAGCGTCGTCGACAAGCTGCTCGTCTATCCCGAGCGGATGCGGAAGAACCTCGATCGCATGGGCGGGCTGATACACTCGCAGCGTGTGCTTCTTGCGCTTACGCAGGCCGGCGCGAGCCGCGAGGACGCATATGCGCTCGTCCAGCGCAACGCGATGAAGGTTTGGCAGTCCGACGGTCAGCTTTCGCTGCTCGAATTGCTAAAGGGCGATCCGAACGTCACCAGCCGTCTAAGCGCCGACCAGCTCGATGCCTTGTTCGACCTCGATTATCATTTCAAGGGAGTCGACACGATCTTCGACCGGGTGTTCGGAGCGGCCTAGCCACCGAGAATATCCTTCACCCGGCTAAAGAAGCTCTTCGAAGCCGGGCATTCGTCGCCGGTCTCGGTCTCGCGAAACTCTTCGAGGATCTTCTTCTGCTTCGAGCTCAGCCTGGTCGGAGTCTCGACCAGCACGCGCGCGACCAGATCGCCGCGCCCGCGGCCGTTGAGAACGCTCATGCCCGCACCGCGCTGGCGAAGTTGCTCGCCCGACTGGATGCCTGCCGGTATTTTCAGTTCGACCTGCTCCCCATCGATGCCCGGGAGATCGATTGTCCCGCCCAGTGCTGCGGTCGTGAACGTCACGGGGCATTCGGCGATCAGCGTCGTGCCCTCGCGCAAGTAGACTGCATGCCGTTTCATGTGGACGAAGATGTAGAGGTCGCCGCTCGGGCCGTTGCGAACGCCTGCTTCGCCTTCCCCGGCGACACGAATGCGTGTGCCCTCGTCGACTCCTGCGGGGATTTTCACGGACAGCTTGCGGCGCTTGACCGATCGCCCTTCGCCTTCGCAGGATCGGCAGGGGTCCGCGATGACTTCGCCGCTTCCTCGGCAGTTCGGGCAACCGCGCTCGACCACGAAGAAGCCCTGTTGCGCACGGACTCGTCCGGCGCCGCCGCAGGTGCCGCAAGTGCGAGCGCAATCGGCCGCATTGGTGCAACCGCGGCCATGGCAGGCCTCGCACTGCGAGAGTGCCTCGACCGAGATGCTCGCTTCCTCGCCCGAGAACGCTTCTTCCAGGCTTAGCTCAAGATCGTAGCGCAGGTCGGCGCCACGCGCCGGGTTGGCGTGGCCTTGCTGCCGATCGGCAAACTCGCCGAAAATCGAAGAGAAGATGTCGGAAAAGCTTTCGAAGCCACCGGCGCCGCCAAAGGGATCGCCGCCGCCACCGTTCTGGAATGCCGCTTTGCCGAAGCGGTCATAGGCCGCGCGCTTCTGCGGGTCCTTCAGGCAGTCGTAGGCCTCGTTGATCGCCTTGAACTGGGCCTCGCGCTCGCTGCACCCGTTGTGGCGATCCGGGTGATGCTCCTTGGCGAGCTTGCGGTAGGCCGCCTTGATTGTCTCAGGGTCAGCCCCGCGCTGTATGCCAAGGACGGAGTAATAATCCTGTTCCACCACTCAAACGCCCCCGGTGCGCGCGGCTGACGCCGGCTGGTTTGCAGCCGACGTCATACCCTTAGCCCTTGTTCTCGTCGTCGACTTCGGAGAATTCCGCGTCGACGACTTCTTCTTCGGGCTGCGCAGAGGAAGCTTCGGCATCGTCGCCGGTTTCGGCAGTGCCGGCCTGCTCCTGCTGAGCCTTGTACATGGCCTCGCCGAGCTTCATCGCCGCTTGCGCGAGCGCGTTGGTCTTCTCGGTCATCTGCTCGGGATCGCCGCTCTCGACCGCGGTCTTCGCTTCGGCAAGCGCCGTCTCGATCTCGGTCTTGACCGACGGATCGACCTTGTCGCCATGCTCCTTCAGCTGCTGCTCCGTCGAGTGGATCAGGCTCTCGGCCTGATTCTTGGCTTCGGCCGCAGAACGCCGCTTCTTGTCGTCCTCGGCGAACTGCTCGGCTTCCTTGACCATCTTCTCGATGTCTGAATCGGCGAGACCGCCCGACGCCTGGATCCGGATCTGCTGTTCCTTGCCGGTGCCCTTGTCCTTCGCGGTGACGTGGACAATGCCGTTGGCATCGATGTCGAACGTGACCTCGATCTGCGGCACACCGCGCGGGGCAGGGGGGATTCCGACCAGGTCGAACTGGCCGAGGATCTTGTTATCCGCGGCCATCTCGCGCTCGCCCTGGAAGACGCGGATGGTCACCGCGTTCTGATTGTCCTCAGCGGTCGAGAAGACCTGGCTCTTCTTCGTCGGGATGGTCGTGTTACGGTCGATCATCCGCGTGAACACGCCGCCCAGGGTCTCGATGCCCAGCGAGAGCGGGGTCACGTCGAGCAGGAGGACGTCCTTGACGTCGCCCTGGAGGACACCGGCCTGAATGGCGGCGCCCATTGCTACGACCTCGTCCGGATTCACGCCGGTGTGCGGCTCGCGGCCGAAGAATTCCTTCACCTTCTCACGCACGCGAGGCATGCGCGTCATGCCGCCGACGAGGACGACGTCGGCGATGTCCTTGGCGTCGATCCCGGCGTCCTTCAGCGCCTTCTTGCACGGCTCGATGGTGCGCTGGATGAGGTCCTCGACCAGCTTTTCGAGGTCGGAGCGGCTGATCGTCTCGACGAGGTGAAGCGGGGTCGTCGCGCCGCCTTCCATTCGGGCGGTGATGAACGGCTGGTTGATCTCGGTCGTCTGGGCCGACGAAAGCTCGATCTTCGCCTTCTCGGCAGCTTCCTTGAGGCGCTGCAAGGCGAGGCGGTCCGTGCGAAGGTCGATATTCTCCTTCGCCTTGAACTTGTCGGCGAGCCAATTGACGATGCGGGCGTCGAAGTCCTCACCGCCGAGGAAGGTGTCGCCATTGGTCGACTTCACCTCGAACACGCCGTCGCCGATCTCGAGGATCGAGACGTCGAACGTGCCGCCGCCAAGGTCGTAGACGGCGATCGTCTTGCCGTCTTCCTTCTCGAGGCCATAAGCCAAAGCAGCCGCCGTGGGCTCGTTGATGATGCGAAGCACCTCGAGGCCAGCGATCTGGCCAGCGTCCTTGGTCGCCTGGCGCTGAGCGTCGTTGAAGTAAGCTGGGACGGTGATGACCGCCTGCGTCACGGTCTCGCCGAGATAGGCCTCGGCGGTTTCCTTCATCTTCTGCAGAATGAAGGCGGAAATCTGCGAGGGAGAGTAGTCCTTGCCCCCAGCCTGGACCCAGGCATCGCCGTTCTGACCCTTAACGATCTTGTAGGGCACCAGCTCGGTGTCCTTCTTGGTGATCGGGTCGTCGAAGCGGCGGCCGATCAGGCGCTTCACGGCGAAGACGGTGTTGTCGGGATTGGTGACGGCCTGGCGCTTCGCCGGCTGGCCGACCAGCCGCTCTCCGTCCTTCGTAAAGGCGACGACCGACGGGGTCGTGCGCGCGCCTTCGCTATTCTCGATAACCTTGGGCTTGCCGCCTTCCATGACAGCAACGCAGCTGTTGGTCGTGCCCAAGTCGATCCCGATGACCTTGGCCATGTATTAGTCCTCTCTCCAGAGCCCCTCTCGGCCCCATTCAAGGCGGCCGAAATGTTGATTTCGTGGGCGATATAGGTGCGGCTTCGCGAGCGACAAGGCTGCGAGACGAATGAAGTCGCTGACGTAAATTTAACCGAGTTTCCCTTAGCAGCGCTGCATGACCGCGAGTTCCGAAGTACCAGAGACCAGCAACGCCGCGTCATGGGCAACCATAGCGGTGATGATTGTCTGCCTTGCCGTGCTGGAATGGGTCCACCCAGTTCCGATCACTCTTCGTGGCGCAGTTCCGCTGACCATTGCGTGCATCACGCTTTGGTCCGCGGCTTATTTCTATCGAGTCGTGCGGCCCAGCGAGGAATTTTCGGTGATGTGCGTCTCGCTGAGCCAGGTGCTGTTGTTCAGCGCCATCGGCGCCTCGCTTTCCTATCTCGTTGCCATGGGGGACTATCCCTTGTGGGATCCCACGCTGGCGAAGTGGGATAGGGCGCTCGGTTTCGACTGGATGGCCATGATGCATTTCGTCGACCGGAGCCCGCTCGCGGTCGCGATCCTGCATTTCGCTTACGGTTCTCTCATCCCGCAGATTATCGTCGTCGTATGCGCGCTGGGGTTCCAGCGGCGCTTGCTCGAGCTGCGAACTGTGATGCTGGCGGCGATGCTGTGCGGTTGCGTGTCCATCTTCATCTCGGCCTTCATGCCGGGCGTCGCTTATGGCGTTTACCTGGGCATCAAGCCGGGCGATTTCGAACATGTCTTCCCGCATGCCGGCTTCATCAAGATGCCCGACTTGAGTTCATTGCGCGACGGCACCATTCCGGAGCTCGATTTCGTGAAGATGCAGGGCATCATCACCTTTCCAAGCTACCACGCCGGCCTGTCCGCAATCACCTTCTACGGCTTCTGGGCAGCGCGTTGGCAGGCGCTTCGAGTGGCCGGCATGGTCCTTGCCACGCTGACGATCGTCTCCACCCCGGTCGACGGCGGACATTACCTCGTCGACGTGATCGCCGGCATTGCCATCGCGGCGGGTTGCATCGCCGTTGCCCGGCGCGCGGTCTGCTGGAAGCCCGAATGGGCTTCGCTCAGGGCATTGCCATCCCGCCGTTTACGTGAAGCGTCTGCCCAGTGACATATCCGGCTTCCCGGCTGGCCAAGTAGACCACGGCCGCTCCGATATCGTCGCCGCTGCCCATCGAGCCAAGCGGGATACGCGATAGGATGCTCTCTCTCTGCTGATCATTGAGAGCGTCGGTCATTGCGGATGTCATGAAACCGGGGGCGATTGCGTTCGCGGTGATCCCGCGGCTCGCAAGCTCCTGAGCGACTGACTTGGTTAGACCGATAAGGCCAGCTTTCGACGCGACATAATTTGCCTGTCCGGGGTTGCCCGTCACTCCGACGACCGAAGTGATCGAGATGATGCGGCCGAAACGAGCCTTCATCATCGGTTTTGCGGCGGCTCGCATCAATCGGAACGCGGCTTCGAGGTTGACCTGGAGGACGTCGAGAAACTCCTCGTCCTTCATTCGCATCAGCAGGTTGTCGCGGGTGACACCGGCATTGTTAACGAGGATGTCGAGCTTCCCGCCAAGCGCGTCGACCGCCTGCGGTACGAGGGCGTCGACTGCCGGTCCGTTCGATAGGTTGCAGGGTATGGCGACGTGATCTCCGCCGAGCTCCGTCCGAAACGCTTCGAGCTTGTCGATATTGCTTCCGGACAAGGCGAGCCGCGCTCCCTGTGCCGCCAGTGACTTTGCGATGGGACTGCCGAGGCCACCTGAAGCGCCCGTTATGAGAGCGGTCATGCCGGTCAAATCGAACATCATGCGATCTCCTTCGCGAGCGCCTCGACATCTTCGATGGAGACAACGCTGGTTACTTTGGCGTCGGGTGCGATGCGCTTGACCATCGGACCGAGCACTTTGCCGCCGATCTCCACGAATTCCTCGACGCCGGCCTCGAACATATTGCCGATGCTCTCGCGCCAGCGGACCATTGCGGTGACCTGCTCCACGAGGAGATTGCGGATCGTATCGGGGTCGCTTTCCGGCTGCGCGGTGACGTTGGCGAAAACCGGTACCCTCGGATCGTCCAGGACGACGTAGCTGAGCGCATCCTGCATGGCCTCGGCGGCCGGCTGCATCAGCGGGCAGTGGAAAGGAGCCGAGACCGGGAGTGGAACGGCGCGCTTGGCGCCCATTTCCCTGGCCATCTCAATCGCTCGATCGATCGCGCCCTTGTGGCCGGAGAGCACGACCTGACTTGGGTCGTTGTCGTTGGCGACCGTGCAGACCTCGCCTTGGGCGGCCGCTTCGGCGATGCGTCGCGCGAGCGCCAGGTCCGCGCCGAGCAATGCCGCCATCGCGCCTTGGCCGACCGGCACGGCCTGCTGCATTGCCTGTCCGCGCAGTTTGAGCAGTTTCGCGGTCGTTGCCAGATCGAAGGAGCCGGCCGCGCACAGAGCCGAATATTCGCCGAGGCTATGGCCGGCGGCGAAGCTCACTGCCCCGGGGAGATCAATGCCGCCCTCTTTCGTCAGCGCGCGGTATACCGCGAGCGAGTGCGCCATGATCGCTGGCTGCGCATTTTCGGTGAGCTTTAGCTCGTCCTCCGGGCCTTCGCGCATGAGTCGGAAGAGGTTCTGGCCGAGTGCTTCGTCGACCTCGCCGAATGTGTCGCGAGCGACGCGGCTAGCCTCCGAAAGCAAGGCGCCCATGCCGACGGCCTGGCTGCCTTGCCCCGGAAAAAGGAATGCGCGCATTTTCTCCCCTAATGCATTAGCGTTCGCCCGCGCCGCCTAGGCCGCAGGCGCGGCGATGC
>Ga0307410_10001469_pt1 | contig 10656 bp, 7 predicted proteins | sample 322Ometagenome_3_FD_203707 | JGI IMG/M metagenome (GOLD analysis project Ga0307410, IMG submission 203707) | Maize rhizosphere microbial communities from greenhouse at UC Davis, California, United States - 322HYB-O-3 | ecosystem: Host-associated > Plants > Roots > Rhizosphere > Soil | place...
GAAGCGGCGGCGCGCGTCGGCGGCGGCGGCGGCGCTCATGCGATTCCAGCGAGGCGCGTCGCGGAGCATGTCCATCGCGGCGCGGGCCATGCCCGGCAGGTCGCCGACCTCGCAGAGCACGCCCGTCACGCCGTCCTCCACGACCTCGGGGAGCCCGCCGGCGCGCGAAGCGACGACGGGGACGCCCGAGGCGAGCGCCTCCAGCGCGCTGAGACCGAACGACTCGCTCTGGCTCGGCAGGAGAAAGAGGTCGGCGCCGGAGAGCAGCGGCGCGACGGCCTCGATCTTCCCGAGAAAGGACACGCTGTCGCTGACACCGAGTCGTCGCGCCTCCTCCTCGGCCTGCACGCGGTCGGGCCCGTCGCCCACCATCATGAGGACGCTCGGGATCTCGCGCGTCACGGCGGCGAAGATCCGAACGACGTCCACGACGCGCTTCACCGGGCGGAAGTTCGACACGTGCATGAGTACCTTTCGGCCAGCCACCCCCTGATCGCGAAAGACGTTGGGGTAGCGCGCGCGGTCGTAGACGGCCGGATCCACGAAGTTGTGGATGACTTGCACGTCGCACGCCGTGCAGCCGAAGGTCCTGATCGTCTCGTTGCGCAGGTGGTGCGAGACCGCGGTGATGCGGTCCGACTTCTCGATCGAGAACTTCGTGATCGGCTGATACGACGGGTCCTGGCCGACGATCGTGATGTCAGTGCCGTGCAGCGTCGTCACGACCTTGACGTCGTTTCCGCCCTCGCGCAGCATCTCGCGCGCGATCCAGGCGCTCGTCGCGTGGGGGATGGCGTAGTGACAGTGCAGGACGTCGAGGCCGCGGCTCAGGACCACCTCGTGCATGCGCACGGCGAGCGCGAGGTCGTAGGGCGGATACTCGAAGAGCGGGTAGCGGCCGACGTCCACCTCGTGGAAGTAAATCCGCGGCAGGAAGGCGGGGAGGCGGAAGGGCTGCTGGTACGTGATGAAGTGCACCTCGTGGCCGCGCTCGGCGAGCGCGATCCCGAGCTCGGTCGCCACCGCGCCCGAGCCGCCGTAGGTTGGGTAACAGGTGATGCCGATTCTCACGCCACGCTCCTCTCCCCGCGCCACCACGCCTCGACGATCGCCTCGCAGCGCTCGTCCCTCGGATCCACCCGCGTCACCTCGCCGGAGAGCTGGTGGCGGAACCAGGTCCGCTGCCGCTTCGCGTACTGCCGCGTCTCCACGGTGACCAGCCGCGCCGCCTCGGTGCGCCCGATCTCGCCCGCCGCCAGCCGCCTCACCACGCCGTAGCCGCTCGCCTTCCACGCCGGCGCGTCGGGCGGCACCAGGTCGGCCAGCGCTCGCGCCTCCTCGACCCACCCCGCGTCGAGCATCGCCTCGACGCGCGCGGCGATCCACTCGCCGAGCGTCGGGCCCGGGTCCACGACAAGATAGCGGGCGGTGTGGCGGGGCGCCCGGGCGGACGCGCGATGCAGATCGCTCAGTCGCCGGCCGACGAGCAGCGCCGTCTCGACCGACCGGAGGAGCTGGGCGCGGCCGAGGTGCGCGCGCGGCGGGTCGAGCCGCTCGCACCAGCGACGCAGCTCCGAGACGGCAAGGGGCGCGAGGAATGCCTCGAGGCGCTCGCGGCGCGCCGCGTTCACCGCGGGCGCCGCGAACAGCGGGTCGAAGAGGGCCCGCAGATAGAACCCCGTTCCGCCGACGACGACCACTTCGCGGCCCTCGGCGCGCGCGTCGGCGATCCACCCCTCGGCCGCGGCGGCCCACTCGGCGGCCGAGAAGCGTAGCGTGGGCTCCGCGACGTCGATTCCGTAGTGGGGCACGCACGCCCGCTCGGCCGCGCTCGGCTTCGCCGTCCCGACGTCGAAGCCGCGGTACACCTGACGCGAATCGGCGCTGACGATCGCCGCCCGGTGGCGCTCGGCGAGGGCGAGGGCGATCCGCGACTTGCCGGCCGCCGTCGGGCCGCAGATGACACGCAGCGGCGGAGCGCCCGCGGCGTCCGCCTTACCGGCGGCCGAAGCGGCGCTCGAGCTCATCCCAAGAGAGCTGCACGATCGTCGAGCGGCCGTGGACGTCGTGCGCGGGGAGGGTCGATCCGCTGAGGGCGAGGAAGAGGGCGCGCATCTCGCCCGGCGAGAGGGCGTCGCCGGCCTTGATCGCCGCCTTGCAGGCGACCGTGGCAGCGAGCCGCTCGTGACGCGCCGCGGTTCCGGCCACGCGGTCGCCGGTCAGCGCGTCGAGCGTCTCGCGCAGACACCGCTCGGCGTCGAAGCGCGGGTGCGGCAGCGGCACGCTGTGGACGACGAGCGTGTGGCCGCCGAAGCCCTCGACCTCGAAGCCGAGCCGCTCGAGAGTGTCGCGGTTCGCGTCGAACGCCTCGCCCTCGGCGGGACCGAGGTGCAGGGTGAGCGGAAAGAGCAGCCGTTGCGACGGCACCTGCCCGCCCTCCAGCGTGTGCATGAACTGCTCGTAGAGCACGCGCTCGTGCGCCGAGTGCTGGTCGATGAGGACGACGCCCTCGTCGCGCTCGAACATCAGGTAGGTGCGGCGGAGCTGGAGCAGCGGCGGGACGGGCGCCCGCTCGGCCGCCGGCGCGCCGAGGCCGGTGGCCTCGACGGCGGAATTCGCGGACGGCGCGTCCGGGGCGAGCGAGCCGGCCGCCGCCAGGCCGTTCCCGGCCGCGTCGAACAGCGCCCCGGCCGGTGACGCGCCGGGCCGCAGCACCTCGACGTCCACTGCGGCGGGCGGCGCCGCCGCACCGGCGCCGCCGAAGCTCCAGACGCGAGCGCCGAGCGTCGCCGAGGCGTCGAGCGTACCGAGGGCGCGGCGGACCGCGCCCTCCACGGCGCGCTCGATCGGCCACCGCTCGCGGAAGCGCACCTCGGCCTTTGCCGGGTGGACGTTGACGTCCACGTCGCCCGGCGGGAGCGTGAGGTCGAGGAAGAGCGACGGGCGCAGGCCGGCCGAGATCGTGGAGCGATACGCCAGCTCGGCGGCGCGGACGATCCCGGCGTCGCGGACGCCGCGGCCATTGACCGAGAGGTGGACGCGGCGCGTCGCCGTGCCGACGTCGGACGGGCGCTCGACGAGACCGGCGACGCGCACCGCGCCGCTCACGTCGTCCACGTCGAGGAGCGCGTCCGCGTAGCGGGCGCCCCAGATCGCCGCCACGCGGCCGCGGAGCGACGCCGCCGGCGGGAGGGCGAGCGTGCCGCGGCCGTCGTGGGCGAGTGCGAAGCGGACTTCGCAGCGGGTGAGCGCGATCGTCGTCAGCGCGTCGGCGACGCCGCGCCACTCGGAGCGCGCGCTGCGGAGGAACTTGAGCCGCGCCGGCACGTTGTAGAACAGTCGCGAGACCGACACCGTCGTGCCGCGCCGGCGGGCCGCGTCGGCGACGTGCTGCACCGTGCCGCCGGCGGCGCGCAGTCGCGTTCCCTCGCCGTCGGCGGTCGCCGTCTCGAGCTCGAGGTGCGAGACGGAGCAGATCGCCGGGAGCGCCTCGCCACGGAAGCCGAAGCTGCGGACGCCGACGAGGTCGGCCGACGTGCGGATCTTGGAGGTGGCGTGGCGCTCCAGCGCGAGCAGGGCGTCCTCGCGCTCCATTCCGCAGCCGTCGTCGCTGACGCGGATCGCCGCCCGTCCCCCGTCCTCGACCGCGACGTCCACCGCGGACGCGCCAGCGTCGAGCGCGTTCTCGACGAGCTCCTTGACGACCGAATGCGGCCGCTCGACCACCTCGCCGGCGGCGATCTGGTCGGCGACGGCGCTGGGCAGGACGGCGATCCGGGGCACGCCGGAAAGCTATCGGTGGGCAGGACGGGCGGCGAGGTGCGAGCGCGGCAGCGGCGGGCTACGGCGCGAGCGGCGTGAGGCGGTCCCACTCGACCCAGCCGTCGCGGTCGCCGTCGAGCGCGATGCGCGCCCACACGCCCTCGCGCCGCAGCACGCGGGCGACGTCACCCGGCGAGAGTGACGCGCCGCGCTCGGCGGCGAGCGCGGGCAGCGTCTGCAGTGGCGCGTGTCCCTCGACGACCGCGAGCGAGCGCGCCGACAGGCGTCCGGCGACGTCGCGCGACGCGGCCGCTCCGACGACCGACGCGGCGACGAGCGCCGCACTCCACCGCGACAGCCGGCGCGCGCGGCGCGGGCGCACGGCGGCCGCGGAGAGGGCGCCCCAAGCGAGGCACCAGAGGCCGAGCGTGGCGAGTGTCAGGGCGTCGAGCGGCAGCGGCGGCACGGAGGCGATCGGCCCGCGCTGCGACGCGCCGACGAGGTCGAGCCGCTCGCGCACGTCCGCGGCGAGCGGCTCGAGCCGCAGCGCGCGCTGCCAGCCGACCGTCGCGGCCGCGGTGTCGGCGGCCTGCCAGGAGGCGGTGCCGAAGTTGGCCCACGCGTCGGCGGCACGCGGGAGCCGCGCGGCGAGGACGCCGTAGGCGTTCGCCGCGGCGCGGAAGTCGCGCGCGTCGTAGGCGGCGGCACCGCGCGCGAAGAGCCGCGCCGCCGGCTCCTCGCCGGCACCGTGGGCGGCGGAGAGGGCGCCGAGCGAGAGGGCGAGGAGCAAGGTGGTGGCCCGCCGCACGCCGCCAGAGACACGCGCAGCGAGGGCGAGCCTCGAGCGCGCCTCGGCGTCTACGCGGGCGTAAAGATCGAGCGCCTCGCGTGCGGCGCCAGCCGGCGAGGGCGCGCCGGGCGAGTAGGCGGCGCGGTCGAGCGCGACGAGCAGCGCCTCGGCGGCGTGCGCGCTCTCCGGCGTCACGCCCGCGCGGCGGAGGGCGTGCGAGAGCGCGCCGCGCGTGGTCGTGATGACGCCGGGCGTGAGGTCGAGGCGCGCAGCGAGCGCGGCGACGTACACGCGGCGGAGTCGTGCCGCGTCGGGCTCGCGGCGTCCGCGGACGAGGGCGCGCAGCGCGACGTGCGGCGCCACCGCCACGGCGCGCCGTCGCCGCGGACGGCGGCGCAGGAGGCCGAGAGCGGCGGCGGGAATCGGGGCGAGGAGGGCGGCGGCGAGGAACAGCGGGCTCTCGTGCGCCGGCGGGCCGACCGGTGGGCGGAAGACGCGGCGCAGCGCGAGGGGCGGCGGGAGGTCGGCCGCCGCGGCGCTCGTGTCGAGCGCCGCCAGGACGCCCGGCGCGATGGTGAGCGTACGCGGCGCGGTGACGGCGATCTCGTACGCCTCGGTGTACGGGTTGAAGAACGGGTAGCGGATCGCCGGCAGCTCGAGCGTCCCCGAGTCGCGCGGGGTGACGAGCCAGTCGAACTCCTTGGCGCCCTTCACGACGGTGGACGCGCTGTCGAGCTGCACGCGCTCGGCGGTCGGCACGGCGGTGCCCCACGGCACGCTGAAGGTGGGGCGCGGGAGCAGCTTGACGTTGCCACGGCCCGCTACGCGCAACGTGACGACCATGGGGTCGCCGGCGCGCCCCGTGCTCGAGTCGAGCCGCGTCCCGACCGCGAGGTCGCCGACGGCGCCGAGCCAGTCGGCTGGACGGCCGCCGGCGGGCGGCTCGAGGGCGACGACGACGACGCTGTCGGCGCGCACGGTGCGGCTCTCCTCGCGGCTGAAAAAGCTCGCCGAGAGCGGGATGGAGTAGACGAGCTGCGCCTGCGGAATGACGTAGCGGCCCGCGGAGAGCGGAAAGATGCCGCGCTGGAAGACGTGGGCCTCGTAACGCTTGCCGCCGACGACGCGCGTCTGCGCGGTGGAGCGCGGCGTCTGAAGCTCGTAGGCGAGCATGCCGCGCGGCTCGGGCGGCACGAACTCGGGATTGCGGCGGAGGCGCAGGCGGACATCGTCGTCGAGGAAGACGGCCACCTGGTAGGTCGCCTGCTCCCCCACGTAGACCGTCTCCGGCGCGACGGCGGCGCGAAGGAGCACGCCCTCGCGCGGGTCGAGCTGGGCGCGGGTGACGAGCGTCGGCGTGCCGGTGCCGGGCGGCGGCGCGGGGCGCGCGGCGATGCGACGCGGTTTCGAGCGCGCGGTGGCGGCGCCGGCGGTCGCCTCGAAGGGCGGGAGGACGAGCGCTCCGGCCCGGCGTGCGACGAGCTCGTAGCGCTGCTCGACCGTGTGCCATCGGCTCCCGATGGAGGGGCTGATGCGCGACGCCGCGCCGGTGAGCACGAGGCTGAAGCCCGAGCCGACTGGGGCGATGATGCGCGGGGTGCGGGCGCCGGAGGCGGTCGCCTCGACGGTCACCGCGGCCGGCGCGCCGACCGTCACCGAGTCGGGCGCGTGGACGGTGACGGACAACTGCGCGGCGAGGATGAAGCCGGCGAGGCTCACCAGTCCTTCCCTCCCGGGGGCGGCTCGGGACGGTTCTGCTGCTGCTTCTTCCCCTGCACGTCGCGCTCTTCGCGCGCCGCGCTGTTCAACAGCTCGTCCGCGCGCCGCTCGCCGATGCCGCCCTGCGGGCGCTGGACGGGCTGCTGTTGGGGCGCCGCAGGGTCGGGCTGCGGCTGCTGTGCCTGGCCGCCGCCGCCACCACCGCCGCCCCCTCCCCCGCTCTGCTCCTTCTTCTTGCGGAGCGCCAGCTCGTAGTTCCACTTCGCGTCGGCGTCGCCGGCGCGCGCGAGAAGGACCTTTTTGTAGGCGGCGAGCGCCGCGTCGAGTGCCGGCTCTGCGGCCTGCCCCGAGTCGCGGAGCCCGGCTCGGAGGTGCGACAGGCCGAGGTTGAAGAGCGCGCGGTGGCGCACCTCGGCGTCCTTGGCAGCGGACGCGGCGCGCTCCAGCGCCTCGGCGGCCGAGCGCAGCGAGTCGGCAGCGAGGAGCGCGGTGCCGAGGTTATAGAGTGCCTCGGGCGAGCGGTCGCCCCGCTCGACGACGCGCCGGTAGAGCGCCGCGGCGCGCGTGTAGTCCTTGGCGCGGTAAGCGCGCGCGGCGTCCACCGCGTCGTCGGCCCGCGCCGGGGAGCCGGCGACGGCGAGCGCCAGTGCGGCGAGCGCGGCGATCAGGGCGCCTCGCATCGGGCTCGACACTTGCGCCCTCACGCGGCCGCCTCCGCGGGGGGCGATGGGGCGGAGGGCGGCGGCGACGCGGCGGCCGCCGCGGCTGCGGCGGCCGCCTGCTCCTCGGCGACGCGCGCGCGCTCCACCTCGCGGGCGATGGCACGGGCCTCGCCGCCGAGCGCGGCGGCGCGCTCACGGGTCACCGGACGCCGGGCGAACTTGACGAGGTCCGCCTCGGCGAGGAGGGGCGCCAGCCGCTCGACGGGCACGGCGCGCTGCTCGCGAGCGGCGGCGAGGAGCTCCGAGCTGGTGAGCGAGGCCTCGGCTCCGGGCACCCGCCGCGCGAGGTAGTCGCGCAGCACGTCCACCATGAGCGCGACGAAGCGGCCGCGCTCGCCGGCCTCGAGCAGCCCCATCGCTTCGACGCGCGCGAACTCCCGCTCGGCGACCTCGATGGCGACGATCTCCTCCTCGGGCACGCGGCGGCGGCGGCGGCGCCACCAGAGCCAGAGCAGAAAGGTGAGGAGGGCGACGGCGAGCAGGATGGGGAGCCACGGCCACCACCACGGGGGCTGCGCGGCGAAGATGTCGCGCGCCGCCTTCGGCACGCGCTGCGCGCTGTCGGCAGGGAGCACGCTCGCCACGAAGACGCGGCCGGCGACGGGGACGCGTCGTTCGGCGCCGTTCACGGTCACGAGGACGTCGCCGAGGGCGATCGGCTGATCGCCGACGTCCCAGGCGACGAGCCGGAAGAGGGCCGTCTGATCCACTGCCGACGGGTCCGCCGTGACGCGGACCTGCCGGGGGTCGAGCGCCTGGATCGGCCCCGCAGTGTCGGGCCCCGCCGGGAAGAGTACCGTCGCCCCGGCCGGCGCGCGCACGCGCACGGCGACCCGGATCGGCTGCCCGACGGTGACCGTATCGGGCGAGATCGTGAGCCCCATCTGGACGCCGGCCGGGGGCGGCGTCGGGGTCTGGAAGAGGGCGAAGACGAGCAGTGGGATCACGCGAATCATCGGCGGGCGCGGGTCTCGCGGGCGCGGAAGAATTTGAGCAGCGGCTCGATGAACGGCTGGTCGGTGCGTACCGCGACCTCGTCGATCGCCAGCCGGCGGAGGAGGCGGCGGCGCTCGAGCTGCTCGGCGACGACCTTCTGCGTGTAGGCGGCGCGGACCTCGGCGTCGCTCGTATCCACGTCGATCGTGGCGCCGGTCTCGGGGTCCGTGAAGCGGGCGAGGCCGACGTCGGGCAGCTCGCGCTCGCTCGGGTCCTCGACGGTGATCGCGATGACGTCGTGCTGCTGGGCGAGAATGCGCAACGGGCGCTCAATTCCCTCGTCCATGAAGTCGGAGACGACGAAGATGATCGCGTGGTGGGAAAGCATCTTCGCCATGTACTCCAGCGCGCCGGGGATGTCGGTGCCGCGCCCCGTCGGCTCGTAGGCGAGGAGGTCGCGGATGACGCGCAGCGCGTGGCGCCGGCCCTTGCGCGGGGGGACCACGTGCTCGATGCGGTCGGTGAAGAGGAGGACGCCGACGCGGTCGTTGTTGCGCACGGCCGACATCGCGAGCACGGCCCCGAGCTCGGTCGCCACCTCGCTCTTGAACCGGCGCACCGTGCCGAAGCGCTCCGAGCCGGAGAGGTCTACCGCGAGCATCACCGTGAGCTCGCGCTCCTCGATGTAGCGCTTGACGAACGGGCGTCGCATGCGCGCCGTGACGTTCCAGTCGATCGTGCGCACCTCGTCGCCCGGCTGGTACTCGCGCACCTCGGCGAACTCCATCCCCTGCCCCTTGAAGACCGAGCGGTACTCGCCCGTGAAGAGCGAGTTGACGAGCCCGCGCGTGCGCAGCTCGATGAGCTTCACCTGGCGCAGCACCTCGGGCGGGATGGCGCCGCCGCGGCGCGGCGTGCCGTCGGCAGACGGCGCCGTGGGGACGACCGGCGAGACCACGGGGGTGAACGAGCGGGGCCGAGGCGGCGGCGCGGCGCGGCTCGAGCTGCCCGCCGCCGGACGCGTTCCGCGGCCGGCCGCCCCGCCGCCGCCGGCGGCGGGTGGGCGTGCGCTGTCGCGTCGGAACCAGGCCATCAGGGGCTCTCGATCTTCGCCAGGACGCGCTGGACGATCGTGTCGCCGGTGACCTCCTCGGCCTCGGCCTCGTACGTCGTCACGACGCGATGGCGGAGGACGTCGGGGGCGATCGCCTTCACGTCGTCCGGGGTGACGAAGGCGCGGCCGCGGAGGAAGGCGTGGGCGCGCGAGGCCTGCGCGAGGGCGATCGTGGCGCGCGGGCTCGCGCCGAACTCGATGAGGTGCTCGAGCTCCTTGAGCCCGGCCTCCGCCGGATTGCGCGTCGCGTGGACGATCTCGACGATGTAGTCCACGATCCGCTCGTCCATGTACAGCTCGGCGATGCGGCGCCGCGCCTCCATGATCGCCTCGGGGCGCGCGACGTGCTGCACCGCGATCGGCTCGCCGCCGGCCATGCGGCGCATGATCTCCTTCTCCTCCTCGCGCGTCGGGTAGCCGACGCGGAGCTTCAGCATGAAGCGGTCTACCTGCGCCTCGGGGAGCGGGTACGTGCCTTCCTGCTCGATCGGGTTCTGCGTCGCGAGAACGAGGAAGGGCTCGTCGAGCTTGAACGTCGTGCCGCCGATCGTGACCTGCTTCTCCTGCATCGCCTCGAGCAGCGCCGCCTGCACCTTGGCGGGGGCGCGGTTTATCTCGTCGGCGAGGACGATGTTGGCGAAGATCGGCCCGCGCTTCACCGAGAACTGTCCGGTGTGCTGGTCGTAGACCTGCGTGCCGACGACGTCGGCCGGGAGCAGATCGGGGGTGAACTGGATGCGCTGGAACGTCGTCGCGATCGTCTCGGCGAGGGTGCGCACGGTGAGCGTCTTGGCGAGCCCCGGCACGCCTTCGAGGAGGACGTGGCCGCCCGTGAGGAGCGAGATGAGCAGCCGCTCGACCATGTACTCCTGGCCGACGACCCGCTTCCCCACCTGCCGAAGGACGCTCTGGACGAGGGCCGTGTCGGCGGCCGGGGAGACTTGTGTTGCCACGCGAACGCTCCGTTGTGTGGTTCTCGTTGGTTACCCGTCGTACTAAACCGCGACCGGCCCCGGCGTTTCAATTTCGGGGCCGGCCGGCGCCGGGACCGTGGCGGCCGCGAGGCGCTAGCGCGGCGCCTTGAGGAACGCCGCCAGCTCGGCGCGCTCGGCGGCGGTGAGCGGCCGCGCCTGGCCGGACTTCAGGGCGCCGAGCGAGACGGGGCCGAACCGCGTCCGCACGAGCCGCTCGACCTCGAGCCCGATCGCCTCGCAGAAGCGACGCACCTCGCGGTTCCGCCCCTCGGCGAGCGTCACGCGCAGCTCCCAGCGTCCCCTGCCGAGCGGCTGCGCCTCGAGGTCGCGCGGCTCGACCGGCCCGTCCTCGAGCTCGACGCCGCGCCGCGCGGCCTTGATCGCCTCCGCCGCATTGCCGCGCACCGTCGCCACGTAGACTCGCTCGACCTCGCGGCTCGGGTGAGTGAGGGCGTGGGCCGCCGCGCCGTCCGTCGTCAGGAGGAGCACGCCCTCGGTCATGTAGTCGAGCCGCCCGACGTAGGTGAGTCCGGGGAGCGGCGGCACGAGGTCGAAGACCGTCCGGCGCCCGGCCGGATCGGCGCGCGTCGTGAGCACGCCTGGCGGCTTGTTGAGGACGACCCACTCCGAGCGCCCGGT
>Ga0307410_10001470_pt1 | contig 10655 bp, 9 predicted proteins | sample 322Ometagenome_3_FD_203707 | JGI IMG/M metagenome (GOLD analysis project Ga0307410, IMG submission 203707) | Maize rhizosphere microbial communities from greenhouse at UC Davis, California, United States - 322HYB-O-3 | ecosystem: Host-associated > Plants > Roots > Rhizosphere > Soil | place...
GGACCTGGGCATCGTGGCCTACTACGTGGCCTTTGCCTACGCCCTGCTTCTGCTCGTCTCCGTGCTCGTCCACGAGCTCGCGCACGCGCTGACGGCCAAGATCTTTAACTGGCCCACCGAGAAAATTGTGCTGAACCTCTGGGGTGGCCACACCCAGTTCGAGGGTTTCACCGCCACCCCCGGACGCTCGGTGCTGGTGGCGATGGCCGGCCCCGCTGCGAACCTGTTGCTTGCCGGAGCCGGCTGGCTGTTCATCCTGGCAACGGACCCCTCCGGCGTGGCGGGTATCCTCTCCAACATTTTTGTCTGGGCGAACCTGCTCATCGGCATTTTCAATGTCCTCCCCGGACTTCCCCTCGACGGCGGACGCCTGGTTGAATCCGTTGTCTGGAAAGCCAGCGGCAGCCAGGAAAAGGGCACCATTGCTGCGGGCTGGGCGGGCCGGATCATCGTTATTGCCCTGGCGGCCTGGTTTGTCCTCCTTCCGCTGGTACGCGGTGACCGCCTTGACGTGTCGCTGATGCTCATCACGGTCCTGGTTGGCAGCTTTCTATGGATGGGGGCCTCGGCCTCGATCCAGCACGGGCGGCTCCGCAGCCGGCTGCACCTCGTCAACGCCGCCGCCCTGGCTGAACCAGCGGTGGGCATCCCGGAATCCTCCACAGTGTCCGATGTCCTGCAGCTGGCTCCGCTGGGTACTCCGGCCGTGGTCCTGTGCGGACCGGACGGCAGGCCGGCACGAATCGTCTCCGACGTCGCCGTCGCCTCCGTCCCGGCAGGAGCGGCGGCCACGACGCCCGCCACCGCCGTGTCGCACGCCCTCGGTGCCGGCGCGTATGTGCCTGAGTGGTCCCAGGGCCAGGAGCTCGTGCAGTTCCTCGCCCAGCTCGAAGGGCAGGAGTACGCAGTGGTGGATCATCACGGCAAAGTGACCGGCCTGCTCCGCCAGTCGGCCGTGGTGAGCGCCATTACAGGCAAAGAATTGCGCCGCAGCGGGCGGGCGAAGGCGCAGAACCGGTAGAGTTACCTGCCGGTCGTGAAATACCGGCGCCCGGGCCGGCAGCTGGTGCCCGGCCGTCCTGATGCACGGCCACCCAGGTTTACAAAAGCGAGGAATATTCCATGAGCAGCGAAACTGCCGCCAACAACATCACGCCGGTCGACGCCGTAGGCACCGCAGGCACCACCGGGGCAGTGCCGGTGGGCGCTGCCCGGCGCCGGGGTCCGTTCCGCGAAGGCGAGCGTGTGCAGCTGACTGACGAACGCGGCCGGATGAACACCATCACCCTTGAGGCCGGGGGAGCATTCCACACCCACCGCGGGTTCCTGAATCACGATGAAATCATCGGCAAGGTCGACGGATCGGTCGTGACCAACAACGTGGGCCAGCAGTACCAGACCCTCCGCCCGTTGCTCTCGGATTTTGTCCTCTCCATGCCCCGCGGCGCCGCAGTGGTCTACCCGAAGGACGCCGGCCAGATCGTCACGATGGCGGACATCTTCCCGGGCGCGCGCGTGGTGGAGGCCGGTGTGGGTTCGGGTGCGTTGTCGATTTCGCTGCTGCGTGCCGTGGGCGACAACGGCTACCTGCATTCCTTTGAGCGGCGCGAGGAATTCGCGGACATCGCCCGGGGCAACGTGGAGACGATCTTCGGAGGTCCGCACCCGGCGTGGAAGATTTCCCTCGGCGACTTCCAGGAGGAAGTGGTCCGCAGCGAAGCTCCCGGGTCCGTGGACCGGGTGGTGCTGGACATGCTGGCACCGTGGGAGTGCCTTGACGCCGTGGCCACCGTCCTTGCACCCGGCGGCGTGTGGATCAACTACGTGGCCACCGTGACCCAGTTGTCCAGGACGGCGGAAGCTATCCGCGCCGACGGCCGCTTTACCGAACCCGACGCCTGGGAATCCATGGTCCGCGGCTGGCACCTTGAAGGCCTGGCCGTCCGGCCGGACCACCGAATGGTTGCCCACACGGGCTTCCTGCTGGTCACGCGCAGGCTTGCGGACGGCGTTACCGGCATATCGGTCAAGCGCAGGCCTTCCAAAACAGACTTCAACGAAGAGGACGTCAACGCCTGGACGCCGGGCGCCGTGGGCGAGCGGCTCGTCTCCGATAAGAAACTTCGCCGCGCCGCCCGCGATGCAATCGCCGGCACCAACGTCAAGGACGATCCGGAGGTCACGAACTAGTCCGTATTTCGGATGTCTCCAGCGGTACCCGGCTTCTTGGGGCTATGGTCTTAATAGAAGCGCAGGAAGGGGCTGATGCATGATGGAAACTCCGAACAACGACTCCTCATGGACACCGGACGAAGCCATGGGGGCAGAGGAACCTGAGAATGCCCGCTACGTGGCCAACGAACTCTCGGTTGCAGACCGGCAGGTGAACATCCTTCGGGACAAACTGCGGCACATAGACCGCCAGCTTGCTGCCGCGACGCAGAACAACTCAAAACTGGTAGGAATGCTGGAAACCGCCAAGGCGGAAATCCTGCGTCTGAAGAACGCCTTGGACCAGGAAGGCCAGCCGCCCTACAGCTTTGGCACCATTCTGCAGCTAAACCCCAGGCGGCAGCCCACCCCCGGCAACAGCGGACAGGCTGCCACTGAGGAATCCGTCGACATCTTCAACGCCGGCCGCAAAATGCGCGTCGGGGTGAGCCCGCTCGTCAACATGAACCAGCTGGCCGTGGGGCAGGAAGTCCTCCTCAACGAGGCCCTGCTGGTGGTGGCGGGACTCGGATACGAACGGGCGGGCGAACTTGTGACGCTCAAGGAAATGCTGGGGTCGGACCGTGCCCTGGTGGTGGGTCGAGCTGATGAGGAGCGCGTCATCCGCCTGTCCGGGGCCCTGATGTCGGAAAAGCTCCGCGTCGGCGACGCCCTCTCCATCGACTCCCGGACCGGTTATGCCCTCGAAAAGGTTCCCCGCTCCGAAGTGGAGAACCTGGTGCTTGAAGAAGTCCCGGACATCACGTACGAGGACATCGGCGGCCTCGGCCCGCAGATTGAGCAGATACGGGATGCCGTGGAGCTTCCGTTCCTTCACCCGGACCTTTACCGCGAACACGGCCTCAAGGCTCCCAAGGGGATCCTTCTCTACGGCCCGCCGGGATGCGGTAAGACGCTCATTGCGAAGGCAGTGGCCAATTCACTGGCTGCCCGGGCGGCCGAGCGCACCGGGAACGTGGACCTGAAGAGCTACTTCCTCAACATCAAGGGTCCGGAGCTCCTGGACAAGTACGTGGGCGAAACTGAGCGGCACATCCGCCTGATCTTCTCCCGGGCACGGGAGAAGGCGTCGGACGGGAGCCCGGTTGTCGTGTTCTTCGACGAGATGGATTCGCTGTTCCGCACACGCGGCACCGGCATCTCCTCCGACGTCGAAACGACCATTGTGCCCCAGCTCCTGAGCGAGATCGACGGCGTTGAACGACTCGACAACGTCATAGTCATCGGTGCGTCGAACCGTGAGGACATGATCGACCCCGCCATCCTCCGGCCCGGCCGGCTGGACGTCAAGGTCAAAATCCAGCGCCCGGATGCAGAGGCCGCCGCGGATATTTTCTACAAGTACATCACCACGGACCTTCCGTTCCACGAGTCCGACCTCGCGGAACACGGCGGCGACGTGCAGGCAACCGTGGACGCCATGATCCAGCGGACCGTCGAAGCGATGTACTCCACCGAAAAGTCCAACGAATACCTTGAGGTGACGTACGCCAACGGGGACACCGAAATGCTGTACTTCAAGGACTTCAACTCGGGCGCCGTCGTGCAGAACGTGGTGGACCGTGCCAAGAAGTATGCCATCAAGGACCTGCTGACCTCGCAGCAAAAGGGTATCCGCATCGACCACCTGCTGCGCGCCGTCGTCGACGAATTCCGCGAACATGAGGATATGCCCAACACCACCAACCCGGATGACTGGGCCCGCATTTCCGGCAAGAAGGGTGAGCGCATCACCTACATCCGCACCATCGTCCAGGGCAAGGCAGGGCAGGAGCCCGGGAAATCCATCGAAACAATGCCGAGCACGGGCCAGTACCTGTGACCCCGCGCAGCGGAGGAGCTCCGGGCGCGCCGCTCCCGGTAGGCGGGGCAATGCGGGTGATGGGATCGGAAACCGAATACGGCATCCACGCACCGTCGGCGCCCGGCGCCAACGCCACGATGATGTCTGCCCGGGTGATCCAGGCCTACGCCCAGCTGACCCGGCAGCGTGCCGCGGGCGGGGCGGAAACCCGGTGGGACTACACGGATGAGGAGCCGCTGCATGATGCCCGGGGGTGGACCCTGGAACGGAACCAGGCGGACCCCAGCCAGCTGACGGACCAGCCTCCGGTCCTTGACGCGGAGGCTGTGGCCCTGGCCTATGGGCGGGAAGAACTGGAGCAGGACGGCGAGGACGAAGCCGGCTCACTCCTGATGAACATGGTGCTGGGCAACGGCGCGCGCCTCTACGTGGATCACGCGCATCCGGAGTATTCCAGCCCGGAGGTTACGAATCCGCTGGACGCGGTCGCCTGGGACGCGGCGGGAGACCTGGTGGCGCTTTCGGCGGTTCGCCGGATGGCCGCTGATCCGCAGCTTCCGCCCGTGAATCTCTACAAGAACAACACCGACAACAAGTCAGTGTCCTATGGTTCACACGAGAATTACCTCATGCCCCGCGCCGTGCCCTTTGGCGACATTGTCCGGGGGCTGACGCCGTTCTTCGTCACGCGGCAGATCATGTGCGGCGCCGGCCGCGTGGGCCTTGGCCAGGACAGTTCCCGGCCGGGCTACCAGATCAGCCAGCGGGCGGATTTCTTCGAGGCGGAAGTGGGCCTGGAGACCACCATCCGCCGGCCGATTATCAACACCCGGGACGAGCCGCACGCCACGGCGGACAAGTACCGCCGGCTGCACGTAATCATCGGTGACGCCAACCTCAGCCAGCCCGCCAACTACCTGAAGTTCGGTACCACGGCCATGGTGCTCAGCCTGATCGAGGCCGGACTGGCACCCCGCGTGGAGGTTCACGAGCCGGTTGCCGCCCTGCAGGCCGTCAGCCACGACACCTCGCTGAGCGCCACGCTCCGGCTTCTGGACGGACGCCGGGTCACGGCGCTGGACCTGCAGTGGATGTACCACGAAGCGGCTGCCAAGCTCGCGCAGGACACCGGGGTGGGTGACGCCGTGGATGGTGACGGACATACCCATGCCCTCCTGGAACGCTGGGCTGCCACGCTGACGGACCTCGACAGTGACCGGACAGCCGCCGCCTCCTCCGTGGAATGGCTGGCCAAGCTCTCCCTGCTGGAAGGCTACCGGCAGCGGGACGGCCTGGAGTGGAACGACGCCAGGCTGGGCCTGGTGGATCTCCAGTGGGCCGACGTCAGGCCCGAAAAGGGGCTGTACCACCGGATGCTCGCCAGGGGCCGCATGGAGAGGGTCGTCGACGACGAAACAATCGCCCGCGCGGTGACGGAACCGCCGTCGGATACCCGCGCCTATTTCCGCGGCCGCTGCGTCAGCAGCTTCAGCAAAGACGTGGTCGGCGCCAGCTGGGACTCGGTGATCTTCGACGTTCCGGGCCGCGGGCGGTTGCAACGCGTGCCCACCCGCGAGCCACTCAGGGGAACCGAAGCCCTCACCGGAGGCCTGTTTGCGCGGCATCAGGACGCCGGATCGTTCCTGGCAGAATTGCTCGGACAAACTCCGCCTCCGCCACCGGCATAAAGCACCCCACCACGGCTTAAGGCGTGGCAATATGGGCTTACAGGATGTCCCCTCTCATCAGGGGCGGATAGAAGGAGAAGGAAATGGCAGGCCAGGAGCAGCAGCAGCCGCAGTCACGGGAAAACGAATTCGAAGACGACGCCCCCGCAACGCCGCCCGCATCCGGTGACGCCCAGGCATCGGCGGCCACCCAGGGCGTGGACGATCTTCTGGACGAAATCGACGGCGTCCTGGAGTCGAACGCCGAGGAATTCGTCCGGGCCTTCGTCCAAAAAGGCGGCCAATAGGGCCCAGGCTGCCATCGCCTGAATGGAGGGACGGCAGCCCGGACGGCCGAAGAGACGTTGATCCACCATGTTGAAGGAGTGCATCAGTGCAGGACACCACAGCCAACCAGGTAGCTGCGAACGCCACGTCATCATTCACTGAACACCTCCAACGCAACAGGCCCGGTTTACTGCCCTTCAATCAGGCCCTGCCGGCCGCGCCCGCCGGAGCCGGTTCACAGCCGCTGCAGGTGCCGCATGCCACCACTATCGTCTCGCTGACATATGGCGGTGGTGTCCTGATGGCCGGCGACCGCCGCGCCACGATGGGGAACGTCATCGCGAGCCGGCACATTGAAAAGGTCTTCCCGGCCGACCGGTATTCGGTGCTGGGAATTGCGGGCACTGCCGGCATCGCCATCGACCTCACGCGGCTGTTCCAGGTTGAGCTGGAACACTACGAAAAGATCGAAGGAACGCTGCTGAGCCTGGAGGGCAAGGCAAACCGGCTCGGTGCCATGATCCGCGGAAACCTGCCCATGGCCATGCAGGGCCTGGCGGTGGTGCCGCTCTTCGCAGGGTTTGACCTGCCTGTGGGCGTTGGCCGGCTCTTTTCCTATGACGTCACCGGCGGACGGTACGAGGAGCAGGAGCATCACGCTGTGGGTTCGGGCTCCATGTTTGCCCGCGGAGCACTCAAGAAACTCTGGCGTCCGGGACTTACCGAGGACGAGGCCGTGGCCGTGGCCGTTGAAGCGCTCTACGATGCTGCGGATGACGATTCGGCAACGGGCGGACCGGACCCCGTCCGGCAGTTGTGGCCGGTTGTCTACACCGTGGGCCGAACCGGTGCCAGGCGCATACCCGAACATGATCTGGCCGCCGTAGCCGGCACCATCATCGAGGCCAGAACAGCAGCTCGGCGGGAGGCCTGATATGACTCAACAGTTTTATGTGTCGCCCGAACAGCTGATGAAGGACCGTGCGGATTTCGCACGGAAGGGAATCGCCCGCGGCCGCTCCGTCGTCGTCATCAGCTGCGAGGAGGGACTTGCCCTCGTCGCAGAAAATCCATCGCCGTCGTTGCACAAGATCGGCGAAATCTACGACAAGATCGCCTTCGCCGCCGTCGGCAAATACAACGAGTTCGAAAGCCTCCGCCAAGCGGGAGTCCGCTACGCTGACGTCCGCGGCTACTCCTATGACCGTGAGGATGTCACGGCCAGGGGACTGGCCAGCGTCTATGCACAAAGCCTGGGTGCCGTGTTCACGGCCGAGCAGAAACCCTTCGAAGTGGAGCTGGCGGTGGCCGAGGTCGGGGAAAGCCCCTCGGACGACCACCTGTACCGGCTGACGTTCGACGGTTCGATTGCCGACGAAAAGCGTTTCATTGTCATGGGCGGCCAGGCCGACAAGGTAGCCGAGACCGTGGAGCGCGGGTGGCAGCGGGAACTGAACTTCGCCGGTGCAATAAGGCTCGCAATGAAAGGGCTCGTCACCGACAAGGAAGCCGGAGAGTTGCCGGCATCGGCCCTGGAAGTGGCAGTACTGGACCGCAATTCGGAAAGCGCCCGGGGATCCCGTCGGGCTTTCCGGCGCCTCGGCGACGACGAAATCGCCGCCCTGCTGTCTGAGGAGAACTGAAATGGACAAGCGCATTTTCGGCATCGAAACCGAATTCGGCATCTCTTACTCGAGCCCGGATTCGCGTCCGCTCGCACCGGAGGAGGTGGCGCGCTACCTGTTCCGCAAAGTGGTCAGCTGGGGACGTTCGTCCAACGTGTTCCTGACCAACGGTTCCCGGCTGTACCTCGATGTGGGCTCCCACCCCGAGTACGCAACTGCCGAATGCGACGACCTGGGACAACTGATCGCCCACGACCGCGCGGGTGAACTGATCCTGGACGACCTCGTGGATGAGGCACAGGAGAGGCTCGCCGCCGAAGGATTCAACGGCACGGTCTACCTTTTCAAGAACAACACGGACTCGGCGGGCAATTCATACGGCAGCCACGAGAACTACCTCATTCCCCGCCGCGGTGAATTCTCGAGGCTTGCTGAAATCCTCATTCCGTTCCTGGTCACACGCCAGCTCATCGCCGGTGCCGGGAAGATCCTCAAAACCCCTCATGGCGCCACCTTCGCCTTTTCCCAGCGCGCGGACCACATCTGGGAAGGCGTGTCCTCCGCCACCACCAGATCCCGCCCCATCATCAACACCCGGGACGAACCCCACGCTGACGCGGAATTCTACCGCCGCCTGCACGTGATCGTTGGCGACTCCAACATGTCCGAAACCACGGCCCTGATGAAGGTCGGCACCGTTGACCTCATCCTCAGGATGATCGAGGCGGGTGTGATCATGCGGGACATGCGGATGGAGAACCCGATCCGCAGCATCCGCGAAATCTCGCATGACCTCAGCGGACGGGCGCTCATCCGCCTTGCCAACGGCCGGCAGTTGACCGCCCTGGAGATCCAGCGCGAGTATCTGAACAAAGTCACGTCCTTTGTCGCTGAGAACGGCGCCCACAACCGGCACGTGCCCGTCATCCTGGATCTTTGGGAACGGACGCTCACAGCCATTGAGAGCGGAGACACCAGCACGATCGATACCGAGATCGACTGGGCCATCAAAAAGAAACTGATGGACAGTTACCGGAAACGGCACGGGCTCGGTCTGGACGCGCCGAGGATCGCCCAGCTGGACCTCACGTACCACGACATTTCGCGGACACGCGGGCTCTACTACCTGCTGCAGTCCCGGGGAGCCGTCCGCCGGGTGGTGGATGACACCGCGGTCAAGGACGCTGTGGATGCGCCGCCGCAGACAACCCGGGCAAAGCTCCGAGGCGACTTTGTCCGCCGCGCCCAGGAGCTGGGCCGCGACTACACGGTTGACTGGGTGCACCTGAAGCTCAACGACCGCGCCCACCAGACGATACTGTGCAAGGATCCGTTCCGCAGCGTGGACGAGCGCGTGGATGCCCTTCTGGACTCTATGGGCTGATACCCAGCTTCAGGGGCTATTCTGGATGGGGCCGTTTAACCGGCCACCGACTGCGTTGCCGTGCGCTTCATTCGCGGCACGCATCCATCTTGCCCCGACGAAAGTTCTTACGTGCGCCGACTACTAGCAATTCTCATTCCCGGACTGCTGCTGATCACCGCCTGCGGCGGATCGCCTGCAGCCCCGGAGCCCACCAGCCAGTCTGCTGGCGAGACCGCCAAGCTCGACTCCCTGAAGCTTACGGACAACGGGGACAAGAAGGCACCCGGCGTCGAATTCGACAAGCCCCTGGATGTCAAGGAAGCCACCGTCAAGGTGGTCACCGAAGGCGACGGGGAGCGCCTTAAGGCCAACCAGATCGCTGACATCTCCATCCTCGCCCTGAGCGGCAAGGACGGCTCCACCCTCGAAGACACCTTCGCCAAGGACCCCGAGCCGCTGGAGTTGAACGATGACCTCAAGACCGGCAACGCCGTAATCTACAACGCGTTCGTGGGTGCCAAGATCGGTTCCCAGCTTGCCCTTGCCGTGCCGGGCCAGGCCGCCCAGGAGGGCGCCGAGGCCGGCCCCACGCAGCTGCTTGTGGTCAAGATCCTGTCCGCCAAGGATGCCCCGAAGGTGCTTGACAAGCCCGAGGGTGAGACGGTTACGCCTCCCGCCGGGCTTCCCATTGTCAAGGAAAACGACAAGGGAATCCCGGAGATCTCCGTTGACGGCGTCAAGGCCCCCACCGAGCTTGTTTCGCAGGAGCTCATCAAGGGCACCGGCCCCGCCGTCAAGGAAAGCGACACCCTGACGGTCAACTATGTCGGAGTCACCCTGAACGGTGGCACAAAGTTCGACTCCAGCTTCGACCGCGGCGAAAAGGCCAGCTTCCCGCTGACCGGCGTCATCAAGGGCTGGACCCAGGGCCTTGCCGGCAAGACCGTGGGCTCACGAGTACTCCTGGTCATCCCGAAGGACCTTGCCTACGGCGATGCCGGACAGGGCGAGGCCAAGGGCGATCTGGTGTTCGTCGTCGATATCCTCGGCGTCAAGTAACCATCCCGGGCTAGAAGCCAACCCCAACTACAAAAGGAGCAACCATGTCATTTGGACAGCGCAACTTCGACCGCCAGAAGCCGGAAATTGACTTCCCTGAGGGCGACGTTCCCACAGAGCTCGTGATCACCGACCTCATCGAAGGTGACGGCGCCGAGGCCAAGCCGGGCGACACCGTCTCCACCCATTACGTCGGGGTCGCCTGGTCCACCGGCGAGGAATTCGATGCTTCCTGGGGCCGTGGCGCTCCGCTGGACTTCCGCGTTGGCGTGGGCCAGGTCATCCAGGGGTGGGACCAGGGACTGCTGGGCATGAAGGTCGGCGGCCGCCGCCGCCTGGAGATCCCCTCCGAACTCGCCTACGGCTCCCGCGGTGCCGGCGGAGCAATCGGCCCCAACGAAGCACTGATCTTCGTGGTGGACCTCGTCGGAGTCCGCTGAGCGGATGAGGGCCCGGCGCCAGCCGGCCAGCCGTAGGGAGCGCGGTAACAATCGGAAGGAAATTTCCGGTTGTTGCCGCGCTTTCGGCGTTAAGGCGCACCGGCTTTAGTAACGTAGCCAAGGTGTCCGCCTCACGTACAGAACGCCTCCTGAACCTGCTCATCGCGCTTCTCA
>Ga0307410_10001471_pt1 | contig 10652 bp, 6 predicted proteins | sample 322Ometagenome_3_FD_203707 | JGI IMG/M metagenome (GOLD analysis project Ga0307410, IMG submission 203707) | Maize rhizosphere microbial communities from greenhouse at UC Davis, California, United States - 322HYB-O-3 | ecosystem: Host-associated > Plants > Roots > Rhizosphere > Soil | place...
TCCGGGTCGGCAAGCGCACCGAGCTTGCCGGTTTTCGCGCCAAGGAAGTGGTGGCGCTCGGCGGCGCCTGGGTGACGCCGGGGCTGATCGACTGCCACACCCACCTCGTGTTCGGCGGCACGCGCGCCGACGAGCATGCGATGCGCCGCGCCGGCGCGACCTATGAACAAATCGCCGCGGCGGGCGGGGGCATCGCCTCGACCGTGAAGCGCACTGCCCTGGCCTCGGACGAGGAACTGCTCGACCAAAGCCGCAATCGGCTGCACGCTTTGATGCGCGGCGGGTGCACGACCGTCGAGGTGAAGTCGGGCTACGGCCTCGACACCAAGAGCGAACTGCGCTTGCTCACGATTGCCGCTGAGCTGGGCCAGGGCGAAGCCGTGCGGATCGTGCCGACGTTGCTCGCGCTGCATGCACTGCCGGCCGACAGCCAAGATCGCCGCGCGCATTATGTGACCGAGATCGTCGACAAACTGATCCCGGCTGCGGCCAAGCAGGGCGTGGCGACCAGTGTCGACGCGTTCTGCGACACCATTGCCTTCACGCCCGGGGAAGTGGAGCGCCTGTTCAAGGCCGCCGCGCACCATGGCCTTCGCGTCCGGCTCCACGCCGAGCAACTGTCCAACCAGCGCGGGGCCGAGCTCGCTGCGCAATATCGCGCGCTGTCGGCCGACCATCTCGAGCACCTCGACGAGGCGGGCGCGAAAGCGATGGCGGAGGCCGGGACCATCGCGGTGCTGCTGCCGGGCGCTTATTATGCGCTTCAGGAGAAACGGAAGCCGCCGGTGGCGTTGCTCCGCAAGCATAAGGTGCCGATCGCGGTTGCGACCGACTGCAATCCCGGGACCTCGCCACTGCTGTCACCGACCCTGGCGATGAACATGGCGTGCACGTTGTTCGGCCTGACGCCCGAGGAAGCGCTGACCGGCATGACCGTCAATGCCGCGCGCGCGCTCGGCCTTGCCCATGCCGTCGGCAGCATCGCCGCGGGCAAGCAGGCGGACCTTTGCGTATGGCACATCGAAAGCCTCGCCGAGCTCGGCTACTGGGTCGGGCTGCCTGGCCCGGAGCGGCGGATTTTCAATGGAGTGGACGCCTGAACATCACCGATAAATTTGGCCGACGCGATAATTCACGCCACATCCGCGCCCGCCGCGGCAGTGAGATCAGGGCGAAGCACTGGACCACCGAAGCGGCGGTCCGGATGCTGATGAACAACCTCGACGACGAGGTCGCCGAAGACCCGCAGAACCTGGTCGTATACGGGGGGATCGGGCGCGCCGCGCGCAACTGGGAATGCTTCGACAGGATCGTCGAAACGCTGGAGCGCCTGGAGAATGACCAGACGTTGCTGGTCCAGTCGGGCAAGCCGGTCGGCGTGTTTCGCACCCACCAGGACGCGCCGCGCGTGCTCATCGCCAATTCGAACATCGTGCCCAAATGGGCGAACTGGGAGTGCTTCAACGAGCTCGATCGCAAAGGCCTCATGATGTACGGCCAGATGACCGCGGGCAGCTGGATCTACATCGGCACGCAAGGCATCGTCCAAGGCACCTACGAGACCTTCGCCGAGATGGGCCGCCAGCATTACGGCGGCGACCTCAAGGGTAAGTGGATCCTGACAGCGGGCCTCGGCGGGATGGGCGGCGCGCAGCCGCTCGCGGCGGTCATGGCCGGCGCGCACTGTATCGCTATCGAAGTGCAGGAGAGCCGCATCGAGAAGCGGCTCGAGACGCGTTATCTCGACCGGCGGGCGGCCACGATCGACGAGGCGCTCGACATCATCGCCAAGGCCACCGAGCCGACGAGCGTCGGACTGCTCGGCAACGCCGCCGAGATCATCCCCGACATGCTCGCGAGCGGCATCAGGCCCGACGCGCTGACCGACCAGACCAGCGCGCACGATCCCGCCAACGGCTACTGCCCCGCCGGATGGAGCGTCGCGAAATGGCAGGAAATGCGCGAGCGCGATCCCGCCGAAGTCGCCCATGCCGCGCGCATCTCGATCGCGCGCCACGTCGAAGCCATGCTGTCCTACAAGGAGATGGGCGTGCCGACCTTCGACTATGGCAACAACATCCGCCAGGAAGCCAAGGACACGGGCGTCGCCCACGCCTTCGACTTTCCCGGCTTCGTGCCCGCTTATGTCCGCCCGTTGTTCTGTCGCGGCATCGGTCCGTTCCGCTGGGCCGCCCTCAGCGGCGATCCGGAGGACATCTATCGCACCGACCAGCGGGTGAAGGAGCTGATCCCGGATGACGCGCACCTCCACCGCTGGCTCGACATGGCGCGCGATCGGATCGCGTTTCAGGGATTGCCTGCCCGCATTTGCTGGGTAGGCCTCGGCCAGCGCCACCGCCTCGGCCTGGCCTTCAATGACATGGTGCGGAGCGGCGAGGTTTCCGCGCCGATCGTCATTGGCCGCGATCATCTCGACAGCGGCAGCGTCGCCTCGCCCAACCGCGAGACCGAAAGCATGAAAGACGGCAGCGACGTGGTGTCCGACTGGCCGCTGCTCAACGCTTTGCTGAACACCGCATCGGGCGCCACCTGGGTGTCGTTTCACCACGGCGGCGGCGTCGGCATGGGCTATTCGCAGCACGCCGGCATGGTGATCGTCGCCGACGGCAGTGATGATGCCGCGCGCCGTCTGGAGCGCGTGCTGTGGAACGACCCCGGCACGGGCGTGATGCGCCACGCCGACGCCGGCTACGACGTCGCGATCGACTGCGCGAAAGAACAGGGGCTCGACTTGCCAATGGTGATCGCGTGAAGCTCAACCCTGAGCACATTTCACTGAATCAGCTTAGGCAGCTTTGGAGCGGCGCCGAAGCTCGCCTCGACGATGCCGCCATGCATCGCGTTGCCGAGTCAGCCGCGGCCATTGAGCGCATCGTCGCCGGCGGCGAGACGGTCTATGGCGTCAACACCGGCTTCGGCCTGCTCGCCAATACGCGCATTCCCGACACCCGCCTGGCCGAGCTGCAGACCAACCTCATCCTGTCGCACAGCGCCGGGCTCGGCGACCCGCTGCCGCGCCACGTCACGCGGCTCATGATCGTCCTCAAGCTGCTTGGCCTCGGCCGCGGTCATTCGGGTGTCCGTCCGCTGGTAATCGAAGCGCTGCAGCGGCTGGTCGACGCCGATGCCATGCCGCAGATCCCATCGCAGGGCAGCGTCGGTGCCAGCGGGGACCTTGCGCCGCTGGCTCATCTGATCGCCGCAGTGATGGGCTACGGCCGGATCGATATCGCTGGTGACATCGTCGATGCGAAAGCCGCGCTCGAGCGCCTCAGCCTTGAAGCGCTCCAGCTCGGCCCCAAGGAGGGCCTGGCGCTGATCAACGGTACGCAGGCGAGCGCGGCCCTGGCGCTCGATGCGTTGTTCATGGGCGAGCGCGTGTTCGCCGCGGCCCTTGCCGCCGGCGCGCTCTCGGTCGATGCATTGAAGGGTTCCGCCAAGCCGTTCGACCCGCGCATTTCGGCATTGCGCGGGCAGCCCGGCCAAATCCGCGTCGCCTCGGCGATCGCCGGACTGCTGGAAGGCAGCGAAATCCTGACCAGCCATGTGAAATGCAGCCGGGTGCAGGACCCCTACAGCTTCCGCTGCCAGCCGCAGGTGATGGGCGCTGCGCTTGATTTGCTGCAGAACGCCGCGCGGACGCTGACCATCGAGGCGGCGGCGGTCACCGACAATCCGATCGTCTTCGCCGATCAGGACACCGCCATCTCCGGCGGCAATTTCCACGCTCAACCGGTCGCCTTCGCGGCGGACACGATCGCGATCGCTTTATGCGAGGTCGGCTCGATCTCGGAGCGGCGCGTCAGCGTGCTGGTCGATCCGAAGATGAGCGGACTCCCCGCATTCCTCACCGAGGATTCGGGCGTCAACTCCGGGCTGATGATCCCCCAGGTGACCGCCGCCGCGTTGGTTAGCGAGAACAAGACTCTCGCCTTCCCGGCCAGCGTGGACTCGATCCCGACCTCGGCCGGCCAGGAGGACCATGTCTCGATGGCGCCGATCGCGGCGCGCAAGGCGGCGCAGATCGCGCGCAACGCCGCCGGCGTGATCGCGGTCGAGCTGATGGCTGGAGCCGAGGGCATCGATTATCATGCCCCGCTCAAGACGTCGCCAAAGCTGCAGGCGATCCACGCGTCGGTGCGGACGCTATCTCCGCACTTCACGGCCGACCGCTATTGGGCCGATGAGATCAGCGCGCTCCAGCGCGCGGTGCTGGCCGGCGAAGTGGGGGACTTTGCCCTGGAATAGGCTCAGGCCCCGCACCACGCGTCGGTTGTTATTTTTCGCCGAAAGCGGCCAGGACTTCCGCCGCGCTCATCGGGCCCCGCACGAAGGTATCGGTGTGGCTCGAAATATGCTTGCGAAGATCGATCGACGCGCGGACGCCCGCCTCGATGCCCAGCTTCTTGCCGGCAGCTTCGATGGCCGCATCCTGCTCCGGCGTCGTCACCGGTGCGATCATGAGATAATCCCACGAATCGCCGTCGGTATGAACGTAGAGCTGCGCTCGCCCCACGCCAGCGGCGGTTGCGGCGCGATCCTGATTGGCGAGCCACTTTAGAAGCTCGATCTGGTGGCCGGGCGCGGCGTGATAAATCGAGACGATGGCGCGTGCCGGTTGTTGGGCGGCCGCCGGCGTGACGAGCGCGCAGGTGATCGCGGCCGCAGCCGCGGTGAGCAATTTCGTACGCATGTATTTCCCCTTAGTGGGCTGTGCCCTGGTCCGGACCGCCGATTGGCGGCCGGTCCGACTCGATCACATGATCGGGCCGACGCAGTCGCTATAATCGAAACTTAACGAGCCCGCTAATTAGCTGACCCGGGTCCAGCGCTGCTCCTTGCAGATGAACATGCCGGCGATCGCGCAGCCACGCACTTCGATTGCATCGGGGCCGACCACCCGGACCGTCGCCGGTGCGCGGATGTTGTGCTTGGGGTCGAAGGCCTGGCCCTTGAAGCGACCCTGTCCCGTCGGCCGGAGCCCCGTCAGGATTCGCGTCCCGATGAGGTTCGGCGTGCCGCCCTTGCGCGCGCTCGCCTTGGCCTTTTCGGTCGCATCGACGACGACCCCGCAAATCGCATTACCGCAGGCGCCGAGGCGCACGGTGACGCTGCCTTTGGGGTTTTTCCAATGGCCGACGAGGGCGCCCTGCGCCCCGGCCGGCACACTGAGGGCGAGCAGAATCACGCCCGCTTTTGCTAGAATCGCTTTCATGTTCATCGCGTTAGGGGGATTTTGTGGCGAAAATGGAACGCTGAGCTTGCGCCTGGATTAACCGGCTCAGTGAAAATCCCGGCTTTTCGGGATGATCTCGACGTCGCGAGGATGGCGCGCGGCGGGTGCCCGCCAGCTGCCGGCGGCGTCGCCCTGGTTCAAGGTCGAGGGCAGGGTTTCGTCGCTGAGATGGCGCAGGAGCTGGCTGTGATCCTCCAGCCGCCGCGCGACGACATGGATTACGTCGCTGTCCGGATCGCGCTGGACGATCCCGTGAACGGCCATCAGCCGCGCCCCCATCACGATCTTGCGCTGCTTTTCGAACACGTCGGGCCAGACGACGAGGTTGGCGATGCCCGCCTCGTCCTCGATGGTGATGAACACCACGCCCTTGGCGCTGCCCGGCCGCTGGCGGATCAGCACCAGCCCGGCAATCGACAGCCGCTTGCCGTCGCGGATGCTTTTCAGTTGGTCGGCAGTGACGAACTTTTGGCCTGCATAATGTTCGCGCAGAAAGGTCATCGGGTGCGCTTTCAGGCTGAGCCGGATGGTCTGATAGTCGTTCACGACATGCTCGCTTAAGCCCATCGCGGGGAGTTGCGTTGCTTCGGCTTCAGCGCCTTCGTCGCGCGCGTCGGCGTAATTGAACAACGGCAGGTCGGGCGACTGGCGGAGCGCCCGCGAGTCCCACAGCGCGGCACGCCGATCGAGCCCCATCGAACGGAAAGCGTCGGCGCTGGCAAGGCGCTGGACTGCATGGACCGGCACGCGCCCGCGCGAGCGGAGCTCCTCGACGGTGCGATAAGGGCGCCGCGCGACCAACCGATCGGCGGCGTCGCGCTGCAGGCCTTCGATCTGGCGCAGGCCGAGGCGGAGTATCTTCCCCTCCCCTGAAGGGGAAGGGAAGCTCTCAAGCGTGCAGTCCCAGTCGCTGCAGTTGACGTCGACCTCGCGGACTTCGACTCCATGCTCGCGCGCGTCGCGGACGATCTGCGCCGGCGCGTAGAAGCCCATCGGCTGCGAATTCAGCAGCGCGCAGGCGAACGCCGCCGGATATTTCCACTTGAGCCAGCTCGACACGTAAACCAGGTGCGCGAAGCTGGCCGCGTGGCTCTCGGGGAAGCCATATTCGCCAAACCCCTTGATCTGGTCGAAGCAGCGCTGGGCGAAGTCGCGGTCGTAGCCGCGGCCGATCATCCGCCCGACCATCTTTTCCTCGAGCGCGCCAATGTTCCCCTTCGAGCGGAAGGTGGCCATCGCCTTGCGCAGCTGGTTCGCTTCTTCGGACGAGAATTGCGCGGCATCGAGCGCGATCTTCATCGCCTGCTCCTGGAAGATCGGAACGCCGAGCGTTCGGCCGAGGATTTTCTCCAGCTCGTCCGGCTCACCATGCGCCGGATCGGGGCACGGGAAGGTCACCGGCTCCTTGCCCGCGCGGCGCTTCAAATAGGGATGGACCATGTCGCCCTGGATCGGCCCTGGCCGGACGATCGCGACCTCGATCACGAGGTCATAGAAGCAGCGCGGCTGCAGCCGGGGCAGCATGTTCATCTGCGCCCGGCTCTCGACCTGGAACACGCCGAGCGAGTCCCCGCGGCACAGCATGTCGTAGACTTCGGGCACCTCGCGCGGGACGGTCGCCAGCTCCCAATGCTCTCCGTGATGCTCCGCGATCAGGTCGAAGCATTTGCGGATGCAGGTCAGCATGCCGAGCGCGAGCACGTCGATCTTGAGGATGCCGAGCTCCTCGATGTCGTCCTTGTCCCATTCGATGAAGGTGCGGTCGTCCATCGCGCCGTTGCCGATCGGCACCGTTTCGGTGAGCAGCCGCTCGGTCAGGATGAAGCCGCCGACATGCTGCGACAGATGGCGCGGCATACCCACCAGTTGCTCGGCCAGTTTGACGGTCCGCCTCAGATGCGGGTCGCTGAGGTCGAGCCCGGCATCCTTGGCGCGCGCGTCCTCCAGTTCGGCCTCCATATGGCCCCAGATGGTCGAGGCGAGCGCAGCGGTGACGTCTTCGCTGAGCCCCATTACCTTGCCGACCTCGCGGATTGCCGAGCGCGGGCGATAATGGATGATCGTCGCCGCGATCCCGGCGCGGTCGCGGCCATATTTCTCGTAGATGTGCTGGATCACTTCCTCGCGCCGCTCATGCTCGAAATCGACATCGATGTCAGGCGGCTCGCGGCGCTCCTCGGAGATGAAGCGCTCGAACAACAGCTCGTTCACCGACGGGTCGACCGCGGTGATGCCGAGGCAGTAACAGACCGCGCTGTTCGCCGCCGAACCCCGCCCCTGGCACAGGATTGGCGGGTCCAGCCCGCGGGCGAAGGCGACAATGTCGTGAACGGTCAGGAAGTATCGCGCGAAATCGAGCCGATCGATCAGCGGCAGCTCGTAGTTGAGTTGCTTCAGCACTTTGTCGGGTATGCCGTCCGGCCAGCGCGCCCGAGCGCCTTCCCAGGTCAAATGCTCGAGATGCTGCTGCGGGGTCCGGCCTTCGGGCACCGTCTCTTTGGGATATTCGTATTTGAGCTCATTGAGGCTGAAGCGGAGGCTGTCGGCAAATTTACGCGTCGCCGCGATCGCGTCCGGCCAGCGCGCGAACAGCCGAATCATCTCGTCGGGCGACTTCAAATGCCGCTCGGCGTTGGGATTGAGCAGATAGCCGGCGGTCGCGATCGTCACTTTCTCGCGAATGCAGGTGACGACGTCCTGCAGCGGCCGTCGGTCGGGCGCATGATAATGGACATCGTTGGTGGCGAGGATGGTGCAGCCGTGCTTGCGCGCGAGCCGGTCGAGCCGCTCGATCCGTGCATTGTCATCGCCGCGATAAAGCCAGCTCGCCGCGACATGACGCAGTGACGTCAGTACGTCTCGAAGCCGCGGCAGCTCGACTTCGAAGGCGTCGATATCATCCTCGGGCCAGGCGATGAAGGCGATGCCCTCGGCGTGCTCGGCGACGTCTTGCAGCGACAGTTCGCACGCGCCTTTTTCGGCGCGCATCTTGCCGAGGCTCAGTAGGCGCGACAGCCGGCCGTACCCGTCGCGGTGACAAGGATAGGCGAGCAGGCTTGGGGCATCGCTGAGGTCGAGGCGGCAGCCGATCAGCGGCTTCAGTCCGGCGATCTCGCACGCGCTATGCATCCGCACCACGCCGGCGAACGTGTTGCGGTCGGCGATGCCGATCGCGTCGTAACCGAGCTCGAGCGCGGCCAGCGTCAGCTCGATGGCGTCGGAGGCGCCGCGCAGGAAGGAGAAGGGCGAGCTGACGCCAAGCTCGACATATGGCGAGGGCGTGGTCGGGGGTGGCGGCATGTCGCCGGTCCGCACCAGCTTGAGGCGGGAAAAGCCGACCTTCTCGGGCATCAGCCGAGCCTTTTTCGGAACATGGTCATCCGAACAGTCCGTGGATGAACCAGTTCGGCGGACCGCCGCGGCCGTCGCCGATCAGGCCTTCACGATAAATCCAGTAGCGGCGGCCATCCGCGTCCTCGACGCGATAATAGTCGCGCAGTCGGGTCGATGACGGCTGCCGCCACCATTCGGGTGCGATCCGCTCGGGCCCCTCGACGCGGGCGATGTCATGAGCGGCGCGCCGCCACATGAACCGCCGCGGCATGCCTTCGGGCGTCGCATAAATGACGTCGATCGCTTCCGGCCGGTCAAGCAGGCGCTGGGGACGGCTACGCTCCTCCCCGCCGCTTTGCGGCAAGGAGGAGCTGACAGCCGCGACCCACTCGCTCGACCGCTCCGGCAGGTGGCTTTCCGCCGCCTGTGGACGCCGCACGCGCTCGGGGCCGAGCTTGACCGTCAGCCGGTCGACCAGCCGCGCCAGCTCGCGTTCGCCCGAGGGCTCCTCGACCAGGTTGTCTTGCGCAGCCCCGAGGTCCTCGGTCCAGTCGGCCGTCAGGGCAAAGGCATCGAACCCGAACTCGGGGTTCAGCGCCGCTACCTTGTCGGCGAGCAGACGTTGCAGGTGCTTTGGCTCACGGCTGGGGATCGCGGTCGCGACCGAGGCCACGGCGACGCTGCCGTCGACGCGATAGCCGCTCAGCGACAGCTGCCGGGTGCCGAGCCACCGCTGCTCGAGCTCCCCGACGAGCGCCGGGATCAATCGCTCGAGCGCTTGCGCCGCTGCCTCGGGATGCGTTGCTGGCTCCTCCAGCTTGAGCAACGCCCGGGGCGGTGGGTCAAAGGGAACGGCGGTCAGCGGTTCGGGCTTCTTCCCGAGCGCGCGGTCAAGCGCATCGACGACATCCTCCGCGCCGCGGAACCGCCGCGCGAGGGCAAGGCGCGGCACGGCCGTCAGCGCGCCGATGGTCTTGAGGCCAAGCCGTTCGAGCGTCCGGACCGTCTCGGGGTCGAGGTGGAGTGCAGAGGCAGGAAGGGGCGCCAATTTCGTTTCGAGATCATCGTCATCGCAGAGACCTGGCGCATGGTGCGCCAGCGCCCACGCCGCCGCTGCAGTCGGGGCGATCGCCACCCGCACCGTCAGCCCGATCCGCGCGAAACGGCGCTGGATATCGCGGGCTAGGCCGTGTTCGCCGCCGAACAGATGCGCGACGGCGCTGACGTCTAGTTTGAGGCCGTTGCCATCGACCTCGACCAATGGCGACCAGCGGCTGGCCCAGATCGCGAGCCGCTGCACCAGCGCCGCATCGCCCGCGGGGTCGGCGGGGACCGCGATCAATGCCGGATCGAGCGCGCGGGCATCGGTCAGCCGCGCGCCGGGCCGGGCCCCGCGCTCGGCGGCGGCTTTGGTCGCCGCGTGGATGATGAGCCCGTGGGGGCCTTCGACGGTGAGGACGACCGGCGCCTCAGGCGGTGAGTCGCTGCTCTTCGCCCATCGCTCGATCGCCAGCGCCGGCAACCAGATGGACGCCGCCCGCTTCATACGCGAGGCTCCAGCGGCCAGGCGCCATTCCACGGGCGCGGAACAGCTCGGCGTCCCAGGCCGGCGTGCCTGGCGCGCGCGGGTCGAGCGGGTTCGGAAGCGATGGCGCGCTCGCGATTCGCCAGCGCATGCGCGCGCCGCTCAAATTGGCGTGGCCGCCCAGCCGAATCAAAAAGGCGGCCACGCCAGACCGTTCCGCAGCGACCGCCAGCCGCCGCGTCGCGGTGAAGTCGAGCGCGCGCGGGTCGCCCCAGATTTCGCCGATCACGGCTGACAGCGCGGCGCATCTCAGGCCCTCCTCCATCGCCCAGAGCGCATCGCGGGCGTCGCGCGCCTCGACATGGATGAGGTCCTTCGTCGGAAGGCCCGGCGGATGCACTCGTCCGCTTTCGAGGATTGCCATCCGGTCCTGGACCCACAACACCGGTTTGTCCGTCGCGACCTGGGCCAGCAGGAATCCCGCCCAGCCGCCATCACGGGGGTGGCTGGCAAAAATCTCCGAAAGGGTGGGTGACG
>Ga0307410_10001473_pt1 | contig 10649 bp, 12 predicted proteins | sample 322Ometagenome_3_FD_203707 | JGI IMG/M metagenome (GOLD analysis project Ga0307410, IMG submission 203707) | Maize rhizosphere microbial communities from greenhouse at UC Davis, California, United States - 322HYB-O-3 | ecosystem: Host-associated > Plants > Roots > Rhizosphere > Soil | place...
ATAGATCATCTCCTCCGAGTTCAGGTTCGAGTGGTGGTACGGGATCGGGATGGCGAGCGGGTCGAAGTCGAGCTTGCGCGGGCAGAAGGAGCAGATAACGAAGTTCCGACCCTGGAAGGTTTGGTGGGCGGGGGGCGGCATGTGGATCCGGCCGGTGATCGGCTCGAAGTCGTTGATGTTGAACGTCCACGGATAGACGTAGCCGTCCCAGCCCACGACGTCAAAGGGGTGGTAGTCGAGGACATAGGTCTGGTAGCCATCCTTGACCCGGAACTTGACGACGTGCTCGCCGCGGTCCGAGTGCGTCTTGAGCTCCATGGGCGGGTGGATGTCGCGGTGGTAGTAGGGTGCGTGCTCGAGCAACTGGCCGTACTCGTTGCGGTAACGGCGCGGGATCTCGATCAGGCCGGGCGAGGTGAAGACGAGGTAGCGCTGCTCGCCCTCGGGGACGAACCGGTAGGTCGTCCCGCGGGGGATGATGATGTAGTCGCCGTCGCGGTACGGCAGATCGCCGAAGATCGTCTCGAGAGTGCCCTGGCCTTCGTGGACGAAGACGACCTCGTCGCCCTCGCCGTTTCGATAGTGGTGCTCCATCGCCGCGCTCGGCCGGCAGAGCGCGATCTCGACGTCGTCGTTCCACATCAGGAGCTTGCGGCCGCTGACCGCATCGCCCTCGGGCTCGACCCCCATCGTCCGGAAATGCCGATGCTGGTGCGCGCCGGGATCCCACTCCTTGCGCTCGATCCGCTCGAAGGAGCCGATCTCCTTCACACGGCAGGGCGAGTGGAGGTGATACAGGATCGACTCGTTTCCGGAGAAGCCCTCGAGGCCCATGACCTCCTCGGTCAGGAGCGTGCCGTTCTCCCGGAACTGAATGTGGCGTTTGCGCGGAACACGCCCGAGTCGCTGGTAGGTCGGCATGTGAGCAGAATACCGAGGGCTTGCGGGCTCTCAACGCGCTCAACCTCGCGATTCGCTTCTTCGTCGTCGAGCTGGGCGGCTTGGCGGCCGCCGCCTACTGGGGCTGGGAGGTGACGTCCGGGCCGGGCCGGTGGTACCTCGCCGTCCTGGCGCCGGTCGCGTTCATCGCGGTCTGGGGACTCTTCATCGCGCCGAAAGCGCGGATCCGCGTCTCGAAAGAGGCTGCGCTCGCGATCGAGCTCGTCATGCTCGCGCTAGTCGCGGTCGGGCTCGTCGTCACAGGGCCCGTCTGGCTCGGGATCGCCTACGGCGCCGTCGCGCTGGTGAGCGGCCTCGTGAACTACGCGTTCAAGCAGTAGCGACGCGGTTCACGAGGACGCCGATCCCCTCGATCTCGAGCTCGACCTCGTCGCCCGGGCGAAGCCAGCGACCATCGCCGTGCTCGAGGATGCAGCCTGTCCCGACGGTGCCCGACCCGAGCACGTCGCCCGGGTTGAGCCGAGTGCCCTCGGCTGCGTGAGCGGCGAGCTCCTCGAAGGGCCAGTGGATGTCGCCGAGGTTCCCGCGGGAGCGCTCCTCGCCGTTGACGCGGGCGGTCATCTCGAGGCGAAGGTCGCCGAGCTCGTCCCGGGTGACGAGTACCGGCCCGATGGAGGTTGCGAAGTCCTTCCCCTTCGCCGGGCCGAGCCCCATGGTCATCTCCGCCCGCTGGAGATCGCGCGCCGACCAGTCGTTCAGGACGGTGAAGCCGGCAATACGACCCTCGGCCCCGATCACCGCCGCGACCTCGAGCTCGTAGTCCCACTCCGAGCTTTCGGCGGGAAAGGAGATCTCGTCGTCGGGCCCGTAGATCGCAGCCGGGTTCGAGAAGTAGAAGACAGGGCGGCCGTACCACTCCGGCGGCACCTCGAGCCCGCGCGACGCACGGGCGGTCCGGACATGCTGCTCGAAGGCGTAGAAGTCGCGAACCGAGGGCGGCTGCGGGACCGGCGCGCGCAGCTGGACGTCGGCGAGCGCATGGTCGGCGACATCTTCGCCGCCGGACCCAAGCCACGCGGCGAGCGTGGGCGCGCCGAGCTCGACCACGCTCTCGTCCTCGATCCTCCCCGGCGCGAGGCGACCGGCCACCTCGAAGGTGCAGAGCCTCAAAGGTTGCCGCGCAGGGCCTGCTCGCGCTCGATCGCCTCGAAGAGCGCCTTGAAATTCCCGTCGCCGAAGCCGCGCGCCCCGTGGCGCTCGATCACCTCGAAGAAGAGCGTGGGCCGGTCCTGTGCCGTCTTCGTGAAGATCTGCAGCAGATAGCCGTCGTCATCGCGGTCGACGAGGATCTTGTGCTCGCGAAGCACGGCGTAGTCCTCGTCGATCTCGCCGACACGCTCCGGTGCGTCCTCGTAGTAGGTGTCCGGCGTGTCGAGGAAGAGGAGACCGCGGCCCTTGAGGTTCTCGACGGTGGCGACTATGTCGCTCGACGCGAGCGCGATGTGCTGTGCGCCGGCACCGTTGTAGAACTCGATGTACTCGTCGATCTGGCTCTTGCGCTTGCCCTCGGCCGGCTCGTTGATCGGGAATTTGATCTTCCCCTCGCCGTCCGACATCACCTTGGACATGAGCGCCGAGTACTCCGTCTGGATCTGCTCGTCGCCGAAGTGGAGGATGTTCGTCATCCCGAAGACGCTCTCGTAGAACTCGACCCAGTCGTCCATCCGGCCCAGCTCGACGTTGCCGACGACATGGTCGATGTTCGTCAGGCCGGCGTCGCTTCCGGTCTGGCCGTTGGCCGAGACCGAAACGAAGCCCGGGAGAAAGGCGCCCTCGTAACCCGAACGCTCGACGAAGGTGTGGATCGTGTCGCCGTACGTCGCGATCGATGCGAGCTGGACGGCGCCCTGGTCGTCCTCGAGCCTCGTCGGCTCCCTCACGCCGCGTGCCCCGCGCTGCACGGCCTGGCGGTAGGCCTCGGTCGCGTCGGGAACGGTCAACGCGATGTCGCGGACGCCGTCGCCGTGGCGCCCGTGGTGCCGGGTGATCTCGTGCTCCTCGCGGAGCGCGGTCGTCAGGACGAGGCGGATCTCGCCCTGCTCGAGCACATAGGAGGCGCGGTCGCGAAGCCCGGTCTCGGGCCCCGCGTAGGCCCTACGGGTGAAGCCGAGGACGCGCTCGTAGAAGTACGCCGACTGCTTCGCGTTCCCGACCCAGAGCTCGACGTGGTCCCAACCGAGCAGCGGCATAAAGTCCTGCATCCGAACCTCAGTTTAGTCCTGGTTAGTCCTGGCTGGGCGCGGGTGGCCGGGTGCCCCGGGCGAGCAGGATCCCGGCGCCGATCACGAGCCCGCCGACGATCTGCAGAGTGCCCATCTTCTCCGAGAGGACGACGAGCGCGAAGAACGCCCCGAGGAAGGGCTGGAGATTGGCGTAGAGCGATGCGCGGGCCGCACCGACCTTGTCGATGGCCGTGAACCACATGATGTTCGTGAAGACGAGGCTGAAGAAAAGGCTGTAGAAGAAGCACGCCCAGGCGAGGCCGCCGAGCGCGTCCCAGTCCTGCTCCTGGATCTGCACGATGGCGGTGAGGAGCAGCGGCACGGAGCCGACGAGTCCCATGAAGGCGCTGATCCGGTACGGCGAGTAGCGACGCATGAGAGGCACCATCGCGGCCGAGTACAGCGCCCAGGTCGCGGAGGCGGCCAAGCCGAGGAGGATCCCGCCGAGATCGCCCGAGAGCCCGCTCGTTGCCCCCGCCGCGACGAGCGCGACCCCGGAGAAGGAGATCACCGTCGCGACCCAGTGGCGCAGGCGCAGATGCTCCAGCCGAAACGCCCAGGAGATGAGCGCGACGAAGATGGGCAGCGTCCCGAACATCAGGGCGACGGTCGCCGCAGTCGTCAGCTTCACCGCAAAGACGAACGACAGCTGGTTCAGCCAGATCCCGGAGAGCGCCGCGCCGGTCATGAAGGCCACGTCGCGCCGCCGGACGGCCAGGCTCCCCTCGCGCGCGTAGGTGTAACCGGAGAAGAGAAGCGCACCGATCGCGAAGCGCACCGACGAATAGGCAAGCGGCTCCCATCCATGTGTGAGCGCGTACTTGACCACCGTGAAGTTGAAGCTCCAGAAGAGCACGGTGACGAGCAGAAGCACGTCGGGCGGGACGCGGTGGCGCACCGCGGCACCCTAGAACGCCGTTTCCAGACACGGCCGAAAGAGCGAATTGAAAATCACCGACGGCCCAGTCATCGTGTCTGGAGGTCGCGCCCGCCGACCCCAGCGAACACAAGGAGCCTTCGGTGGCGGCGCGCATGACGATTCCGCTTTGCCTTTTCCTCGCCCTGGCCGTGAGCGCTTGCGGTTCCGCACAGACGGAGCGCGAAGCGCAGACGCCGGGCCCACGGCCGCCCGCCGTCTACACGGTCGGGCGCACGTTGCTGGGGCTCCCCGGACACGACCGCGTGACGCTTGCGGCAGCGCCCGTCACTCCCCTCGCGGGCTGGCTCACGCCAGTCGCAGTGCCGTCACCCGACGAACGATACGTCGCCTACAACGCCTGGCATGAGCTCCGCGACGATGACCCTGCGCTCTCCTGGGAAGACCAGGGCATCTCGACGGGCGACCCGCTCGCCCGGCCCTCGATCCGCCTGCACGACCTCGAGACGGGAACGGATTCGGCCTACGTCGTCGGCGCCTTCTCGCTGGCCTGGCGCGAGGACGGCGCGATCGCCTACTTCAAGGGCGCGGGCCGCGACTACCGCGCGGGCGTTCGTTACGTGGGCGACGTCTTCGTGCGCGACTCCCTGGGCGGCCCAGCCAGGCGCTGGACGACGAAAGCCGACCGCTATGTCGTCGCCGGCTGGGCCGGCGCGACACTGCTCGTCTACCGGGTGCACGCCGGCGAGGCGCTCGACGTCCTTGCGCTCGACGGGCCCGAGAAGCGGCGAGTGCTCGCCTTCGACGCCGGCCTCGTGGCCATCAGCCCTGACGGCACGAGCGCGCTCGTCGAGCACGGGCCGGAGGCGGGGCCGCCTCGAGTTGACCTCGTCGCCGTCGCGAACGGCACGATGCTGGCCTCGCTCGACCTGACCACGGTCGACCTGCCCGTTGGCGTCGTTGGCTATGGGGGCGACTGGCAGGGCGACCTCGTCGCTGCGCCGTCCGCCTCCGGCCTCGCGGTCTTCCGCGTCGTGGGAGGCCGCATCGAGCTCGCCCGCACGATGCGCGCCGCTGCCGGCCAGGGCGTGGCCGAACCGCGCTTCGTCGGACCGAACCGCGTGACGGCGTGGACGAGCTCGTCCTCGGGAGGCGCGTTCGTCGACTGCGACCGCGTCTCCGGCCGCTGCGCGCGCACCATCCCGCTCCCGACCGCCCGCGGCGCCGAAGGCTTTCCCCCCTGGCGTCGCCCCGTCTACAACCCGAGCCGCCCGCAGGAAGGAGAAGCATGAGATGCGCATCGCCCTGCTCGCGGCGATCGTCCTCGGCTGGGCCGTGGCTCCGGCCTCGGCAGCCAACGGCTGGTGGACCTTCAACCGCAACGCCAATCTCAACTCGACGCTGACCTGGAAAATGGACGTACCCGCCCAGCCCCGCTGAGTACGGCCGCAGCTGGCGCGGCGGCTCCGGGACGACCATGGATGAGTGCGAGATCGGCCGCGGCTGGCTCCCGGCCGGCTGGTACGCACAGAAAGGCCACTGGGACCACTACGAGGGCTCCAAGGTCAAGGGGCGCGTGTGGTGGGTCCAGGACAAGACCTGCAGGGACGGGTCGACGCGGCGCACCGAGCTCTTCATCCACAGCGAGGAGACGGCGTCCAACGGCCAGTCGTGCACGTCGACCTACGACGACCCGTTCTGCTGGGAGCGCGAGTCCGACTACTACTCGAACGGCTGCATCAAGCTGGCGCGGCCGAGCCCGGTTGCGGGCTTCCCTAATGACCTCGGCGCCGCGCACGCGACGTACCACGACTACGGGGGGAAGAGCGCCCACGGCGCCTACAACACCGCCGATGCCAACGAGCTCTACGTCTACTCGTAGGCGGGGCACGAACGGATAGAGTCGCGCGCGTGGCCGAGCCCACGAAAGACGACATCGACAGCCTGGTCGGGGCCGCGACGCCGCACTTCGCGATGCAGATCCGGGCACGCGTCCGCGCCCTGATCCGCGACCTTCCCGAGGACAATCCGGTCCGTCGCCACGGCGACGAGCAGATCGCGCTCCTGGAGCGGCTGGCGTTCGCGAGCTCGAAGGCGGAGGAGGGCCCGCTCGAGCCGCCGACGAGGCTCGGCTGGCAAGAGCTCCCGAGCCACGCCCCGGCCGCCGATCCGCTCCCGCCGACGTCATGACCTTCGAGGGCAAGTCCGTTCTCGTGACGGGCGGCTCGCGCGGGATCGGGAGGGCGATCTCGCTGCGATTCGCCGAGCGAGGAGCCCGGCGGATCGCGGTCAGCTACCTCCGCAACGACAAGGCTGCCGAGGAAACCGCGGATGAGATCCGCAAGCGCGGTGTTGAGCCCGTTCTCCTGCGCGGAAATCTCGGAGACCCCGACAAGACGAAAGCGCTCCTCGAGGAGACCGGCCCGCTGGACGTGATCGTGTCGAATGCGGCCACCGGCGTCATCCGTCCGTTCCAGGAGCTTGACGAGAAGCACTGGGACTGGACGCTCAACGCAAACGCCCGCGCGCTGTTCACGATCGCGCGTGAGGCCGCTCCGAGCATGCCCGCCGGCAGCTCCATCGTCGCGATCTCGAGCCTAGGGGCCGATCGCGTGCTCGACAACTACATGCTGGTCGGCGTCTCGAAGGCCACCCTTGAGGCGCTCGTCCGCTACCTCGCCGTCGAGCTCGCGCCGCAGGACATCCGTGTGAACGCCGTCTCGGCGGGCCTCGTCGAAACGGGAGCACTCGACTACTTCCCGAACCGGGAGGAGATGCTTCGCTTCTACCGGGAGCGGACTCCCGCCGGCCGCCTCGTCGAGCCGGATGACGTGGCCGAAGCCGTCTGCTTTCTCGCCTCGCCGGCGGCCGCGATGGTGCGCGGGCAGACACTGATCGTCGACGGCGGCTACTCGAACCTCGCGTAAACCACCCTTGCGGGGGACGTCGCCAGTCGCTCGTCCGATATAGTTACGTTACGTAACGAAATGAATGACCGCTCCGTCTATCCACTCGGCAAGCGCCGCACCCTGATCGTCTTCTTCGGGCTCATGCTCGGAATGCTTTTGGCGGCGCTCGACCAGACCATCGTCTCCACCGCCTTGCCGCGGATCACGCACGACCTTGGCGGCTTCGAGCACTACTCGTGGGTCTTCTCGGCGTACATGCTCGGAGCGACCGTGACCGTACCGCTGTACGGGAAGCTGTCCGACATCTACGGGCGACGGCCGCTCTTCCTCATCGGGATCGCTCTCTTTTCCACGGGGTCGATCATCTGCGGCCTCTCGGTCTCGATGGGGATGCTCATCGCCGGCCGCGCCATCCAGGGCCTCGGAGCAGGAGGTCTCATTCCGCTCGCCGTCGCGGCGATCGGCGACATCATCCCGCCGCGGTCGCGTGGAAAGTGGCAGGGCGTCACGGGCGTGGTCTTCGCCGCGTCCTCCGTGCTCGGCCCGGCCGTCGGCGGCTGGCTGACCGACAACGCCTCCTGGCGCTGGTGCTTCTTCGTCAACCTGCCGCTCGCCGCGGTCGCCCTCGTAGTCGTCTGGTTCGGGTTCGTCCGCCGGCCGGCACCCGAGAAGCACGCGATCGACTACGTCGGCGCGGTCCTCCTCACGACCGGGGCCTCTGCGGGTCTCCTTGGCGCGGTCTGGGGCGGGACCCAGTACCCCTGGAGCTCTCCGATTATCATCGGCCTTTTCCTCGCCGCCACCGTGCTCTCGACCGCCTTCGTCCTCTGGGAGCGACGAACGGAGGAACCCATCCTTCCGCTCGACCTCTTCGAGGAGAGGACGTTCGCGGCCGCCACCGTCGTCTCGTTCTCGGTCGGAGCGGCGATGTTCGGCGCGATCATCTACGTGCCGCTCTTCGTCCAGCGCGTGCTCGGCGAGAGCGCATCTTCCTCGGGCGTCGTGCTCACACCGCTCATGCTCGGGATCATCACGACGAGCATCGTCGCGGGGCAGATCGTTTCCCGGACCGGCCACTACCGCCCCGTGCTCATGACCGGCCCGCCGCTCCTCGCGACCGGCTTCTTCCTGCTCACGCGGATCGGCGTCGGCACCTCCGAGCTCACCGTCATTCGCGACGTCGTCATCGTCGGCTTCGGCATCGGGCTGATGATGCAGACTCTCACCGTGGCCGTGCAGAACTCCGTCGGCCGACGCCGGATCGGCGTCGCCACGGCATCCGTTCAGTTCTTCCGCACCGTCGGAGCGATGGCCGGTGTGAGCGTCATGGGAGCGATCGTCACGGCACGACTGGGAGGGATCGGCACGGGTCAGGTCTCCCCGGCCGCGCTGGCCGGCGCGCTCCACCCCGTCTTCGTCCTCGCCATAGGCCTCGCGGCGGTCGCGCTCGCCGCCGTGCTCTTCGTCCCGCACATCGAGCTCCGCAAGACGATGGAGGAGACGGCGACGAGCCCCGAGCTGCTCCGGGAGGCCGCGTGAAACAGCGCAATCTTGAGCGCATGGCCGACGGCCTCATCCATCTGCGCACTGAGCTTCAGCGCCGCAAGGAGCCGGGGGACGTCTCGACGAACGAGCTGACCACCTCTCAGGCCCAGGCTCTTCGCCTCGTCATCTTCGAAGGCGCGCAGCGCATCGGGTCGCTGGCGAAACACCTCGGCGTCACGATGGCGACCGCGAGCCGGACCGTGGACGCGCTCGTCGCCGCCGACCTCGTCCGCCGCGAGCCCGACCCCGAGGACGCGCGCGCCGTGCGCGTCGTCCTCACCGCCCGCGGCCGCCGCGAGCACAAGGTGCGCTACGACCGCTTCCTGCGCGCGCTCGAACGCCTCTCAGACGATCTCTCTGAAGTCGAGCGCCGCCAGCTCGCGGACGCGCTCGAGACGCTCGGACGTCTGTTCGCCGAGCCCGAGCCTCAGGCGCGAGCGTCGAGCGGCCGGCCGAAGTCGTAGACGTCCACGCCTTCGGTTCGCTTGAGGTAGCCGACGACCCAATACGTGACTGGCGTGGCGAGAGTCTCCCAGCCGACCTTGATGAGCCAGGTGGTGACGATCGGATTGGCGAGGCCCGCGCCCGTGCCGGCGAATGCGATCGTGATGAAGATGAGCGAGTCGAGGCCCTCGCCCACGATCGTCGAGCCGATCGTGCGCGTCCAGAGCCAACGCCCGCGCGTCGCGCCCTTCATGTACGCGAGAACATAAGCGTTCGCGAGCTCGCCGACGATGTAGGCGGCGAGCGACGCGAGAAACAGGCGCCACGTCGTCCCGAGAACCGCCTCGAACTGCTTCTGGAACTCCGGATCGAGCGCGGGCAGGTGAATCGCGGTCTGGATCGCGCCGAGCGCGAGGAGATTGCAGGCGAAGCCGAGCCAGATGACTCGCCGCGCCGCCCGAATCCCGTACACCTCGGTGAGCACGTCGCCGAGCAGATAGGAAAGCGGGAAGATGACGAGGCCCGCGGGGAAGACGCGGCCCGACATCGCCACGAGCTTGACCGCGATGATGTTCGAGACGACGAGCGCGGTGACGAAGAACCCGGCCGCCACGACGAAGCGCCAGGAGTACTTCATCCGATCCGCTCCAGCGCCTCGTCGATCTCCTCGTCGGTGATCGTAAGCGGCGGAGTTGCGCTCATGTAACGGCCGTCCTCGCCCGCAGGGATGGCGATCACGCCGCGTTCCCAGGCGGCGAAGGCATCGCCTTCCTTCGCGCGTAGAAGGCCTGCTCCGTGCCAGCCTGCAGACTCGAAGCGCTCACCCGCCGCCGTGACTCGCCCCAGCAGGGCAGGGACGCGGTCGAGCACGACGAGCGCAGCCGCCGCAGCGAGCGGGTTCCCCATGTGCGTGTGGGTGTAGACGTCTTCCGGGCCCAGGTCCCAGGCGCTGCGGTGTTCTGCGCTCATGAGGCAGGCGGAGATTGGAAGTCCGCCCCCGAGCGCCTTCCCCGAGGTGACCAGGTCGGCGAGGTTGCCGCTCCGCCAGAGGGCGCCCGTTCGTCCGAGCCCCGTATAGATCTCGTCCGCAATGAGAAGTGCGCCGGCCTCGTCGCAGCGCTCGCGCAGCCGCTCCAGGAAGCCATCCGGCGGAACCTGCGCTCCCGCTCGGCCCTGCACCGGCTCGACGATGACGCACGCCGTGTCGGGGGGAAGCGCACTGGGATCCTCCCCGTACGGGCAGCGATGCACCGGCCCGGGCAGCCAGGGGGCGAACGGGCTCCGGAACCGCTCGAATCCTGTGGCCGCGAGGGCGAGCAGGCCGGTCCCGTGGTAGGCGCCCGTGAAGGCGACGATTCCCGGGCGACCGGTGACGAGCAACGCTGTTCGCAGGGCGATTTCGACCGCGTCCTCTCCGGTGACGCCGAGCATGACCTCGTGGCCTTCACCGCCGAGCCGCGAGCGCAGCTCTGCCGTCACGTCTGCCTCGGCGAGATCGCCGAGCGCGTGCATGCAGCGATCCGCCTGAGCCCGGACAGCAGCCTCGATCTCGGGACTTCGGTGGCCGAGCGCGGCGACGCCGAGGCCTCCGGAAAGGTCGATGTAGCTGCGCCCGTCGGAGTCGACGACGCGGCAGCCCTGTGCCTCGGCCCAGATCACGGGCGCAGTCTTTTCAGCGCGTCGAGCGCGACG
>Ga0307410_10001474_pt1 | contig 10647 bp, 7 predicted proteins | sample 322Ometagenome_3_FD_203707 | JGI IMG/M metagenome (GOLD analysis project Ga0307410, IMG submission 203707) | Maize rhizosphere microbial communities from greenhouse at UC Davis, California, United States - 322HYB-O-3 | ecosystem: Host-associated > Plants > Roots > Rhizosphere > Soil | place...
ATTGCGAGGGGCGCATCGTCGCACTGACGGAAGGCGGATATCACCTCAAAGGGATGGCGGACTCGCTGCGTTCGGTCATCGCCGCGCTCGAGGGCGATCGCGTCCCCGCGGCACCGCCGGAGGCAGGCGCTCCTCGAGGAGACGCGGCGATCGCGGCCGTAAAACCGCACCTAGAGAAGTACTGGCCTTTATAATTGGAGGGCCTCCGCCTTCCAATGCCCGATTACAAACCCCAGGAACTGGACAAAAAGTGGCAGCACCGCTGGACCCAGGCGCGTGCCTTTGAAGTAGAAGCCGATCCGGCCCGGCCGAAGTTCTATTGCCTCGAAATGTTCGCCTACCCGTCCGGGCACGCGCACATGGGCCACGTGCGCAACTACAGCATCGGCGACGTGCTGGCGCGTACGAAGCGCATGCGGGGCTTCAACGTGCTGCACCCGTTTGGCTGGGACGCGTTCGGCCTGCCTGCGGAAAACGCCGCGATCAAGAGCGGTACGCACCCGGAAACATCCACGCGCGCGAATATCGCGCATATGAAAGGCCAGCTCCAGCGTCTCGGCATCAGCTACGCGTGGGAGCGTGAGCTCGCGACGTGCGACGCCGAGTACTACACGTGGAACCAGTGGCTGTTCATCAGGATGTTCGAACGCGGGCTGGCCTATCGGCGGCGCTCGTCGGTGAACTGGTGCCCGAGCTGCCAGACCGTTCTCGCCAACGAGCAGGTGGTCGACGGCGGCTGCTGGCGATGCGGTACGCCTGTTGAAACGCGCGACCTCGAGCAGTGGTTCTTCCGCATCACCGCCTACGCCGATGAACTGCTCGACCAGACTCGCGACCTGACCCAATGGCCGGAAAAGGTCCTGACGATGCAGCGGAACTGGATTGGGCGATCGGAAGGCGCCCGGGTCAGCTTCGCCGTCGACGGCGATTCACAGACGCGTATCGAGGTGTTCACCACACGGATCGACACCATCTTCGGGTCGACCTTCGTGCTGCTCGGTCCGGAGCATCCGCTGGTGTCGCAGTTCGCCGAGCGCTCGGCCGACCCCGCGGCGTTTCGCAAGAGAGTCCAGGCGTTTCGCACGCAGGATCGCGCCGCGCGCATCAGCGGCGAGATCGAAAAGGACGGGTTCGATACGGGTGTCCGCGCCGTGAATCCGTTCACCAACGAAACGGTGCCCGTCTGGGTCGCCAATTTCGTTCTCGGTGACTACGGCACCGGCGCAGTGATGGCGGTCCCTGCACACGACCAGCGCGACTTCGAGTTCGCACGCAAATTCAGCCTGCCTATTCGGGTCGTCGTGACCGCAGACGGACAGCCTCGTTCGAGCGACGCGCTGATCGAAGCGGCCGACGCCTACGGCGTACTCGTGAACTCGGGCGAGTTCAGCGGGCTGCCGTCGGAGGACGCGCAGAAGAAGATGGTTGCACTTGCCAGGCAGCGCGGCATCGGCGAAGCGACGGTCCAGTACCGCCTGAAGGACTGGGGAATTTCCCGGCAGCGATACTGGGGCACGCCGATTCCGATGATTTACTGCGAGAAGGACGGGATCGTCCCTGTGCCGGACGATCAGCTGCCCGTCCTGTTGCCGAAAGTCGCGGAATTCTCCGGCCGCGGCGATTCGCCGCTGGCGCAGGTGCCCGCGTTCGTGAACGTGCAGTGTCCGAAGTGCGATGGCCCCGCCCGTCGTGAGACCGACACGATGGACACCTTCGTCGATTCGTCCTGGTACTTTTATCGGTTTGCCGATCCGCGGAACGACCAGAAGCCGGTCGATCCGGCGGCGGTGAAGTACTGGCTGCCCGTCGATTTCTATGTTGGCGGTGTCGAGCACGCCATCCTGCACCTGATCTACTCGCGGTTCTTTGCGCGCGTGTTCCGCGACCTCGGCCTGGTCGATCACAGCGAGCCGTTCACGCACCTGCTGACGCAGGGGATGGTGCTGAAGGACGGCGCCGTGATGTCCAAGTCGAAGGGCAATGTCGTCGATCCGGACGCAATGATGCAGAAATACGGCGCGGATGCCCTGCGGCTGTATGTGATGTTCGTCGCCCCGCCTGAAAAGGAGATCGAGTGGACCGACGCCGGCATCGAGGGAAGCTTCCGCTTTCTCGCCCGGGTGTGGCGCCTGGTCGACCACTGGAACGAGACGATTGCCGGAGAAGGCATCGACAGTCCGGATGCCTGCGATTCGCTGAACGCTGACGAGAAGGCGCTGCGGCGGAAGACCCACGACACGATCCGCCGCGTCACCGCCGATATCGAACAGCGCCAGCAGCTCAACACGGCGGTCTCCGCGATGATGGAGCTGGTCAACGAACTGTATGCATTCAGCGAGAAGACCGTCACCGGCGGACCGGCGCGGCGCGTTGACGAAGACGTCGAGCATGCGGGCGAGGTCGAACGCAAGGAGACGATCTGCGTCCTTCGCGAGGCCATCGAAGCGCTGATCAGGATGCTGGCGCCGTTTGCCCCGCACACCGCAGAAGAAATGTGGGAGATGCTCGGCTACGACAGCGGGTTGACCGCCGCCGCCTGGCCGGAATTCAATTCCACCGTCGCCAGGGCCGAGGAGATCGTCATCCCGGTCCAGGTGAACGGCAAAGTGCGCGGCAGGGTGACCGTCCCTGCGGACATCTCCGACGACGAACTGCAGCGAATCGCGCTGGCGGACCCGGGCGTTCAGGCACACATCGGAGGCAAGACCGTGAAGAAGGTTGTCGTGGCGAAGGGCCGGCTGGTATCGGTGGTGGTGGGGTAGGTGAAACAGTCATCCGCTGGGGCGCTGGTCCTCGTCGCGATCATGATGTCCGGCTGCGGCTATGCGCTGGCCGGCCGTGGTTCGTTCCTGCCGGCGGACATCCGTGTTGTCGGGATCCCGCTGCTTGAAAACCGTACGCCGATACAGCGCATCGATCAGGCCATCACCGAGAAGGTTCGAACGGAATTCATCAGCCGCGGGAAATACCAAATCGTGTCCGGAACCGGAGGCGCCCACGCCGTCCTGTCCGGCGCGATTCTCAGCTTCGTCAGCCAGCCGGTCGGGTTGGACCAGCAGCTGGCGTCGGCGTCGCGATATCGATTCACGGTGACGATGCGTGTGCAATTCACCGATTCGCGAAACAGCGAAGTGCTCTGGTCGAACGAAGCGCTGACCTTCAGCGAGGAATACGACGTGAGGACGCGCAGCGGCACGCAGCTCGAACCTACCGTGCTCATCGAGCAGGAAGGACCGGCGGTCGATCGTCTGGCGACCGATCTGGCGCGCTACGTCGTGTCTTCCATCCTCGAGGCCTTCTGAGTTGCTGACACGAGACACCGAGACACCGAGACAGCGAGACGATCCTGAGTTCAATCTCGGTGATCTCGATGCCTCGGTGTGTCGATTCAGTGAGCGATGCCGGTCATAACTGCCGCGGCGCTGCGTACGGACATCGCAGCAGGCGAGACGGCATCGCTCTATGCGCTGATTGGTGCCGACGAAATCGAGAAGGCTGACGTTGCCGCGCAGTTTCTCGAGCTGGTCGACGAAGGACTGCGTGCGTTCAACGTTGATCGCTTTTACGGCGGTGACGTCACCGCCGCGCAGGTGATCGACGCCGCCAATACGCACCCGATGATGGTGCCCCGGCGGGTCATCGTCGTTCTCGAGGCGGAGAAGCTGCTGATCCCGAAGCGCGAGAGCAAGGCCGCGGAAGAAGATCAGGAACGGTTGTCGGCGTTCATCAAATCACCCGCACCGCATTCAACTGTCGTCTTCGTCTGCGGCGCCGTGGACCGGCGGCGCAATATCGTGAAGCTCCTGCTCAAGGAAGCGCAGGTGGTTGACTGCGGGACGATCGAGGACGGGGCGGACGCCGAACGCTGGGTCAAAGCCCGCGCCGCGCGCGAGCGTGTGACGTTCGAGCCGGCGGCCGTGCGTTCGCTGATCGAACGGGCCGGGCTCGACATTGTCCGGTTGAGGGCGGCGTTCGACCGGGTCGTTCTCTACGCCCTCGGCCAGGACACCATCACCCTGGCGGACGTCCGCGAGTCGGTCCCGGCAGGACCCGAAACGCCGGCCGACTTCGGAATAGCCAACGCGATCAGAGACAACGATGCGGCGGAAGCGCTCACACAGCTGGCGGCGGCGCTTGATAGCGGAGCGGTGCCGGTGATGGTGCTCGGACAGCTTCGTGTGGCGGCCGAGCGCCTGCCGAAGCCTCGCGTGCGGGCGGCCGTCGACGCGCTGTTCCGCACGGATCTCGCCCTCAAGTCATCGGGCGGCGATCCGCGGATTCTGCTGGAACGGCTGGTGGTGGAACTCTGTGCGGAGGCGCCCCGTAAAGGGGCGCCCTACGCCACGCGATGAGGCCGCAGGGCACCGCTTCAGCGGTGCCAGCGGTCAGGCCGACTTGGCCAACCGCGCCGTGAGGCGCGACTTATACCGGCCGGCGGTATTGCGATGGATGATGCCCTTCGTCGCCATCTTGTCGACGATCGACACCGTCGCGCTCAGCGCCTTCTTTGCGCCGTCCACGTCGTTGGAATCGAGCGAGGCACGGATCGCCTTCAGCGCGGTGCGCAGGCGCGATCGCAGCTCGCGGTTGTGCTCCCGGCGCTTGATGTTCTGACGGTTCGCCTTGAGGGCGGATTTCGTACGCTTGGCCACGTTTACTGGCGTCCTCTCTGTCTGATGATCGGCTGACCCGACAAAACACCAATTCTATCATCCAGTTCATTCGCCGGGCGGGTGGACGTCCATCACGACGTTCCACTGGCCGTTTCGCTCGCGCTGCCAGACACGCACGTAAAACCCCTTCTCCGTCGGCTTTTGCGCCGGACCCACGGTGTAGCTGCCCCACGTGTAGCCGAGGTCGCCGGATCGCGCCGCTTCGGCAAACCGCGAGTCAATCGTCGAATAGGGTTTCTGGGTGGCCAGCCACCGTAAGGCGGCCCGGTCGCCGACCACCGGCGCCATGTTCTGCCGCAGGAAGCGGACCGCGGCGGCGAGCCTGCCGCGATATCCCTGTGCCTGGCCGACGCGCAGCCCGCTGTTGAGCACACCGTCGGCGGCCGACAGCGGCGGCGTGGTGTCGTCGTAATCCCCGCTGAAGCGATTCGCGACCGGCGCCCGCGTGAAGCCAGCGGCAAACGGCACGGGGCCCGGCGTATTGACGCCGAAGTCCATCACCACCTTGAACGTGCCGTCGCGCTGACGCTTCCAGACCGACGCGTAGGTGGAATGGCGCGGCCGCCCGTTATCGCGCGACTTCCGCACATTGCGAACCGGCCCGGTGAGATATCCCAGCTCGCCGCTGGCGGCGACGTCGCCGTAGCGCGGTTCCCAAATGAGCTGCAGGTCCGCAGGCGGATCCGGGTTCTTCCTGATTTGATCTTTCGCCAGCCCCGCGCCGCCATCAAAGCCGACCGCGTCATCGGCGAAGAACTCCAGGAAGGCCTGCTTCCATCCAACGACCAGCGCCCGCGCGGCGAAGGCGCGCTCGGCGTCGATCATCTGCGTCAGCGCCTCGGGCACGCGCTGCCCGCTCTGCGCGGCCAGTGTCGCTGCGCCAAGAACGATCGCAAATATGGCGGTGAGAAACCGGAGTCGGCAGGACACGGGCCGATCGTAACCGGGATCAGGGATCAGTCGAGTACTTCGTACGGACCGCGGCGGGGCGGGTCCTGCGTGAGCTTCGGCACGACGCGGTCGCCGATGATTTCAAACCATTTGTAGAGGATGGTGCGCTTCGGGGCGCTCGCGCCGGCGCCGGCCTTCGAGCCGACTTTCCGGACGTAGTCCTTCGTTTCCCGATACGGTGGAACGCCGTCGTATCTGTCCACGGCGCCGGGCCCCGCGTTATAGGCCGCCAGCGCAAGCTGTTCGCTGCCGTACTTGTTGAGCAGCTGTCGGAGATAGGCGGTGCCGCCACGGATGTTGTCCTCGGGGTCGTAGGCGTTGACGACGCCAAGCGAGCGCGCGGTATCCGGCATCAGCTGCATCAGACCCATCGCGCCCTTGGGCGAGGTTGCCTGCGGATCGAAGCCGGATTCCACCTGGATCACAGCGCGGACAAGCTCAGGTCGCAGCGAGTGCTTTTGCGAGTGCTCCTGGACCAACTCTTCGAACATCTCTGCCTTGCGCGGGAGCCCTTCGGTAGTGGTGCGATACGCGGGCGCGCCAGGCACCTGGAATACCTGGGTGGGGCGCTCCAGGCGCTTGCTGGACAGCACGGTCGTACCGTTCGCGTCTCGGGCGATGAAAATCTGTGCAGCGGATGCCGAGGGGAATACCGCTATGACGAGGCTCGCAAGAAACAACAGGCGGGTAATGGATGACATACCGTGCGAATTCGAGCTTTCGGGCGCACGTCGAGAGTGCGCTCGCGTAAGCTCTGCACGGAGTTATCGGTTTCTGGTTGATCCGTCCGTAGAGTCCGGCTTCAGCCGGATTGCGCGACGCCGACAGCGGCCGTCGCCGCTGCCGGTCACTCGCGCTCCATCCGCTAGCGGCAGGCGGGATGCTGACAGTCGCACCGGAGCTCGATTTTGTCTCCGGCCTGTTTGCAATGCTCGCTGCAATACTTTCCGTAGGGTCCGTGTGGTTCGACGATGCACTCACAGGAGGGGTGTGCGCACTTCGCTGCTGATGCGGCCATTGGATAATCCTTCCCGCATGTCCGCCTCCGCGTGATCGCGTCGGCGGGACGAGTTCCCGTAGGCGCAATCTACGCTTCCGCGCGGCCGCGCACAAGCCCGGCCACAATCGACCGGCGAATGGTGTACAACTCCAGCTCAACAAGGACGTCAATGGGAACCTGGAAACAATGGCTGCGTCAGCCGCAGCGGGTCTGGCTGCGCCGCGCAGCCTTTCAAATTCATTTGTGGGTTGGACTGTTCATCGGCCTCTATGTGGTGGTGTTGAGCCTGACGGGCAGCCTGCTGGTCTACCGGAACGAGCTGGACCGTTATCTGGCAACGCCCCACGCCACGTTCGACGAGAAGGCGCGGGCGATGAACGCGGATGAACTGCGATCGGCAGCCCAGAAGGCGTATCCCGGGTGGCAGGTCACCGACGTGGCCGAAGGGCGGACGGTGCGGCGCCCACCGCGAACCGGCGGACCTGGCGGCGGTCGCGGCCGTGGTAATCGCCTTCCGGATCCAACCGCGACGATCTCCATCCAGCGGGACGGCGAGAAGAAGGAGCGGCTGTTCAATCCGTACAACGGTCAGGATCTTGGCGATAACACCACGCGCGGGCAGTTCGTCATCATGTGGACGGTGCGTCTCCACGACGAGCTGTTGATGGACCGGCCCGATGGCCCATGGTGGAACGGCCTGCTGAGCCTCGTCTTCACGCTGCTGGTGGTGACCGGGGCAGTCGTCTGGTGGCCGGGCGTGAGCCGTTGGAAGCGCAGCCTCGGGATCAAGTGGAGCGCCGGCTGGCGGCGCGTGAACTGGGACCTGCACAGCGCGCTCGGGTTCTGGCTGTTCCTGTTCATGCTGATGTGGGGCGTCTCCGGCTGGTATCTCGGCATGCCGGAGCCGCTGACCAACTTCGTGGAGCGATATTCGGATCCGAATGGCGTGTACGGCGAGCGCCCCGGCGACGTCGCGCTGGTGTGGCTGTCGCGTCTGCACTTCGGCCGCTGGCGCGATCCGGGCTGGGGCCCATGGCTGAAGGCCGTATGGGCGGTGGTCGGCTTGGTGCCGGCGATCATGCTGGTGACCGGCGTCATCATGTGGTGGAACCGCAAAGTTCGTCACAGAGCCGCTCGAAATGCTCCAGAAGTGGAATCCGTAGCCTAACGTCACCGCACAAAGCCGGCAGCGCGGAACCGTAGGTCGCTCCGCAAAACCGGCTTGATCCACGCACCTCAGCCTCCGCCGCCGATCAACGAGGTGTGCCAATACACAGACTACGGTTTTGCTCCGGACCTACGGTCCCGCGCTGCCGCCGTCAACGGTCAACTCGAGCGACTTGCGTTGGCACCCCTGAAGGGGCGCCCTACGATGAAAGCATCTTCACGCGGAAGACAGCATCTTCTCGACGAGCGTTCGGCTTGCCGCGAGCAGATCCTTGATCTTGCTCGCGTCCTTGCCGCCGGCTTCCGCGAAGTCGGGCCTGCCGCCGCCGCCGCCGCCAACGATCGGCGCCAGCTGCTTGACCACCTGACCCGCAGGGATCTTCTTTGTCAGGTCCGGCGTGACGCCGACGACGATGGAGACCTTGCCGTCGGACGGTGAGGCCAGCACGACGACGCCGCTCTTGATTTTGTCGCGCTGTTTGTCAACGAGCGCCCGCAGGCCGTCCTTGTCGAGGCCGGCGACTTCGCGGGCGACCAGCTTGATCCCGGCCACCTCCACCGCATCGTCTTCGGCGCCGCCGCCGGCCATCGCCGCCTTCATGCGTGCCTGCTGGAGCTCGCGCGACAGCCGCTTGTTCTCGTCCGCGAGCGCCGTGATCCGGCTGGCGAGTTCACCGGGCCTGGCCGTGAGAGCCGCCGCGACGCCGGCAAGCTCGTCGCGGTCGCGCTGATACGCCTTGACGGCCTCGAGCCCGCAAATCGCCTCGACGCGGCGGACACCGGCCGCGACGCCGCTTTCCGAAATGACCGCGACCATGCCGATGTCGCCGGTCGCGCGTACGTGCGTGCCGCCACACAGCTCGACGCTGAATCCCGGCACCGAGACCACGCGCACGCGGTCGCCGTATTTTTCGCCGAAGAGCGCCATCGCGCCGGCGGCAATGGCCTCGTCGGTGTTCTTGACCTCCGTCTGCACCGGCGTGTTGCGCAGCACCTGCTCGTTGACGATTCGCTCGATCTCCAGAATCTGTTCGCGGGTCAGCGCCGCGAAGTGAACGAAGTCGAAACGCAGCCGGTCGGGGGCGACGAGCGACCCGGCCTGCTTCACGTGGCCGCCGAGGACCTGACGCAGCGCCGCGTGCAGCAGGTGTGTCGCCGTATGGTGGCGCCGGGTCGCATCGCGCGTGTCTTCCGCGACCTCCGCGGTGACCAGGTCGCGCCCGTTGAGGACGCCAGAGGCGAGGTGCACGGCGTGCAGCCGGGGCCACCCGCTAACGCGAATGACTCCCGTGACGCGCGCCTCGCCCTGAGGCGCGCGGATCGTGCCGACGTCGGAGACCTGTCCACCGGACTCGAGATAAAACGGCGTCTGCGCCAGCACGACGAACCCGTGCTCGCCGGCGGCGAGGCCGTCGATCGAGCGCCGCCGCTCGTCGAAGATTGCCAGCACCTGAGTATTCAGCGCGGTGTGCTCGTACCCGCGGAAGCCCTGATCGCCGGCGCGCTCGAGCGATTGCTTCAGATCGTCCGGAGCGTCCCAGGCGGTATCCTGCGCGCCGGCCGCCTTGAACGTACTTTTCGCGCGGGCCTGTTGCCGCTGGCCTTCCATCGCGCGATCAAAGGCTTCGCGATCGAGCGTGAGGCCGCGCGAGTCGATCGTGTCCTCGATGAAGTCCTGCGGGATGCCGTGCGTGTCGTAGAGGCGGAAGGCCTCGTCGCCCGAGACGACGCCGCCGGCCGACGCCGCCCGATCGAGCGCCTGTTCGAGCCGCGGCAACCCGTTGGTGAGCACCGCATCGAACCGCTCCTCTTCCGAGCGGATCAGCTGCGTGATCGATGCGCGGCCGGCCAGGAGCTCCGGGTACGCGTCGCCGAACTGCGACACGACCGTGTTGACGAGCGCGTGGAGGAAGGGCTGCCTGAGGCCGAGCTTTTTCCCGTGCCGCATCGCCCGGCGCATGATCTTGCGCAGCACGTAGCCGCGCGACTCGTTGGAGGGCACGACCCCGTCGGCAATGAGGAACGTCATCGCGCGCATGTGATCGGCGACGACGCGCATCGACGTATCCGACGGCTCCATCGTGCCGCGGTGCGCCGTGCCTGCCAGCTCGCCAATCGCGTCGAGCAGGGGAGTGAACGCGTCCGTGTCATAGGTGGACGCCTTCTCCTGGAGCACCGCGGTCACACGTTCCAGTCCCATGCCGGTGTCGATCGACGGCGCCGGCAGCGGCGTGAGTTCACCGCCCGGCTGACGGTCGAACTCCATGAACACGTTGTTCCAGATTTCGACGTAGCGATCGCACTCGCACTCGAGGCCGCGACAGGAGCGGCCGGCGGCCTCTTCGGAGCAGGGGAGGGCGTTTCCGCGGAAGTAATAGATTTCGGAGCAGCGGCCACAAGGGCCGGTGTCGCCCATCTGCCAGAAGTTGTCCGCGGAGCCGAGCTCGCCGATCCGCTCGGCCGGCAGGAACCGCCGCCATACCTCGTACGCCTCGTCGTCCCGCGGCACGGCAGACTCACCGCGGAAGACGGTCGCAAACAGCCGGTCGGGCGGCAGCTTCCATTCGCCCGTCAGCAGCGACCACGCGAACGGGATGGCCTCGCCTTTGAAGTAGTCGCCAAACGAGAAGTTGCCGAGCATCTCGAAAAACGTGTGGTGCCGGAACGACGGACCGACGTTCTCGAGGTCATTGTGCTTGCCGCTGACGCGCATGCACTTCTGCGCGCTAGCCGCACGCGCGTAGTCGCGCGTCTCCCTGCCAAGGAAGACGTCCTTGAACTGGTTCATCCCGGCGTTGGTGAAGAGCAGCGTCGGGTCGTCGTGCGGGACGAGCGGGGAGCTCGCCACGATGCGAT
>Ga0307410_10001476_pt1 | contig 10641 bp, 9 predicted proteins | sample 322Ometagenome_3_FD_203707 | JGI IMG/M metagenome (GOLD analysis project Ga0307410, IMG submission 203707) | Maize rhizosphere microbial communities from greenhouse at UC Davis, California, United States - 322HYB-O-3 | ecosystem: Host-associated > Plants > Roots > Rhizosphere > Soil | place...
ATCAGAAAAAAGAGGCTGAAGATGGTAATTTTAACATTCCGCTTTATGATATCAGAGCAGCTGAGGGCATTAAAGATTTGCTTGGAAAAAATAAAAATCAAATTCCGTTAGAATATATTGGTATACCCAAAATTACAGATTGCGACGGAGCACTATATATAGCTGGCGACAGCATGTATCCTTTATTAAGAAACGGCGATATCTTAGCTTTTAAAAAAATAAATAATCCGGAAAATATTATCTGGGGTGAAATGTACTTGATCTACATCAGTAAAGATGGCGATGATTTCTTTTTTACCAGATATATACAACAATCAGATCAGGATTCGTTTGTTAAGCTTGTACCGCAAAATCCGGACTATCAGCCTGTAGAGTTTCCAATGAGCAGTGTAAAAGCAGTAGCGTTAGTAAAAGCTTCTATTAGAATTAATTCTCAATTTTGAGTTTTTTTTTAAAATAGGTTCTGAGTTTTGAAGTTCTAAGTTTTTTTTTAGGAAAGTTTTTATATTTAAGAATCATACAGAAGTGCTACGGTTTCTTTTTACAAGCTTAGTGTTTCGTTTTCATGACATCCACAATCAATATGTAACTAAAAACACACTGAGAGAATTTTCTTGTTTATACTGAATTTAACATATTAAATTGAAGATTTCCTATTTTAAACCGATTTTGATTCTTAATTTTGTAATCCGCATAAAAAAAATGCGAATCCAAATTTACTCTGATGAACAAAACGGCGCAAATCAAAAAAAATCATCAATTCATTAAATTCCGAAAATTAGTTATTGTTTCTATTTTAATTGGCTTCCTTTCGGCCTTTCTCGGAATTTCACTCAAAAAAATTACTGAATATTACGAAGAAATCTTTTTTCATGAAGTCTCGGTAAATCCTGTTTTTTATATCATTTTCCCTGTTTTTGGCTTATCGGTTATTTATTTTCTGAGACAATACCTTTTTAAAAAGAAAGAAAACAAAGGCATCAAAGAGGTTTTTGAAAGTACCAAATCAACTTCAAAAAACCTTCCTTCTTATAAAATTCCCTCGCACTTTATAAACGGATTATTGACTGTTATTTTTGGCGGATCAACCGGAATCGAAGTTTCTACTGTTGTGGCTACTGCTACAATTGGTTCTGTAGCACAACAAAAAGAAAACGTTTTTCGCCAATACAAAACCGAATTAATCTGTGCAGGTGTTGCGGCAGGCGTTACCGCTTTATTCAGCAGTCCGATTGCGGGAATTTTATTCGCTCTTGAAGTCATTTCACGAAAAGTAACGCGTGCTTTTATTATTTCGAATGTTATTGCAGTTTCAATTGCTTTTGGTTTACTTACAATTTTAAAAGAAGAACCTTTATTTGCTGTTTCCATAACAACGTGGCATTTAAAAGCGATTCCGTATTTTATTCTTTTGGGAATTTTGGCCGGAATAAATTCGGTTTATTTAACGCGTTGTGTTTTATTTTTTAAATCACAATTCGGAAAAATCGACACTCATTATTATAAAATCATTTTAGGATCAGCGGTTTTAAGTATTTCACTTTTTGTTTTTCCGCAATTATACGGAGAAGGATATCACGCTATAAAAGGCATTTTTGCTGAATCTTCAGAACTTCCGCTGACTATAACATTGGCTTTTACTTTTGTCGGGATTCTACTTTTAAAACCAATTGTAACTTCCATAACATTGGCTTCCGGCGGTGATGGCGGCGTCTTTGCCCCTAGCCTTTTTATTGGAGCATTTTTAGGATTATTATTGGCATCCATTCTAAATACGTTTTTCCACGCAGATGTAATTCCTGTGAATTTTATGATTATCGGGATGGCGGCAGTTTTAAGCGCCAGTATTCATGCACCTTTTACGGCAATATTTTTGGTTTGCGGCCTGACGAATGATTATACGTTGTTTTTTCCTATTTTGGTCGTTTGCCTGATTTCCAAATACACAGCAAAAATGATATATCCGCACACGGTTTATACTTATTCTCCGAGCTTAATAAAATAAACATACCACAGATTTCAATAATTGCACAGGTTAATTTTTTAAACCTGTGACAAAAAAATACCACAACAAATAGTAAGTTACCATGCCTGTTCAAAAAATAAAAAGAGGATATCGCAAAACACGTTACATTCTTTATAAAGAAACTTTAGTAGATTATAAAGAGCACTTTTGGTCTTTCTTAGGCTCTTTTGTCGGTATCGGAATTCTGGCTTATATCCAGTCTATACATTTTACAGGAAATGATGCGGTTTATTTAATTGGCTCTTTTGGAGCTTCGAGTGTTTTGGTTTACGGAATTATTCAAAGTCCGTTTTCTCAGCCTCGAAATTTAATTGGCGGACATTTGGTTTCGGCATTTATAGGAGTTACAGTTCACAAACTGGCTCCGGATATTATCTGGATTGCGGCTCCGCTTGCGGTTTCTCTTGCCATTATTTTAATGCAGATGACCAAAACCCTGCATCCGCCCGGGGGTGCAACGGCCCTTATTGCTGTTATAGGTTCTGATAAAATAAAGGATTTGGGTTATATGTATGTTTTGTCTCCTGTATTAGTTGGCGTTTTGATTTTGTTTCTGACGGCTTTAGTTTTTAATAATATGACTTCAAGCAGAAGCTATCCGAGCCATAGCACTTATCATAAACATTATCATAAGATCAGAAAACGACTGGCCAGGAAATAGTAATTTTTCCCCGAACACAACGTCATCCTGAGCGGAGTCGAAGGCTTGTCAACTGGAATCGGGCTTCGACTTCGCTCAGCCTGACATTCGACTTCGCTCAGCCTGACATTTGATTCCGCTCAGCCTGACATTCGACTTCGCTCAGCCTGACAAAAGAAAAATCTTTTCAACAAATCGTAATTCATAATTCGTATTTCGTTTTTTATATTTTACCTTTGACCTCTCAATAAAAACAAAGATTATGGTTTATAAATTTAGAGTAATTCTAGACGCCGAAGAAGATATTTTTAGAGACATTGCAATTCTTGAAGATGATACTCTGGAAGATTTACATAATGCGATCTTCAACGCTTTCGGTTTTGACGGATCAGAAGTAGCTTCGTTTTACACTTGCGACGATACCTGGAATCAGGAGGATGAAATTCCGCTTTTTGATACAGGTGATGTTCCGGGAGAACAGCGAACTATGAGCGATTATCCATTATCTTCTATTTTAGACAAGGAAAACACCAAAATTATCTACGTTTACGATTTCATTAGTATGTGGACTTTCTTGGTTGAATTAGCCGCTATTGAAGAAGAATCTGCTGGCGCAATTTATCCTGAAACTTTATTTGCACATGGTGAAATGCCTGATGAAGCAACTGAAAAAAACTTCGAAGCAGATATGCATGATGATATCTACGGAGAGTTTGAAGATGATTTAGATGAAGATGATCTTGATATGTTCGAAGGTGACGACAGCTTCGAAGATTACGGATTTGAGGAGAATTGGAATTAGTATTGAGGTTCTAAGGTTCTAAGATGCTAAGGCTCTAAGTTTTTATTTTGAAAGTTTTTTCTTATTTTTTAATTACTTTTAATCAATTAATTAAAAATAACAAAATGAGTAATTTCAGAAGCTTGCTTATCTGGCAAAAATCAATGGCCTTAACGACTAAGATTTATTTTTCAACAAATAATTTCCCAAAAGAAGAAATCTTTGGATTAACTTCACAGATTAGACGTAGTTCGGTTTCTATTCCCAGCAATATTGCAGAAGGATTTGGAAGAGAAACAGATAAAGATTTCTTACGCTTTTTAAACATTTCATTAGGATCATTATTCGAAATGCAAACGCAATTAGAAATTGCAAAAAATATATCCTATTTAAAAGAATACGATTTTAATAATTTATACGAGGACAGCCGCGAAGTAGAAAGAATGTTAGTTTCTTTTATTAAAAAAATAAAAGACAGAAACTGAACCTTAGAACCTTAGCATCTTAGAACCTCAGCACCTTAAAAATATATGATCAACTTATTCAACACCCACATCGAGACGCTTGCGATACACCGCGTAGGGAACAAAAGCAGAAACGAAGCCATTTTTTTATCAGAGCAGCCATTTAATCTAAATGACGAAATTGTTCCTTTGATAAAAGAATACTTTTTTAAGCCTTTTAGAGAAAAAGAAGAAAACTATTATCAGTTTGCACACGAAGTGGATTTGGACTATAACGATATGTTTAAGTATGCTACTGAGATTTTTAGCAATCCGGGGAATTTACAAGAGATCTCAAAAAAAATTACAACACATTTATTTGAGCAGTCAAATCATCCGCATATAAAAAACGGAGAGGTTTATGTAACGTATTTGACAAATTTAAGCATTGATAATAATGTAGTTGACGCAATCGGAATTTTTAAAAGCGAATTGCAATCTGACTTTTTACAGTTTGAAGAAAAAGACAGTAACCTTGAAATGATTCTACAGCAAGGAATCAATTTAAGCAAACTTGATAAAGGTTGTTTGATCTTTAATTATAAAAAAGAAGAAGGATATAAAATTCTGACTGTAGACAGCAATCGTTACGATGCCCGTTACTGGTTGGAGCACTTTTTATCTGTTGATGCTTTTGAAGATGAAAATTTCATCACAAAAAAATACTTGAAATTCTGTCAAAACTTCGCAAAAGATGTTGTTTTACCGGCAGAAGACAAAAAAGAAGAAGTAATGTTTATGAACAGATCGGTGAATTATTTTGCTAAAAATGATCAGTTTGAAGAACAAAATTTCTTAAATGAAGTATTAGATAATCCTGACTTAATTCCTGAATTCAAAAACTATAAAGTGGATAAAGGAGAAAAATACAGCATCGAAGATGTAACCTCATTTCCAATTGCCAACGCAGCAGTTTCTGACGCCAGAAAATCAATCAAAAATGTCATTAATCTGGATACACACATTCAGATCAAAATGGATTTTATCAATCCTGAAAGTGCAGAAAAATTTGTTGAAAAAGGCTGGGATGAAGAAAAACAAATGTATTACTACTTAGTCTATTTCAACAAAGAAGAAAAAAGCTAGGAAGTTTTCATTTTCTATTACTTACTTAAAACAAAAAACGGCAGTTATATTGGTAACTGCCGTTTTTTTAGCTTCAACTTTTATTTAAGGTTATTCTTCTTTTCAATTTTTTATATATTCGTTCCAATCATTTTTTATTTATTTTTTAAAACCATTTCAAAAACTCGTCTTTACAATATGAAAATATTTTTTGGTTCTCGTGATTTTAAAATTAAAGAAATACATCCAAATGAATTAGGTTTAATCGACGATCGTGATTACCACATAGAAATACGCCAAAAATATTTTCACATTTACTGGATTCCATTCTTTGGATTAGGAAAAATATGGGGAATAAGAAGAAATGGAGAATTATATGAATTACCTGTAGAATATATTCATGAAATAAAAAGAAGGAATATTAAAGTTAGAAGTCCTTGGTACACTTATACATTACCTATTTTAGTTTTGGTTGGACTTTTGGTCTTTGTTTCGGTCGAAAAAGTAGAAGATTACCAATTTGACAAACGACAACGTAATTTATTTGTGGAAAATCTGCCAAAACTAGATGCTAAAATCGAAAATGCCAAAGCAAATGAATATTTCGACCTGAGCGAAGTCGATCAGATTAGGGCAGGTTTTCATATGAATTTAAAAGTAGAAAAAGTATACGATGATAAAATTTTATTTACAATAATTCCAGAATTTTTAATTAATTCATCAGGATTAGAATTAGAGGATTGTTATCTTCAAAATAAAACACAGTTAGACACTATTAGTATTCTTAAATCTGATCTGAAAAAATCTTTTGAAAGAGATTATGATCAGTCAAAAAATTATACTTTTAAAGGAAGAGATCTTTTAAAATCTGGTAAATTGTATTCTCTTTATAGGATCGAAGAAGGTTTTCAGCCAAAGTTAAACTCATCGATTTTATTTAAAGATTATAGTAAAATTCAAATTCAAGTAGAAAATACTGGTAGTGGGTTTACTATCTTATCTATAAAAAACACGGAAAATACTGTGCCATGGGATATCAAACTTCCTTTAAAAATAAAATCTGGTAATAAAAACAACCCTTCCATTTTTATTTTGAGTAATAAAAAACAGAAGGATTTTAGCTTTTACGGCCATGATATCTATAAAGCCGATTTTGAGATTGTTGACGGGTTTGGCATTAAGCATGACTACAAATTGTCTGGAGATGGCCAATACTGCTCTTTTATTCCAGCTGAAGAGAAAAAAAATTTCCTTAATTACACTTTATCTTTTTAATACTTCTAAAATAAAGAAAAAACTGCTTTTACAATATCATCATAAACTTGTTTATCTCTTTCTCCGGCGCGAGCCAAAATTCTGATTCCCGAGTAATTATTAAAGATGAATCGGGCTAAAACCCTTGCATCTTGTTGTTTTGAAATATGTCCTGCCTCCTGCCCTTTTTTCACAGCATTTGTAAAAACTTCTTCCATAGTCTGGCTGTTGTTTTTTACAATCTTTGCAATTTCTTCATCGTGCATAGCCAATTCTACAGAAGAGTTGACCATAAAACAGCCTTTTGTAATTCTATCCTCGAGACTTTCTATAATAGCTTGTTTAAAAATACTATGCAGTGTTTCTTTGACATTTTCAGATTTATCCAAAAGCTCTTTTACAGCATCTTGACTTTGTTGTTGATAGCGTTGCAAAGACTTTGAAAACAATTTTTGCTTGTCACCAAAAGTATCATATAAACTAGAGCGGCTTAAACCTAAATGTGTTACCAAATCCTGGGCAGATGTTCCGTTGTAACCTTTATGCCAAAAAATTTCAATTGCTTTATCTAAAGCCTGATCTTCATTAAATTCCTTCGTTCTAGCCATGACATCAAAATTAAATTTCTTTACAAATATAAGAATTAAACGGAACAATCGTTCCCGAATAAGTCAAAAAAATTATAATACTGTATTTACAGTAAGCCCGCCGTCAACAACAATTTCAGTTCCTGTAATGAATGAAGAATCATCAGAAGCAAGGAAACTAATTGTTTTTGCAACCTCAGAAGCTTGTCCAAAACGTTTCAGTAAAATCTTTTCTCCTAAAGCAGCTCCTAAGCCTTCAACTTCTTCTTTTTCTAAACCAACTTTACCATATAAAGGTGTTTCGATTGGACCAGGAGAAACCGCATTTACTCTGATTTTTCGTGATGCTAATTCTGTCGCAAAAATTCTGTTTAATGACAAAACTGCGGCTTTACTTGCCCCATATACACTTGAACCCGGCATTCCTAATTGAGCATTTACAGAAGTATTAAAGATAATAGAACCGCCATCATTTAAAATTGGTAATACTTTTTGAACTGTAAAATAAACACCTTTTACATTCACGTTCATAATACTGTCATAATGATCTTCTGATGCTGAATCTACTGGAGCAAAAGCTGCAATTCCGGCATTTAAAAATAGAATATCTACTTTTCCGAATTTTGCTTTTACTTCTTCAACTAAATTATCAATTGATTTTAAATCAGATTGATCTGCAACAATTCCGGTAACATTCAATTCTGTTTCGGCTTTTGCCAAAGCTTCTCTGTTTCTTCCGGTTATAATTACTTTTGCACCTTTTGAAGCCAATTCAGCCGCAGCTGCGTACCCAATACCGCTATTTCCACCTGTTACAATAGCTACTTTGTTTTCTAAATTTTTCATTTTATTTTATTTTTAAATTATTGATTATTCAATTATTATGGTACAAAGATATAATAACGGAACGATCGTTCCGTTATTATGAAAGTTAATATTTTGTTAAACTTAAAAATGGGTTCATAAAAGCCAGTAATTAACAGGGGAAACTATCTATATAACTATAAAGGAAAGAAATAGCAAAATGTCGCACATTCTTAATTTATGCTTAATTTTATACTCTAAAAAAAATACCACAATGGATCGTCATGTACCAAAAGAAAGTCCTTTTGAAACGATAATTTCATTTCATAAATTAATTGAGTCTTTTGAACAAATTGCTTTATCAGATGTTGATTACCGATCTAACTACGCGAAAGCTATTTTAAAAGAAATTGATGCATTTCCGGAATTTAGAACCGGAATTCGGGACTTAGCTACTATAAGAAAAAATGAAGCTTTAATCAAAAATATTGCAGCAGATTTATTCCCTACAGCTTTGACTCACAATGAAATAAAAGCAATTACAATTCCATTTCAGAATATATCTTTTAATTATACAGAACGTTTCAAGAAAATCTTAAGAAATGCCGGTGATGAGTTTTATATGGAAATTCGTGATTTTGATGATCACCAATTCTATGTAAATAACTGCTGTCTGATTTTGAGCAGTTATTACAAACAGAATCTCGATTCTAATAAAATCTTTTTCTACGATATTCCTGATGAAAATGGAATCGAAAAACATTATCGCATTATGTACAATGCTGACTTTATGGAAATTATTCCATCAGAGAATTCAGTTTCGCTTACGCAGGATGATATTGATTTATTAATTGATAATTATAATGATATTGATCTTTGGAAATCTAAATTTCCACCGGGAAGCTGGACTTTAAAAGGTTTCGGAATTGTTTCTTTGTTTGATGCAACTACAGAAAGTGCTATCTCAAACCTAAAAAGCAATCTTTTAAAGCCGGATACCAAAACGGTGGCTTCAAATGATATTATTGAAAACATCTTTAAATCAATATTCAAAATTCCAGATTTAAAAGTGGGTTTTATTATCTATAATTCTGAGGAAGAAAAGTTCGTAAGACCGGTTAAATATGATAATCAGTTACAGAGTTTCCTGCTTTCGACAGATCAGGAAGTAGAATGCAAAAATGCTTTTTTTGGATGTTCTTTTGAAAATTTATTAGACAACAAAGAACCTTTTGTAATTTCTAATGTAATTAAATTCACAGAGGAATCACCAAATAAAAGACTTGGCGAACATTTGCTGAAACAAAATATACAGAGTTGCGTATTTGCTCCGGTTATTAAAGACGGACATTTATTGGGTGTTGTAGAATTGGTTTCAGAAATACCAAGAGCCTTAAATACTATAAACGCAACAAAACTGGATTTGGTTTTGCCATATCTTACCGATACAATTGACCGCTACAATACCGATATGCAACATCAGGTTGAAGCAATTATTCAGCGTGAGTATACTACAATTCACCCAAGTGTGTATTGGAAATTTAAAAAAGAATCGCAAAATTATTTTCAAAACACGAATCCTACTAAAGATTATATCTTTAAGGAAATTGTGTTTAAGAATGTTTTCCCTTTATACGGACAAATCGACATCAAAGGTTCTTCTGAGCACAGAAATGATACAGTACGAAGAGATCTGAAAAATCAGCTGAGCACGATTTTGGAAATTTTTGAAAATCAGAAACCAAACAGTAATCTGATGCTTTTGGAGCAGCGCAAATTTGAATTAGAGTCGCTTCGTGATGAATTAGACCAGCCATTAAAGGCCGATACTGAGCAATATATTCAACGATATATCGAAGAAGAAATTCATCCGATTCTAAAAAACACAAAGGATACAGCTATAAATCAGAAACTTGAGGAAGAATACTTTGCCAGTCTCGACGAAAAAACAGGAATGTTTTATCAGGAAAGAAAGAAATTTGATAATGCTATGTCTATCATTAATAAAAAACTGGCTTCTGTACTGGATAAAAAACAAGTTGAAGCGCAGCAGATTTATCCGCATTATTATGAGCGTTTTAAAACCGACGGTGTTGAACATAACTTATATATAGGAGCTTCAATTGCGCCAACAAAGCCTTTTGACATTATGTACCTGCACAATCTGCGTTTGTGGCAATTGCAGACTTTATGCGAAATGGAATTAGAACATCATCAACTGAAGGAATCTCTTCCGTATGAGCTGGATGTGACGTCATTGATTTTGGTATTTAGTTCTGCGATTTCTATCCGTTTTAGAATGGATGAAAAACGTTTTGATGTTGACGGAACTTATAATGCCAGATATGAGGTAGTTAAAAAACGTATCGATAAAGCGCACATAAAAGGCAGCCGCGAAAGAATTACCGAAAAAGAAAAAATCACTATTGTATATTCTCAAAATAGTGAAGAGGCCGAATATTTGAAATACATCAAATATTTACAGCACAAGAAAGTATTAGAGCCTTCTATCGAGCAATTTGAAGTTGAAGATTTACAGGGGGTTTCCGGATTAAGAGCAATTCGCGTAAAAGTGATAAATAACATCACAAACGCAGCTGCAAAGAAAATCACCTATCAGGATTTATTAGATGAGCTCAACTAAATAGTTGAGCTTTTTCTTTATATATTTTTAAAAGCGATTACAAACGAAATCACAGTTATAATAATCCCGACCATAAAAAGATTATAGGCAATTCTAAGCAAATTATATTTTCGCTGGAGCACTAATCCTAAATAATATAAATCTTTGATCATTGTAGAATACAGGTAATCACGGTCTTTCATCATTTCATTCATTGCCCAGTCATAATCCTCTAATGGCATTTTGTAGAAATTTCCAAAAAACATAAGGTTTACTTTTTTTGCCTCAACATCGTCGCGGGTAAAGAATCCGGAAGTAACTTTTGGCCTTGTCGAAAGGATTGCAAAAATTATAGTAA
>Ga0307410_10001477_pt1 | contig 10640 bp, 10 predicted proteins | sample 322Ometagenome_3_FD_203707 | JGI IMG/M metagenome (GOLD analysis project Ga0307410, IMG submission 203707) | Maize rhizosphere microbial communities from greenhouse at UC Davis, California, United States - 322HYB-O-3 | ecosystem: Host-associated > Plants > Roots > Rhizosphere > Soil | place...
GGATCGACGACCATTGCGCGTATGCCCTGTCGGGCACGCTCGACCGCGCGCAACTGCTGGCGATCGGCCGGCTGGTCTACTCGGAGCTCGCGCCGGAGAAAAAATAGCGTCGCGGCGTACAATGCGTGTGTCGTGATGCCTGCGCTGCTCGAGCCGAAGTTCCTCGTCCTGTACGTCTTCGCGGCGTCGGCGCTGTTCGTCCATCTGCGCGGTCGCGTGCGCCACAAGCTCACGAAGCAGCTCGCCGATCACTCGACGATCATGGCGCCATACAACACCTTGATGTACCTGTTTTCGGCAGTGCCGGCGAAGCCGATCCTCGATCCGCGCGCGCTGCCGCAACTCGACGTGCTCCGCGACAACTGGCAGACGATCCGCGACGAGGCGATCGGGCTGCTCGACGAAGGCAAGATTCGCGCGGCCACCGGCCACAACGACCTGGGCTTCAACTCGTTCTTCAAGAACGGGTGGAAGCGGTTCTACGTGAAATGGTACGGCGAGCCGCTGCCGTCGGCGCAGGCTGCGTGTCCGAAGACGGTCGCGCTGGTCGAGTCGCTGCCGACCGTCAACGCGGCGATGTTCGCGCTGCTGCCGCCCGGCGGAAAGCTCAATCGCCATCGCGACCCGTTCGCCGGATCGCTGCGCTACCACCTCGGCCTCGTCACCCCGAACTCTGACCTCTGCCGGATCTACGTCGACGGCGAGCCGTACGCGTGGCGCGACGGCGAGGACCTGCTGTTCGACGAGACGTACATCCATTCCGCGGAAAACGGCACCGACAAGACGCGGATCATTCTTTTCTGCGACGTCGAGCGGCCGCTGCGCACGCGCACGATGCAGGCGCTGAACCGCTTCGTCAGCCGCACGTTCATTCGCGCGGGGGCGACGCAGAACACCGAGGCCGAGCCGATCGGCGCCGCGAATCGCGTGTACGCGCTGCTCGGCAAGGGCAGTGACGTGTTGACGCGACTCAAGCGCAAGAACCGCACCGCGTTCCGCACGGTGAAGTACGCGCTGATCGCGGCGCTGGCGTACTGGATCTTCATCTACTAGAGCGACGTTGCAGCGCAAGCCCGCGCAAGCCGGTGACCGGCTCGACGCGATCGAGACGCCGGCGCTCGTCGTCGATGCCGATGCGTTCGAGCGCAATCTCGATCGCATGGCGGAAGCCACGCGCGCAATCCGTCTGCGCCCGCACGCCAAGTCGCACAAGTGTTCGACGATCGCGAAGGCGCAGCTCGCGCGCGGCGCGGTCGGCATCTGCTGCCAGAAGACCGACGAGGCGGCGGCGTTCGTCGCCGCCGGCATCGCCGACGTGCTCGTCACCAACGAGGTCGTCGCGCCGGCGAAGGTGGCGCGCCTCGTCGATCTCGCGCGGTCCGCCCGAATGGGCGTGCTGGTCGATGCGATCCCCGCGGTCGCCACGATCTCGCAGGCCGCGACGCGCGCCGGCGTCGTCGTCGACGTCTACATCGAAGTCGACGTCGGCGCTCGTCGCTGCGGTGTCGCGCCCGGCGCGCCTGCGCTCGATCTCGCCCGCGCGATCGCCCGATCGCCGGGACTGCGACTGCGCGGCCTGCAGGCGTATCAGGGCGCCGCGCAGCACCTGCGCGAGCCCGCGGCTCGACGCGATGCCATAGCGAGCGCCGCGGCCGAGGCGCGGCGAACGCGCGAGATGATCGAAGGCGCCGGCATCGCGTGCGAGCTCGTGACCGGCGCAGGCACCGGCACGTGGCAGCACGAGCGCGATTCTGGCGTCTACGGCGAGCTGCAGCCGGGGTCTTACGTGTTCATGGATGCCGACTACGGCCGCAACGTCGCTGCGGCGTCGGACCTGCGCTTCGAGCAAAGCCTGTTCGTGCTCGCGAGCGTGATGAGCACGCCCGCTGCCGATCGCGCGATCGTCGACGCGGGACTCAAGGCGTTCAGCTTCGACTCGGGATTGCCGCTCGTGCACGAGCGTGCGGGCGCAGAATACGCGAAGGCGTCCGACGAGCACGGCGTGCTGCGGATCGCGGCCGGCGCGCCCCCCGCGCAGCCGGGCGAGCGCGTGTGGCTGATTCCCGGCCACTGCGACCCGACCGTCAACCTCTATGACTGGATCGTCGCCGTTCGCGGCGGGACGGTCGAGGCGCTGTGGCCGGTCGAGGCACGCGGGGCGCTCGGCTGAGCGGCGCGCGGCACGCCGACGCGCGCGGAACCGCCGCCTTCCATCACAGCGTGATGACGCCGCGTGGCGTGCGCAGCATCGCGGCGAGCCGCGGCGACCGGCCGTACGTGACCTTCAGCGTTTCGGACAGCGCAAGCGCAGCGAGCGCCGCGCGCACTTGCGCGGGTTCGGGGTGCTCGCCCGCCAGCGCGATCAACTGCACGCCGGCGTCCGGCAGCGCATCGGCGGGATGGCGCGCGCCGGACCATTCGATCAGCGTCGGCACGAGGCCGCGCGCGGGCAGATGCCCGTCGTCGGGTACGGTGATTCGCCAGCTGAAATCGCCACGCGACGCCGCCACGATGCGCCCGAGGTCGATCGGCGAGCGCGCGGCGTCATGCGCGACATCGCTGCTTCTCGCCACCCAGTGGACGAGCCGCGGTCCTTCAGCCAATTCCGCGTGCATGCGCGGATCGTCGAGATCGAACCAACGGGTGCGAAGCGGTTTTGCGCCGTCCGGATCGATCGCGATCACCTCGAGATAGAGTCGCGGGCCCGCGCGCAGCAGCGCGTTGTGCGTCCCCATCCCCGGGTGCTTGCCGCCGGGGCGCGGGCGCACGCCGAAGCGCGCCTCGACGAAATCGCAGCCGGCCGCGAGCGTCGCGGCTGCCACGACCAGGTGGTCCGGAGTCATCCGATCGTCGAACCCGCGCGCTGCTGCGGCTCCTCGGGCGCGAAATCCAGCTCCACGCGCGCGCCGTTGGGGTCGAAGAAGAAAACCTGCCACACGCCTGACCGCGCCTGCCGCCGGCAGGTGTGCGCGATATTGCGTGAAGCAAGCAAAGCGAGCGTGTCCGGCAAGTCGTGCGCGGTGAACGCCATGTGATCGATGACGCCCGCGCGCAATTCGGAAGCGGGCCGTCCACCGATGACGTGCAGGATCGGCGCATCGCCTGCGTACAGCCATGCGCCGGGAAAATCGAACGGCGGCCGCGGGCCATCGGCGAGACCGAGCAGTTCGCCATAGAACCGAACCGTGCCGGGCACGTCGTCGGTCAGGATCGTGAAATGGTTCATCGCGGTGACGGGCATCGCATCCTCGGCGTTGCAGCGTGGCGGGTGTCGCATTATCTCAAGCGGCCGCCTCGGCGGCGAACCGCGCGAAAAGCATGAGTGCGTCGGGTCCTTGCGGATCGGCGAACGGCTGTCGATCGCCGCCGCCGCTCCAGGCGTGCCCAAGGCCTTCCACCGTCACGTGGCGGACGAGGACTCGGCCCGCGCGCGTCCATTCGTCGATGCGGATCGGATGCCGGCCCGGTGCCGCTTCATGCGCCGACGCGTCGCTCGCCGGAAGCGCGGCCGCGGGCTTGTAGCCGGTTGCGCCGGCGGGATGGCCGTTGAAGCGCAGGTATTGGATGACCAGGGCTATGCCGTTCACTGGCGCGACCACGTCGTCGCGATCGCCCTGGATCACGAGCAGCGGCACGACGCTCGCGTCGCGCTGTTCCGCCCGCACGCCGTCGGCGACGCGCGCAACGTCGTTGTCGGGCCCGTGCGACATGACGGCGATCGCCGTCGCCACGCTGGAGGCAGCACCGCACGCGAGGCCCGAATGCGTCATCACGCCGCGCACGAGGCGCGGGTGGCGCAAGCCCATCACGGCGGCGAGCGCACCGCCCGCCGACAGCCCCACGACCCACACGCGCTCGCGCCGCGCGCGATAGCGGCGGCGGACGTCGACGATCTGGGCGGCGACGATCGCCGCTTCGCCGGCACCATGCGCGGTGCCCGATTCGAACCAGTTCCAGCAGCCGTACGGGTTTGCCGCTTCGGCCTGGCGCGGCAGGAGCACGAGGCAGCCTTCGCGGTCGGCGTGCGCGGCGATTCCGGCAAGATCGGCGAAGGCCTCGGGCGTCTGCCTGCAGCCGTGGCACATCACGACGAGCGGCGCGCGCCGCCAGCGGCTGTAGCCGCGCGGGACGTAGACGAGATAGTCGCGCGCAGGCGGCACGAGCGGCGCCGTCGTGACGAGTCCGCTTCGCGACGCGGCGCGCCCGGTCTCGAAGCGTCCGGGGACGACTTCGCGTCGGAAGAGCCGCGCGCGCAGGCGTTCCCACAGCGCCGTGATGCGCAGCCAGAATCGTTTCACCGATTCGTCAAATGAGGACGATGTCGTACTGCTCCTGCGTGTAGAGCGTCTCGACCTGCAGCGAGATCGGCTTGCCGATGAAATCGCCGAGCTGTGCGAGGCTCTGCGACTCCTCGTCCAGGAACATGTCGATCACCGACTGCGCCGCGAGTATCCGGAACTCGCGCGCGTTGAACTGCTTCGCCTCGCGCACGATCTCGCGCAGGATCTCGTAGCAGATCGTCTGCGCGGTCTTGAATTCGCCGCGGCCGCCGCACGTCGGGCACGTCTCGCACAGCACGTGCGCGAGCGACTCGCGCGTGCGCTTGCGCGTCATCTCGACCAGGCCGAGCTGCGTGAAACCGTTCACCGTCAGCCGCGTGCGATCCTTCTCGAGCGCCTTGTCGAGCTCGGCGAGCACGGCGCCGCGGTGGTCGGCGTTCTCCATGTCGATGAAGTCGATGATGATGATGCCGCCGAGGTTGCGCATCCGCAGCTGCCGGGCGATCACCTGCGCGGCCTCGAGGTTGGTCTTGAAGATCGTGTCGTCGAAGCTGCGGCCGCCGACGAAGCCGCCGGTGTTGACGTCGATCGTCGTCATCGCCTCGGTCTGGTCGATGATGAGGTAGCCGCCGGACTTCAAGTCCACCCGGCGCGCGAGCGCCTTCTCGATTTCGTCCTCGACGCCGTGCAGGTCGAAGAGCGGGCGCTCGCCGGTGTAGTGGTTGATACGGTCGACCAGCGCCGGCGTGTACTCGCGGGCGAAGTCCTGGATCTTCACGTACGTCTCGCGCGAGTCGACGAGCACGCGCGCGGTTTCGTCCGCGGTCATGTCGCGCAGCACGCGCTGCGCGAGATTGAGGTCCTGGTAGAGCAGCGCGGGGGCCGGAACGTGCTCGGCGCTCGCGGTCAGGTCGCGCCAGAGCTTCGTCAGGTATTCGATGTCGGTCGCGAGCTCCCTCTCGGATGCGGACTCGGCCATCGTGCGAATGATGAAGCCGCCGGCCGAGCCTTCGGGCAGCAGCGTCTGCAGCTTGGCGCGCAGGCTCTCGCGTTCCTGCTCGTTCTCGATGCGCTGCGAGATGCCGATGTGCGAGTCCTGCGGCAGGTAGACGAGCAGCCGCCCCGCGAGCGAGAGCTGCGTCGACAGCCGCGCGCCTTTCGTGCCGATCGGGTCCTTGATCACCTGCACGAGCAGCGTCTGGCCCTCGTGCAGGATGCGCTCGATCGGCCGGTGCTCGCCGTGCCCGTTCTGCCGATGCTCCCAGATGTCCGCGATGTGCAGGAACGCCGCCCGCTCGAGGCCGATCTCGACGAACGCGCTCTGCATGCCGGGCAGCACGCGCGCGACGCGTCCGAGACAGATGTTGCCGACCAGCCCGCGCGCGCTCGCACGCTCGATGTGAAGCTCCTGGACGACGCCCTGCTCGAGCATCGCGACCCGGGTTTCCTGCGGCGTGACGTTGATCAGGATCTCGTGCGTCATCGGAGGACGGGTTCGCCGCGCGGGGCGCGGCGCATCCGCAACCGCCGGTACCGGGCGACGGTTATAGCACGGCGCCGCCACGCGTGCGATATCATCGCGAGCCGGATTCATGCAAACGATGAACGCGAGACTCGAGGGCGTCTTTCCGATCGTCGCCACGCCGTTTCGCGAGGACGGCGCGGCCGACCCCGGCGATCTGCGGCGCGTCGTCGATTTCATCGCCGGCGCGGGCGTCGACGGCGTCGTATTTCCCGGTGTCGCGAGCGAGTTCGAGACGCTCGCGGCCGACGAGCGCCGCGAGTTGACCGCCGCGGTCGCCGAAACGGTCGCGGGACGCATGCCGTTGATCGTCGGTGTCTCCGCATCCGATGCCGCCACGGCGCGCGTATGTGCCGCGCAGGCGCGAACATTGAGCGCGGCCGCCGTCATGGCAATGGCCCCGCCGGCGATGCGCGACAACGCCGAAGCGCAGCTCGACTACTTCCGTGCGATCGCGGGCGAGGGCGTCCCGGTCGTGCTGCAGAACGCACCGCCGCCCGCGGGCTGCGGTCTCGACCCGGCGCGGATCGTCGCGATCGTCGACGAAGTGCCGGGCATCGAATACGTGAAGGAAGAAACGCTGCCGTGCGGCCAGCGCATCTCGAAGCTGCTCGCGGCGAGGCACTCGCGGCTGCGCGGCGTATTCGGCGGCGCGGGCGGCCGCTACATCACCGACGAGCTCGCGCGCGGTGCGTGCGGCACGATGCCGGCCTGCGAGCTGTCCGATCTGCACGCCGCGCTGTTCCGCGCGCATCGCGCGGGCGACGCGGCCGGCGCTCGCCGGCTGTTCGACCGCATGCTGCCTCTGCTCAATTTCCAGGCGGTGTTCCGGATGGCGATGACGAAGGAAGTGTTGCGCAGGCGCGGCATCATCGCGGCGACGCACGTCCGAGCCGCCGGTCCTGTGCTCGACGCGTTCGATCTGCGTGAGCTCGACGCGCTGATGGCCGGCATCGCCGATCTGGTTCCAATTCCATCGTGAAGGATCTCGTCATGCGCAAGCGCTTCGTTCGTGCCGCCGCGGCGGCGTGCCTCGCAACCGGTCTTGCCGCAACGGCGCCTGCCGCTGCGCAAACGACGCTCGAGTTTCCAACGTGGCAAGCCGAGGAGCCCGGCGTATCGACATGGTGGAAGGCGTTGATCGCCGCGTACGAAAAGAAGTATCCCGACGTGAAGATCAACCTGCAGCAGGTGCCGTTCGCGCAATTCGTCAAGCAGATGACCGTGCGCTTCGCGGCCGGCAATCCGCCGGACATCGTGCACCTGCCGTCGCGCGATTTCGCGAGCTTCGCCGACCAGGGCTGGCTCGAGCCGCTCGACACGCGGCTCGCGCGCACCGACATCCCGGCGAACTGGCCGGCGCTGCAGTCGGAGATGCAGTGGAACGGCAAGGCGCAGGGCGTGCTGCTGATGGGGTACGGCGGCATGCTCTATTACAACGAGCAGAAGCTCAACGACGCGAAGCTCGGCGTGCCGAAGACGCCCGACGAGTGGCTCGCGGCGATGAAGGCGACCACCGACGCCGGAAAGGGGCAGTTCGGCCTCGCGACGATCACCGCCGAGCATCCGAACATGGTCGTCGAGATGGCGAGTTTCGTGATCGGCGAAGGCGCCGACTGGCTGAAGGGCGGCAAGTACAACTTCACCGATCCCGCCGTCGTCAAGGCGGTCGACCAGTGGCGGCAGGCGACCGGCTACGCGCCGAAGGGCACGAATTCGGCCACCGCGCGGCAATTGTTCATCGACGGCAAGGTGACGTTCCTGCGCGATGGCCCGTGGGTATGGGGTGCGCTTGCGAAGGCACCCGCCGACGTGCGGCCGAACCTCAAGATCGGTGCGCTGCCGTTTCCCGTGACACCCGGCGGCGCGTCGAACAGCCTGCACATCGCGGCGAAGACCGACGCGAAGAAGAAGGACGCGGTCTGGAACTTCATCGTCATGGCGGCCTCTCCAGAATGGCAAAGCCGCTACGCGCTGACAGGATCGCCGGCGCCGCGCAAAGGCGCGCTCACGCCCGCCGACCTCGCCGCGCATCCGCATCTCAAGGTGATCAACGACGAGGCGGCGAAGGCGCACAACCTGTTTCCGGAGGTGCAGGCCGTGCGCGCCGAGTACAACGACTTCGCGACGCTCGTGACGAAGGCCGCGATGCGCATGATCTCGACGCAGGAACCGACGCCGGCGGTGCTGTCCGACCTGCAGGCGGAGCTGACGCGCCAGTTGCCGCTCAAGTAGTCCGTACGTGCGGCCGTCGCTGCACGACGCCGAGCGGCGGCTCGCCTGGCTGCTGCTCGCGCCCGCGCTCCTCGCCGTCGCGCTGCTGATCGCGTGGCCGCTCTACGTCATCGTGCAGATGAGCGTGCGGCCGGGGAAGGCGCTCGCGATCTCGGAGCTGATGGCGCGACCGCTCGGCACGGCCAACTTCGAGCGCGTGCTGCACCAGCAGGCGCTGTGGGACGCGTTCTGGCATTCGGCGGTGTACACGGTGGGCTCGCTCGTTCCCGCATTCGTCGCGGGGCTGCTGTTCGCGCTCTTGTTCCACCGCGCGTTTCCGGCACGCCGGTGGCTGCGCAGCCTGCTGCTGCTGCCATGGGCGGTGCCCGGCGTCGTCGTCAGCATCACGTTTCTGTGGATGCTCGACGCCTCGTACGGCGTGGTGAATGCCGTGCTGCGCGACCTCGGCATCCTGTCGACCGACATCGCCTGGTTCGTCGATGCGCGTACGGCGATGGCCGCGGTGCTGGTGCCGACCGTGTGGAAGAGCTTCCCGTTCTTCGCGATCACGATCCTCGCGGCGCTGCAATCGATTCCCGAGACGCTCTACGAGGCGGCGCGCGTGGACGGCGCGAGCGCGTGGCAGCGGTTCCGCTACGTGACGTGGCCGGGGATCCGCGGACCGGCGCTGCTCGCCGCGCTGTTGAACGCGCTGTGGACGTTTCGCGAGTTCGACATCATCTACGCGTCGACGCGCGGCGGACCCGCCGGCGCGACCGAGACGCTCGGCATCCTCGTCTATCGCGAGGCGTTCGAGAGCTTCCGCTTCGGAACCGCGGCGGCGATCGGCGTATTGATGCTCGGCACGGCAACGATCTTCGTCGCGCTGTCGATGCGCGTATTGAGGAAGGAGTTCGCGTGAGCAGCCGACTGCAGCGCTGGCTGTGGTTCGTGCTGGCGGCCGTCACCGTCGCGCTCGTGCTGTTCCCCATCTACTGGATGGTCGTGACGAGCCTGCTGCCGTCGTCGATCGTGCTGTCTCGCCATCCGCCGCTGCTGCCGCCGCTCGAGCATGTTTCGCTCGACGCGTTCGCCGGCGTGTTCCGTCGCAGGCCGGTGCTGACGTGGATTCTCAACAGCACGCTGGTCGCCGTGGGCTCGACGCTCGTGTCGCTCGTCATCGCCACGCTTGCCGGCTATTCGCTGTCGCGCTGGCAGACGCGCGCGCAAAAGGTCGCCGGCGCGGCGCTGCTGCTCACGAAGATGCTGCCGGGCAGCCTGATCGTCGTGCCGTTCTTCGTGATGTTCACGACGGCGCACCTGATCGACACGCGGGCGGCGCTCGTCGCGGCGAACGTCGCCGTCGGTGTGCCGTTCGCGACGTGGATGATGAAGGGTTTCTTCGACACGCTGCCGCGCGAGCTCGAGCAGGCGGCGGCGATCGACGGCTGCACGCCGCTGCAGGCGCTCTGGTACGTGATCCTGCCGCTCGCACGTCCTGGGCTCGCCGCGTGCGCCATCTACCTCGCGATCGTCGCCTGGAGCGAGTTCGTGTTCGCGCGCACGCTCGTCACGAGGGCCGACCTGTGGACGGTCACCGTCGGCCTGCAGTCGTTCGTCGGCGAGTATCTGGTCGACTGGCCGGCATTGATGGCGGCGGGCGTCGTGTCGCTCGCGCCGATGCTCGTGCTGTTCCTGCTGCTCGAGCCATTCCTCGTGTCGGGCCTCACGGCGGGTGCGGTGAAGCAGTAGAGACGCCGGTTCCGCCGCCCGGGTAGCGCTGCGGGCGACGGACTCTTTTCGCGCCTGACCCGGTCGGGTCTCGCGTGTTCACATCGACGTCACCGATTCATCATCTAAAGGTAACCCTTTCGTGAGGACTCCGCGGCACCTCGACCGATATGAGTGGCTCGCGTCCCGCCGGCGACGCAACTTCACGAACTCGATCGAAAAGGAGTCCCATGAAATCGTTCACGACCACAGTGGCGACGGTGTCGATGGCGCTGCTTCTTTCACCCGCGGCGACCGTCGCGCAGCAAAGTTCGGTCGCGCAATGGCACGCCAACGCGCAAACGCTGGTTGCCGCGTTCACGGGCCGTGGCAATGCCGCGCAGGCATACACGATGGCCTTGATCCAGGTCGCGGTCTACGACGCGACGGTCGCGGTTCGCGGTGGCGATGCGAAGCACAAGCGCAAACAGGAACCGTTCATCGCCGACCTGGTCGCGCCGGCCGGTGCAGACTTGAACGCGGCCATCGCCACCGCGGCGTTCCGCGTCGGCTACGAGCGGGTCAACAGTAACCCGGCCGCGCGCGCCAACTACTGGAATGCCTACGATGCGTACATCGCGGGGATCCCGGACGGTCCGGCCAAGACCGACGGGATCGCGGTGGGCGAGGCTGCTGCGCAGGCCGTACTCGCCGCGCGCTCGAACGACAATTTCTACAACACCGCCGCGTATGCGAACCCGGCGGCGGATCCCGGCGCCTGGCTGGCGGTCGCAACGGCCACGCCGTACGCCACTGCCGGCGCGAACGATTTCGCCATGGCGTTCACGATGCCGTTGACCGCATCGTCGCCCGACGCCCGCCGGATCAAGCCCCCGCCGCGTCTCACGAGCGGC
>Ga0307410_10001480_pt1 | contig 10635 bp, 6 predicted proteins | sample 322Ometagenome_3_FD_203707 | JGI IMG/M metagenome (GOLD analysis project Ga0307410, IMG submission 203707) | Maize rhizosphere microbial communities from greenhouse at UC Davis, California, United States - 322HYB-O-3 | ecosystem: Host-associated > Plants > Roots > Rhizosphere > Soil | place...
CCCTCCTGGCGGTGCTGGCCGCCGCCGGGTGCCGCACGGTGGACGGCCTCCTCCCGGCCGCGCCGGTCACGGCGCACGAGCGCTACGCCGAGTCGCTCGAGAAGGCCGGGCTCACGGAGTTCGGCGTCGGCCGCGACTGGGTGGCGGTCTCCGGGCGGGCGCTGGCGGGCGCGGTGCCGGTGACGCTCCCATTCCGCGAGACCGGCTACTTCCCGGGCGACACCGCGATGGCCGTCGCCTGGCGCGTCCCGGCGCGGCGCGGGCAGCGGCTGGTGGTGGAGGTCGCGACGGAGCGCTCGGCGTCGGCGGAGCCGGCCCGGCTCTTCCTCGACCTCTTCGAGGTCGACACCAGCGAGACACCGCCGTGGAAGCATCGGCGCAGTGCCGACAGTCTGCCGGCGCTCGACGTCGAGATCGAGGAGGACACCGAGTACCTGGTGCGCCTCCAGCCCGAGCTCTTCCGGAGCGGGCGCTACACCGTGACCATCACCTCCGCGCCCGTCCTCGCCTTTCCGGTGCAGGGGAAGGACGCGCGGGCGGTGCAGAGCTACTGGGGCGCCGACCGCGACGCCGGCCGCCGCGTGCACCAGGGGATCGACATCTTCGCCGACCGCGGCACGCCCGCGCTCGCCGCCGTCGACGGGTACGTCACCAACGTCGGCGTGAACCGCCTGGGCGGGAACGTCGTCTGGCTGCGCGACGAGCGCCGGGGCATCACCCTCTACTACGCGCACCTCGACCGGCAGCTGGTGGAGGAGGGGCAGCGCGTCGTTCCCGGCGACACGATCGGCACCATCGGCAACACCGGCAACGCGCGCACCACGCCGCCCCATCTCCACTTCGGCATCTACCGCCGGGGCGAGGGCCCGCGCGATCCCTATCCGTACGTCCACCTCTCGCCCGACCAGCCGCCCGAGCCGCTCGAGGCGGGGGTGCCGCTTGTGACGCTCGCGCGTGCCGTGCGCGGGGCCCGGCTCCGCGCCGCGCCCGCCGTCCGCGCCGACACCGTGGCCGAGCTGCCCGCGGGGACGCTCGTCCAGATCCTGGCCGGCAGCGGCGACTGGCGCCGCGTGGCGCTCCCCGACGGCCGCGGCGGCTGGCTCGCGGCGCGCTCCGCCGAGTCGCTCGGCTCACCGCTCCAGCGCCGCTCGCTCGCCGTGACCCGGCCGCTTCTCGAGCGTCCCGACTCGGGCGCCGTCGCCACCGACAGCGTCCGTCCGGGCGGCGAGGTCGCCGTGCTCGCCCACGCCGGCGGCTACAGCTGGGTCCGCACCGCCGCCGGCCGCGAGGGCTGGCTCCCCGCGGAGCCCGAGACCGCCCGCTCCTCGGCCGGCGGCCGCTGAGAGCGGGCACTCGCTCGATCTGCAGATTCGCTCCGCAGTGTGACCTGCCCTACGGCAATCGGGGTCCACCTCGTGCGACCTTGAAGTCGTTCCCCGCATTCCAGTTCCAGCAGACGCACGTCCTGACGTCCGGGAGGGGCCGATGTCGACATTCGTCGAAGGTCGCGTGCCGCCGCATGCGCACGGCGGGGCGCCGAGCGCCGAGTGCGCGCACCTCTGGACCACCACGGTCGTGGGCGACGAGGCGACGGTCGTCGAGGCGCTCCGCATCCTGAGTCCCAGCGAGCGCAACCGCGCCGGCGCGCTGCCCGCGGGCGCGGTGCGGCGCCGCTTCGTGCTCTGCCGCGCCTTCCTGCGCACCGTGCTCGCCGACTATCTCGGCCGCCCGCCAGAGGCGGTGGTGCTCTTCGAGAGCGGGCACGGCAAGCCCGTGCTCATCCCCGAGCCCGGCGACGCCGACCTGCGCTTCTGCGTGAGCCATGCGGTCGAGCGCGTGGCGTGCGTCGTCGGCGCCGACCGCGCGGTGGGCGTGGACCTGGAGCGCGTGCGCCCGGTGGCCGACCTGCCGCGGCTGGCGCGCACGGTGCTGAACCAGGAGGAGTGGGAGACGTGGTGCGCCCTTCCGGCCGGCGACGTGCTGCCGGCCTTCTTCCGCGCGTGGACGCGCAAGGAGGCGGTGCTCAAGGCCGACGCCGCCGGCCGCGGCGGCTGGGGCGAGCTGATGGTGACGCTGCGCCCCAACGAGCCGGCGCGCGTGCTGCGCTGGCCCGGGTGGCTCGCGGGCACCGGCGGCTGGGCGCTGGCCGAGCCCGAGCTGGGCCCCGGCTGGGCGCTGACCGTGGCCGGCGAGGGCACGCTGCCGCTGAGGGTGGAGGAGCACGAGTTCGCCGCCTGATCGGCCCGCCCGATCCACCGCCCGTCGCTCGCCGGGGCGCGGGGGCCATTCCCCTCCGGACCCCCCTATATTCCGCCCCATGACCGCCACCGCAGCCACCCGGGCGCATCCGCCCGGCAACCCGCTCGCCGAGCGCTACCGGGACGAGTTCCCGATCTTCCGGCACTCGATCTACCTCAACAGCTGCTCGCTGGGCGCGCTGTCGAAGCGCGCGCGGGCCCGCGTGAACGAGCACCTCGACCTCTGGGAGGACCGGGGCGCCTCGGCGTGGTACGAGATCTGGTGGGCGGCGCTGGCCGAGCTGCGCGGGCGCTACGGCCGGATCGTGGGCGCCGGGGCGGGGGAGATCGCGCTGCACCCGAACATCTCCGGCGCGCTGACCGTGGTGGGCGAGGCGCTCGACTACGGCGCGCGGCGGAAGATCGTGGTCTCGAGCCTCGACTTCCCGACGATCAGCTACCAGTGGCTCGCCAAGACGAAGCGGGTCGAGGTGGAGATCGTCGAGAGCCCCGACGGTATCACGGTGCCGCTGGAGCTCTGGGAGAAGGCGATCGACGACCGCACCGCGCTCGTCGCCACCAGCCACGTCTTCTACACCACCGGCGCGATCCAGGACGCGAGGGCCATCGCGGAGCTGGCGCACCGGAAGGGCGCGCTCTGTCTCGTCGACGGCTACCAGGCGGCGGGGCAGATCCCGGTGGACGTGAAGGCGCTCGGCGTCGACTTCTACTGCGCGGGCGGCCTCAAGTGGCTGCTGGGCGGCACCGGCGTCGCCTTCCTCTACGCCGCGCCCGAGCACCACGCGCTGCTGCCGGCGGCGACGGGATGGTTCGCGCACCGCGAGCAGTTCCGCTTCGACACGCGGAGCCTCGAGTTCCACGCCGACGCGCGCCGCTTCGAGGCGGGCACGCCGCCGATGATGCCTGTCTACGCACAGCTCGGCGGCCTCGACGTGCTCGAGGAGACCACGCCCGAGGAGCGCTACCGGGTGACGCACGCGCTGAGCGAGGACCTCGTCGCGCTGGCGCTCGAGCGGGGGCTCGTGCCCCGCGTGGCGCCGAAGGCCGAGGAGCGCACGGCGATCGTGAACCTGCCGTACGACGACCCGCACGCGGCCGTGGCGCGCCTGACGGCCGCCGGCTTCATCACCGACGCGCGCCCGGGGCGCGTGCGCGTCTCGCCGTACTTCTACAACACCTACGACGACCACCGCGCCCTCGTGGAGTTTCTGACCCGTGACCGATGAGTTCTATTCGCCGGGCGTCGGCGCGCTGAGCGGCGACCGGCGCAGCGGCGGCCCCCGGCCCTCGAAGAGCTACAAGGCGCCGACCGAGGACGAGCAGCTCCTCGAGAGCCCGCCGCCGCAGCCGCAGGAGGCGCCGTTCCAGAAGTCGGACAGCTGGCGCGTGCTCCGCATCATGGGCGAGTTCGTCTGGGGCTTCGACCACCTGGCCGACATCCACGACGGCGTGGCCATCTTCGGCTCGGCGCGCACCAAGCCCGACGACCCGATGTACCAGGCCACGGTCGAGACGGCGCGCCTGCTGGCCGAGCGCGGCATCCCGGTGATCACCGGCGGCGGCCCCGGCATCATGGAGGCCGGCAACCGCGGCGCCTCCGCCGCCGGCGGCGAGAGCATCGGCTGCAACATCGAGCTCCCGTTCGAGCAGGGGTCCAACCCCTACCTCACGCGCTCGCTCGACTTCCGCTTCTTCTTCGTGCGGAAGACGATGTTCGTGAAGTACTCGACCGCCTTCGTGGTCTTCCCCGGCGGCTACGGCACCTTCGACGAGCTCTTCGAGGCGCTGACGCTGGTGCAGACGGGCAAGATCAAGCGCTTCCCGGTGATCCTCTTCGGCCGGAAGTACTGGCAGGGGCTGCTCGACTGGCTCAAGGGCACCGTGGCCGTCGAGCGGAAGATCAATCCCGAGGATCTCGATCTCTTCACCGTGACCGACGATCCCGAGGAGGCGGTGCGGATCATCGTCGAGGCGCGCGAGACGAAGCCGGCCACCACGATCCACGAACCCGTCGAGCCCAGGCCCCAGCAATGAGCCGTCCGAGCCACCAGTACCTGCGCGGCACGCGCATCGATCCCGACCCTATCACCGGCGCCGAGACGGCGGCCGACCTGATCGACAACGCCTTCCTGGCCTACAACGCCGGCCGCCTGCGCGAGGGGTGTCAGCTCTTCGTGCAGCGCATGCTCGAGCCCGACGTCACCGTCGGCATGAGCCTCACCGGCGCGATGACGCCGGCGGGGCTGGGGCCGAGCACGCTGATCCCGCTGATGGAGGCGGGCTTCGTCGACTGGATCATCTCGACGGGCGCGAACCTCTACCACGACGCGCACTTCGCGCTGAACCTCCCGATGCACCGCGGCACGCCGCTCATCGACGACGTCGAGCTGCGCGAGAACGGCGTGGTGCGCATCTACGACATCTTCTTCGACTACTCGGTGCTGCTCTCGACGGACAAGTTCGTCCGCGAGGTGAGCGCGCGCGAGGAGTTCCAGCGCTCCATGAGCTCGGCCGAGTACCACTACCTCCTCGGCGGCTACATGCTCGAGCGCGAGCGCGCCGTGGGCACGAAGCGCCGCTCGGTGCTCGCGGCGGCGCACGAGCTGGAGGTGCCGATCTACACCTCCTCGCCCGGCGACTCCTCGATCGGCATGAACGTGGCCGAGCAGGCGCTGGCCGGCTCGAAGCTGCGCTTCGACGTCTCGCTCGACGTGAACGAGACGGCGAGCATCGTGCTCGAGGCGAAGCGCTCGAACGGCAAGAGCGGCGTGCTGATCGTCGGCGGCGGGAGCCCGAAGAACTTCATGCTGCAGACCGAGCCGCAGATCCAGGAGGTGCTCGGCATCGACGAGAAGGGCCACGACTTCTTCCTGCAGCTCACCGACGCGCGCCCCGACACCGGCGGCCTCTCGGGCGCCACGCCGGCCGAGGCGGTGAGCTGGGGCAAGATCGACCCCTCGCAGCTGCCCGGCACCGTGGTCTGCTACATGGACAACACGGTGAGCCTCCCGCTCATCACCGCCTACGCCAAGGCGCGCCACGCGCCGCGGCCGCTCAAGCGCCTCTACGCGCGGCGCGAGGCGATGATGCAGCGCCTGGTCGACGAGTACCAGGCGGCCCTCAAGTTCCGCGACGACCGCGCCGACGAGGCGCTGAGCCACATGCACCCGGGCGCCGGGGGCGCGGAGACGCTGGCGCGCCGGTGATCGCGACGAAGGAAACGCCGCCGGACCGGCCCACCCAGCCCGACCCGACGGCCACCACGGGGGCGTACCGCTGGTACGCCCTCGCGCTGCTGGCGCTGATCAACCTGCTCAACTACCTCGACCGCAACGTCATCTTCGCGCTCTTCGAGCCGATCAAGCGCGATCTCCAGCTCACCGACACCCAGCTCGGCTGGCTCGGCAGCGCCTACATCCTCGTCTTCTCCGTCGCCGCGCTTCCCTTCGGCGTGCTGAGCGACCTCCGGAGCCGCCGCGCGGTCATCGCCGGCGGCGTCGCCTTCTGGAGCGCGTTCACCTTCCTGGGCGGGCTGGTGCGGAGCTTCGGCCAGCTCTTCGTCTGCCGCGCCTCGGTCGGGATCGGCGAGGCCGCCTACGGCCCCGCCGCCAGCAGCCTCGTGGCCGACTACTTCCCCGGCAAGGGCCGCGCGATGGCGATGGGACTCCTGAGCTCCGGCGTCGCGCTCGGCGGCGTGCTCGGCATCCTGCTGGGCGGCGTCCTGGAGGAGTTCTACGGGTGGCGCGTGGCGTTCATGGCGGTGGGCCTTCCGGGCTTCCTCTGCGCCTTCCTCGTGGCCGAGCTGCGCGACCCGACGCGGCCCACCACGCCGCTGCGCTTCGTGGTGCTGCTCAGGGAGCTGCACCTGGGCGTGATCGGGCTGGTGCGGCAGATCTGGCCGCTGCTCGTGGCGCTCGCCGTCGGCATCGCGGCGGCGTGGGTGCTCACCACGCGCTACGGCGTCGACAGCTCGCTCGACATGGCGGCGCTCGGCGCGGCGGTGGGGACGGGCGTCGTGCTCACCATCGCGCGGTGGGTGCGGCTCATGCGGCGCGCGCAGGCCCGCGGCGAGAGCGACGAGGGCGTGTTGGGCCGCCTGGAGGAGACCTTCGCGGACTTCGTGCGCGCCGGCCGCACGGTGCTGCGCACGCCGACGCTCGTCTTCGTCTTCGTCGCGGGGGCGATGATCTCGTTCGGGATGAACGGGCTGGTCGGATGGGGCCCGGCCTTCCTCACGCGCGAGCTCGGGCTCTCGCCGGGGGAGAGCTCGAAGCTGCTCGGCACCTGGGGGCTCGTCGCGGGCACCGCGGGCACCGTGCTGGGCGGCGTGATCGCCGACTGGCTGCGGCGCTGGACCGAATCGGGCCGCGTCGTCACCGTGGCGGTCGGCCTCCTCGTCGGCGGGCCGCTGGCCTTCTGGTGCCTCACCATCCGCGAGACCGCGCTCTTCGTGCCGGTCTTCACGGCGGCGTTCTTCTTCCTGAGCTGGTACAACGGCCCCATCGGCGCCGCGATCTTCGACGTCGTGCCGGCGCGCGTCAGCGCCACGGTCATCGGCGCCTACCTGCTCTTCATCCACCTCGCCGGCGACGCCATCGCCTTCCCGCTGGTCGGCGCGCTCTCCGACCGCTTCGGCCTGAGCACGGCCATCCTCATCCTGCCCGTCGTCTCCATGCTCGGCGGCCTCGTCATCCTCGGTGCCACGCGCACCGTCCGCGCCGACATGGCGCGCGTCAGCGCGGCCGCGCCGTAGCGAGCAGCTCGGCCACCGCGCGCGCCAGCGCCTCGGGCGTGAACGGCTTCTGCAGGAACGGCGCGCCCGGCGGCACGAGACGCTGCAGCACGTCGTCCGTGCCCGTGTGCCCCGACATGAAGAGCACCGGCAGCCCGGGCCAGCGTGCGGCGATGGCGTCGCTCAGCTGGCGGCCGTTCATGCGCGGCATGATGACGTCGGTGACCACCGCGTCGGGCCGCACTCCGCCGCGCTCCAGCGCCTCGAGCGCCGCCCGTCCGTCCTCGGCCGCCGCCACGGCGTAGCCCTCCTCCTCGAGCGCGCGGACGGCCAGCGTCCGCACCACCGGCTCGTCCTCCACCACCAGCACCGCCGCGCGGCGGACCGTCCCGCCGGCCGCGTCCGCCGCGCCGTCCGCCGCCGCCTCGCCGGCGCCGCCCGCCCCGTCGTCCGCGACCGGCCAGTAGAGCTCCATCGTGGTGCCCTCGCCGGGCGCGCTGCGCGCCACGACGTAGCCGCCGTGTCGGCGCATGGTGCCGTACACCATCGCGAGGCCGAGCCCGGAGCCCTGGCCCACCCCCTTGGTGGTGAAGAAGGGGTCGAAGATGCGCGCCAGGATCTCGGGGGGCATGCCGTGGCCGGTGTCGCGCACGGCGATCACCACGTAGCGGCCCGGCGCCACGGGATCGCCCGGCGGCGCGGGGAGCTCGACGTCGAGCGTCGTCTCGTCCGCCGTCACGACGACGGTGGCGCCCGTCGTCACCGCGTCGCGCGCGTTGGCGACGAGGTTGATGAGCACCTGCTGCACCTGGTCGGGATCGGCGGACACCGCCGGGAGCACGCGGTCGGGCGCGGCGAACCGCAGCGTCTTGTCGGTGCCGAGCAGCTGCTGCAGCACCGGCCGCAGCTCCGCCACCAGCGCCACGAGGTCGAGCCGCCGTGGCTGCATCACCTGCTGGCGGGTGAAGGCCAGGAGCTGCTGGCTGATGCGCGCCGCGCGCTCGGCGGACTGCAGCACGACGCGCATGTCGGCCGCCTGCGGATGGTCGGCGCCGAGCGCCTTCAGCACGAAGGAGCCGAAGCCGAGCACGGCGGTCATCTGGTTGTTGATCTCGTGGGCCACGCCGCCCGCGAGCGTGCCGACCGCCTGCATGCGCTGCGCGTTCTGCAGCTGCTGCTCGGTGCGGCGCTCGGCGGTGATGTCGCGGAACATCACCACGCCGCCCGCGATGCGGCCCTCGGCGTCGCGCACCGGGGCGGAGTTGATCCACACCGTGATCCGGCGGCCGCTCGCCTGCACGATCTCGATCACCTCGCCCTCGACCACCTCGCCCTGCAGCACGGCGCGCGCGCCGGCCCATTCCGTCGAGGCGATCGGCCGCCCGTCGAGGTGGTAGCCCTCGTAGACCTCGCTGTACGCGTCGGCGCGCGTCTCGTGCGCCGGCCGGCCCCAGAGCCGGTCGAAGGTGGGGTTGCGGTAGAGGATCGCGCCGGTCGGGCTGGTGATCGCGATGGCGAGCGGCGCCTGCTCCAGCACGGTGAGCAGCTGCCGCCGCTCGGCCTCGTGCTCGGCGGCGACGCGCACCGCCGCCTCGCGCGCGCGCACCAGCGCCGTGACGTCGGTGGCGACCGCCGCGATGCCCTCCACCGCGCCGGCCTCGTCGCGCAGCGGCTCGTAGACGAAGTTGACGACGAGCTCCCGCCGTCCGCCGTCCGCCTGCCTGATCCGTATCGGCAGCTCCTCGGCGACCAGCGTCTCGCCCGTGGCGTAGACGCGGTCGAGGAGGTCGTAGATGCCCTGGCCCTCGAGCTCGGGGAAGACCTCGCGCACCGTCCGCCCGAGGAGCGCCTCCCTCGGCTTGTCCACCAGCTCCGAATAGCGCGGGTTGGCCACCTCGAAGCGGTGCTCGGGGCCGAGCAGGACGGCGATCGCCACCGGCGCCTGCTCGTAGACCTGGCGCAGCCGCACCTCGGCCGCCTCCGCGCGGCGCCGCGCCTCCTCCGCCTCGCGCCGCAGCGCGGGGTCGACCGCCGCGATGACGTCCTGCGCGTGGTGGACGACGTACTGGATCCGGCCGTTGGCGTCGAGTACCGGCGAGTTCGTGGCGAACCAGCGGCGCTCGACACGCCGGCCGCGCCCCGTGGTCAGGTCGTAGCGGCCGGGCCCGACCGCGTCCGGCCGGCCCGTGGCGAGCACCCGCTCGAGCGAGTCGCGCAGCGCACGGTACAGTTCCGCCGTGGCCTCGTCGAGCGCCGGCGGGTCCGGGAAGAAGGCCTCGAAGATCCCGCGACCGACCAGGTCCTCACGGCGCGTGCCCGACATCGTCAGGTAGGCGTCGGTCGCCTCCACGATGCGGAAGTCGGGGGCGTCGGGCAGCAGCACCAAGAAGCTGGCGGGCGCGGCGCGGAGGAGGGCATCCAGGTCCGTCGGGCTGGGTGCCGGCGCATCGGCGCGGTGGGACATCCGGGTCTCGCGGGCTCGGGGGGATCACGGGCGTCGGCTGCCTCGCAAGATACACGCTGCCCACGGCTAGCGAGGCTCCGCCCGCACGGCCAGCGGCGTGGCCGCGTCGGCCGCCACGAGGGTGCCGAGCGCCCCGAGCAGCTCGGCCTGGGTGAAGCTGCAGTGGCCATAGGGGATGCTCGAGGTCAGCAGCGTCACGAGGTCGCCCGAACCCACGGCATCGGCCTTGTTTTCGTAGAGCGCGCTCTGCGCGAACGGGACGATCGGGTCGAGCGGGTTGTGCAGCAGCACCAGCGGATCGGAGAGTCGGCCGGTCGTGGTGTAGCGCGCCCGCACCTGGGTCACGGCGTTCGGGTCCGCGGTGAAGCCGAAGCCGCCGAAGGGATTGCCGCCGAGCACCTCGATGGCGTCGCCGGTGGCGTTGAAGCTGTACCAGAGGAGGCCCAGCGTGGTGACGAGGGTCGTCACCGGATCGCCCGGCACGAAGGCCGCGCCGGACGCGGCCAGCACACCCTGCAGGGCGACGAGGCGCTCGGGGTGCGCGGGATCGAGGAAGAACAGGAGCAGGTCGCGCTGAACGGGCGGCAGCGCGTTGATGCCGCTCAGGTCCCCCGTCGCGGCGAGCGCGATCGCGGCGGAGACCACCGCGGCGTCGGGCTTGCCGAAGGCCGCGAGGAAGGCGGCGTCGGGCGGCGTGACGGCGTCGCCGGGGAGGTTCAGCGCGGTCTCGAACACCTGGTCGAAGCGCGCGCGGAACCCGCCGAAGTAGTCGATCTGCGTCTGGAAGTCGCCCACCGGCCCGCAGAGCGCCAGGCCGCCGTCGAAGAGCTGCGGCCAGCGCTCGAGCGCGAGCGTCGCGACGAGCGCGCCTTCGCTGGCGCCGACCACATAGACCGGGCCGGTCACCTCGCCGTAGACCCGCTCGAACTGCTGCAGCAGCCTCAGCAGATCCTGCTGGCCCTGCGCGATGACGAGGCCGTTGTCGCGGTAGCTCGTCGAGGCGTACGCGAAGCCCTGCGTCGTGGTGAGGTCGGCCACCGTGACGCCGCCAACCTGGTCGTCGGGGAGCGCCAGCGGCCTGCTCGCGTCGACGTATCCGTGGGCGTAGAGGACGAGTCCGTCGGACGGCTCCCATCCCGCCGGGAAGCAGAACTCGGTGAGGGCGCCGCTGCCGGCGGTCG
>Ga0307410_10001482_pt1 | contig 10633 bp, 8 predicted proteins | sample 322Ometagenome_3_FD_203707 | JGI IMG/M metagenome (GOLD analysis project Ga0307410, IMG submission 203707) | Maize rhizosphere microbial communities from greenhouse at UC Davis, California, United States - 322HYB-O-3 | ecosystem: Host-associated > Plants > Roots > Rhizosphere > Soil | place...
TGATTTTCGTCGGCAACGGCGGCGGCAAATTTTTCGCACTCGATCCGGTGACTGGAAAAACGTTGTGGCAATCACAGCTGGCGACCGGCGTCGCCACGCCGATCAGCTACGAGCTCGATGGCAGGCAATACATCGCGGTCATGTCGGGAGTGTCGAACGGCCGCGTGTATGCGTTCGCGCTGGATGCGAAGCAGACGATGCAATAGGCTCAAGGCGGGTCTGAAGAGCCGCCTCGACGTTTCTTCCACCAGGCCAGCCGCCTGGTGATCTCTTTCTCGAAGCCGAACTCGGTCGGCCTGTAGAATTCGCGGCCCGTCAGGTTGCCCGGCAGGCAGTCCATGCTCGCAACGGCATCGGGTTCGTCGTGCGCGTACTTGTAGCCCTTGCCGTAATCGAGCTGCTTCATCAGCTTCGTCGGGGCGTTGCGAATGTGCAGCGGCACCGGCGCGGCAAAGTCGTTCTTCGCCGCGTCCGCGGCCTCGTTGTACGCCATGTAGACCGCGTTGCTCTTCGGCGCGGTTGCCAGATACAGCACGCATTGCGCCAGCGCGGTGTTGCCTTCCGGCATACCGATGAAGTGGACCGCATCCTTTGCGGCAACCGAGATCGCGAGCGCCTGAGGATCGGCGTTGCCGATGTCTTCGGATGCGAAGCGGATCAATCGGCGGGCGACGTACTTGGGATCCTCGCCGGCTTCGAGCATCCGTGCCAGCCAGTAGATCGAGGCATCAGCGTCGCTGTTGCGCATCGACTTGTGCAGCGCCGACATCAGGTTGTAGTGTTGCTCGCCGCCCTTGTCATAGAGCAGCGCCTTGTTGGTCAGCACTTTCTCGAGCAGCGCCTGGTCGATGCGCGGCCGGCCGGCCGGTTGCTGCGCCGACGAGACCGTGAGCTGCAGCAGGTTGAGCGCCGAGCGCGCGTCGCCGTTCGCAAACCGCGCGATGGCGCCGAGCGCTTCGTCACCGGCTTCCGGATCCTGCCTGCCGAGGCCGCGCGCCTTGTCGGTGATCGCCTTGCGCAGGATCGACACGATCGCCGCTTCGTCGAGCGGCTTCAGCACGAACACCTTCGATCGCGACAGCAACGCCGCGTTCACTTCGAACGACGGATTCTCGGTGGTGGCGCCGATCAGCACGATGTCGCCGCTTTCCACCCGCGGCAGGAACGCGTCCTGCTGCGCCTTGTTGAAGCGATGAATCTCGTCCACGAATACGATGGTGCGCTTGCCGGTCATGCGGCGGCGTTGTTCCGCCGTCGCCATGACCTCCTTCACTTCCTTGATGCCCGACAGCACGGCGCTGAAGGCCACGAACTCCGCGCGCGTCAGGTCGGCAATCAGCCGCGCCAGCGTGGTCTTGCCGGTGCCCGGCGGGCCCCACAGGATGATCGACTGCAGCAGGTCGCGATCGATCATCTCGCGCAGCGGCCGGCCGGGCCTGACCAGATCGTCCTGGCCGACGATGTCGTCGAGCGATCGCGGCCGCATCCGCTCCGCGAGCGGAATGGTGTTCGGATCGACTGGCGCGGGCTCGTCGTTGAAGAGGCTCACAACGCTACTTTCAAGAGTGTTCTCGTGAGGGTCCGGCTGTAACCGGAGCGCGCCCATGCGCGCCGGTCAAATGTCTCTGCCGCTGCGCTTCATACATGATCACAGCGGCCGCCACCGCCGCGTTCAGCGACTCCACGCCGCCATGCATCGGGATCGTGACGAAGGTCGTCGCGAGGTCTGCCAATTCCCGCGGCAGCCCGCCGCCTTCGCCGCCGAGCAGCAGCGCCGTGGGCTTCGTAAAGTCGACGTGGTACATCGACACGCCGTCGCGCGGGGCGGCGGCGACAATCCGAACGCCGGACTTCTTCCAATCCTTGATCAAGGCGCCGAGCGCGCGGCTGCGGACCACCGGCACATGAAAGGCGCTCCCCATCGACGCGCGCAGCGCCTTCCATCCCCACGGATCGGCCGAGACATCATCGAGCACTACACCGGTTGCGCCGGCGGCGGCCGCCGAGCGAATGATGGCGCCGGCATTGCCGGGGTCCTGCAGTCCCGCTGCCGCCAGCACGAGCGCCGGCGCGGGCGAGAGCACATTCGCCGACGGGACCGAGGGAATGCGCGCGCTCGCGACGACGCCGGTCGGTGAATTCACCGGCGATAGCGCATTCAGCACCGAGCCCGACACCTCGACCACGAGCGCGCCATGCCGCCTGAGGCGATCGACGACCACCTTCTCCTGTGCGGTCGGTGGGCCGCACACCGCGATTTTCTCCACTGCCACATTGGCGGCTGCCGCTTCGCTCAGCAGGTGCCAGCCGTCGAGCAGCATCAGCGACCCGGCACCACGCGCGAGCTCGCGAAACTCCTTGACGATGGGATGGTGGCGGCTGCTGATCACGTCCACGATTTCATTATCCTCAAAAAGCCGTGCTAAACTGCGTGGTTTGGGGCGATGAAAGAACGACTCATCAAACGTTTCGAAGACGAGGTCAACGCGCTCGAGCGGGAGCTGCACATGGAGCTGCCGAAAGAGATCCAGCGCGCGCGTGAGCTCGGCGACCTGCGCGAGAACGCGGAGTACCAGGCCGCGAAGGAGCGGCAGACCTACGTCAACGCGCGCATCGCGATGCTGAAGCGCCGCGTCAGTGAAATCGCGCTCATGAACATGGATCGCATCCCGCACGGCAAGGCCGGCTTCGGATCCACCGTCACGATCCGCGAGAAGGACCAGGACCTGGTCTACCAGCTCGTGATGCCTGAAGACGCCGATGCGGAAAAGGGTCTCATCTCCACGTCGTCGCCGATCGGCCGCGCCATCCTCAACAAGGAAGAAGGCGACGAAATCACCGTTTCGACACCCAACGGCACCAGGAAGTTTGAGATACTGAAGCTCGTCACCATCCACGACGAGTAAGGCCACAGCCCGCGCGGATGGCGCAGACCTGTGACTGAATCGCGCGATTCCTATTCCCCCGAGCGCCGCACGGCCCTGCTGTTCACCGGCACGGGTGCCGACGGCGCGTACCATGCCGGCGCCATTCGCGCGCTTCAAGAAGCCGGCGTCAAGATCGACCTTGTCGGCGGGCGCGGCATTGGCGCGCTGGCCGCGGTCCTTGCCGCGGTCGACGGCGGCGCGCAGTTGTGGGACACCGGCGGCTTCTGGCGATCGCCGGCGCTCGGGACTTTTTATCAATGGCGATGGCCATTCATGGTGCTGCGCTGGCTCGGCATCGCGCTGCTCGCGGCGCTGGCCATCCCCGCGGCCGTCATGCTGCTCGGCTTGATCGTTTATCCGATTGCGTTACTGCTCGGCATGGCCGGCCTCGCGGTGGGCGCGTATTTCGTGGACGGGTTCATGTGGTCGCTCGGCCGGGCCTTCTCTCCTGGCGCGCTGCCGACATGGATCCCGCGGCTGGCGGCGCTCTTTTCCACGCTCGCCCTGGTCGTGCTCGGTGCCGGCGCGTGGCTGGCGTGGTATCGATCGCCGTTATACCGCCGCTCGACCGGCAGCCGGCTGTGGACGCTGCTCGGATCGCCGGTCGATGCCCACGCCGCCATCGATCACGCCACTGAAACGGTGTGGCGGCTGCTGAAGGGCGGCGCGTCGATCAAGACACCGCACGCGGAGGACTTGAGCCGCCGCTACTCGGAGCTGCTGGCGGAGAATCTCGGCCAGCCGGGATTCCGCGAGCTGCTCCTCGTCGTCCACGACCTCGATGCGAATCGCGATCTGGTGTTCGGGCTGGTTCGCGATCCGTATCGGCGGATGCTGTTCCCATCGCCGGGCAGCGTGACGGCCTCGCGTCGTGCCGAAGCGCAGGATTTGTCGAGCGGGACGAAGGGCTTTGTCGCCGACGTGCTCGCGGCGGCCCTGACTCTTCCAGGCGTGAGCGAAGCGCGGCTGGTGCAGTTTGCGGCGGACTCGTATTGGCGCGGCGAAACGCATCGCCTGACCGATCGCCCGGCGAGCATCGGCCGCCTCGTCGAAGAGGCGGCGGCAGCCGGTGCCGAGCAAGTCGTGATCATTGCCGCGGCCGCCGATCCACCGGGCCCGCACGAGCTGCGTCCGCGCCGGCTCGACGGCCTCGGGCGTGTCGGCGAGCAGATCGCATCGGCGGAGACGGCGGCGTTATCGGACGCGATCCGTCATTTGCATCATCGCTTCCAGGGCATGTACGTGATCCGGCCGCCGCATAATCCGATCCGTCCGCTCGATCTCACCGGCGCTTACGACGAGAAGTCGGATCGGATGCAGTCGCTCGAAGAATTGATGGAGCGCGGCTACGAGGACACCTACCGGCAGTTCATCGAGCCATTCCTGGGCGCGTCGGGCGATCGCGTTGCCCAAGTCGCGAGAGAATAGGTGTAATCCGTGGACAAACAAATGCGGCAAGCCACCAAGCTGATTCATGCGGGCGAAGGCGTTGACGCCGGCGCGACGCCGTCGTTGACGACGCCAATCTACGAGACGAGCACGTTCGTGTTCGATTCGGTCGCCGATGTCATCAAGTACCAGGACGGCAAGCTCAACGGCTATCTGTATTCTCGCTACGAGAATCCGACGGTCGTCGCCGTCGAGCAGAAGCTTGCTGCGGTCGACGGCGCCGAAGCGTCGCTGCTGTTCAGCAGCGGCATGGCGGCCATCTCCACGGCCCTGCTCACGCTGCTCAAGGCCGGCGACGAGATCCTGTGTTGCAGCGCCATCTATGGCGGCACCTTCCACATCATCGAAGATCTGCTGCCGAGGCTGGGCATCGCGCATCGTTTCATCTCGATCGACGAGCTCGCCAACGTCGGTTCGGTGGTCGGTCCGAACACGAAGATCGTGTGGTTCGAGTCGCCGATCAATCCCACCTTGCGCTGCATCGATGTTCGCTCGGTCGCCGCCGCGTGCCGGCAGGCCGGCGTGCTGTCGGCGGTGGACAACACCTTCGCGAGCGCGGTGAACCAGCCGGTGCTGTCGATGGGCATCGACCTGTCGATGCAAAGCTGCACGAAGTACCTCAACGGGCACAGCGACGTGACCGGCGGGGCGCTGTCGGGATCGCAGGCGCTGATGGCGCCGCTGGCGAAAATGCGCCGGCTGCTGGGCGGCATCATGGACCCGCAGCCGGCGTTTGCGCTCGGCCGCGGCATGAAGACCATGCCGCTGCGCGTCGCGCAGCACAACGCCAATGCGATGAAGGTGGCGCAGCATCTCAGCGGCCATGCGGCAATCGCCCAGGTGTTTTATCCCGGCCTGCCGTCGCACCCCGATCACGCCATCGCGGCCAGGCAGATGAGCGGGTTTGGCGGCGTCGTGACCATCGACGTGAAAGGCGGCAAGGACGCCGCCTTCCGCGCGTTCGACAAGCTCAAGATTGTGAAGCGGGCGGCCAGCCTGGGCGGCGTCGAGAGCATCTGCAGCCTGCCGATCCTGACGTCGCAGTATGGATTGACGGACGGCGAGCTGCTGAAGGCGGGGGTCTCGAAGGGCATGATCCGAATCTCGATCGGCCTCGAGGATGCGGACGATCTGATCAGCGACCTCGATCAGGCTCTGGGATAGCGACGTCGGGTTTGCGATCCCTGTCCCTGGTCTCGTGCAGAAATTCGAGCACCAGCTCCAGCATCCGCTGATTGATGCGGCTGCCTTCGTAGGTCCCGAACTTTCTCTGGAACGCTTCCACCGGCACCACCGCCTTGGCCATGGTGCGATGGCCGCCGGCGCTGCCGATGTCGTTGAACCAGCGCCGCACGAAGTCGCCGGCGTTGCGTGAGTAGCCCAGGTTCCGCACCGACACCACGAACTGATCGTTGACGACGCCGCAGATCACGGTCCACTGCACGTTCTCGAGCTGCAGGTAGAAGTCGGCGACGTACGGGATGAAGTCCTCGCGCGGCGGCTCGCCGAGGAACGCGCAGAACACGTGTTCCATCATGCGGCCCTGCTGCCACGCCTTGATCAGATAGTCGAGGCGCTCGGCAGTGATTTCCGCGCCTTCCATCTTGCGGATCATCGTCGCGTCGCCGAGCGGGTAGAGATAGGAGAACGCTTCGATGTCGGCGCGATTGGCGTGGCGGTTGAAGAACAGCGTGTCGGACTTGATTGCGTAGAGCATCGCCGTAGCGGTGCGCTCCGAGATTTCCATGTCGACGGCGCGCAGATGCTCGGTGAGGATCGTCGAGGTCGAACCGTAATCCGGCCGGATGTCCTTGAAGATGGCGTTGTAGCCGGACGTTTCCGGATGATGGTCGATCACCAGGTCGACGTGGGGCAGCAGCCCCGGAAAATAGTGCGGCTGCACGTCGACGAGCGCGATCTTCTCGAATTCCTTCAGCTGCTCCGGCTTGAGGGTCTCGATCTTCAGGTCGAGCAGCTTGATCATGCGAAGATTCTCGGGGCGCGTGACCGGCTCGAGGCAGCCGACGACCGCGGTCTGGCGGGTGCGGCGCAGCAAGGTGCGCAGCGCCAGGCCGCTGGCCATGGCATCGGGATCGGGATCGTTGTGGGTCAGGATCAGCACGCGATCCGCATCGTCCATGTAGCGCTGGTACTGCTGCACTCGCTGGCGCGTGACCGAACGGCCCAGCTCGGTCAGCAGTGGCGGTCCCGCCAGCTCCGCAAGGGTGATGGTGGTGACTTCAGGGAAGTCGTCGCGCAGCGTCTCCGCCTTGCGAACATCGTCGGGACCGGTGCCGAGGACGTAGATGAGCGTGCCGCCCGCGCCGCGCACTGCTTCGAGCACCTTGCGTAAACCGCGGCGGCCGTTGTCTTCGATGAACACCGGCATCACCGGCGACACGCCGAGCTTGACGTAACTGTCGATGCGATCGGTCTCGTCGACCGCCACGGCCAGCTCCGAGCTTTCGAACTTGCGGGCCAGCGCCCGGCTGTCCACTAAAACGTCGAGCTCCGCGGACGGAGTGAGGACTGCCTCGAGGAGCCGGACCACCAGCTCCGTATGACAGACCGCAAGACAACGCACGATCCTTGATTATAGGGCTAGAATGCGGCCTATGCGGGCGGCGGCAGTATCGCTACTCATCATTTGCTCGTCCTTTCTGGTGAAAGCGCAGCCGGTGTACCGCGCCGGCGTGGATCTGGCGACCTTCGCCGCGACCATCACCGACAAAAAAGGCGACATCGTCACCGACCTGACCAGGGACGATTTCGAGATCCTCGAGGACGGCAAGGTGCAGTCGATCCAGTATTTCGCCAACGGCGACGGCGATTCGTCGCCGCCGATGCACCTCGGGTTGATGGTCGATGCCAGCGGCAGCATGCAGAGCGACATGAAGCTGGCGCAGGGCGCCGCGATCAAGTTCCTCAACATGCTGCCGTCCGCCGAAGACATCACGCTCGTCGACTTCGATACGCAGGTCCGCATCACGCGCTACCCGCAGCGCGATTTCGCGCGGCTGGTCGAACGCATCCGGCAGCGCAAGGCCGACGGGTGGACGGCGTTGTACGATGCGCTCGGCACCTATCTCGACGGCGCCGACTCGCAGGACGGCCGCAAGGTGATGGTGATGTACACCGACGGCGCGGATTCGCGTTCAGCAATGTCGCTGTCGGAGGCCGTGACGCTGTTGAGAGCGTCGCAGGTCACGGTCTATGCGATCGGCCTTATGGAAAATACCGGCGCGGCGCGCATGCAGCTGCAGATGACGCTGCGGCAGCTCGCGGAAACGACCGGCGGCCAGGCGTTCTTCCCGACAGTGATGAAGGACGTTGAAAGCGCCTACGACAAGGTGCTGGCCGAGATTACCGGGCAGTATCACCTCGGCTACCTCTCGACCAACGCGGCCACCGACGGCAAGTGGCGCAAGGTGGAGATCAAGGTGAAGCGGCCCGACCTGAAAGTGCGCAGCCGCAAGGGATATTTCGGCCCCTACAAGGTGTCGTAACTCAGGCATCGGCGCGATCCGAAATCCGAACTCCTAGAGTACGATGGTGAGCTACAGCGCCACCAGCCATGCCCACCGTCTCTGGTCACTTCAATCTCGCGTCCGACTTCGAGCTTCGCGGCGACCAGGTCCATGCCGTGCCCGAGCTGGTCGAGGGGTTGAATCGCGGCGACAAGCACCAGGTGCTGCTCGGCGTGACCGGTTCCGGCAAGACCTACAGCATGGCGCAGGTCATTTCGCGGGTGAACCGGCCGACGCTGGTGATGGCCCACAACAAGACCCTGGCCGCGCAGCTGTTCCAGGAATTCCGGCGGTTCTTTCCCGACAACGCCGTGGAGTATTTCGTCAGCTACTACGACTACTACCAGCCCGAGGCCTACGTCCCGGCCAGCGACACCTACATCGAGAAGGAATCGACCATCAACGACGAGATCGATCGCATGCGCCTGTCGGCGACGCGATCGCTGTTCGAGCGCCGCGACGTCATCATCGTCGCGAGCGTGTCGTGCATTTACGGCCTCGGCTCGCCGGATGCGTATTACGGCCTGGTGCTGCCGCTCGAGAAAGGGCAGCGCATCGATCGCGATTCGATCCTGCGCAAGCTGGTTGAAATCCAGTACGAGCGCAACGACCACGAGTTCGCGCGCGGCAACTTCCGCGTGCGCGGCGACATCATCGAGGTCTATCCGTCGTACGAAGAGTTCGCGCTTCGCATCGGCCTGTTCGGCGACGAGGTCGACGAGCTGACGTCGTTCGATCCGATCACCGGCAAGGCGTTACGGCGCCACGATCGCACCGCGGTCTATCCGAAGTCCCACTTCGTCACCGGCCGCGAGCGGTTGAAGGAAGCGGTCGTCACGATCAAGGAGGAGCTCGAAGTACGCCGCGGCGAGCTCGAACACGAAGGCAAGGTGCTCGAGGCGCAGCGGTTGCACCAACGCACGATGTTCGATCTCGAGATGATCAAGGAGATCGGCTACTGCCACGGCATCGAGAACTATTCGCGCCATTTGACGCAGCGCCAGGCCGGCCAGCCGCCGCCGACGCTGCTGGATTACCTGCCGTCGGATGCGTTGATCGTCGTCGACGAAAGCCACCAGACGGTGCCGCAGGTCCGCGGCATGTATCACGGCGATCGATCGCGCAAGGAAGTGCTCGTCGAATACGGCTTCCGATTGCCGTCGGCGCTCGACAACCGGCCGCTGAACTTCGAGGAGTGGGAGCAGCGCGTCGGCCAGCTCGTTTACGTGTCGGCGACGCCGGGGCCGTACGAACTGCAAAAGTCCGGCGGCGTATTTGTCGAACAGGTGATTCGTCCGACCGGCCTGATGGATCCGCCGGTCGAAGTGCGACCGGTCAAGGGCCAGGTCGACGATTTGCTCAAGGAGATCCGCGAGCGCGCCGAGAAAAAGGAGCGCGTGCTGGTGACGACGCTCACCAAGCGCATGGCGGAGGACCTGACGACGTATTACCAGGAGCTCGGCGTCAAGGTGCGCTACCTGCATTCGGACATCGATACGCTCGAACGCGTCGAGATCCTGCGCGACCTTCGCCGCGGCGTCTTCGATGTGCTGGTCGGCATCAACCTGCTTCGCGAAGGCCTCGACCTTCCGGAAGTCTCGCTGGTGGCGATTCTCGATGCCGACAAGGAAGGCTTCCTGCGTTCGGGCGGGGCGCTGATTCAGACGTCGGGCCGCGCGGCGCGCAACGTCAACGGCCGCGTCATCATGTACGCCGACAAGATGACCGACTCGATGCGAGTGGCGATCAACGAGACCGAGCGTCGCCGCAAGCGGCAGGCTGCCTATAACGAAGAGCACGGCATTACGCCGACCAGTATCGTCAAGGCGATTGACGACGTCTTATCGAGCGTGTACGACCGCGATTATTCGACGGTAACGGATCCGCGCGAGGCGCGGCTGGCATTCCGGAATCACGCCGAGCTCGAGGCGCACATTGCCACGCTCGATCAGCAGATGAAAGCGGCGGCCGCGAACCTCGACTTCGAAAAGGCGGCCGCGCTGCGCGATCAGATCCGCAACCTGCGGACACGCGACCTCGGGCTCGGCCCGGCCCCTCGACCAGGCTCGGGGCAGGCGGGCTGACGGATGAATCAACTGCGCGTCTGGGCGATTGAATTCATCAAGAAAGGGCTGCTCGAGGTCCAGGAGTACGTGCGGATGGTGATCGCCGCCACCAAGGCGGTGTTCAGCCGGCCGTTCTACTTTCGCGATGTCATCGAGCAGATTGACGTCATCGGACTCGGTTCGCTGACGGTCGTGCTGCTGACCGGATTCTTCACCGGCGCGGTGCTGGCGCTGCAGTCGGGCATGACGCTCGATCAATTCGGCGCCCGGCCGTTCGTCGGCCGATTGATCAGCGCCTCGATGATCAAGGAGCTCGGACCGGTGTTGACCGCGCTGATGCTGGCCGGGCGCGTCGGGTCGGGCATCGCCGCGGAGCTCGGCTCGATGGTGGTGACCGAGCAGATCAGCGCGCTGCGCGCGCTCGGCACGGATCCGATCCGCAAACTGGTGGTGCCGCGCCTGCTGGCGGGTTTCATCATGTGTCCGATCCTCACGGTGGTGTCGGATACGGTGGGCATGCTGGGCGGCTGGATCGTGGCGCTGACGCAGTTGCGCGTGTCGTCGGGGATTTACTGGAGCTCGGTCGTTGAAGGCTTGTATATCCAGGATGTCTACATGGGCATCATCAAGCCGTTCTTTCTCGGCATTGTCATTGTCACGATCG
>Ga0307410_10001484_pt1 | contig 10627 bp, 8 predicted proteins | sample 322Ometagenome_3_FD_203707 | JGI IMG/M metagenome (GOLD analysis project Ga0307410, IMG submission 203707) | Maize rhizosphere microbial communities from greenhouse at UC Davis, California, United States - 322HYB-O-3 | ecosystem: Host-associated > Plants > Roots > Rhizosphere > Soil | place...
GTACGCACCCACCTCCGGGTCCGCGCCTCCGAACTGGTGGGCCGTAACTGGCTGAACACCGGCGGGAAGTCCCTGGACCTGGAAGCCCTGCGCGGCAAGATCGTGCTCCTGGACTTCTGGACCTTCTGCTGCATCAACTGCCTGCACGTGCTCGACGAGCTGCGCCCGCTGGAGGAGAAGTACTCCGACGTCCTGGTGACTGTGGGCGTGCACTCGCCGAAGTTCGAGCACGAGGCCGATCCCGTCGCCCTCGCCGCCGCCGTGGAGCGCTACGAGATCCACCACCCGGTCCTTGACGACCCCGAGCTGGAGACCTGGAAGGCCTACACCGCCCGCGCCTGGCCCACCCTGGTGGTCATCGACCCGGAGGGCTACATCGTGGCCCACCTTTCCGGTGAAGGCCACGCGGACGGCCTGTCCGTGCTGATCCCCGAGCTCATCGCCCAGCACGAGGCCAAGGGCACCCTGCACCGCGGCAACGGCCCGTACGTGGCACCGGAGCCGACGTCGGGAACCTTGCGCTTCCCGGGCAAGGCCCTCTTCCTCCCGGCAGGCCGGGGCACCCCTGCCAACGGCGGACCGCACGCGAAAGCGTCCGACGCCGGCTCCTGGCTCGTCACGGACACCGGCCACCACCGCCTGGTGGAGCTGGATACCGACTTCCATACGGTGCTGCGCACCTACGGCTCCGGAACCAAGGGCTACGCCGACGGCCCCGGCGCCGACGTCGACTCCGTCAAGCCCACCGCTCAGTTCAACGAACCGCAGGGCCTTGTCCTCCTGCCGGAAGACGTGGCAGCAAAGACGGGTTACGACGTCGTGATTGCCGACTCCGTCAACCACCGCCTGCGCGGGCTGTCCCTCGCGGACGGAACCGTCACCACGCTCGCCGGCAGCGGCGTGCAGCGCCTGCTCGAGACAGGGCCGGCGCGGGTTGACGAGCATGCCGCCGGCTTCACCGGACGCCTCAGCGATCATCCCCTGGACGTCGCGCTGAGCTCGCCATGGGACGTTGTCTGGTCCGCCAAGCTCAACGCCGTGGTGGTCGCCATGGCCGGCGTCCACCAGATCTTCAGCTTCGACCCGGCCTCCGGCGCGGTGTCCATCCTGGCCGGAAACGGTCTGGAAGGGCTGCAGGACGGCCCTGCCCATGAGGCCTGGTTCGCCCAGTCGTCCGGCCTGGCCGAGGACGCCGAGGGCAACATCTGGGTGGCTGACTCCGAGACGTCCGCGCTGCGCAAACTGGTGATCGACGACGACGGTACGGTCACCGTGGAGTCCGCCGTCGGCAAGGGCCTGTTCGACTTCGGCTTCCGCGACGGACCGGCCGCTGAGGCCCGGCTGCAGCACCCGCTTGGCGTCACTGTGCTGCCGGACGGCTCCGTGGCCATCGCCGACACCTATAACGGTGCCGTCCGCCGCTACGACCCCGCCACGGGAACCGTCTCCACCCTGGCCCGAGGCCTGTCCGAGCCGTCCGACGTGATTGTGGACCACACGCACACGGCAGGCTCCGAGCCGCTGCTGGTGGTGGTGGAAGCCAACAAGCACCAGCTGATCTACGTGCCCATCCCCAAGGAAGCGCAGCAGGTGGATGAGGGCGCGGTGCAGACACACCGGCCCAAGAGCCCCGTTGCCCCCGGGACGCTGGAGCTCACCGTACGCTTCACGGCGCCCACCGGGCAGAAACTCGACGACCGCTGGGGCGACCCCACGCAGCTGAAGATCTCGTCCACGCCGCATGAGTTGCTGGTTGCCGGCGGCGGAACGTCAGTGGGCCTGCAGCGGACCCTGGAGCTTTCCTCCGATATCCCGGAGGGCGTCCTGCACATCACCGCGCGCGCTGCCGCTTGCGACGGCCCGGAAACGGCCGACGGCGAGATTCCCGACCACGCCGCCTGCCACCTGTACCAGCAGGACTGGGGCATCCCGGTGGTGCTTCAGGCCGACGGCGACACTGAGCTGGTCCTGGACCTCCGCGGCATGGACTGAGGTAACCCGGTTTCGGGTACGGGCTAGTGCTTCGCTGAGGGCTGCCGTTTGTGACGAGGCGTCACGGACGGCAGCCTTTGCCTTCTAACCCATCACGGCGTTATTGATTTCGGCCAGCCGATGAAGCGTTATCCCCGTTCCCTGCTCCCTCACCAAGGGGTGGTCCACTGACGGGTCGAGCCGGATGAAGGGAACCACTCCTGGTTCTCTGTTGTGCACGTGGGTCGGAATCGAGATGGTTGACTGCTCGTAGGGCAGCTCATTGCATAACCAACCGAACACTGGGGCCAACGAGGCCCGTTCCGGGTCGTCCCAGTGGTCAGCGACCTTTTGGATGCTTTCCTCGCTGAGCGAGACCCAGGCGGACCAGCTAAAGACGTCACCAGGTGCATCAACGACAGGGATCTCGATGTGTCCTCTGAGGAAGTAATGCCACGTGCCTTCGACCTCAAGCACACACATGTCGGCGGTCAGTTCGCCGGCTTGACGTTCGGTTGCAGTGGCGTGCACCCAGGGATCCGGAGCCTGGGCCCCAAAAACGGTCGCGAGCCCTCGATGTTGCTAGTAGCTGAGGAGCGGGGTGACCCTGATGGTGTCCCCGTCAACGTCCAGGCGGGTGGTGAAACTGAAGTCGTGTTCCACGTTCAGGTTGGTCACGGCGCCGGTGAACAGGTCGGTTTGCTGCGCCTTCAACCGTGCCTTCCCGTCCAGCGGGGCCACCACCCAGCGGCCGCCGAACGGCTCAATGGCTACCTTGGGGTATTCACTGATGCTCCAGTCGATGGTTCCCAGCGTCACCCGGTTGAAAGTGGCGTGGTAGAACGGGCAGTCCGGCTGCAGTTTCTGTTCCTTGACGGCCCCAGCGGCGCAGGTGTCCAGGAATTCCTTGACTTTGGCGCCCACCGCGTCCTTCAGCGCCGGGGTGGCTTCCGTCAGGAGACTTAGCGGGGCAGTAGGTACGTCGCGGCCGGACACCGTGGCGCGGCTGGCCGGGGCAGAGAAGTATTCGCCGTTGAGGCTGGCCTCGTACTCGCCGGGATAGAAGACGGCGAAGGAATTGCGGCCGTTGGGCATATTGACCGGAACACCGTTGAGGGTGGCCTGGTTGGAGTTGACCACTGTGACGTCCAGGACGGGCAGCGCGGCCGGCACGAACGCCCATTTATTGAAGAAGAGCCACTCGGTCCCGGTCCGCTCCAGCAGGAACTCGGTGCTCAGCCTGCTGCTGTCAATGGTGTATTCCATCGGCACCATGACCTGGTTGCCGGTGCGCTCCTGGGTCTCGCCGAACTTCACGTTCGTCACCCGGGCGGCGGCGGTTTGCAGCGCCGTTCCGTCCAGCATGGCGGCATCGCTTTCCGGCACGGAGGCGCGCAGGAGGCCGAGCGCTTTTTCGCCCTCACCCTTCTGCAAAGCGTCCAGATATTCACGGACGGGCTGCTCGGGACTCGCCACCGAGGCGTTCACCAGGTTCACCGCCACGACGGCTCCGGCGATGGCAAGCATAAGGCCCAGCAGCCACCCGGCCGCGATCCTCACCAACGCTTGACTCATCTGCACGCACCTTACGTTACCTGCAAGGCGCGTGAAAGCAGATGTAGCGGATGCCCCACATGACGCCGTAGAGCCGCTGTCAGACAGTCCGACGGCGCGTCGCCGGCCCCCGGGGATGCCCCCGCCGAACCGCTAGCGGCGCCGCCTGGAGGAGGTGCCGAACACGCCCCGTAACAGCTCCCGGCCCAGTTGCGTACCGAGCGACCGCGCCATGCTCTTGAGGCCGCCGCCGAGAGCGCCGCCCAGGGCTCCGGCGAGATCGTCCACCATGCCTCCGCCTGATTCCTGCCGCGACCGGGGCGCCTGGCGCCCCCCGCTGCGGGGCCGTTCCGGTTCCGGAGCAGGCCTGCTGCTGGGACGCCCAAGGATCTCTTCCTCGATACGGCGGGCATCGGCGTCGACGGCGTCGCGGTCCAGGGCTCCCGGAACAGGCCTGCCCGGAACGGGGCTGTTGGGAACAAAAACGTCCGCGGACGGAGTGGGAGGCTGGCCCGGGGCGGCCGCTCCGGTGGGCGCGGCACTCTTTCCGGAGATCTTCTCGTAGGCGGAGACGTTGTCCACCGCCGTGCCGTACTTGACGAGCAGTGCGGAGCCGGCCACGGTGCTCATGACGAGTTCCTCGGTGCTGGGGCCCATTACCGATTCCGGGGCCCGCAGCCGCGTCAAGGCCACCGGGGTGGGCGCGCCTTTCTCGTTCATCACGGTGATGACGGCTTCGCCAATGCCTGCCGAGGTGAGGGTTTCTTCAAGGTCGTAGTCGCTCATGGGGAAGGTGGATACGGTGGCCTTCAGGGCCTTGGCGTCTTCCGGGGTGAACGCGCGGAGGGCGTGCTGGATGCGGTTGGCCAGCTGCCCCAGGACATCGGCCGGCACGTCCTTCGGCGTCTGGGTGACGAAGAAGATGCCCACGCCCTTGGACCTGATTAACCGGACGGTAGTGGTGATGGCTTCCAGGAAGGCCTTGGAGGCATCGTTGAACAGCAGGTGGGCTTCGTCGAGGAAGAAGACCAGCTTCGGCTTGTCGAGGTCCCCGGCCTCGGGCAGGTCCTCGAAGAGGTCCGCGAGCAGCCACATCAGGAAGGTGGAGAACACCATGGGCTTGGTCTGCAGCGTGGGCAGTTCCAGGCAGGTGACTACGCCGCGGCCGTCAGGGGCTGTGCGCAGCAGTTCGGCGGTGTCGAATTCGGGCTCGCCGAAGAAAGCCTCCATGCCCTGCGCCTCCAGCGTCACCAGTTCGCGGAGGATGACGCCTGCCGTCGCCTTGGAAAGGCCGCCCAGCGCCTCGAGCTCGTCCTTGCCCTCGTCCGAGGTGAGGAACTGGATGACTGCCCGGAGGTCTTTGAGGTCGATCAGTTCCAGGTTGTTCTTGTCCGCAAAGTGGAAGATGAGCTGCAGGCTGGATTCCTGCGTATCGTTCAGCTCCAGGATGCGGGCGAGAAGAATCGGGCCGAAGGAGGTGATGGTGGCCCGGACGGGGATGCCGTTGCCGTCCCCGCCGAGCGCCAGGAACTCCACCGGAAACGTCTTGCCCGCCCACGCCTGGCCGATGCTGTCCGTGCGCGCTTTGAGTTTCTCGCTGCCCGTGGCCGCAGTGGCCAGCCCGGACAGGTCTCCCTTGATGTCGGCGAGGAACACTGGAACCCCGGCCGTGGACAGCTGCTCAGCCATCATGTGGAGTGTCACGGTCTTGCCGGTGCCCGTTGCGCCGGCCACCAGCCCGTGCCGGTTCATCATGGAAAGCGGCAGCCGGACGGGTGCATCCTGGTGGAGTTCGCCGTCGACGATCGCGGCTCCCAGTTCGATGGTGGCGCCTTCCAGCGTGTAGCCCTTCTGGATGGTGGCGACTTTATCTGCGGTGGATTTGATGGCCATGCCGATAGCTTAGCCGTGCGACTCCAGATCCTTGCTGAATGCCAGGAACTGATCAGGTGAACGCGGTTGGGGATCAGTCCTTCGGCGCCTGGTTGATCCGCACCATGTTGCCGGACGGGTCGCGGAAGGCGCAGTCGCGCGGACCCCACGGCTGGTCGATGGGCTCCTGCAGGACGTCGGCGCCGGATGCGCGCACCTTTTCAAAGGTTGCGTCGAGGTCGTCGGTGCGGAAGACGAGCATCGGCAGGACTCCCTTGGTCAGGAGCTCCTGCATCATGTCCCCGTCCTCCGGGGAGCGCCCGGCGTGCGGTTCCGAGAGCACGATTTCCAGGCCGGGCTGGTCCGCGCTGCCGAGCGTAATCCAGTGGAATCCTCCGGAGGCCACGTCGCTGCGCAGTTCGAGGCCGAGGGCATCGCGGTAGAAGGCGAGGGCTTTTTCGGTGTCATCGACAGTGATGTTGCAGTACTGGAGTGAAATATTCATGCCACCAAGCTATTCGGCCTACGCCAGCTCCGCTTCTCGAATCCTGCTCACTTGGCCGCCAGCCCATGTGCCCGTGCTGTGCCGGCAGGCCGTGTGCGGATCTTCGCTACGCACGCGGGCATGGCCTTCACTGCACTGTGTTCGCGGGCCCGGTAGGCGCTGGGCGTTTCCCCCACGAGCTCCGTGAACCGTGAACTAAAGGATCCGAGCGAAGTACAGCCCACCGCCATGCAGGCATCGGTGACGGTCATGCCGCCACGGAGCAACGCCATGGCCCGCTCAACCCGGCGCGTCATCAGGTAACTGTATGGGGTTTCGCCGTAGGCGGCCCGGAACTGCCGCGAGAAATGCGCCGGTGACATCAGTGCTTTCCGCGCCATAGTGGGCACGTCCAAGGCGCGGGCGAAGTCCCTGTCGATCAGGTCCCGCGCCCGGCGCAGGTGCGCAAGGTTGGCAAGCTCTTGCGGGGTCATGTCAGGAGCCTACGCCGCGGCGCCATGGTTCGCCACGGACCGGGCTACTCCGCGAGGGCCTTGATGACTTCCTTCGCCACGTCCTCGCTGGACTGCGGATTCTGCCCGGTGATCAGGTTGCGGTCACGGACCACGTTGGAGCCCCAGGCGGCGCCGTTTTCCACGATCGCTCCTTTTTCCTTCAATACGTCTTCCACGAACCAGGGCGTGTTGGGGCCGGTGCCGCCGTTCAATTCCTCCTCGTCCGTGAACACGGTGAGCCGGCGTCCCGCGAAAGTGAACTTCCCGTCGTCGTCAACAGCGCTGAGGAGGCCCGCCGGACCGTGGCAGAACGGGGCAATGACCTTGCCGGCCCGCTCCGACTCATTCAGGATGCGGCCCAGGTCTGAGTCCTTGTAAAGGTCCGCCATGGGGCCGTGTCCGCCCGGCATCACCACAGCGTCGTACCCGGAGGGATCGACGTCGGCCAGTACCAGCGGCGCGGATAGCTCGGCGTCGATTTTCGCGAGGTATGCGCGGAAGCTGTCCGCGCGGTCCTGGCCGCCGGCCGACTCCGCTGCGAGGCTCACCTCGTCAACGGTGGGCTTGGCCCCGCCGGGCGTTGCAACGCTAACCGTGTGGCCGGCGTCGAGCAGGGTCTGGTGCGACACCACCAGTTCTTCGGCCCAGTAGCCGGTGGGGTGCTTGGTGCCGTCCCGCATGGTGAGGGAATCGGCAGCGGATACGACCATCAGAATGTTTGCCACGATGTTGCTCCTGTCCGGCCGGCCCGTCCGGGCCGGCTCATAAGGGCGGCAACACGGCAAGTAAGCTGAGTATTCCTTGTCGGGCCGGCCTGCGCAGTAAGCTTTGGTATGGCCGCATCGATGCTGAAGATGGTTCTGTCCGTTGCCACCGCGCTTGCGCTGGCCCTCATGGGAGGAAGTCCGGCGACGGCGGGCCCGCCGCGTCCGTCCGATTCCCTGGGCATCGACGTCTCCTGGCCGCAATGCGGGCAGACCCTTCCTGAAGGGCTTGCCTTCGCCATCGTGGGTGTCAACAACGGGCTAGCGAACGCCACGAATCCCTGCCTTCAGGAACAGCTGGATTGGGCAGAGGCCACCGTCAGGTATCCGCAGGCGACAAGCCAGCCGCGTGTTGCCCTGTACGTGAATACCGCCAACCCCGGTCTGGCCGGGTCCTGGTGGCCTTCCTCCAACTTCTACATGGGCACAGTGGTGAAGAACCCCTATGGAAAGTGCGAGGGCAAGAACGACAGGGCCTGCGCCTATATGTACGGCTACGCGAAAGCGTACGACGACGCCGTGGTGCGCGGCGTGGAGGACCCGGACACATATTTCTGGTGGCTGGATGTGGAGACGGAAAACAGCTGGCAGGCGGACACGGCAGCCAACCGGGCCGACCTGGAAGGAATGACCGCCTACTTCGAGAGCATCGGCGCCGACGTCGGGATCTATTCCACCGGCTATCAGTGGGGCAAGATCGCCGGTTCCGTTCCCTCAACCAGCAACCTGGCGGGGCTTCCCAGCTGGCTTGCCGGCGCCCGAACCCTGAAGGGCGCCAAGTCGAACTGCTCCCTTCCGGGCCTGACTCCGGGCAGCCGTGTGGTCTTGACACAGTATGTCTCGGGCGGCCTCGACTATAACGTCGCCTGCAACTAGGGCAGCGTGTAAGCGGTGTGACAGGAGTGCATTGGATTGTCCTGAGTTTGTGGAGTGAAAATGTGAGTACTGCGTATAAAAAACAGGTATAAAGACGCCAAAAGTTGAGTGGAATCTACTGGTGTTTTTCTGGGTGCGCCAACCTAGCATCGGGACTACATTTGCGGCCAATGATGGCCGCATTGTTGCGATGGGAGGCGCTGCAGTGAACGAATCAGGAAGAAAGGGTCCCGGGCGGGGATCGAAAAGCAGGCGGGGAACGGCGCGGGGGCCCGCGTGGTCCGCGGGCGGTGCCGGCCGGAAGCTCCTGGCCGGGGTGACGGCGGCCGGATTGCTGCTTGCCGGGGCCGGGGTGGCACAGGCGGATGATGTTTTTAACAACCTCGACTCGACCGTTGACGCGGTGGCCGAGACCATGCCGCTGAATGCGGGCGGGGCCGCCGGGACCACTACGCTGGCAATAGACCCCACGAACGATCCAGGTAAGAACGGCTGCAACCTGACGGGAAGCACCGTCCTTACACTGAACCTCGTATCGAGCAACACGGCGATTGCAACCGTCAGCCCTTCTTCGGTGACCTTCACGAGCTGCGGGAGCACGAAGATTGTGACCGTTACTCCCGTCGCCGCGGGCACCGCCACTGTCAGCGCCACCCAGGCTGTCAATGACACCGGCGGAATGTTCGACCTTGCCCCGGCGACGTTCACCGTCAACGTGGCAGCTCCCGCCCCCGCCAATACGGCGCCGACCCTCACGGTGGCCGGAGTCAGCACGGGTGCGTCCTACGCCAAGGGCTCGGTCCCCGCGGCTACGTGCAACATCGTGGACGCCGAAGACGGGCCTAAATCGTTCGCCGCGACCCTCAGCGATATTACCGGCCCCAACTCGCCGGACGGCCTCGGCCGGCAGACAGCGAGCTGCAGCTACACCGACGGCGGCGGCCTCACCGCCACCGGATCCGCGAGCTACGACATCGTGGACCCCAGCGGGCCGCAAATCAGCTACACCCTTACCCCCGGAACCCCCAACGGACTGAGCGAATGGTTCACTGTTCCGCTGAACCTCAGCTGGACGGTCGCCGATCCAGAGTCGCCCGGATCCTTGATCCTCAGCGGCTGCGAGGACCAGGCCATTTCGACGGACCAAGCAAAAATCACGTATAGCTGCTCTGCAACGAGCGCCGGCGGCACTGCCTCCGTGGAAACCGTCCCAGTGGGCCTTGACGGCACTGCCCCCGACGTCAGCTACACGGGAGCGGAAGGCCTGGCCGGCGACAACGGGTGGTTCAGGGGACCCGTCACAGCGACCTTCACGGCCACAGACGCAACGTCCGGTCCGGCGTCGCAGACTGCAACCGCAACCACAGCCGACGGAGCGGAGGGCGAATTCATTGAAGTCAGGAGCCCGGTGTTCAGCGATACCGCCGGGAACCCCTCGGCCCTCGGGGCGGTGATCGAGAGCTTCAAGATCGACGCGACGGCGCCGTCGGTGGCCTACACCGCGGCCGACCGGGCGCCCAACGTCAACGGCTGGTACAACGCTCCGGTCACGGCGACGTTCACCGCGACTGACGCCGTCTCCGGGCCTGCTGTAACGACCCAGATCGCAACGTCCGTCGGCGAGGGATTTGGCGTGGTCGTTGGGAGCCCTGCCTTCGAGGACGTTGCCGGCAACACCTCCGAGGCCGGTGCGGCGTCGGCGAACTTCGATATCGACCTCACGGCGCCCTCCGTTGCGTTCACCGGGCTTAGCGGCGAAGCGGGCGAGAACGGATGGTTCACCGGTCCCGTCACCGCGACCTTCACCGGGACGGATGAGCTGTCCGGCCTGGCGTCACCGGAGGATACAGCGGTGTCCACCGAAGAAGGCACGGACCTGGTCCTAGCCAGCCCGGCCTTCACCGATAGGGCTGGCAACACCACGTCTGCCGGAGCAGCGTCCAGCGACTCCTTCAAGGTGGACCTCACCGATCCGGTTGCCACGTTCGATTCAGTGCTGGGTGACGCGTACTTCGGCTTCGTCGGCTCCGCACCCACGTGCTCTGCCGCTGACGCCGGCTCCGGCCCGGCGGGTTGCACCGTGAGCGGATACTCGAACGAGCCCGGCACCCACACATTGGTCGCCACGGCCACCGATGTTGCCGGCCGCACCTCCACAACGACGCACACCTACAAAGTCAACAACTGGGAAACCAAGGGGTTCTACCAGCCCATTGATATGGGGGCGAATGTCGTCAATACGGTGAAGGCCGGCAGCACCGTTCCCGCCAAGTTCGAACTGTTTGCTGGCTCCAGGGAACTGACGGACACCAGCTTCGTGGAGATGAAGATCCGGCCGGCCACCTGCAGCACGTTGGCGCTCCAGGACGCAATCGAGATCACGGCCACCGGGAACACCTCCCTTCGGTACGACTCCACGGGCGGCCAGTACATCTACAACTGGAAGACGCCGAACACGCCCGGTGCCTGCTTCCAGCTCTCGATGGTTGCGGACGACGGCTCGCACATCGACGCCAACTTCAAGCTGAAGTAGGCGCCCGCTGTAGCCAAATAGCACAACTGGGCTAAAGGAGCGGGGTTGCCGGAAACGG
>Ga0307410_10001485_pt1 | contig 10623 bp, 9 predicted proteins | sample 322Ometagenome_3_FD_203707 | JGI IMG/M metagenome (GOLD analysis project Ga0307410, IMG submission 203707) | Maize rhizosphere microbial communities from greenhouse at UC Davis, California, United States - 322HYB-O-3 | ecosystem: Host-associated > Plants > Roots > Rhizosphere > Soil | place...
CGTGGAGAAGTTCGACTACCGCCGCGGCTACAAGTTCTCGACCTACGCGACCTGGTGGATCCGGCAGGCGGTCACCCGCGCGATCGCCGACAAGGCGCGCACGATCCGGATCCCGGTGCACATGGTCGAGAAGCTCAACAAGGTCGTGCACGTCGAGCGCCAGCTCGTGCAGGAGCTCGGACGCGAGCCGACGCCGGAGGAGATCGCCGCCGAGCTCGAGACGACGCCGCGCGAGGTGAAGGACATCCTGCGCATGGCGCAGCTGCCTGTCTCGCTCGAGAAGCCGATCGGCGAGGAGGAGGAGTCAGAGCTCGGCGACTTCGTCGAGGACGAGACGGCCGAGTCTCCGTTCGAGCTCGCCTCCGAGAACCTCCGCCGCGAGAACGTTCGCAAGGCTCTCGACACGCTGCCGCAGCGCGAGCGCGAGGTGATCGAGATGCGCTTCGGCCTGAAGGGCCATGAGGCGCGCACACTCGAAGAGGTAGGCCGCGCGTTCGGTGTTACACGCGAGCGCATCCGCCAGATCGAAAACAACACGCTGAAGAAGCTCCAGGGCCTGCCCGAAGCGCAGGGCCTGCGAGACGCGCTGGTCTAGGGCGTCGGCAAAAACGCGCTCTAGACTGCCGCTAGATATCCCGGCGGGATGTCCGAGTGGTTAAAGGAGACCGGCTGTAAACCGGTTGGCTATGCCTACGCAGGTTCGAATCCTGCTCCCGCCACTGACCGGCTTCGGCCGGCCTGACACGCCCAGTTAGCTCAGTTGGTAGAGCACCTCCATGGTAAGGAGGGGGTCGCCGGTTCGAGTCCGGCACTGGGCTTCGCGCGATAATGATCAGACCATGTCGCAGGAGAACGTTGAGTTCATCCAGCGCGGAGTCGGCCATTTCATCCGCACCGGCGAGCCCGCGTGGGAGCAGATCCATCCCGACGTCGACGTCCACGACCACGACATCCCAGACGCCGGCCAGTACCGAGGCCATGCCGGCTATGCCAAGTGGCTCGAAGACTGGGGCGAGGCCTGGGCGAGCTACACGGCTGAGCCCGATCTGTTCATCGATGCGGGCGACAAGGTCGTTGTCGAACTGAAGATGCTCGCCGAGGGCAGTGGCAGCGGGATCGAGATTGAGCGACGTGACGCGATCGTGTTCACGGTTGACGGCGGGCTCATAACCCGTCTCGACTACTTCAACAATCCCGACCAAGCCCACCAAGCCGCCGGCCTGCGGGAGTAGGCATCGACAAGCACCAGGTCAGCACGGCAGCCGCCAAGTACGTCGTCAACCCGCTGGTGAAGACGCTGCACAAAGTCGGCCTTCCGTTTCCAGGCACGTGCATCCTCGAGACCATCGGCCGGAAGAGCGGCGAGCCGCGGCAGACGCCAGTCGGCAAGGGGCTTGACCGCGACACGTTCTGGATCGTGGCCGAGCATGGTGAGCGCGCGTCGTACGTCCGCAACGTCCGCGCGAACGCGCGCGTGCGAGTGAAGTGCGGGCGGCGCTGGCGCACGGGCACGGCGACGCCGCTGCCCGACGACGACTGGCGCGCCCGCCAGCACAAGCCCTACATGGCGAAGTTCAACGCCGCCGCCGTGCGCGTCATGAAGACCGAACCGATGACGATCCGGATCGACCTCGACCCTGGGTAAGCGCTCGCCGTGCGGACGAGCCGCGCGTATCATCGTTTCGATGCTCGCGTGGCGGCCGGTGCTCGTGGCCGGAGTGGTCCTGATCGCGGTCGGCAACCTCTCCCAGTCTTCGAACGCCCATCAGGGTGGCGACGGCGAGCCGGTTCACGTTCACGATCCGCTCGAGTTCACCCCGCAGGGGCCCGGCGCACGACTGACCGGCGGGGCATGGCGATCCTATGGACGCGATCTCTCCAACTCGAGGAACGCGGGAAGGAAGGGTCCCACCCCGCGGGAGGCGAGTCGGCTCGTCGGGGCCTGGAGCTTCCGCGGCACCGCCGGTGGCTATACGGGAACGCCCGTCGTCGCGCGGGGAACGGTCGTGGTCGGCTCGACAGACGGGACCATCCACGCGCTCGACGCCGAGAGCGGCGCGCTCAAGTGGTCCCGGGTGGTCGTCTCGAGGCCGACCGCAGAGCAGGTCTTTGCGACTCCGGCAGTGGACCGAGGACGCGTGTACATACCGCTATCTCGCTTCGGCCGCCCGGCGATCGTGGCGCTCCGGCTCTCGGATGGCGAGCTGCTTTGGGACACAACGCTCGACGACCAGCCCGGTTCCGACCTGTACGGGAGCCCCGTCGTCTGGCGACTCGCCGAGAGCGAAGGCACGGGGCAGCGCATTCTCTACATCGGCGTGTCGGGCGGATTCGGCGAGCACTTCGACATCGAGCCGCGTATTCGCGGCAGTCTCGTCGCGCTCGACGCAAGCGACGGTACGACCCTCTGGAAGCGATACACCGTTCCCCAGGGATACGACGGCGCGCCGATCTGGACGACGCCAGCCATCGACCCGCGCCGAGGCGTTCTGTACGCGGGGACCGGCAACGCGTACAACCCACCCGCGTGGGAGACAACCGACGCGATCCTCTCCTTCCGCGCCCGCACAGGCCGCATAACCGACGGGTTTCAGGCAACTCGTGACGACGTCTACCACCATCACCGCGAGACCTCGAGCCGCGACCTGGACTTCGGGGCCTCCCCGAATCTGTTCAGAAGTCCGAGTGGGCGATTGCTGGTGGGAGCGCTTCAGAAGTCGCGCATCTACTGGGCGCTGGACGCGCGAACACTCAAGCGGGTGTGGAGCCGCCAGACCGGGACGACGAAGGGCCGCTATTTCCAGGACACCCTTGCGTCGACGGCGTACGACGGGCGCCATATCTACGGGCAGAACGACGATGGTCAGGTGTGGGCCCTCACCCGAGCAGGACGACGTGCGTGGGTGACCCGTGCATCGGGCGAGAGCAACTACAGCCCGCTGGCGGTCGCGAACGGCGTCGTGTACACGATCCGCGCGGCAGGCTTCCTGGACGTTCGGCGAGCTTCCACCGGGGAGCGTCTCGCCAGGCACCCGCTCGGAGCGCCTGCCTGGGGCGGAGTCGCGGTCGCGGGCGGCTGGATCTTCGCCGTGACCGGCACCACCGGCACGGACGCGGGGTACGTAGTCGCGTATCGCCCGGCGTGAGCCGCGTAGCGCTCGCGCTCCTCGCCGTACTGCTGGCCTCCTGTGCGGAAACGGACGTGAGCGGCCGCCCAGAGCGGTCTTCGTCCCCTCCGGCTTCCACAAAGCCCGGCAAGCTGCCGCCCGGCCGCGGTTACATCCTCGCGCGCGTGCGCGAGGACGTCCTCGCCTACGACCGGCCGAACGGCCGGCCCATCGCGTGGCTACGAGAGGAAACGCCCTTCGGCGAGCCGCGCACGCTCGGGATCGCGAAGGTCCGCGACAAGCGCCGGTGGCTCGGCGTCCACAGCCCGGTGTTCGCCAACGACGAGATGGGCTGGATTCCGAACGACCCGACTGCGCTCGCCCTCAGCCGAACGAAGGTGTCCCTACGCGTCTCGCTGGCAGCGACGGAGATCGACCTCCGACGCGGCGACAGAATCGTCCGCGAGATCCCGATCGCGATCGGCCGCGCCGGGACCGAGACGCCGCCCGGGCGGTTTCAGGTCACCGACAAGCTTCCGGCAAGCCGCTTTCCGGCGGGCCCGTACGGGTGCTGCATCATCCCGCTCTCGGCACGCCAGCCCAACCTGCCGGAAGGCTGGGCCGGCGGCGACCGCATCGCCATCCACGGCACCACGCAACCGGAGACCATCGGCCAGGCCGCGTCGAACGGGTGCCTGCGCGCCAGCGACACCGACCTGCGGGTCCTCATGCAGGCCCTGCCCGTCGGCGCTCCTGTATTCATCACCGAATGAAGGTCGGACTCGTGCTCGGGGCAGGCGGCGTCATGGGCGGCGCCTGGCTAACCGGAGGACTCGAGGCGCTCGCGCGCGAGACCGGTTGGGATCCAGGCAGTGCCGACTACATCGTGGGCACGTCGGCGGGCTCGGTCATGGGCTCGCTGCTCGCGGCCGGAGTGCCGCCGTGGTTCATGGTCGCCCACTCCGCCGGCGAGGTATTCGACGGCGTCTCGGGGCCCGACGGCCGCGCGGCCAAGGAAGCAGACCGCTCCGGCGGCGGCGTGTTCCGGGTCGACCGGCGCGTCCCCCGTATCGGTCCCGGCTCCCTCGCGCTCATCAGGACCGCGCTCGCCCGACCCGGCCCGCGCACGGCGACGGCGGTCATCTGCGGCCTGCTGCCCGAGGGCATGATCTCGACCGAGCCGATCAAGGACACCGTCCGCCGGGCCGTCTCGACCGAGTGGCCCGACCACCCGAATCTGTGGGTGATCGCATCCGACTACGCAACCGGCGAGCGGGTCATCTTCGGGAAGGCCGGCTCGCCGACGGCGGAGATCGGCGACGCCGTCGCGGCGTCCTGCGCGATCCCCGGCTTCTACCGGCCGGTCACGATCGGCGGCCGGCGCTATGTCGACGGCGGCGTCTGGTCCACCTCGAACCTCGACATCCTCCGCGACGAGCCGCCCGACCTCGTCATCTGCCTCAACCCGACGTCGTCGCTCCATCCGCCACAGGCCTGGAACCCGGCGCACCAGATCGCGCACTTCTTCCGCCGTGCATCCGGCCGCGTGCTGGGCAGCGAGGCGAAGGTGCTGCGCGCCGCCGGCAAGGACGTCGTCCTCGTTCAGCCGACGGACGAGGACCACGCCGTCATGGGCGCCAACCTGATGGCCACCCGCAACCGAAATAGCGTCATTCAGAAGGCGATCGAGACGGTCGGCCGTCAGCTCCGCGAGCCGGGCGTGCGCGAGCTGCTCCGCGACCTGCCCGCCGGCGAGCCGTTCAAGCTCGCGCGACCCGAGGGCCCGCCCGAGAGCTGGCCCCGGATAGGTGCGCGGGCGTAAGCTCTCGGACCCCGGGAAAGCCTCAAGGGAGAGGGATGGCGGCGGAAAGCACACAAAGCACGAGGCAGAGCGAGAATGGCGCGTCACCCAACGGTGGCGATCCGCAGGCCGCCGCGAACGGTGGGATGTCGCCGGTGGAGCTCGGGTCGCGCGTGGCCAAGGCGATCTCCTCGCTCGCCCAGTCGCGCATCCCGAAGGCGGACCTCGACGAGCGGGACACCGACTACATCCGCGAGACGCTGCCCGGCCTCTGGATGCTCGCGAGCTACTACTTCCGGGCCGACGTGCGCGGGCTTGACCGCATCCCGGCCACGGGGCCGGCGCTGCTCGTCGGCAACCACTCCGGCGGCAACCTGACGCCCGACACACACGTCTTCACGCTCGCCTTCACCACCTACTTCGGTGTCGAGCGCCGCTTCTTCCAGCTCGCGCACAACCTTGTCCTCGCCATGCCCGGGCTCGGCAGCCTCCGCAAGTACGGCACCGTCGCCGCGTCGCCGCAGAACGCCGAGAAGGCGCTCGACACCGGCGCTGCGCTGCTCGTCTATCCGGGCGGCGACTACGAGGTGCACCGGCCGACATGGGACTCGGCCAAGGTGGACTTCGACGGCCGGCAGGGCTGGATCCGGCTCGCGCTGCGCAAGAACGTGCCGATCGTCCCGGTCGTCGCGATCGGTGGCCAGGAGACCGCGCTGTTCCTGTCGCGGGGCGAGCGGCTCGCGCGCCTGTTCGGCCTCAACCGCCTGTTCCGCCTGAAGGTCCTGCCGATATCGCTCGCCGTCCCGTGGATCCTCAACGTCGGAGACATGCTCGGCCACTTCCCGCTTCCGGCGAAGATCACGATTCAGGTGCTCGACCCGATCGACATCAAGGAGGAGTTCGGCTCGAACCCCGACCTCGACGAGGTCTACGACGCGATACTCGGGCGGATGCAGGGCACGCTCACCGCGCTCGCCGAAGAGCGGCGGCTTCCAGTAATCGGCTGATGCGGATCGACGAGAGCGTGACGATCGACGCCTCCCCGGAGGAGATCTGGGCGATCGTCACCGACCCCGAGCAGTACCCGAACTTCGCCGACTCGATCACGCGCTGGGAGCCCGAGGGCGACAAGGACCGCGGCCTCGGCGCGCGCTACACGATGCGGATGCGCGCCGGCTCGGCCGAGGTCGGCGGGCTGGTCGAGATCGTCGAGTGGGATGAGTGCTGCGACATGGCCTGGACCAGCATCACCGGGATCGACCAGCGTGGCCGCTGGCGGCTCCGCGGCGAGGAGGACGGGAGCACGAAGGTCACGCTGCGACTCGCGTACCAGGCACCGGGCGGCCTGCTCGGCATGATCTCCGACCAGGTCTCCGCGCGGACCGTGCGCGGCAACCTCCGCAGGACAGTGCAGAACCTCAAGGCGATGATCGAAGGAGAGGCAATGAGCTCACGGGGAGGCGGGTTCAACCCCATCGGGATCGTCGGCCAGGCGGCCGAGACCGTACGCGTCGCGGTGACGTCGGGACTGGCCCGGCCGTCGCGCCCGGACAGGCTGGCGCGCGCCCTCATGAACTTCATTCGCCTCGGCTCGACGCCGGCGGCGGGCTACACGATCAACGCGACCCTCCGTCCCGACGAGATCGCGATCGTGGACGAGCTGGGCACGCTTACCTTCGGCGAGGTCAACGAGCGCACGAACGCGCTCGCGAACGCATGGCTCGATGCCGGCCTGGGCGAGGGCGACGGCGTCGCGATCATGGCTCGGAACCACCGCGGCTTCATCGAGGCGACGGTCGCGGCGTCGAAGATCGGCGCGCATGCCCTGTACCTGAACACCGCGTTCGCCGGACCCCAGCTGACAGAGGTCGTCCAGCGCGAGAAGCCGAGCGCGATCGTCTACGACCAGGAGTTCACCGAGCTCCTCGAGGACGCCGGCAAGCGCCGCAAGCGCTTCATCGCGTGGGTTGACGACGACTCGCCGCCCGACCCGACGCTGGAGGAGCTGATCGAGTCAGGCGACACCGAGCCGCCCGTCCCGCCGTCCGAGCCGGGTCGGGTCGTGATCCTCACCTCGGGCACCACCGGAACCCCGAAGGGCGCGTCTCGAAAGACGCCCGACGGGCTCAGCCCGGCGATCGCGCTCCTGTCGCGCATCCCACTCAAAGCCGGCGAGCGGACAATGATCGCGGCGCCGCTCTTCCACTCGTGGGGCTTCGCGCACTTCACGCTCGGCATGGCGCTGCACTCCACCTACGTGCTCCAGCGCAAGTTCGATCCCGAGGGGACGCTGTCGGCGATCGCGCAGCACGAGTGCACATCGTGTCCGATGGTCCCGGTGATGCTGCAGCGCGTTCTCGAGCTGCCCGAGGAGGTCCGCTCGAAGTACGACACGTCGTCGCTGCGCACGGTGCCCGTCTCCGGATCGGCGCTGCCGGGTGACCTGGCGATCAAGTTCATGGACGAGTTCGGCGACGTGATCTTCAACCTCTACGGCTCGACGGAGGTCGCGTGGGCGACGATCGCGACCCCGGCCGATCTGCGCGCCGCACCCGGCACTGCCGGCAAGCCGCCCCTCGGCACCGATCTGCGGATCTACGACGAGAACGGCCGCGAGCTACCGCCCGGCGATACGGGTCGCATCTTCGTCAAGAACGACATGCTGTTCGAGGGCTATACGGGTGGCGGCTCGAAGGACATGATCGACGGCCTCATGTCGACTGGCGACGTCGGCTACCTCGATGATCAGGGCCGGCTGTTCGTCGAGGGCCGTGACGACGACATGATCGTTTCGGGCGGCGAGAACGTCTTCCCGCAGGAGGTCGAGGATCTGATCGCGCGCCAAGACGGCGTCGACGAGGTCGCCGTGATCGGCGTCGACGACGAGAAGTTCGGCCAGCGCCTGAAGGCCTACGTGGTAAAGAAGAAGGGCGCGAGCGTGACCGAGGATTCGATCCAGAAGGTCGTGAAGGCGAACCTCGCGCGCTACAAGGTGCCGCGCGAGGTTGAGTTCATCGACGAGCTACCGCGCAACGCCACCGGCAAGGTGCTGAAGCGCGAGCTCAAGGAGCAGCACGAGGAGAAGGAAGGCGCGACGGCCTAGCCGTCGTCGTCGCCGCTGGCCTCCAGGTTCTCCTTCTTCTCACCCGGCACGCCGGTCGCGTTCGGATCGGTCGGGCCGCCCGGGATCGGGTCGCCCTTGTACTCGTCGGGGTTGTCGACCTCGTCGCCGTCGACCGTCACCGAGCCGTCCTCGTGATGACGCACCCCTGACGGGCCGAGCTTCTCCTCGGGGCCCTCCTGATACGTGTGCGGCCCCTCCGGCCCGCCGAAGGTCTCGTACTTCGCCTTGCCGGACGGCCAGTCACCAAGGTCCTTGGGCGGATCGCCCTCCTCGAGCTGCTCCATCTCGCGCTTGGCCTCGTTCTGCTCTTCCTCGGATGCTTGGGCTTTCTCGGCAGCGTCGTCTGCCATGCCTCCTCCTCGATCGCTTGTTGAACCCGTACCCCGGGTACGTTTCGTTCATGCCCGAACTGGTCCTGGGTCCGGTCCTACGCTACGTCGACGCGACCGAGGCGACCGTGTGGGTCGAGACCGACGCCCCCTGCGAGGTCGAGATCCTGGGATGCACCCAGCGCACGTTCCACGTGGCCGGCCACCACTACGCGGTCGTGCACGTCACGGGGCTCGAGGAGAACAAGGCCCACCCGTACGAGGTCGCCCTCGACGGCGAGCGCCGCTGGCCGGAGTCCGACTCCGAGCTCCCGCCGTCATTGATCCGGACGACCGGCCATCAGGGCCGGATGAAGCTGTGCTTCGGCTCGTGCCGCGTCTCGCTGCCGCACGAGCCGCCGTACACGTGCTCGAAGTCGGACGACGAGCGCGGCCGCGAGGTCGACGCTCTATACGCGCTCGCGCGACGAATGGTCACTCAGGAGCCGCACGAGTGGCCGGACATGCTCGCCATGCTCGGTGACCAGGTCTATGCCGACGAGGTCTCGCCGGAGACGCTCGAGTTCATCCGCGCGCGCCGCGACACGTCGCAGCCCCCTGGCGAGGAGGTGAAGGACTTCGAGGAGTACACGCGCCTCTATCGGGAGGCGTGGAGCGATCCTTGGATCCGCTGGCTGCTCGCGAACGTGAGGACGCCGATGGTCTGGGACGACCATGACGTCCACGACGACTGGAACATCTCGCAGTCCTGGCTCGAGGAGATGCGGCGGCACGACTGGTGGGATGAGCGGATCGCGGGCGCCGGCATGAGCTACTGGATCTACCAGCACCTCGGCAACCTCTCGCCCGAGCACATGGCCGACGACGACATATACGCGCGCGTGCGCGAGGCCGACGACGCGGGCCCGCTGCTACACGAGTTCGCTCTGCGCAACGATCGCCAGACGGAAGGCACGCGCTGGAGCTACTGCCGCGACAACGGCGGGGTCCGCCTGATCGTGCTGGACTCTCGCGCCGGCCGCGTCCTCGATCCGAACGGCCGCAAGATGGTCGACGACGATGAGTGGGACTGGTTCCTCGAGCACGTCAAGGGCGACTGGGACCACCTCCTGATCGCGAGCTCGATGCCGTTCCTGCTGCCCGGTGGCGAGCACGGCCTCGAGGCGTGGAACGACGCTGTCAGCGAAGGGGCGTGGGGCAAGATCGGCAAGCGGATGGGGGAGAAGGTCCGCCAGGCGCTCGACCTCGAGCACTGGGCCGCCTTCCGCCGTTCGTTCGAACAGATGTCGAGGCTCCTCGAGGAGGTCGCGGCCGGGAAGCACGGCAGGCCACCGTCGACGATCGTGCTCCTGTCCGGCGACGTCCACCACGCCTACCTCGCCGAGGTGGCCTTCCGCAAGTCGGTCGGCGCCCAGAGCGCCGTGTACCAGGCAACGTGCTCGCCGTTCCGCAACGGCCTGAGCAAGAGGGAGCGCGCGATGGTGCGGTTCGCGAGCTCCCCAGTCGGCCACGCGATCGGCAGCTTCCTGTGCAAGACGGCGCGCGTCCCGCCGTCGCGGCTGCGTTGGCGGATCGACGAGGGGCCCTGGTTCGACAACCAGATCGCCAGCCTCGAGCTCGACGGCCCGTCGGCCCGCTTCAGGATCGAGAAAACCCACCCCGACGACTGGCGCGAGGCGACCCTCCACGACGTCTCCGAGCGGCAGCTGCGCTGACTAGTCCGCCAGTTCGGGCGGCACGGTCACGATCCGATCGAGGGCAGCGCCCTCGTAGAACGACTGCGGCGGGAACTTGCCGTTCACGCGCATGATCGCGATTCGGCCGGGCTGGACGTCGCCGTTGTCGTCGAGACGGAAGCTGCCGTAGAGCCCGTCCTCTATCCGCGTGTCGAGGAGCTCGGCGAGCACGGACTCGCGCGTGCCGTCGGAACGCGCGATCGCGTCGAGCACGGCCTCCGTGGCCTGCGCGGCGGTCATCACATATGAAGCACGCGAATTGAGGACGCCGAAATCGCGCGCAAAGCGCTCGCCCTCAGGCGTCAAGTACCGGGACGCCGACGGGAAGTCGGTAGTGCTGATGTAGAGGCCGTGTGCGTCGCGGCCGACCGTATCGAGCCACTCGGAAGCCGGCAACACGTCGATCGTCATCACCGTCACGGCGTTTCCGAGGCGAGCCCGCAGCGACTGCAGCACGCGCTCGGCGCCTTCTCCCAGCGGCCCGGCCAGGAAGACACCGTCGGCGCCCGATCGCGCGACCGCGTTG
>Ga0307410_10001487_pt1 | contig 10622 bp, 6 predicted proteins | sample 322Ometagenome_3_FD_203707 | JGI IMG/M metagenome (GOLD analysis project Ga0307410, IMG submission 203707) | Maize rhizosphere microbial communities from greenhouse at UC Davis, California, United States - 322HYB-O-3 | ecosystem: Host-associated > Plants > Roots > Rhizosphere > Soil | place...
CCTATTCAAAGCCGACTATCTACGGCCGTTGTCGAATCTCGTGGCTCTCCAAAGCGAGATCGCCCGCGATGTGTCCAACCGGTTAAGGGCGAAACTCACCGCCGACGAGAAAAAAGAGGTCGAGAAAAGCTACACACAGAACGCCGAAGCTTACCGGCTTTACCTTCAGGGACGGTTTCATTGGAATAAGCGCACCCCCGACGAGCACCGCAAGGCCATCAGCTTTTTCGAACAGGCTGTCGCGCTGGACCCGACCTACGCCCTCGCCTACGCCGGCCTCGCAGATTGCTACGCGGTGAGTTCGAGCCCGGTTAAGGGGGAGGAACGAATCAGGCTCATACGCTCGACGGCCGAAAAAGCCATCGAGCTCGATCCAAAACTTGGTCAGCCTCACGCCGCTTTCGCAAACTATCACTGGGATAAATTCGATTGGGACGCAGCCGAGCGGGAGTTCAAGACGGCGATCGAACTTGACCCCGATTACCCGACCGCCCGCCAATGGTATGGCGAACTTCTGTCACGCCTGGGGCGCCACGATGAGGCGATCGCCGAACTGAAAAAGGCCGCCGAGCTCGACCCCGTGTCGCTCATCATCGCCTCCGACCTCATCTACGTGTACGCAAACGCCCGGCGGTATGACGAGGCCCTCGAGCAGATTAACAGGACCCTCGCGATGGACCCGGGCTGGGAGCCTGCGCTGTTTCTCAAATCTTTCGTTCACGAGGTGACGGGTGATCTGGAGGGAGCGATCACGACCCGCGAGAATACGATAGACCACATCGACCTTCCGCAAGCCAGAAAGGATAGGCTTAGAATTGAATTGGCAGAACTGCGTAAAGTCTTGAGGTCTTCGGGTCCCGAAGGCTTCTGGCGAAAGGAGCTCGAATTCGAGCTCGGCGACCGGTCCCGGCCCGGGGAGTTCTCGGCCTTTTACATCGCCGAGATATATTCGATATTGAATGAAAAGGACAAAGCCTTCGAATGGCTCGACCGCGCCATCGACGCCAAAGAGGACAACATCGATTTGATGAAAGTGACGCCTTCCTTAGACAATCTCAAATCGGACCCGCGATGGGCTCCGACTCTTGCACGTTTGAACATGACGCCCTGACGCGGCCCAGAAAGGCCGGCGGAGGGCAGTTCATCCGAAAAGCCTGGGAAGTCTTCGCTGAAGATTTTTCGGCAATAGAATTTCCATCGCGTCGTCGACCGTGACGATCCCCGCGATGTCCCCGTCATCGTCGACCACCGGCAGCGCGAGCAGATTATATTCCGAGATGATCTGCGCAACTTCTTCCGCCGAATCGGACGGATGTGCGTACCGGAATTCGCTTCTCATAACCTCGGAAAGTTTCAACCTCGGGTCCGCCAGGATCAGCGACCGCAAGCTGATCAGCCCCAGCAGCTTCCACGAATTTTCCTCCTCCACCACGTAGAGGTAATAGATCATGTTCGGCGTCTCGGCCATCTCGCGAAGGCGCACTATCGTTTCGCCGACGGTCAGGTCCTTTGGCACGTGCACGAACTCCGTCGTCATCAGCCCGCCGGCCGTGTCGTGTTCGAAATGCATCAGCTCCGCCACATCCGCCTTCTCCTCGTCCTCCATCAGGTCGAAAAGCTGCTGCGCGCGGTCCTCGTCCATCTCGTCCAGCACGTCCACGGCGTCGTCGGGGCTCATCTCTTCCAGGATGTCGGCGGCCCGCTCTTCGTCCATGTCCTCGAGGATGCGAGCCTGTGCTTCAGTCGACATTTCTTCGAGCGTATCGGCGGCGATCTCGTCGTCCAGGCTCTCCACCACCTCGGTCCTGTGCACCGGCGAGAGAGTTTCCGCCAACTGCGCGATCTCCACCGGATGCAGACGCGAAAGCTTATCCTTCGATGACTTCAACTGCACCGTCACCGTCGCCGTGTCCGTCGCCAGATACCCCACGTCCGCCCAATCCAGCACCTCCACCGCCCGGTCGTTCCCGTAAAAACCCTTCGGCATCAGCCGCCGCAAAAAGCCCTGAAAACTCACGTCCGCCCCAGCCACCCGCCACCGGTCGCCCGTATCGATGATCTGCACGTCGTTCACCCTAACGACCCGTTTCCCGTCCACGTCGATCAGTTGGTTATCAAGCACGTCCTTCCCCAACAGCACCTCCCCTTCCCGACGTTCGAATGGCGACAGGTCCAATTTTGCCGTGCTAAGTCTTGCCCCTTTCTCATTTAATCCGGAAATGTTCTTACGCGAAACGAAGAAATCCCTGCGGCGGAATCGAGCCAGAAGCCCCTCGACGGGCGGGTAATCCTCGCTGCCGTACTGCACGAGGACGTCCTTGATGACCGCAAATTGTTCATTGCGTGAATCAAAGATCGGTGCGCCGATGATCTGTGAAACGTAAAGCATTCTTGCCTTTTCTGACCCTTAGAAATTTTTCACGAAAACCGCCTCTTACACTAACTCACGTGCGGGAAACTTTCTTCGCCTAAAGATAACCCAATTTGACCGAATAATTGAAAGCTGTTTACAAACCCCTGAACAGAATGCTATTCTGACGATCCGCTGTGACCAACAGCGTATAACGTTCACCAACCGCCGCAAACCGGCTTCAAGTCCGCAAACACCCGTCTCGCCCGAAATGAGAAAGCCCTGTCTCGCCCTCTTATCCGTTCTAGCCCTCGCAGCCATAGCCGCTGCTCAGAATTCCCCGCGCACCTTCGACAATTTCGACCGCTCCCAGGGCGTCGCCGTGTATCTGCCGCCGCAGCCCGAGGCCCCGCCGCAAACAAAACGTATAAAACGAAACGGCCGATGGGTAGTTGTTACCGAAGATAAGCTTGTAAAAAAGACCGCCTCCACCCGAGCCGCCAACGTCGCCGAGGGCCTCGCCACACGCGAGGGTTCGTACAATCCCAACGGCGCCCGCCTCGCGATGGGTTCCAGCAGCCATCTCAAAGGCTTCACGACCGGGAACCCGGCGCATGATCAATACATCGTCGATTCCAGCCGCCGCTACCGCATCGATCCGCTCCTCATCTATTCGCAGATGCACCAGGAAAGCTCCTTCAAGATCCGCGCGACGTCCAACAAAGGCGCCAGCGGCCTGATGCAGTTGATGCCCGCCACCGCCCGCCGCTTTGGCGTGACGAAGATCTACGACCCGCAGCAGAACATCGACGCCGGCGTAAAATACATGCGCTGGCTGCTCGACACCTTCAACCAGGATGTCGTCCTGGCCCTTGCCGGCTACAACGCGGGCGAAGGCGCCGTGATGAAGTACGGCTGGCGTGTCCCGCCATATCGCGAAACTCAGGAATACGTCCGCCGCATCAGCTCGCGCTACAGCATGATCTCCGACGGCCGCTACGTTAACACCGCCCGAAAGGTCAACGAGAACACCGCCAAGGTGGTCCAAAAAGAATCCGCACCACTCACCATCCTCGAAGTCGCCCCCACAGCCATCCGCACCGCCGACGGCAAAATGATGCTCATCAACCAGTAAAAACTAAAAGCGAACAGTGAAAATGCTTTTAGTTTTTAGTTCTTAACTTTCCCTTTTCCACTTCCTAAAAGGTATTCCAGCATACTCCCCATTCTCTTCGTGCGTGTTCAAATCGGTTTGGCACCCCCGCGCCTGTTTCTGAATGCCCACGCTCAGCTTCAACATATTCGAACTAATGCCGAGGTCCGCCGACCACTACGTTTTGCCGGCCCTGGGGTTGCCCGTGATCTACAAGAATGACGAGATCGCCCGCACCGACGTGTCGAAAGATGGAGACTTCAGCATCGACGCCAGCGCCGACTTGTCCAAAGATCTCAACTTCGGCGATGCGATCATACTTCCCAATTCCGCCGTCGCGTCCGCCAACGGGGAGATGCGCCTTGAGTTGATTTCCATTCACGTCCACGCCCTCGCGGATACCCTGAAATAGTGTTCGCCGCTTGCCGCCCAGCACCGGCCGCCCTAAATGTGCCTCGCGGCCTTCGTGACAGCGCCCCGCCCACGGGAACGTCGGGGCCGTTTCGCGTGCGGGTGCATCCAAAAGCGGGTATCATCTTGCGGGTATGTATTGCAACAACTGCGGAACGGCTAATCCGGATGACGCGATTTACTGCAAGAAATGCGGCTCGGTGATCGAGGCCGAAGACGAAACGCGCGTGGCGAAACGCCCGGGCGACTCACCCTCACCGCGTTCGGCCGACGGTGACGACCCGGAGAATACGATCTTCGCCATAAATCCGACCCTCAAATTCGTCGCCCTCGGCTACGTGGGCGCGGTCTTCGCGGCCTTCGTTCTCGTCGTGCTGCTTACGATCCTGGTTCCGGGTTTCGTCCCGCTGATCGGGGTGATATTGGGCCTCGTGCTGCTGCTCGTGCCGGTTTATTATCATGTCCGGCAAAAGCTCGTCCGGTATTCCCTCACCGACACGACCATCGAGATAGACCGCGGTCTCATCTCGCGCACGACGCAAAACATTCCCCTGCGCCGCGTTCAGGACGTAACGGTCACATCATCGCTGACTCAGCGGATGCTCGGCTACGGCGACATCACGATCGACAACGCCAGCGAAGACGGCGGCAAGGTCGTCCTCGACAACATCGACTCACCGAAACGCTACGCCGAACTCATCCTCCGCCAAATGCGCCAGCTCGACCGATAAAGGATCGGCCGCCAAACGAATAGTTTTTCGTTTCGCTTTAGCATAGCCACGCCGTTTACGGCGTGGACCCATCCCCCAGAAATCGCCAGCCAGCCCGTTTCACCGGGCTTACCACACCACAAAAACAACAAAGGCCGCATTTAAATGCGGCCAGCCAAAACATTCCGATTATTAACCGTTAATTACTCCGTACAATCTTCCCACGATTTCGTCGGGCAATTAAATATCTCCGGCGCCATCTCCCGCGTCAGCTGCTCGATCGTCACGTACGATTCCGTCGAGCCGTGCGTGCGCATCGTCCACCCGAGCTGCTTGCGGTGACGCCACACATAAGCATAAGCCTCGTGCTCGTCTTCCCCCATCAGGTGCCTTGCTTCGTGCAGGAGCACCATCGCTCGCTCGGTGTCGTCCTCGGCCCGGTTATAAAAATCCGCGTAAAGAGTAACGATCTGGAACGGAAAATTCGTCGATGCGTAAGCGTTCTCCTTCGCCGTGAAAGAGTTGAGCCAATGATCGGTGGCCCGAAAAGTCGTCGTCCCCTTTAACAAAAAAACCTCATCGGAAAAGCCGCGGTCCGCCAAAAGCTGGACAGCACGATCGATCTGCACCTGCTCGCCCTTCGACGGCGGCAGCGAAGTCGAAACCAGAGACAGGTAAAAAGCAATTATCGCCAAAACCGCCGAGGCAGCGTGGGTCGCAGTTTGTTGTAGGATGGCTATTAACAAGTCAGACACGAAGAGGGCGATTGAATGCCCTCTTGAGACTAACAGTGTATAACATTGTTCAAATATACGCAACATTTTTTGCCTTGTTCGTCCTATTACGGTACGTTTCGCCCCCTTTTGCCCGATCTTTCGCAAACCGCGTACCAAACCCGCTGCTCCTTTCGGCAAAAAGAGTCCGGCCGACATTTCATCTCTTCCTTCGCGACTCGGCTCGAACTCCTGCGCCTCCTTCGCCGCTTCAACCATTCGAATTCCTTCTTTGCATCCTTGCGGGAGATAATTCGCTTTATCGTTCTTCACAAAATTTGATCCGCAAAGGCACTGATTTTTTTTGAAAATCTCGCCTCGCCCCCGATTTAAAATAGCCGGTCAACTCATCGGCATATTCCATCCTTCAACGCGTCGTTTGCGGCGGGTTCGTTCCACCGTGACGAGCCGTTCCAAGGGAGGCCCAACCGACCTCGCCCTCACCGTTCGTCATCAAAAAATTCAACATCTCGAATCGCAAAAGGCGCGGTATTTTCCGGGATTTCGTCCAAAAATCTGAAAATCGAGAAGGGCGCGCCTGCCATCGCAAACGCGCCCTTTTTCTATGTTAAGCAATATCAGTTTTCCTGATGCCCAAGCCCCGCTGGCACAACGCTTGCCTATTTACAAAGTGTTAACTTTCGTTGAAAAACTCGGATTCAAAATTCCGAATTTTACGCGAGCGATGCGCCAGCAGTTTTCGGCGTGGACAGGAACACGAAGGTTCCGGGATATATGACGGTTGAAAGATGAAGGCGGTTTCCGAAAGTTTCCATTCCTGGAAACCTCCGACCCCCCCTCCTCCGACCCCCGCCAACTCCCGCAACTTCTTCCCCCTTCACCCCACACAAACAGCCCACGACGCATCGTGTGAATACAGAACACACGGAGAGGAACATGCAAAAATTAGTAGTATTTTTTATGCTCGTACTCTTCCCCACGATGATCGTCGTGGGGCAGGATACGGCCGGACGCATAGTCGGCACCGTAACGGCGCCCGACGGTGCGGTCCCGGGGGCGACGATCGTCGTTCGCGACAACCAAACTTCCAAGGAGCGGACCGTCACGGCGAGCTCGGACGGGGCGTTTGACGTTTCGCAGCTCGAATTCGGTACGTACACCGTTATTGTGAACGCCACCGGATTCAAGACCGTCACCGTCAACGAGGTCAAGATCGACGCGGGCCGTGAGTATCCGCTCAATGTCAAGCTAGAGGTCGGTCAGGTCAGCGAAGAAGTGACCGTGACCGCCGGTGCTAACGAGATCAACGCGTCCAACGCGGAACTGAGCACCACGATCTCCGGCGAGCAGATCCGCGAATTGCCGCTTAACACGCGTAACCCGCTGGGCCTGCTCAACCTGGTCGCGGGCGCCAACCCCACTTCCAACTCGATCAACGGTCAGCGCTCATCCTCACAGGATTACCGGCGTGACGGTTTGAACGTTCAGGACAACTTCATCCGCACCGGCGGGTTCGTTTCCGACCAGCCGACGGTCGACGACACGGCGGAGTTCAGCGTTACAACGCAAAACGCGGGCGTCGAGCAGGGCGGAGGCGTCAGCCTCGTCCAACTTGTGACCCCCCGCGGCGGTCAGGACTATCACGGAGCGCTGTACGCGTTCAACCGCAATTCATTGTTCACCGCCAACTCGTTCACCAATAACGAGAAGGGTCTAGATAAGCCCTTCCTGAACCGGAACCAGTTCGGCGGAAGCTTCAGCGGCCGCCTGCCGTTCCCCAATTTCGGTGAGGGTGGTCCACTTTTCAGAAGGGACAAATCGTTCTTTTTCATCAACTACGAAGGTTTCCGCCTCGCTCAGCAGGTGACCGCGACGGGCACTACGCTTCTGGCCCCTGCGCAAACCGGATTGTACACTTACACCGAAACTCAGACCGTTGACGGTAAACCCGTCACCACGACACAAACGATCAACGTGCTGACGGGAGCGGGCCCGCGTCCCTTCGCCGGTGCTTTCTTACCGAACCAGGGCGGCGCGCTGACGGTCGATCCGATCATTCAGGCCCGGATCCTGAACAACCTTCCCACGACGGCCAACGGCGTGGCGACCGGAACAAATTTCACCCAGACGACGAGCTTCCTGCGATCTGATCCGCTCGAAAGAAACTCCTGGACGACTCGTTTCGATTTTGATTTCAACGACGAGAACAATCTCAACATAGTGTACCGGCGCAACAACCAGGCGGACGCCCGCCCTGAGCAGCCGGCAGGATTCTCGACCACAGCGTTCGTCAACCAGGGCGGTCCGACGAATTTCTTTGCCGCGGCTTGGCGCACGACCCCCTCAGGCAACTTCTCCAACGAAGTGCGCGGAGGTTTTCAGTACTCGGAGCCATTCTTTACGGAAAGCAACGTTCCCGCGGACTTCCTGATCGGTGTCCCCTTGGTGACGAATCCGGAAGGATCTTTCCGCAGCCAGGGCCGCAAGACTGACTATCGAAATATTCAGGACAATGCGGTCTACAATTGGGGCAATCACTCGTTCCGATTCGGCGGGCAGGCTGAATTCTACAAGATCACCTCGATCAATCTCGGCGGCACGACACCCACGTATAACATATCGAACACCGCGAATCTTAACACTCCGGCCCTGACCGCAACGCAGATCTGCGGCAACGCCAGCTGTATCAGCGCGACCGACCTCGCTCGTGCAAATTCGCTCAGGTACTTCCTTGGGGGTGTCGTCGGATCGGCCTCGCGGACAGCCAACCTCACGAGCTTCGAGGAAGGCTACAGCTTCGGCCCTGACATCCAGCCGGTCAACTACGAGATCTATTCGGCGTACGGATCTGACCAATGGCGAATTCGTCCCGATCTCACTCTGAATTTAGGTCTCCGGTACGAGTTCTACACACCGCTCAACACGCCGGTCCAGCGCTACCTGGAGCCGACGGTCGTGAATAACGACCTGGCGGGCAGCATTCAGAACCCGAACGGCTCGCTGCAGCTCATCGGCGGAAACGCTGGAAAGCCTGGCGATTATTTCAAGCCGGATTGGGACAACTTCTCCCCGAGCGTCAGCTTTGCATATTCGCCGCAGTTCGACAGCGGATTCCTCTCGGGCATACTCGGAGGCGGAACCGTTATCCGTGGTGGCTTCCGTATCAACTACGTTAACGACGAGTACGTTAAAGCGCCGCTCACGCTGACGGCGGGCAACCGCGGGCTCGGCTCGTTCAACATCAACGCTTTCGGCAGCGACAACACGACCAATCTGCGGACCCAGTTGTCCGGCCTGCAGGGCTTCGAGCCGCTGCCGGTGTTCACGACCCTGCCGACCCTCCCCACGCTCCCGCTTAGCTTTGCGGCTTACCGGGCCCTCGGCAACACCAGCACCCAGCTCTTCGGTGCGGATCCGAACCTCCAGCTCGGCCGCGTTTTCGAGTGGAACATCGGCTTGCAAAGGGAGATCTGGAACAAGACCGTCTTCGAGATCAGATACGTCGGCAACAAGAGCAACGACCTGATCCGGACAGCCGATTACAACCAGATCGACATCCGCAGCAACGGCTTCCTCGCCGACTTCCAACGGGCGCAGAGCAACCTGGCGATCTATGACGCTAGATTTGCGACCTGCCGTCAGTCGTTTTCGGCGGCTATCTGTAGTGGGGCGCCCACACAGGCTAATCCGAACGGTCTTGGAGCGCGTTCCGCGGCCTTCAACCCCAATTTCGCGGGCAGCCAGCAGACGCCGGTGCTGCTCCAGACCGCTGGAGGAGCGAATTCGCTCATCTTCACGAATTCGACGTTCCTGACGAACATCTCACAAGGAGCCGCCGGCAGCGCCGCGCAGAACCTGATCACGAACAACCTTCGCGGCAGCGTCGTGTTCCAGCCGAATCCGAACATCCTGGTCTCAGAGATCACGACGAACGCCGGCATACAGAACTACAACGCCCTGCAGGCGGAGATCCGTCGACGCTTCAGCAACGGCTTCTCGTTCCAGGTGAACTACACCTTCCAGAAGACGCTGACCGACGTCCCCGACGACGCTCAGAATCGCCAGGGTGAAGTTCAGGAATTCAGCAATCCCGGCCTCAACTATGGCCGTCCCGATTGGGACCGCACCCACACGCTGAACGCGAACATGATCATGGAGCTTCCGTTCGGCCAGGGCAAGCGGTGGCTGAACAGCGGCGGCTGGGTCAACGCGGTGTTTGGCGGATGGCAGTTCTCGTCGATCGTCAACCTCAGCTCCGGGCCTCCGATGTCGATACTCGACCCCCGCGGTACGTCTTCCATCACGTTCGTATCGGGCAGGCAGACTGCGAAATCCTCGCTCACCGGCGAAGAGATCAAGGCCCTGACGGGTATTTTTGACACGCCGAACGGCCGTTACTTCTTCGATCCGAAGATCCTGTTCGCGACGATCACGAATGCGACAACCAAAGACGTGATTGCGGGCTTCGACCTTTACCAGCCGCTGCCGGCCGGTTACACGCTCACAAGCGTGCGTGCGGCCAGCCCGCTCGGTCAGGCTCCGTTCCCGGGACAGGTGTTCTTCTTCAACGATGCGGGAGAAACCGGCACCCTGCCGCGAGGCTTCCTCAACGGCCTTCCCTACCTCAATTGGGATGCCGGTCTGGCGAAGAACTTCAAGTTCAACGAGACGATGCGTCTGCAGCTTCGTATGGAGGCGTTCAACGTCCTCAACGATCAGCGGTCCAGCTTCTCGGCGGATCAGAACATCAACAGCGACACGTTCGGGCGTGTCACGGCCCTCTACAACACTCCCCGTATCATTCAGTTCGGTGCAAGGTTTGACTTCTAGTGTTTGATTGCAACCCTTGCATCGATGGCCCCTCGGGAGAGATCCCGAGGGCTTTTCTTTTTAAAGTTGCGCGCAGTGTACACGACCTTACATAACGATAAATTATAATTATCTAGAATTAGATAGACATCAGGGTGGCGATTCATCGCGGGGGCGGAGACAGGGTAGCAGCCGACCTAAAAACGAGAGCGATCTCGATAGGCCAGGGTCACGTCCCGACTCCTCCTGCGGGAATGCCGCCTGATTGGTTGTCTTTTGTAGATAAATAGCCCGCGTCGGGGGCAATAGCCGAGAGAGAGCATAAACTATAAAAGGGACGAGCCGCATCGATTCGGTTCGTCCCTTCTTTGTTTCGTCCGGCCAACAGTTCCAATGAAAACCGGACTCGACACTCGTAAGATCTCAAAAAACGGGGCGTAAGCGATTGTACACCA
>Ga0307410_10001488_pt1 | contig 10612 bp, 10 predicted proteins | sample 322Ometagenome_3_FD_203707 | JGI IMG/M metagenome (GOLD analysis project Ga0307410, IMG submission 203707) | Maize rhizosphere microbial communities from greenhouse at UC Davis, California, United States - 322HYB-O-3 | ecosystem: Host-associated > Plants > Roots > Rhizosphere > Soil | place...
GTCCTCAGGCGAACGGCGCCTGCGTGGAATTGAAGGCATGGGGATGGAGACAGCTGAGGAGGTCATTGTTCAATGCTACCGGGAACGCTGGTCGCCGCTTGTGCGGCCGGCGACGGCGCCGGCAACAACGCGGAGAATGACGCCAGCCACGATGAGGACTGCACCGGCAATAAGGGTTGCCACGATCCACTGTCCGAAACGCTCGGACGATGCCGCCACGAATTCGCTCTTGAAGATGTCCGCCACCTCGTTGCCGCTGGCCGTCCCGCCCACCGCAAGGCCAGCCGCGTCGGAGCCAAGTTTCCAAACCGCAGCCAGCACCAGCGCTCCGAGGCCCGTGCCCACGAGCACAGTCCAGCGCCGGCGGGCGGCAATGAGTGCCAGCAGAAGGGCGATGGCCGAGCCGGCCGCCAGTGCGTATCCCATGGGGGCATAGGCCGACACCTGGTCCACGAGTTGACGCTGGCTCGGTTGCCCGATGTCGATGAGCGTCTGATCCGGCGCGTCCAGCGGAACGTTGGTGGCGTCCGAAATCTGCTTGGTCAGCAGGCCGACCAGGGGCGCCACGTCCAGGGTGAGGGACGTGGACGGTTCAGCCTCTGAGGTGGCAGCCCCGGAAGCCGGGAAATTAAGCCGGTGGCTCTTCCTCAGCGTTTCCTCCCACGCCGCCGGATAGCCGGGGAGCGTAGTCAGGGATGTGGCGGCAGCGTCAAGGATCGGCTGGACCAGTTCCGCAAACGGTTCAGGAATCCCCCCTGCCGGATCAATACTGCCGACCGCGGCCGAAGCCAGCCGTTGCTGGAAGACGGTGTCTTTGCCCAGTGGGGCGGCGAGGGAAACAAAGCCGTCCTCCTGCACAATGTTCCGGTCCACCCAGATAGCCGGAACGGAGACGGCGGCCAGCAGCAGTCCAAGGATGACGGCGGCAGCTGAGACAAAAGTGCGCAAGGGATTCCTCGGTTGTGGTTGGCGGTACTGCCATCCTAGGGGTGCCGGCCGGGAAGCAAAAAATGTCGGCGGACAGTGGTAGAGCTATGGATAGAGTTGATTCGGTTTGATGCCATTCCGTTTTGATGCACAGCCGTTTTGATGCACTGCCGTTTTAATGCACTGCCACCCGCAAAGGATTCCCATGCCCCAGGCTCCCTCCCCGTCACGGTCCTGCCGTGGCTGACAACCTGCCCGCGGCCACCACGGTTCCTGCTACGGCTGCCGAAACGAGTCCGGACAATCCCTGGCCCCTGCAGCTGCTGTCCCAGAAGCTCAAAGCCCACATCGACCGGACGCCATCGGCCTGGGTGGAGGGCCAGGTCATTGAGTTGAACCGCCGTGGCGGCAGCGCCTTCATGACGCTCCGGGATGTGGACGCCGAGATTTCCCTGCCCGCCTCCATTTGGTCGAATGTGCTGGATCGCCAGGAGGTTCCCCTGGAACGGGGTTCCCGGGTCGTGGCGCTGCTGAAGGCCGAGTTCTGGCTCAAGACCGGACGACTGAACATGTCGGTCAAGGACATCCGTCCGGTGGGACTCGGTGACCTGCTGGCGCGGATTGAGCGGCTTCGCCATGCGCTTTCCATGGAAGGACTGTTTGCGGATTCCCGGAAGAAACGCCTCCCGCTCCTCCCCCACCGCATCGGGCTGATCACCGGACGCGATTCCGACGCAAAGAAGGACGTGCTGCGCAATGCCGCTCTCCGGTGGCCCGCCGTCGAGTTCGAGGTCCGGGAAGTCGCGGTGCAGGGAAATACTGCCGTCTCCCAGATCATGGGCGCCCTGCGGGAACTCGATGCTGACCCGCACGTTGACGTCATTGTGATTGCCCGCGGCGGCGGTGCGCTTGAGGACCTTCTCCCCTTCAGCAATGAGGAGCTGATCAGGGCGGTGTCTAACGCGTCCACCCCGGTGGTCAGCGCGATCGGCCACGAAGCGGACCGCCCCATCCTCGACGACGTCGCGGACCTTCGGGCCTCCACGCCCACGGACGCCGCCAAGCGGATCGTTCCTGACGTGACGGAGGAGCTCGCGAGGGTACGGCAGGCCCGGGACCAGCTTCGGCGCGGAGTGAACCGGCTGGTGGATCGGGAATCCGACCGGCTGGCCTCCCTGCATTCGCGGCCCGTGCTCGCGGCGCCTGAGGTCATGGTCAGCTCCCGCGCCGAAGATGTGGCACGGCTCAGCAGCCGCTCCCGTGCAGCCATCAGCACGGCCGTCCTGAGGGGCGCAGACCAGATCCTCCACCTGCGCAACCAGGTGCGCTCCCTCTCGCCGCAGCAGACGCTGGACCGTGGCTACGCCGTGGTGCAGGTCGCCGGAGCGGACCAGGAAGCAGACGCCCTTCAGGAAGTCGTCCGGCACCCCGCGCAGGCTCCGGAGGGCTCGGACCTTTTCGTGCGGGTCGCGGGCGGAAGCTTTTCCGCACGGTCCACGGGCGGCCACCGGATTACGAGCAGCTGAACCGGTCCCGCTCCGAAAGCGAACCGCATCGTCCACCCATTCATCACCAGCAGGGAGCAACACATTGGCAGCAGTACAGAATCCGAATGCGGACATCGAAGCACTGAGCTACGAGGAGGCCCGGGAGCAACTCGTGGCCGTCGTGGGCAAGCTGGAAGCCGGCGGCGCCAGCCTGGAGGACTCGCTCGCGCTGTGGGAACGGGGCGAGGCCCTGGCCAGGCGCTGCGAGGACTGGCTGGAGGGCGCCCGCAAACGGCTGGCCGCCGCCCGGAACCAGGCCGGGCCGGAGGCGTAAACCCGCCGCCCGGAACCAGGCAGGGCCGGAGTCTTAGGCCGCCGGGCTTCGGCTAGCGGGCCCCGCGGAGGTACCCGGACCCGTCAGGACCGTTCCACCAGGCTGCGTTCCAGGGCGACGTCGAACTCTGCGGCGGGCCATTCAAGGTTGAGGTCTTCCATGGCCTGGAGCAGCAACTGCTGCACGGCGATGCGCGCGTACCATTTCTTGTTCGCGGGCACCACATGCCAGGGCGCCACCTCGGTGTGCGTGTTGTCGAATGCAGCCTGGTAGGCGGCCATGTAGTCGTCCCAGAAAGCGCGCTCCTTCAGGTCGCCGCTGCTGTACTTCCAGTGCTTCGAGGGATCGTCCAGCCGGGCAAGCAGGCGGGCTTTCTGTTCGTCCCGGCTGATGTTCAGCATCACCTTGACGATCTTCGTGCCGGTGTCCGTCAGCCTGGCTTCAAATTCGTTGATCGCAACGTAGCGCCGCTCAATCTCCTGCGGGGAGGCCCAGCCGCGGACCCGGTGGATGAGGACGTCCTCGTAGTGCGAGCGGTCAAAGACGCCCACCATTCCGGCGGCCGGCACTTCCTTCTCGATCCGCCACAGGAAGTCGTAGGACTTCTCCTCGTCGGTGGGCGCCTTGAACGCCTTGAGCTGCACGCCCTGCGGGTCCATGGCACCCACCACGTGCGCCACGATGCCGCCCTTTCCGGCGGTGTCCATGGCTTGGAGGATCAGGAGGATGCGCTTGCTGCCCCCAAATTTTGCCTCAGCGAACAACTTTTCCTGCAAGGTGGCAAGTTTGCCGTCGAGTTCGGCCAGGAGGGCCTGCCCGTCGGATTTTCCGCCGGGGTATCCCGGGGTGGAATCGGGGTCCACATCGGCCAGCTTGAATCCATCACCTGCCGCCAAGGTCCCGGAGGGGTGTTCGTCGAATGTTTCAATGCGTGCCATGAGAAGCCTTCCGCCGATGTGCCGCCAGTCCGGAGGGCCGCGTCCTCGCGCCCGCATCCGGCTGCCGCCGCCCGGGATCCACCGGGCGGCGCTGCTGAGATCAGGCTAGTTCCCCCGGTACCGGCTCAGGAAGTCCCCCATGCGGCCAATTGCCTCTTCGATGTCCTTCACGTTGGGCAGGGTGACCATCCGGAAGTGGTCCGGCCGAACCCAGTTGAAGGCGCGCCCGTGGGAGACGAGGATCTTCTGTTCGCGGAGCAGGTCCAGGACGAATTTCTCGTCGTCTCGGATGTGGAAGACCTCAGGATCCAGTTTCGGGAACAAGTACAGCGCTCCCCTGGCCTGCTGGGTGCTGACGCCGGGGATGGCGTTGAGCAGGTCATACGCTTTGTTCCGCTGTTCCAGTAAGCGACCGCCGGGCAGAATCAGGTCGTTGATGCTCTGGTATCCGCCTAGCGCCGTCTGGATGGCATGCTGGGCGGGCACGTTGGCGCACAACCGCATGTTGGCCAGCAGGCTGATGCCTTCGAGGTAGTCGGCGGCGTCCTTCTTCGGCCCGGAAATCGCCATCCAGCCGGCCCGGTACCCGCACACGCGGTAGGCCTTGGACAGCCCGCTGAAGGTCAGGCACAGGACGTCGTCACCCGTGAGGCCCGCAAGGTTCACGTGGACGGCGTCCTCGTACAGGATCTTCTCGTAAATTTCATCGGCGAAAAGGACCAGCCCGTGCTTTTCCGCCAAGGCCACGATTTCCTTGAGGGTCTCCTCGGGATACACCGCACCGGTGGGGTTGTTCGGGTTGATAACCACGATTCCCTTGGTCCGCGGGGTGATCTTTGATTCAAGGTCCTCCAAGTCCGGCTGCCAGCCGGATTCCTCATCGCAGAGGTAGTGCACGGGCCGCCCGCTGGCGAGCGCCACGGAGGCAGTCCACAGCGGGTAGTCCGGCGTGGGGATGAGAACTTCGTCGCCGTCGTCGAGGAGGGCCATGAGCGACATGGTGATGAGCTCGCTGACGCCGTTGCCGAGGTAAATGTCGTCGACGTGGATGTTCTGGATGCCGCGGGTCTGGTAGTACTGCGAGACCGCGGTCCGGGCGGAGAATATGCCGCGGGAATCACTGTATCCCTGGGCATGCGGCAGGTGGCGGATCATGTCCACCAGGATGGCGTCCGGCGCTTCAAACCCAAAGGGGGCCGGGTTTCCGATGTTCAGTTTGAGGATGCGGTGACCCTCTGCCTCCATCTGCTGGGCGGCCTGAAGAATCGGTCCACGGATGTCGTAGAGGACATTATGAAGCTTGGTGGACTGCTTGAATTCTGCCATCCATCAAATATGCCATATGGAGGATGTACTTCAGCTGAGACGTGACTCACAGCTGAAACGACGGACGGCGCCTGGCGGACCTCCAAAGGTCCGGCAGGCGCCGTCGTGGTGGTGTTGGTTAGCCGGTGCTATTTCACCAGGCCCTTGTCCTTGAGCCAGGCCGCTGCTGCATCCTTGGGGTTCTGCTTCTGGCTGCCGCTGACGGCGCGGTTGAGGTTGATCAGGTCTTCCGTGGTGAGGATCTTGGAAACTGAGTTGAGCGCTTCCTTCGCCTTGTCCGTCATCTTGGCCTTGTTGTAAAGCGGCAGGACCTGCTGGGCGATGAAGTTGTTCTTGGGGTCTTCCAGGACCACCAGGTCATTGTCGGCAATTGCCGGCGTCGTGGTGTAAATGTCCGCGACCTGGACCTGGTCCTCCAGCAGCGCCTTCACGGTGATGGGGCCGCCGCCGTCGCTGAACGGTTCCAGCTTCTTGGGCTCGCAGCTGTAGTTCTTCTTCAGCCCCGGCAGGCCGTAGGCGCGCTCGGCAAAGGTGGCCGGAGCTCCCACCACCAGCTCGTTGCATACTTTGGCGAGGTCTTCGATCGACTTGAGCTGGTACTTCTCCGCGGTCGCCTTTGTCACCACCATGGCGTCCTTGTCCTCAGCCTTGGAAGCCTCCAGCACCGCGAGTCCTTCCGGCAACTTGGCCGGGAGCGCCTTGAAGATGTCCTCCGCCGAAACCTCGGCGGCTTCCTTGTCCACGTGCAGCAGGAGGTTCCCGCTGTAATCGGGAATGACATCCACGGAGCCGTCCTGGACCGCCTTGAAGTACACCTCGCGGGACCCGATGTTCGGCTTGGTGCTGGCGGTCACGCCGGCAGCGTTCAGCGCACCGGCATAGACCTCGGCGATGATCTGGCTCTCAGGGAAATCTGCGGATCCGATCACGAGCGCAGAACCCGATCCCGAACCACTGGTCGCGGGCGCGCTTCCCAGCGGATCCGAGCCGCCACCGCAGGCCGACAGCGCCAGTGCCAGTCCGACGCCGGCGGCGAGGCCGCCGAAGGCGCGGCGGCCCAGGATACTAGGGTGGGTTTCCTTCATGATGTACCTCCTTGAACAACAGGCTCCGCGGACACGGGGTCTGTGAGATTGGCCGGCGCCTGCTGGCCCCGGCGTGGCGTGGCAGGGGCTCCCCTGGTCAGGAACAGCCTCTGGAAAACAGCGAGCACCAGATCGACGGCGATTGCCAGCGCTGCGATCAGCAGCGAACCGCCCAGCATCTGCGGGAAATCGGACAGCACCAGGCCGTCGAAGAGGTACCGGCCCAGGCCGCCAAGGTTGATGTACGCCACCACGGAGACTGTGGCGATCACCTGGAGCACGCCGGTCCGGAATCCGCCGAACATCACCGTTAGGGCATTGGGAAATTCGGCCCGGAACAGCACCTGCAGTTCGGTCATGCCCATGGCGCGGGCCGCGTCCACGACGTTCCGGTCCACGTTGGCAATCCCGGCGTACGTGCCTGCGAGCAGCGGAGGAACGGTGAGGATCACGAGGGCCCAGATGGGAGGCATCAGTCCGATACCCGCAAGGAGGACGAAGAGCGTCAACAGGCCAAGGGTGGGCAGTGCCCGGAGCGCCCCGGCCAGCGCAACGACCGCCACCCGGCCGCGGCCGGTGTGTCCGACGTAAAGTCCGACGGGGACGGCTATGGCCGTAGCTATCAGCATCACCAGGCCCGTGTACTGGAGGTGCTCTGCCAGCCGGGCGGGTATGCCCGCGCTTCCCGCCCAGTGCAGCGGGTCGCCCAGCCACGCGAACGTATCCGTGAAGACGTTGCTCACGCGGAGGCACCCCCGGTCCTGACATCGGACAACCGCTCGGCCGCCGAAGTGAGATCGGATTTGTCGGTCCGTGCCGCAGCCCTGGTCCAGGGCGTCAGAAGCCGTTCCAGGAGCACCAGGACCGCATCCATCAGCAGCGCCAGTACCAGGATGGCAATAATCCCGACCATCACTTCGGTAATGAAGCCCCGCTGCAGCCCGGACGTAAAGAGCATCCCAAGGTTTCCGATGCCGAGCAGGGCGGCCACGCTCACCAGCGAGATGTTGCTGACGGACACGACCCGCAGTCCGGCGAACAGCACGGGAAGGGACAGCGGGAGGTCGATCTGGAGGAAACGCGCGGCGGGCTTGAAACCCATGGCGACGGCGGCCTGGCGGAGATCTTCATCCACGGAGTCGAAGGCGTCGAGCGCGGCCCGCACCAGGAGGGCCACCGCGTAGATCGTGAGGGCCACAATCACGTTAACCGGGTCCAGGACCCTGGTTCCCAGGATTGACGGGAGGATGATGAAGAGGGCGAGGGACGGAATCGTGTACAGCAGGGACGTCGCCGTAACCACCACGGATCGCAGGGTCCTGTTCTGCCGCGCGAACTGGGCCAGCGGGATCGAGAGCAGCAGACCGAAAACCATCGGCAGGATGGCCAGCACCAGGTGCTGGCCAGCCAGTTCGAACACCCGTCCGCTGTTGGCCAGGAACCATTCCATCAGAGGGCACCCTGCCGGACCAGCCGGGCCGATTCAATGACCGCCAGCACCTCATCCGCGCGGAGGACGCCGGCGAGCCTGCCGTCGGCGTCGACGGCGACGCCCAGGCCCGAGGGCGAGGACAGGGCCGCGTCAAGGGCACGCCGGAGCGTCTCGCCTTTCCGGAACAGCGAGCCGCCGGGGATGAGCGCGGACCCCGCACCAGGGCTGGACCAGCCCAGTGGACGCGAATCCGCATCGACCACAAGCAGCCAGTCGCCGCCCCCCGAAGGGGCCGTTCCGGATGCGAGGTCGCTGTGGCTGAGCGTTGGCACGTCGTGCAGGGTGACGGCGTCGGACGGGCTAAACGCCAGGTGGCGGAACCCCCGGTCCTTGCCCACGAAGGAGGCCACGAAGTCGTTGGCCGGTGCGCGGAGGATCTCCTCCGGTGTGGCGTACTGCGCCAGCTTGCCTCCCGTGGCGAACACAGCCACTTTGTCTCCAAGGACGGTGGCTTCGTCGATGTCATGGGTGACGAAAACGATGGTCTTGGCCAGGTCCCGCTGCAGCCGGAGGAGCTCCTGCTGCAGCTCGTCACGCACCACGGGGTCGACGGCGCTGAACGGCTCGTCCATCAGCAGCACGGGCGGATCTGCGGCGAGCGCCCGCGCCACTCCGACGCGCTGCTGCTGGCCGCCGGACAACTGGGAGGGGTAGCGCTTGCCGAGTATAGAAGCCAGCCCGACGACGTCCAGCAGCTCCTCGGCGCGCTTGCGCGCCTCCGATTTGGAGACGCCGTTCAGCCGCGGAACGGTGGCGATGTTATCCAGCACGGAGCGGTGCGGCATGAGTCCGGAGGACTGCATCACGTAGCCCATTGACCGCCTCAGCTGCGCAGCAGGCACCGAGGTGACGTCCTTCCCGTCCACGGTGATGGTGCCCGACGTGGGCTCCACCATGCGGTTGATCATCCGCAGGGAGGTGGTCTTCCCGCAGCCGGACGGACCCACAAAAACCGTAATGGAGCCTTTGTCGATGGACATGGTGAGGTTGTCCACGGCCGGCTGCCCGCTCTGGTACTGCTTGGTGACGCTCTGGAATTCGATCATGGCTTCAGCCATTTCCGGGCTTACCTAACTGTTGGCGGCAACATCGGACGGTCAAGCCGGAAGATCATAAGCTTCCTGATTTTCGGCTGTAAAGCAGGGTATACACAGCGTAACCAGCGGCATGGACAAAGTCAGCGGTGCCGCGGCTACCGTAAGCATTCGGTGACCTTCGCCTGTTGGATGGGTGGCGGCGCCGGACTGCGTTAGCTTCCGCAACCCGGCACCGCCTCCACTCACCCCGCGGCGCGTCACTTCCGCTTCCGTTTACCCCGTTTCCCGTCCCCTCCTGCCCGGTCGCTGGAGCTCTCCTGCCCGTAGCGTTCGGCCGCCCGCTGGCTCTTGCCGGCCACCACAACCTTCTGGTGCCATTCCCGCTGGTAGGCCCGACGGGCTGCTACATCGTGCCGCCGATTGAGCGCCGCAAGCTCACGCTGGAGCTTGAGGTAGCTCTCCCACCGGCGCATCTCGAGGGTCCCGTCCGCGAGCGCCGCCTGGACGGCGCAGCCTGGTTCCCGGTCGTGGGCGCAGTCGGCGAAGCGGCACCGGCTGAACAGCCCCTCGAGGTCTCCGAACATCTCGCCCATCCCGTCGTCCGCGTCGAAGAGCCCGAATCCGCGCACGCCGGGGGTGTCCATCAGCACAGCTCCGCCGGGCAGCGGGACGAGCTCCCTGGCAGTGGTGGTGTGCCTGCCTTTGCCGTCGCCGGACCTGACGGGCCCGACGTCCTGGGCGTGATGCCCTGCAAGGGCATTGATCAGCGTGGATTTCCCGGCGCCGGAGGGTCCGAGCAGGACCAGGGTCCCGCCGGCCGGCACGTGTCCGAGCAGTTCGTCGAGGCCGTCGCCCTGCTCCGCCGATGTGGTGACCACAGCGACGCCGGCGGCCTGCAGGACAACCTTCCCGACGACGTCGTCCGCGATGTCGGCAAGGTCCGCCTTGGTGATGATCACCAGCGGGGTGGCCCCCGAATCCCAGGCCGCCACCAGCGTCCGCTCCAGCCGGTTGTGGGTAAGCGGCCGGTCCACGGGGACCACGACGCCCACCACGTCGACGTTGGCGCCCAGCACCTGGGCTTCGGAAGACGCTTCGAAGGCCCGCTTGCGGCTCAGCGCCGACTGGCGTGGAAGCACCGCAATGACGGCAGGCTCCCCTGCTGTGTTGACGCCGAGCCACACCCAATCGCCGGTGGCGGGGATTTCCCCGTGGACCGGGTAGGGCAGGTGCCGGAGCTCCGCGGCCCCTGCGATCAGGACCCTGTTGCGGTCGACGCGGACCACCCTTCCGGGTCTCTCTCCGCCGGGGACGGGGTGGGTGTGGAACAGTTCCGCCGTCCGTGCTGTGTAGCCGTAGTGCACGGGTCCGGCCAGGGTCGGAGCTGAGTGGTTGGTTGTTGTATTTTCTACGGCCAGTACGTGGCCTGGAGTTGATTTCAAGGGAGAACCTCTGGTGAGGCCCCGTTGGCACGGACTCCGCTACTGTATTCAGGCGCTGCGGGTCAGGACATGCTGTTAGCCGGGGCAGGATTAATGACGTTGTGGGCGCTCGTGGCGCGCGTGGATATTGCAGTCATCGTCTCCACCTCCCCGTTTTCAGCGGTCTTGACGTTGAAGTCAGACCGTCCGCTTCGCCGGCGCTTTCGCCGGCGGCGTTTCAAGGGTAAACCGTCGGGTCCCGGATTGGCTAGGGTTTCGGAATTCGGGATTTAGAGTCCGGAGCGGGGCCCTGCCCGTATTCGGTTCTTCGGCCTAGAGTTGGTCTGTGACGAACCTTGAAGTGAGCCCCAAGGAAGAGCTGTGCCCCGCCGGGCAGCCCGGAGGTTACACCGGACACGGGCCGTGCCTGCAGTTGTGGCCGGCACGGGAAGTCCCGCTCGGCGGAGTCCGGGCCATGAATGTCTTCCGGACCCTTCCGCAACGGGGCCTGCCCACCGTCGGCGCTTGGTGCTTCCTGGACAGTTTCGGCCCGGACCGGGTCGCC
>Ga0307410_10001489_pt1 | contig 10612 bp, 4 predicted proteins | sample 322Ometagenome_3_FD_203707 | JGI IMG/M metagenome (GOLD analysis project Ga0307410, IMG submission 203707) | Maize rhizosphere microbial communities from greenhouse at UC Davis, California, United States - 322HYB-O-3 | ecosystem: Host-associated > Plants > Roots > Rhizosphere > Soil | place...
CGCGAGGTCGAGCGCTTCCTGCGCGCCTACGAGCGCGTCGAAGGCCCCACGGCCACGGGCTTCCTCGCCGAGCCGGCCCACGCCTTCGCGGCGCCGGTCGTCGCCGATGTAGCATCGCGGGCGGCCGGGGCCGACGCGGCCGTGCCCGCGAGGCTCGCCGCCGCGCTGGCGGGCCGCTACGAAGTCGAGCGCGAGCTGGGGCGCGGTGGCATGGCGATCGTGTACCTCGCCTACGACCTGCGGCACAAACGTCGGGTCGCGGTCAAGGTGCTGCGCCCGGAGCTAGCGGCCGCGCTCGGGGCCGAGCGCTTCCTGCGCGAGATCGAGACGGCCGCCGGCCTGCAGCATCCGCACATCCTCGCGCTCTACGACTCGGGCGAGGCGGCGGACCTCCTCTACTACGTGATGCCGCACGTCGAGGGGGAGTCGCTCCGTGCTCGACTCGAGCGGGAGCGGCAGCTCCCCGTGGACGAGGCCGTAACCTTGATCCGCGCGCTGGCTGGCGCGTTGGACTACGCGCACCGGCAGGGGATTGTCCACCGCGACGTCAAGCCGGAAAACGTCCTGTTGAGCGAAGGGCAGCCGCTGTTGGCAGACTTCGGCATTGCCCTGGCGTTGAGCGGTACGGGCGGAAGTCGGCTTACCGAGACGGGGATCTCGGTCGGGACGCCGCAGTACATGAGCCCCGAGCAGGCCGCGGGGGACCGCGCCGTGGGGCCGCACTCCGACATCTACGCCCTGGGGGCGGTCGCGTACGAGCTGCTCGCCGGGGAGCCGCCGTTCACCGGGGCCACGGCCGAGGCGGTCCTCGCCCGCGTCCTCGTCGACGAGCCGCGCCCGATGCGCACCGTCCGCCGCACGGTGCCCGCGGCGGTTGAGGCGGCGGTCCTGAAGGCCCTGGCGAAAGTGCCAGCGGACCGCTTCCGCTCGGCCGCGGAGTTCGCAGCGGCGTTAGGCAACTCGGCAACGGCCGAGCCAGCCGTGGCGGTTGCGGGCAGTTCCCAGCGCACCGGGATGCGGCGCGCCACGCGCGCGATCGCCGGCGAGCTCGCCGCGCTGACAGCGGTGGCCAGTGCGGCAACCCTGTTCGTCTTCACGCGTCCGGCGGTAGCGCCGAATCACTCGCCGCCCGCGGTGCGGCGGCAGCTCACCTTCGAAGACCCCGCCTTCGTCGTACACGCAGCGATCTCCCCGGATGGCCAGTTCGTCGCCTACTCCCTAGATGGCAATAGGGTGCTCGTGCAAGACCTGGTGGGTGGCGCGCCGGACACGGTCTACCGGGGAGCGTGGTCGCTGGATGGCCGCCGATTCTCGGATACGACGCTAAGCATGATGAGCACGCTGGAGTGGTCCCCCGATGGCACACGACTGCTCCTCGGGTATAGGGGCCGGGCGCTCGTGGTGCGGCGGACGGGCGGGCCGCCGGTCGGCGTCGCCGCGGCCGCGCGGCTGGCCGGCCCCGTCCACGCCTACTGGCTCCCGGACGGCCGGCGCGTGAGCCTGCACGCGGAGGATGACAGGCGGGTCCTGGCCGTCGACCTCGAGACGGGGGACACCGTCGCCGTCCCCGTCGGCGGCCGGTACGACCTGCTCCTGGGCGGGTCGTGGTCGCCCGACGGGCGCCTGTTCGCCGTCGCGTCGGCGACGGGCGACCCGCTCGCCTACGCGATCCGAGCGGTGACGTTGGACGGGCACACGGAGGTGGTTGCCGAGGACAGCGTCCCGCTCGACTCGCCGCGGTGGGCGCCCGACGGGGGGACCATGTACTACCTGCGCGGCAGCGGCGGCACCTCCTCGCTCCGACGCGTCCGCGTGTCGCCGCGCACGGGTCGGCCGCGCGGGGTACCCGAGGACGTGCAGGCGCAGCTCGAGGTGCTCCCGCTGCGAACGAACAGCAGCGGGGCCTTCTCGCTCACGCGCGACGGCCGCCGCATGGTGTTCGCGCGCGGCAACTGGATGTCGTTCTTCGGCGAGTACGTAAAGCAGTCACCAGAACGGCTGCGGCAGACAAAGCGCTTGTTCCCACAGGCGCTAACACCGGAGTGGTTGATCCAGGGATATCCGATCACCTTCTCTACGCCCCAGCGCTGGTCGCCGACGGTGTCGCCGGACGGGCGGTGGATCGCCTTCGCCCAGCAGACGCGCGACGGGGTGGAGCTGTTCCGGATACCAGTGCAGAAATACGTGGTGACGGGGGTGGGCACCCAGCTCACGGTGGGCGCCCGCGTGTGGCCGCAGGTGCCGATCGCGTGGTCGCCCGACGGCAAGCGCCTCGCCTTCGCGAGCGTGCGCGGCGGGCGGGGGCAGGTGTGGGCGGCCGACGTCGAGGGCGGCCGCCTCGAGGCGTTCGGCGCGAGCCGCGTCGAGCCGTTCGCCGGGGCGCTCGCGTGGGCGCCGGGGGCGCGCATCGCCTACCGCCGCTCGGGCGGCGACGTCGACCCGGTCGACCTGCTGGACCCGGCCACCGGCCAGGTGCGCTCCGTCCGCCTGGGCTCCGCGCCCGGCGGCCCCGTCGACCTGCGGTTCGCCCCCGACGGCCACCGCCTGGCGGTGGCGTGGGGCCGACGGAGAGGTAGAGACGCTGGTGTCTACGTCTTCGACCTCCGTGACTCGTCATTTACGAATGTGTATCCTCGAGCGGACGCGTGGGTCGTGGGGTGGTCCGCGGACGGTCGCTACGTCGAGGTAGGCCACCACCGAGTTCCGGAGTGGGGTGCATCCGCCGTGTACCGGATCGACACGCGGCGGCAGCGCGCGCCCGAGCTGCTGGGCGGCACGTACGGTCATCCGGAACTCACACCCGCAGGCCCGCTTCATCCGGACAGGTTCATCGGCGATAGTCCCCAGCTGGAGTCCAACGTCTGGATGATCGAGAACTTCGACGGCAGCACCCCGTGATTGGCCGAAGCGTGGGCGATGTAAAACGGCTATGCCGTGGAGCGGTGGTCGTTGAACGCACAACCTGAGATGGCTACTCACCAGCTCACAGCGGCCGAGCTGTCGAGCGGTGCCGAGCCGCTCACCCTTCCGCCGAGCCGCGCCGCGACGCCGGCCGGGATCGCCGCGTTCCACTGCCTGATCGCGCGTGCGGCGTAGGTGTACCCAGCGTCGACGATCTGCTCGAGGGCCTTCCACGCGAACAGGTCGTACTGGCCGACCGGCGGCCTAAGGCACAGGTCCGCCTCGCCGCACGTCCGCTTCACCAGGCTGTTGCTCGACAGCAGCGTAGACCCCACCAGAATCTGGAGGATGCTCGGGAAACCGCCCTCCGAGCGCGATCGGCGGAGACAAGCCCGGAGTAGCTGTGCGGGCCCCGCGTCGTCAGCGTATCCGCGTCCCGGTCCGAGGTCCGTGGGCGGCGTCACGTCGACCGCGATCACCGGGCCGGGAGCGGCGGCGCGCATCACGTTCACAGGCACGTTGTTGAGCACGGCGCCGTCGACGAGGAGGTCCCCGCACTCCGACACCACCGGCGGCAGGACGCCGGGGACGGAAAAGCTGGCGCGCACCCACTTCGCGACGGGACCGTCGCGGTGCACGACGAGCTCCGCCTTCGTCAGGTTGGCCGACACGCAGAAGAACGGCAGCCGCATGTCCTCGATCCGCGCGTCGCCGAAGCATCGGTCGAGCGCGCGGCGCGAGGCCCGGCCGGAGAGCAGCGCCACGAGCGGCAGGGTGTAGTCCACGAGCGGGTGCCGCTCGAACCAACCGCGCCGATTGAGCTCGACGAGGGCGTCGCCGCCGTACCCGAGCGCGTACTGCGCGGCGATCAGCGCGCCGATGCTAGTGCCGCCGATTCGGTCGATGGGCACGCCCGCCTCCTCGAGCGCGCGGATGACGCCGATGTGCGCGTACGCCCGCGCGCCGCCCCCGCCGAGGACGAGTCCCACGGACCGGCCGAGCAGGTGGCGGGCGAGCCGCGCGAAGTCCTGGCCCGCCGACATGCGCACGTGGTAGTGGGCAGCGAAGCGGTGGTGGGAGAGCCACACCTGCGCGCTGCGGCTGGTCGGGTCGTCGGCCTCGTGAACCAGCGCGAGGTCCAACATCACATCACCGCGCTCGGCGGCCACGTCGCGGAACACGGGCGCCGTCCGGCTGTGCCTAGGGTCCGCGTCAGCCCGAGCCACTGCCAGCACGCGGTCCGCGTGACGGATGCACCGCCGTGCCCAACCGGACGTCTCGCCCGCGGTCTGAAGGACGACGAGACGCCCGGCCGCCTCCTGCTCGTTCAGCCAGCGGGCGATCTTGTAGGACCTGGGGTCCTCTCCGTCAGCCTCCGCGGCGCCTGCGCCGAACCGGGCGTTGATGTCGTCGGCACCCAGCCGCAGCACGGACCCGTGCGGAGCGAGTGCGAATACGAGCTTGGCCGCGAAGGCGGCGATCGGCGCGTCGGGGCTGAGCGGCACGACGGCGATCGTCCTGAGCATCCCGGGCAGGCGCTCTCCGCCCCAGCTTCGCCGCCGTGCCGCCAGGCTACGCGTGAGCTGCGTGAGGATCCGCGGGTTCTGCTCGACCAGCCGGTTGAACCGCTCGCGTGGCAGTCGCGCGAGCACGGTATCGAGAACGGCGCACACGGTGGCGGACCACGGTTCGTCGGCGAGAACCCGCAGCTCGCCCAAGCTCTCGCCGCGGTCGATCTCGCGCACGAACCGCTCGCCACCGCGCCCGTCCTCCAGAGTCACGTGCAGCCGACCGCTCGCGACGATGAAGACGCTGTCGGCCGGGTCGCCCGGCCGCACCAACTGTCGGCCACTCGGCAGCAGCATCCAGACGACCGACGCCGCGACCTCGTCGATCACCTCGGCGTCCAAGCCGCGCAACAGCGCGGCCGACGCGAGGGCGTGTCTCGCGTCGGCGGGTGCACGGATGCGGAAGCGGTCGAGCGCGCTCACCGGAGTGCCGCCAGCAGGCAGAAGCGGTACAGCGAGAACACCGGGTCCGCCGGCGCTGGCTGGTACACACTCGACGGCACCTCCTCCCGGACTTCCAGATTGCACTGGGAGAAGAAACCGGCCGCGTCGTCGATCCCGAAGACGAACGGCTCGCCGAGTTGCTCCATGCCGCTCAGGAACGCATCGACCTCCGGGATGTCGGTCCGCCGGTCGATCGTGGCCTGCGAGACGACGTCAATCCAGACGCGGCTGGCCGGGTGTGCCGCGAGCGAGGCCAGCGCCGTGAGGACGCGCCGGTTCGCCTCCCGGTCGAGGTACATCGACGTGCCTTCGAACACGATGAACGCCGGCGCAACGGGGTCGTAGCCCCCGGCGCGGAGCACATCACTGAGGTCCTGCAGCTCAAGGTTGACCTCAAGGGGGACGCGCTCGAGGCGCGCATCGGCAGGGAAGCGCGACAGGATGCGGCTGCGCTCATCGAGCATGTGCGGGAGGTCGAGCTCGAATGTGCGCACGGCGCCGTCCGCCCGCAGGCGCCCGCCGTGCGCGAGCCGGAGACAGCGGAAGTCGAACCCGGCCCCGACGAGCACGACCTGGCGCACGCCCTGCGCGAGGGCCCGTACCAAGTGCTCGTCCACGTGCCGAGTGCGGGCGGCAATCGCCGCCGGCAACTGAGGCAGGACGCGGGTGAACCGGCGAGCGAGGAAGTGGCCGTGCGTTCCTGCCGCCTCCGCCGAGAACGGGTCGGGGTCGGCCATGCCCGCAGCTCCCGCTTCCGCGCGAAGCCCCGCGATGAGTCGGGCGGACGTCTTCACCCGATGCTTGAATAGCGTCCCCGGGCGCGCGGACGCCGACTGGGGCTTCAAGTGCCGCGACTGCCGGAGCATATAGGTGAAGGTAGCTGTGGCAACAAGTTCACCGCCTGCTACCATCGAGAGCTGCACGTCCTCGACAACCGCCGCGCCGGTCGCGTACAGCGAGCGCACGCGCTCGGCCGTCTCCGCGGAAACCGTCGCGGTGATGACCAAGTCCGCCACGCTCGGCGCCTTGTACTCGAGTTGGGCGCGAATGAGCCAGATCGCCGCACCGTTGTTGGTTTTCTGCGCGTGCAGACCAAGGGTCGGAACTCCCCGCAGGACGGAGCCGATTGCCACGCCGGCCGTGTAGTCTGCGGCGAGCGCCATCAGCGCTGCCTGGTGCGTGCCGTGCTGGTTCGTCGACGCCTCGTTTAGCGGGAGCACACCCTCAGCGTACCCTTCCGCAGTGTTCGTGACCGCGAACCCGACGTAACGCGTCGCGGGGACAGCCTCGTGGATGAGGGCTGTCACAAGTTCTGGGTTAATGAAGGTGCGGTAGTGCTCCTCCCACGAACTTTGTTGCAGATCCACGAACGGCGGGCTGGTTTGCATATTTGTCTGCATGGTGCTCTCCTTGGACGCGTGAAGTCGGTTGATCGCCAGTTGCCCGCAGCTGGTAGTCCGTTCAGCGGGGGCGTGGCATGCGGCAAGACGTGTGTTGCCGCGCGGGGGACTCGCGCCTACTTTCGACCGCACGGCACTGTCGACTCGCACCAGCAAACGCGCAGGACGGGCTCTCGCTCAGACATACCGGTGGCGGGCGGGCCCCGCCGCACGCCGCTGTGAGCTGCGCGCGCTGAGCAGGCGTGGCGGGCGCCCAAGTCACACGGAACCGCATGACCGGCACGCTCGGAGTCGGTGTAGGACGTGTTCGGCATCCGCGTCTCCGCGCAAGCCAGTTCTGCGGGTGCGCGAGAGCACGCATAGCCGGCGGCGTTGGAGTGGCTCGTGCCGGCCGTTCTACGGCGAGCCCGGGCGAACGCCCGCGCGCATTGCAGCGGCGAGCGCGGGACCAGACGCGTTCAGTCGCAGCACTCGTCCACTGAGCCTATCCCGAGCCCGCCGTCCGAGGCGCGTCTCACGGCGCGATCCGACGCAGCTGTTCGACGCCGCGTGACGAGTCGCACCGATTAGCGGGCGCGCTGCGGCGCGAGGCGACGCGCCAGCCCCGGCCCCAAGACGACGTTTCGGAGGTGACGCAGGCGTGTTCTGGCGGTATTGAACTCCGGACGGGTGTAGAGCACTTTCGCCGTGCGCGGCCCGCTGCAGGAGTGGATTGAAGCGAACGGCTCGGTGCGTTGCAGGGAGCCGTACGTGAACGGTGAGCAGTAACAATTGAGCATATCTGCGTGCTCAGCGGGGCCGCTGGAGCGTGGGCGCGATGACCGATCCGAACGTCGAAGGATGGCGCAGGGCGCAGCTGGCGGAGCAGGAAGCGCTAACCCAGCTCGCCGCCGCCCTCGCCGGCCGGTACGCCGTCGAGCGCGAGCTAGGCCGCGGCGGCATGGCCGTCGTGTACCTCGCGCGCGACCTCCGGCACGATCGTCTAGTCGCGGTGAAGCTGCTGCGCCCCGAACTTTCCGTTGCCGTCGGCGCCGAGCGCTTCCTGCGCGAGATCCGCCTCACGGCCGCCCTGCAGCACCCGCACATCCTCGCGCTCTATGAATCGGGCGAGGCGGCGGGCCTCCTCTACTACGTCATGCCGTACGTGGCGGGCGAGTCCCTCCGCGTTCGGCTGACGCGCGAGCGGCAGCTGCCCGTCGACGAAGCGGTCGCCCTCATCCGGGCCCTAGCTGGAGCTTTGGGCTACGCGCACCGGCAGGGCGTCGTCCACCGCGACATCAAGCCGGAGAACGTCCTGCTGCGAGAAGGCCAACCCCTACTGGCCGACTTCGGCATCGCCCTGGCGGTGGGCGGGGCCGCCGGGGCGCGCCTCACGGGGACTGGCCTCTCGGTCGGCACGCCCCAGTACATGAGCCCCGAGCAGGCGGCGGGCGACCGGGCGGTGGGGCCGCAGGCGGACATCTACGCACTGGGGGCAGTCGCGTACGAGCTGCTCGCCGGCGAGCCGCCGTTCACCGGGGCCACGGCGGAGGCGGTCCTCGCCCGCGTCCTGGTCGACGAGCCGCGCGCGATCCGGACGGTGCGCCGCACGGTACCGCCCACGGTCGAGGCGGCGGTCCTCCGGGCGCTCGCCAAGACTCCGGCTGACCGCTTCCGCACGGCTGAGGAGTTCGCCACCGCTGTGGACGCGCGGGCGAACCCTGCACTCACGCGGCGCTCCGCGCCGCGTGCAATGACCGGGCGAGCCGTGCGCATCATAGTTGGTGCTGCCATTGCGGCGGCTGTCACCGCGGCGGTGATCGTAGCCGCCAGCACAATCGCGGAACCGACCCGCACGACTGGGGAACCGGCCCGATTAAGTGCGCCGACTCGGCGGCAGGTCACCTTCGCGGGCAACGTCACCCAAGCGGCGATCTCCCCCGATGGCGAGTTCCTCGCGTACTCGACCCTCGATCTGCACGGGCGGGGGGGGTGGTGTTCGTGCAAGACTTGGCCGGAGGTGATCCAGATACGGTCTATTCCGAACTGGGGGGGGCTGCGCCTCGCACCTTGGAGTGGTCTCCCGATGGAAGTCGACTGCTCGTGAGTTTGACAAGGGAGGTGGTCGTGGTGCCGCGGGCCGGTGCGCCACCGCGCAGCATCGGCACGGCCGCGCTGCCGCTAGGATCCGTGTACGCGTACTGGTTGCCCGATGGCTCGCGTGTGAGCCTGCACGAGGAAGGTAGCAGGCGGGTCTTGATCGTCGACCTGACGACGGAAGACACGGTCGCGGTCCCGGTCGGCGGCCGGTACGACATGCTCCTGGCGGGGTCGTGGTCGCCGGACGGCCGCCTGTTCGCCGTCGCCTCCTTGACCGGAGACCCGCTGCGGTACGCAATCCGCACGGTGGGACCGGACGGGCGGACGGAGGTGGTGGCCGAGGACAGCATCCCGCTCGGTTCCCCGCGGTGGTCGCCAGGCGGGGACGCCGTGTACTACCTCCGCGGCGGCGGTCACCATACCACGATCCAGCGCCTTCCCCTCTCGGCGCGAACGGCTCGACCGCGCGGACCGCCCGGGGAACTGTACTCGGAACTCGAAGCACTCTCCCCGTTTCGGGGCAGCAACGGGGCGTTCTCGCTGACGCGCGACGGGCGGCGGATGGTGTACCCGAGGGGCAAGCGCTTCGCCAATCTCACAATGACCATGGCTGATGGGGCCTGGATGGACCTCACCAGCGGGACCGCGCTGCGCTGGTCGCCGACGGTGTCACCGGATGGGCGATGGATCGGATTCGCCCAGGAGACGCGGGACGGAGCGGAGCTGTTCAGTATGCCGGTCAGCCGCGAATCAGCCCCTCTCCGCCCCGATGACAGAGCCAGTCAAATGAGCCTCGCGGGCGGAAACGTCAGGCAGATCACGGCCGGCGCGCGCGTCTGGCCGCAGCTCCCGGTCGCCTGGGCCCCGGACGGTGGCGATTGGCAGATGGCATTCGCGAGCGTCCACACCGGAGACCCGTGGGTGTGGGTCGCTGGCGTCGCAGACGGCCGGCTGCAATCGTTTGCAGGGAGCCGGATCGCACCGTTCGGGGGCCTGACGTGGGCGTCGGGCGCCCGGATCGCCTACCGCAGCGCCGACGGGCGGAACATCACCCTCTTGGACCCGCGAACCGGCACCGAGCGCCCGCTCCTCCCGAAATCGGCGCGTGGCCGTGCGTTCAATCCGCAGTATTCGCCGGACGGCAATCGACTCGCGCTCGCGTGGTACCCTGAAGGAGGCATCGACCCCGGCATCTGGGTCTTCGATTTCCGCGATTCGTCGTTCTCGAACGTTGACCCAGGACCGAAGTCAGTGTTTAAGATCGACACGTACGGCCCTTGGGGGTGGTCCGCGGACGGACGCTACATCTACGCGGGCCAGCACACGAGATATGGCATTGACACTCGGCAGCGAGGCGTGAGCCTATACGTAGTCCAAGGGCAGAAGGCCGAGTCGGACTGTACGCCGGCCGGCCCGCGCCGGCTCGGGGCATTCATCTGCGCGGAACCAAACGTCGCCTCGGAGGCCTGGATGATCGAGAACTTCGACGCCCGCGCCCCATGAGTGACCCACCCCGGAGTTGCGGGACGCGCCAAGTAACATGTGCAGAAAGAGGGCGACATCCGGGCAACAGGTGTGGCCGTCGTCGCCGGGCACCCGCGATCAAATGCGCCCCGTGCAGGCCAACGCAGCCGGGCACCAGCTCATGACCCTGTGTCGCGAGTTCCGCGGACCCACTGAGGTGTGGCCTCTATGACTGATCCGGACATCGCAGGGGCGAGCAGGGCGCGGATGTCGGAGCAGGAAGCGTTGACCCGGCTGACTGCGGCCTTTGCCGGCCGCTACGTGCTGGAGCGGGAGCTTGGGCGCGGGGCGATGGCGCGCGTTTTCCTTGCGCGCGACGTGAAGCACGAGCGTCTAGTGGCGGTGAAGTTGCTGCGCCCGGAGTTGGCCGCCGCCATCGGCGCTGAGCGGTTCCTCCGGGAGATCCAGGTCACCGCCGCGCTGCAGCACCCGCACATCCTCGCGCTCTACGACTCGGGGGAGGCGGGGGGGCTCCTCTACTACGTCTCCCCGTACGTGTCCGGTGGCTCGCTGCGCGATCGCCTGCTGCGCGAGCGGCAGCTCCCGGTGGACGAGGCCGTGGTGTTGATCCGTATGCTGGCCCTAGCGTTGGGCTACGCGCACCGGCAGGGCGTCGCGCACCGCGACGTCAAGCCAGAGAACGTCCTGCTCCAAGAAGGCCAACCCATGTTGGCTGACTTCGGCATCGCCTTGGCC
>Ga0307410_10001490_pt1 | contig 10610 bp, 14 predicted proteins | sample 322Ometagenome_3_FD_203707 | JGI IMG/M metagenome (GOLD analysis project Ga0307410, IMG submission 203707) | Maize rhizosphere microbial communities from greenhouse at UC Davis, California, United States - 322HYB-O-3 | ecosystem: Host-associated > Plants > Roots > Rhizosphere > Soil | place...
CGAACGCGTCCTCCCGCGGCCGGGCGAGCCCCAGCGTCTCGCCGGGGGGCGCCAGTGAGCGGCGAGCGCCGGGGCATCGACCGGGTCGGGGCCGGGCTCGCGTTCGCGGCGACGACCTGCGTGTCGGTCGTGCTGACGTCGCTCTTGGACCCCTTCGAGGCCTTGGAGGTGGTCGGCGTCGCGGTTCCGTACGCGGCCTATTTCGGCGGGCTGGCGTGGTGGCGCTTCCGCTCACCCCCGGCGGCCTCCGCCGCGGAGCCGGCGGCACGGTCGCTGGCGGAGCTCGAGCAGCGCGTCGCCGAGCTCGAGGCCGGGCAGGCGCACCTCCAGGAGCTGGAGGAGCGGCTCGACTTCGCCGAGCGCCTGCTGACGCGGGCGGCGGAGCGGGATCGGATCGGCCGCGGCGGCTGAGCGCCGCGCGGGCGGGATTCGCGCAGTACATTTCACCCAGTGAAAGGTCGGCCGATGATCACCCGGGAAGACATGCAGTCGTGGCTCGACCGCCTCGAGGGCGGGGCGGCCGTGGTGGAGGAGGTGCAGGAGAACATCTGGCGCATCCCCACCAGCGAGGGCGCGGAGGTGATCGTCTCGTTCGCGCCGCCGGTCGTGGTCCTGCGGGTGCGGGTCATGGAGGTGCCGGGAGGCGGGGAGCGGCAGGCGGAGCTCTTCCGGCAGCTGCTCGAGCTGAACGTGCGGGAGCTGGTGCACGGCTCCTACGGCCTCGAGGGCGACCACATCGTGCTGACCGATACGCTCGAGATCGAGAATCTGGATTTCAGCGAGTTCGAGGCGAGCTTCGACTCGATCACGCTCGCCGTCGCGTCGCACCTGAGCGCGCTGGCGCCCTACCGCGAAAGGTGAGAGCCCATGGGACTCTTTGACCGTCTGTCGACGCTCCTCCGGTCGAACATCAACGACGCCATCACCCGGGCGGAGAACCCGGAGAAGATGCTCAACCAGCTGATCGTCGACATGAAGGGCCAGCTGGCGAAGGCCAAGCAGGAGGTGGCCGGCGCCATCGCCGACGAGAAGAAGCTGGAGGCCGACGCCCAGTCGATGCGCAAGCAGGCCGAGGACTGGGAGCGCCGGGCGATGCTGGCGGTGCAGGAGGGGCGCGACGACCTGGCCAAGCAGGCGCTGCTGCGCTACAACGAGTCGCTGCAGGGCGCGCAGCAGCTGCACGAGACCTGGGTGCGCCACAAGGCGGAGACCGAGCAGCTCAAGCTCTCGCTGCGCCAGCTGCACGACAAGATCGAGGAGGCGAACCGCAAGAAGAACATCCTCATCGCGCGCGCCAAGCGGGCGGAGGCGCAGCAGCGCATCCAGCAGACGATGAGCGGCCTCAGCGACAAGAGCGCCTTCGAGAGCTTCGAGCGGATGCAGGAGAAGATCGAGTCCAACGAGCGCAAGGCGATCGCCGCCGCCGAGCTGCAGGAGGAGTTCTCGGGCGACACGCTGCAGAAGCAGTTCCAGCAGCTCGAGTACACCGGCGGCGCCGACCAGCAGCTGCTGGCGCTCAAGCAGAAGATGGGGATGCTCGGCCCCGGCGGCTCGAAGGACACCCGGCAGCTCGGCCGGGGCGCCGCCGGCGGCGTCGGCGAGCCGACCACCCTCGGCCACGACGACGTGCACGAGGCCGAGATCATCGAGGACGGGGAGGGCGAGCAGCGCCGCTGAGACGATTGACGCACGCCGCCGTCGCTTCCACCTTTCGGGCCGCACCGCCTCCGGGCGCGTGCGGCCCGATCGCATCTCTCCACCTCCGCCTCGCGAGCGTCCCGGCGCCATGACCGCACCGCGCTTCCTGATCCTGGCCGACGGCGACTTCGGCCCCATGACGTCGAAGACCGCCAACTCGGTCATCCGTTTCCAGCCCGACCGCACCGTGGGCGTGCTCGACCGCTCGCAGGCCGGCCGCACCGTGCAGGACGTGCTCGGCTTCGGCGGGGCGATCCCGATCGTGGCGAGCATGCGCGAGGGGCTGGCGCTGCGGCCGACGGCCGTGCTCATCGGCATCGCGCCGGCGGGCGGACGGCTGCCGGCCGATTGGCGCGCCTGGCTGCTCGAGGCGGTGGACGCCGGCTGCGAGCTCTGGAGCGGCCTCCACACCTTCCTGAGCGACGATCCCGAGCTGGCCGCGCGCGCGGCCGCGCGCGGCGTCCGCATCCACGACCTGCGGAAGCCGCCGGCCGACCTGCCGATCGCCAGCGGCGCCGCGAAGCAGACCGAGGCCTTCCGCGTCCTCGCCGTCGGCACCGACTGCAACGTGGGCAAGATGACCGCCCAGCTGCAGCTCGTCAGCGCGCTGCAGGCGCGCGGCCTGCGCACCCGCTTCGTCGCGACCGGGCAGACGGGGATCATGATCGAGGGGTGGGGGATCGCCGTCGACGCCGTGGTGGCGGACTTCATCGCCGGCGCGGCGGAGCGGATCACGCTCGAGGGGGCGAAGGACGCCGACGTGGTGCTCGTCGAGGGGCAGGGGAGCATCAACCACCCCGGCTACTCCGGCGTCACGCTGGGCCTGCTGCACGGCAGCTGCCCCGAAGCCCTCATCCTCTGCCACCAGGCCACGCGCGAGTACATCGGCGACTACCGCCGCGCCTCGTGGCTGCGCATCCCGCCGCTCTCCGAGTACGTGCGGCTCTACGAGACGCTCGGCTCGGCGGTGCACCCCACGAAGGTGGTCGGCATCGCGCTGAACACCTACGACCTCGACGACGAGGAGGCGCGCGTCGCCTGCGCGCGCGCCGAGCAGGAGACGGGCCTGCCGGCCACCGACCCGGTGCGCTTCGACCCGGCGCCGCTCATCGATGCCATCGTCGCCGCGCGCGAGGCCCGCGGCACGGCCCCGGCGCGCGAGGCCGCGTCGGCGTAATCCGGCACCGGCCGGCGGCCGCCGGATACGCGCGGGCACGGGGGGCCGCTCCATCCTGGGGCGTGCCCCTCGATCCGTTCGCCACGCTGCCGCCGGAGCTCCGGCTCCGCGACCTCGCCGCCGCCCTCCTGGCCCTTCCCGGGCCGGTCGTGCTGCAGGTGGCCTCCCGCCGCGGGCTCCTCGCCCTGCGCGCCCGGCCCGGCGCCCGCCCCCACAGTCTCGTCCTCGCTCCGGTGCGCCGCCCGCGCCGTTGATTCCGCCTCCGGCGGGCTCTAGGTTACCGGGCTTCCACCCGGTCCACCCAGGCTTCCGGAGTCGCCGTGCCGCTGCCGCTGCTCATCACCGTCCAGGAGGCGCTGACCCAGCTCATGGTCTGGCTCAGGGTCGACCTGGGCGAACTCGTGCGCCGGGGCGTGGAGGTGCTCGGCATCTGGCTGCTCGCCTGGCTGGTGCTCTGGCTCGTGGGCCAGGCGGCGCGGCGCATCGAGCGGTCCGTGGACGACGGCGACCCGGCCGTCACCACGCTGCGCGAGAAGCGCGGCCGGACCATCGCGCAGCTCCTGCGCAGCGTGGGACGCGCCGTGGTGCTGGTGCTCGCGCTGCTCACCACGCTCAACCTCTTCGTGAACATCGGGCCGCTGCTCGCCGGCGCGGGCATCATCGGCCTCGCGGTCTCCTTCGGCGCGCAGAGCCTGGTGAAGGACTTCCTCAGCGGGTTCTTCATCCTGCTGGAGAACCAGTTCGCCGTGGGCGACGTGATCGAGGTGGGCGGCAAGAGCGGCGTGGTGGAGCGGATGACGCTGCGCGTCGTGGTCCTGCGCGACGTGGAGGGGACGATGCACATCGTCCCCAACGGCGAGATCAAGACGGTGAGCAACCGCACCCGCGGCTGGGCGCGCGCCGTGGTCGACGTGGGCGTGGCCTACGGCGAGGACGTCGACCGCGCGCTGGCGGTCGTGCGCGACGAGGCGGCGCGGTTCTCCACCGACCCCGCCTGGGCCGCGCAGCTGCAGGGGCCGCTCGAGGTGCCCGGCGTGGAGTCGCTCGGCGAGAGCTCGGTGGTGATCCGCACCCTGATCAGGACCGAGCCGGGCTCGCAGTGGAACGCGGGCCGGGAATTCCGGCGCCGGCTCAAGATCCGATTCGACCGGGAAGGCATCGAGATCCCGTTCCCCCAGCGACAGGTGCGCGTGCAGATCCAGGGCGAGGCCGCCGCCGGCGGCATGACGGAGCAGGTGGCGCGCGCGGCGGGCGCGGCGGGCGCGGCGGGCGCGTGACGGACGCCGCGCCGACGCCGGCCGGCACGCTCCGGCTGCACAACACCCTCTCGCGCGCGCTCGAGCCCTTCGAGCCGCTCGACCCGCCGCGCGTGTCGCTCTACACCTGCGGGCCGACGATCTACAACTACGCGCACATCGGCAACTTCCGCACCTTCCTCTTCGAGGACCTGCTGCGGCGCTGGCTGGAGCGGCGGGGCTGGGACGTCTTCCACATCATGAACCTCACCGACGTGGACGACAAGACGATCAAGGGCGCCGCCGCCGCGGGGGTGCGCCTCGGCGAGTTCACGCAGCGCTTCGCCGACGCCTTCTTCGACGACCGCGACTACCTGCGCATCCGCCCGGCGCACGTCTATCCGCGCGCGACCGAGTTCGTGGCGCCGATGATCGCGCTGGTGGAGAGCCTGCTGGCCAAGGGCGTCGCGTACCGGGGCGACGACGGCTCCGTGTACTTCGCGATCGCGAAGTTCCCGGCGTACGGCCGCCTGAGCCGCCTCGACACCCGCGAGCTCAAGGCCGGGGCGAGCGAGCGGGTCAGCGCCGACGAGTACGCCAAGGAGGACGCGCGCGACTTCGTGCTCTGGAAGGCGGCGCGCGAGGACGACGAGGCGGTGGGCGCCGCCTGGGACGCGCCGTTCGGCCGCGGGCGCCCCGGGTGGCACCTCGAGTGCTCGGCGATGGCGCTCGAGCTGGTCGGGGAGCGCTTCGGCGCCGACGTGCTCGATCTGCACGCGGGCGGCGTCGACCTGATCTTCCCGCACCACGAGGACGAGATCGCGCAGAGCTGCGCCCACACCGGCCGCGATCTCTTCGCGCGCGTCTGGCTGCACGGCGAGTTCCTGAACATCCGCGGCACGAAGATGTCGAAGCGCTACGGCAACATCCTCACCGCGCGCGACCTGAAGGAGCAGGGCGTCGACGCCGGCGCGGTGCGGCTGCTCGTCTGGGGCACGCACTACCGGCAGACGCTCGACTGGAGCGACGACGCTCTCGCCGCGGCGCGGCAGGGCTCGCGCCGCCTCGGCGAGTTCCGCGACCGGCTCGAGGCGGCGGAGACCCCGTCCAGCCCCGGTCCGCGCGCCGGCGAGTGGGACGCGCTGGCCGAGCGGGCGTGGGCGGCCTTCGCCGAAGCGCTGGACGACGACCTGACCGCGCCGCGGGGGCTCGCGGCGATGTTCGACTTCGCCGGCGAGGGCCACGCGCTGCTCGACGCGGGCGCGCCCCCGACGGGGCGGGCCCGCGAGGCGTGGGCGTCGATGGACGGCGTGCTCGACGTCTGCCCCGAGCGCGCGCGGCGGCTCACAGTGGCCGGGAACGGAACGGGCCCGGGCGGCGTTCAGGGCGGCGAGGACGGCGGACCGGCGGAGACGCCGCCCGCGGAGCCGGCCGAGCGCGAGGCCTGGGCGCTGGCCTGGGCCGTCCGCCGGAAGGCGGCGAAGGCGGCGCGAGAGTGGGCGGAGGCGGACCGGATCCGCAACCTGCTGCAGGAGCACGGCTTCGAGGTGCGGGACGCCCGCGACGGCGCGATCGAGCTGAAGCGCTCGGTCTGAGGCCGTGACGGATCGGGGACGGGGAAGTGATCCATGACCCGGGCGTTGACTAACGCCATTGAGGTCACTATCATAAGAGTCTGTCCCTTTCGGCCCGGGTTTCGGCCACGAGGGCAACCGGCTCGGCTGACGTAGCTCAATTGGCAGAGCAGCTGATTTGTAATCAGCAGGTTAGGGGTTCGATTCCCCTCGTCAGCTCCAGTGGGTGCGGTCGGGCGGGGCGGGGATCGAAGAGCGGGTCCTGGTGGGATGGCCGAGTGGCTAATGGCAGCAGACTGTAAATCTGCCGGGCTCTGCCCTACGTAGGTTCGAATCCTACTCCCACCACTGGGAAGCGAAGAGTGTCGCGGGTGTAGCTCAGTTGGTAGAGCATCAGCCTTCCAAGCTGAGGGTCGCGGGTTCGAGCCCCGTCGCCCGCTTCGCCCGGAGTGAGGCAGTGGCAGTACCAGGAGGTCGCAGGCGCAGGACGCAGGGAAGTACTGGATCGCTCGCGTAGCTCAGTCGGTAGAGCGCATCCTTGGTAAGGATGAGGTCACCGGTTCAATCCCGGTCGCGAGCTCTGAGAGTACGAAGAGAAACGGCGCATTCACCGATGGCAGTACGACGTGGCCCCGCGCCTGACGCGCGGGGTCACTGACAGAGAACCCCAGTCCCAGGGTACCCAAGCGATGGCCAAGGCGAAATTCGAGCGGAAGAAGCCGCATGTGAACGTGGGCACGATCGGACACGTCGACCACGGCAAGACGACCCTGACCGCGGCGATCACGACGATCCAGGCGGCCCAGGGCCTCGCGCAGAAGGTCGCCTTCGACCAGATCGACAAGGCGCCCGAGGAGCGCGAGCGCGGCATCACGATCGCGACGGCGCACGTCGAGTACGAGTCGACGGCGCGTCACTACGCGCACGTGGACTGCCCGGGCCACGCCGACTACGTGAAGAACATGATCACCGGCGCGGCGCAGATGGACGGGGCGATCCTGGTGGTCTCGGCGGCCGACGGCCCGATGCCGCAGACGCGCGAGCACATCCTGCTGGCCAAGCAGGTCAACGTGCCGTACATCGTCGTGTTCATGAACAAGTGCGACATGGTCGACGATCCGGAGCTGCTCGACCTGGTCGAGCTGGAGGTGCGCGAGCTCCTCTCGAGCTACGACTTCCCGGGCGACGACACGCCGATCATCCGCGGCTCGGCGCTCAAGGCGCTCGAGAGCATGGATCCGAAGAGCGAGTGGGGCTCGAAGATCGGCGAGCTGATGAACGCGCTGGACACGTACATTCCGGAGCCGAAGCGCGAGATCGACAAGCCGTTCCTGATGCCGGTCGAGGACGTCTTCTCGATCACCGGCCGCGGCACGGTCGCCACGGGCCGCATCGAGCGCGGCGTGGTGAAGGTGGGCGAGGAAGTGCAGCTCGTCGGCTTCAACGCCGAGAAGCTGACCACGGTCACCGGCGTCGAGATGTTCCGCAAGCTGCTCGACGAGGGCGTGGCGGGCGACAACGTCGGCCTCCTGCTCCGCGGCGTCGACAAGAACGAGATCGAGCGCGGCATGGTGCTCGCCAAGAAGGGCAGCATCACCCCGCACACGCACTTCGAGGCCGAGGTGTACGTGCTGACGAAGGAGGAGGGTGGCCGTCACACCCCGTTCTTCAAGGGCTACCGGCCGCAGTTCTACTTCCGCACGACCGACGTGACGGGCTCCGTGGAGCTGCCGGCGGGCGTCGAGATGGTGATGCCGGGCGACAACATCCAGATGACGATCGAGCTCATCATCCCGATCGCCATGGACGAGGGCCTGCGCTTCGCGATCCGCGAGGGCGGCCGCACGGTCGGCGCCGGCGTCGTCACCAAGATCCTGAAGTAACCACGACGGCCAGACGGTCAGCCGGTCGGGCGGTCCACAGGGGCCCCACCGACCGGCTGACCGTCTGATCGTCTGACCGTTTGAGCGAAAAGGAAGGCCATCGTGCCGCGCGACAAGATCATCCTCGAGTGCACCGAGTGCAAGAACCGGAACTTCTTCGGGGACAAGAACAAGCGGAAGCACCCGGAGCGCGTCGAGCGCCGGAAGTACTGCCCCCGGTGCGACAAGCACCAGACGCACAAAGAGACGAAGTAGCCGCGATGGCGGACAACGCTTCGCTCACGACCGCGTCGGCGCCCGCCGCGGAGCCGCTGCCGGCCCGCATCGGCGGCTTCGTCACGTCGGTGCGCAAGGAGCTCGCCAAGGTCACCTGGCCCACGCGGCCGGAGCTGATCAAGGCCACGCGCATGATCATCGTGCTGGCCATCGCGCTGGGCGTGTTCATCGGCCTGCTCGACTACGTTCTGCAGCTCATCCTGGTCGAGGGCATCGCGCGGATCGCGCGGTGACCGCCGTGACCGAGGGCGCGAGGACCATGGAATACCGCTGGTACGCGATCCAGACGACCGCCGGGCACGAGAACAAGGTGCGCGGGCTCCTGCAGAAGCGGATCGAGGACGATCCGCGGCCGGCGGAGGCGAAGCTGGTGCGGCAGGCCCTGGTCCCGACGCAGGACGTCATCGAGATCAAGAACGGCAAGAAGGTCACCGTCGAGCGGAAGCTGTACCCGGGCTACGTCCTGGTCGAGATGCAGATGAGCCAGGAGGCCCTGCACGTCGTCAACAGCATCCAGGGCGTGATCAAGTTCGTCGGCACGGGCAAGCTGCCCCAGCCGCTGCGCCAGGAAGAGGTCAACCGCCTCCTGGGCATCGCGGAGGAGGCCGCCGCCAGCGAGCCGAAGGAGGAGATCCCGTTCCTCGTCGGGCAGGTGGTGGAGATCACCGAGGGGCCGTTCTCCGACTTCAGCGGCACGGTCGAGGACGTCCTGCAGGACAAGGGGAAGGTGCGCGTGAGCGTCTCGCTCTTCGGGCGCCCGACCTCGGTGGAGCTGGACTATACGCAGTTGCGCGGGCACTAAGCCCGTCCCCGCGACCGCGCGGGTCATCGCGGCAGTAGATCGGGGCAGGCGTCCCGGTCCACGGTAAAGGAGTGGTATGGCTAAGAAGATCACCGCTATGGTGAAACTCCAGTGTCCGGCGGGCGCGGCCAATCCGGCGCCTCCGGTGGGCACGGCGCTGGGTCCGCACGGCGTCAACATCATGGAGTTCTGCAAGCAGTTCAACGCGCGGACGCAGGCGCAGTCCGGGATGATCATCCCGGTCGTGGTGACGGTCTTCGCGGACCGCACCTTCACCTTCATCACGAAGACCCCGCCGGCGGCGAACCTCCTCATGAAGGAGTCCGGGGTGCCCAAGGGCAGCCCGACGTCGAACCGGACCAAGGTGGGCACGGTGACGAAGGCGCAGGTGAAGAAGATCGCGGAGCTCAAGATGCCCGACCTGAACGCGAGCGACCTCGACAGCGCCATGCGCATGATCGCGGGTACGGCGCGCTCGATGGGGCTGGAGGTCGTCGACTGATGCCCAAGCTCGGGAAGAAGTTCGCCGCGGCCCAGGCCAAGGTCGACGCCGCGCGCGAGTACGCGCTGGGCGAGGCCGTCAGCACGGTCAAGGGCGCCGCGTTCGCCAAGTTCGACGAGACGGTGGACATCGCCGTGAACCTCGGCGTCGACCCGCGCCATGCCGACCAGGTCGTGCGCGGCACGGTCGTGCTGCCGCACGGCACCGGCAAGTCGGTCAAGGTGCTCGTCGTCACCCAGGGTGATCGCGTGCGCGAGGCCGAGGCGGCCGGGGCCGACTACGTCGGCATCGAGTACATCCAGAAGATGAAGGACGGCTGGCTGGACTGCGACGTCATCGTCGCGACGCCCGACGTCATGGGCCAGCTCGGCACGCTGGGCCGCGTCCTCGGCCCGCGCGGCCTGATGCCGAATCCGAAGGCGGGCACGGTCACGACCGACGTGGCGCGCGCGGTGAAGGAGATCAAGGCCGGCAAGATCGAGTTCCGGGTCGACAAGACCGGCAACGTGCACGCGCCCGTGGGGAAGGTCAGCTTCGCGCCCGACCAGCTGGCGGCGAACGTGCAGGCGTTCATGGAAACCATCGTGCGCGCCAAGCCGGCCGCGGCGAAGGGGACCTACATCAAGTCGGCGACCCTGAGCAGCACCATGGGCCCGGGCGTCCGACTCGACACGGCGGGGTATCGATGAGCAAGCAAGAGCGACAGGCCGAGGTCGAGGAGCTCACGCAGACGCTGCGCGAGTCGCCCAACGTCTACGTGACGGACTTCAGCGGCCTCAACGTCCTCCGCATGACCGAGCTCCGGCGCCGCATGCGCGCCGCCGGCGTCAAGTACGTCGTGGCGAAGAACACCCTGGCGCAGCGCGCGCTGGCGGCGAACAACATCACGGGGCTCGACGAGCATCTGGCCGGCCCGACGGGCCTGGTGCTGAGCACGGATCCGCTCGCCGCGGCCAAGGTGCTGACGGACTTCGCCAAGGAGTTCGAGAAGCCCGCGGTCAAGGCCGGCGTCGTCGACGGCCGCGCCGTCGGCGCGGACTACATCAAGCGGCTCGGCTCGATTCCCCCGCGTGAGGTGCTGCTCGGCCAGTTCGCCGGCGGCCTCAACAACATCCTGTACACGTTCGCCGCCTCCCTCGAGGCGCTTCGCGACCAGCGCTCGTCGGCCGATACGCCGGCCGCGTCCTAACCGCACGGAGATTTTACGATGGCTACCACCACGCTGAGCAACGAAGAGATCCTCGAGGCGATCGGCAACAAGACCGTCGTCGAGCTGGCCGACCTGATCGAGGCCTTCAAGACCAAGTTCAACGTCACCGTCGTCGCGGCCGCGGCCGGCGGCGCGGGCGGCGCGGCGGCGCCCGTGGCCGAGGAGCAGACGGAGTTCTCGGTCGTCCTCAAGGAGGGCGGCGCGAAGAAGATCCAGGTCATCAAGGTCGTGCGCGAGATCACGAGCCTGGGCC
>Ga0307410_10001491_pt1 | contig 10609 bp, 9 predicted proteins | sample 322Ometagenome_3_FD_203707 | JGI IMG/M metagenome (GOLD analysis project Ga0307410, IMG submission 203707) | Maize rhizosphere microbial communities from greenhouse at UC Davis, California, United States - 322HYB-O-3 | ecosystem: Host-associated > Plants > Roots > Rhizosphere > Soil | place...
GTGGCGCCGCCTACATTGCTGCCCATCGGCGTCGAGCACTGGCCTTGCAAGGTCAGCTACAACCTGGACGAGACGCTGGAGGCCGGCATCGACGCCATGATGATGCTGCGTGTGCAGGGCGAGCGCATGAATGCGTCGTTCTTCCCATCGACCCGCGAGTACTCGCGCCGCTGGGGTTTCGACGACGCCAGGCTCCGAACACTGGACGATCTCGGCATGAAGGACACCATCATCATGCATCCCGGCCCCATGAACCGGGGGTTGGAGATATCTTCTGCCGCCGCAGATTCGCCGCGTTCCACCGTGCTCGCGCAGGTGCGGAACGGTGTCTCGGTCAGAATGGCCGCCCTTTACCTGCTGCTCTCCGGGGACTCCCGCGAAGCTGCCCCGAACGTAAGCCAGTCCAGCAAGGAGACCAACTGATGGCCGAGAACACCTACCTGATTCGTGGGGCCGCCATCCTCGGCGGCGAAGCTGAAGACCTCTTGATCCGTGACGGCGTTATCGAAGCACGCGGCAAGGACCTGTCAGCTGACGACGCAACAGTCATCGACGCCCAGGGCCTCGTCGCCCTGCCAGGCATGGTGGACGTTCACACCCACTTGCGCGAACCCGGCCGCGAAGACGCCGAAACAGTGGAAACCGGTACCCGGGCCGCTGCGCTTGGAGGCTTCACTGCAGTCCACGCCATGGCCAACAGCAACCCGGTGGCAGACACCGCGGGCGTCGTGGAGCAGGTTCACAGCCTGGGCCGTGCCTCCGGTTGGGTTGATGTGCGCCCCGTAGGTGCAGTGACGGTGGGCTTGGCGGGGGAGCAGCTCGCCGAGCTGGGCGCCATGGCGGACTCCCGTGCCCAGGTCCGGATGTTCTCCGACGACGGCATCTGCGTCCACGATCCCGTCCTCATGCGCCGGGCCTTGGAATACGTCAAAGCGTTCGACGGCGTGGTGGCCCAGCATGCTCAGGAACCGCGCCTTACCGCTGGTGCGCAGATGAACGAAGGTGCTGTTTCCGCGGTGCTGGGACTCACCGGCTGGCCGGCTGTCGCCGAGGAAAGCATCATTGCCCGTGACGTCCTGCTTGCCCAGCATGTAGGTTCCCGTCTCCACGTATGCCACGTCTCCACGGCGGGTTCCGTGGAGATCGTGCGCTGGGCGAAGGCGCGTGGAATCAACGTCACTGCCGAGGTCACCCCTCACCACCTGCTCCTCACTGATGAGCTGGTCCGTAGCTACGACCCCGTCTACAAGGTCAACCCGCCGCTGCGGACGGACGCCGACGTTCAAGCGCTCCGTGAGGGCTTGGCAGACGGCACCATCGACGTCGTGGGAACCGATCACGCCCCTCACCCCAGCGAGCACAAGGAATGTGAATGGGCGCAGGCGGCCATGGGCATGACCGGCCTTGAAACCGCCCTGTCCGTGGTCCAGGAGACCATGATCGAAACCGGCCTCATGACCTGGGCCGACTTCGCCAGGGTTACCTCGTTCACGCCGGCAGTCATTGGCCGTGTGGCCGATCAAGGCCGTCCGCTTGAGGTTGGCGAGCCCGCCAACGTCATCCTGGTGGACCCGGCTGCGCGTTGGACCGTTGACCCCCATAAAATGGCAACCATGGGCCGCAATTCACCGTTCAAGGGCAAAGAGCTGCCCGGCTCCGTGGTGGCTACTTTCTTCAAAGGCCACCCAACCGTCCTCGGCGGACAGCTCAATACGCCGTACAGGTACCCGGCAGTCAGCAGCAACTAATGGACAACCAAACACTGACCGTGCTCATCACGGTGCCGCTGATCGTCGTCGTCCTGGCGATGATCTGGCTGGGGTGGCGGAACCGGCTAAGGCGACAAGCCGACGTCGAACGCCTTCCCGAGGTGCCGGAGCAGCTGACGCCGGCAACGGTGGTCGCAGACGGCCAATACGTGGCCACCACCACGGCGGGCGACTGGCTGGATCGGATCGCAGTGCAGGGCCTGGGTATCCGGACCAACGCGGAACTGAGCATCCACGCAGAAGGCGTGCTGTTCGACCGATCCGGTGCCGCCCCTGTTTTCATCCCGCGAGCCGCCCTGGTGGACAGCCGCGAAGCCAACGGTATGGCCGGGAAATTCGTCGAAAAGGACGGACTCCTGGTCGTCAACTGGAAGCTTGGTGACCGGGAACTCGATACCGGATTCCGTTCCAGGCACGCAACCGACAAGCAGCTCCTCCTCGAAGCCCTCCAAGAATTGATCTCCGCAGCCCCTCAGGCAGATGCCGATAGTGGAAAGTAATAAAGTGACGGATAGTAAAGCAGCCACCACCCCCACCCCCTCAGCAGCAGTACTCGTGCTCGAAGACGGCCGCATGTTCCGCGGCCGCAGCTACGGAGCCCAGGGAACCGCTCTCGGTGAGGCCGTCTTCGCCACCGGCATGACCGGCTACCAGGAGACCATCACCGACCCCTCGTACGCCCGCCAACTGGTGGTCCAGACTGCGCCGCACATCGGCAACACCGGCGTCAACAGCGAAGACGCTGAGTCCCGCCGCATCTGGGTGGCAGGGTACATTGTGCGCGACGCCGCCCGGCGCCCCTCAAACTGGCGCTCCGAACGAAGCCTCGATGATGAACTGGTGGAGCAGGGAATCGTTGGCATCCAGGGCGTAGACACCAGGGCCATCACCCGCCACCTCCGCGAGCACAAGACCATGCGGGCAGGTATTTTCTCCGGCGAGGCCGCGCAGGCCACCGACAAGGAACTCCTGGATGCTGTCCTGGCCAGTGCGCCCATGGAAGGCGCAGCGCTTGCTGAGGAAGTCTCCATTGACGAGGCCTATGTCGTGGAGCCCAAGGACCACGGCTGGGAAGGCGAGCCGCGCTTCTCCATCGCAGCCGTTGACCTTGGTATCAAGGCAATGACTCCGGTGCGCTTCGCTGAGCGCGGCGTGCGCGTGCACGTTTTGCCAGCCACTTCCACCCTGGAGGACGTCAACGCGGTCAAGCCGGACGGCTTCTTCATGTCCAACGGACCCGGCGACCCCGCTACGGCAGACCACCAGGTTTCCTTGCTGCGCTCGGTGCTGGACGAGAAACTCCCGTACTTCGGCATCTGCTTCGGTAACCAGATCCTGGGACGTGCCCTGGGCTTCGGCACCTACAAGCTCCGCTACGGTCACCGGGGCATCAACCAGCCCGTGATGGACCGCCGGACCGGCAAGGTGGAAATCACCTCGCAGAACCACGGCTTCGCTGTTGACGCGCCGCTGAACGGTTCCACTGTGGCACCCGAAGAGCGCTTTGGCCGCGTGGAAGTCAGCCACGTTTCGTTGAACGACGACGTCGTTGAAGGACTCGCCTGCCTGGACATCCCGGCGTTCTCGGTCCAATACCACCCCGAAGCTGCGGCCGGACCGCACGATGCTGCCTACCTCTTCGACCGCTTCATCGACCTCATGGCCGATACCAAGTCCAAGGCCACAGGCGCCAACTCCACCGACTCCAAGACTGAGGACAAGAAGTAATGCCCAAGCGTACAGATCTCAAGAGCGTCCTTGTCATCGGTTCCGGCCCCATCGTCATTGGCCAGGCGGCCGAGTTCGACTACTCCGGTACCCAGGCACTTCGCGTCCTCAAGGAGGAGGGCCTGCGGGTCATCCTCGTAAACTCCAACCCGGCCACCATCATGACGGACCCCGAGTTCGCCGATGCCACCTACGTTGAGCCCATCACCCCTGAGGTGGTGGAGAAGATCATCGCCAAGGAGCGTCCGGACGCCATCCTGCCCACCTTGGGTGGCCAGACGGCCCTGAACACTGCCATCGCATTGGACAAGAACGGTGTGCTGGAGAAGTACAACGTGGAACTCATTGGCGCGAACATTGCAGCCATTGAGCTCGGGGAAGACCGTGAGAAGTTCAAGGGTGTTGTGGAGCGTTGTGGCGCGGAGTCCGCACGCAGCCACATCATCCACACCATGGAAGAGGCCTTCGCTGCTGCTGAGGATCTCGGCTACCCCATGGTGGTCCGGCCGTCCTTCACCATGGGTGGCCTCGGCTCAGGCTTGGCCTACAACGAGGACGACCTCCGCCGCATCGTCGGCCAGGGCCTCCAGTACAGCCCCACCACCGAGGTCCTGCTCGAAGAGAGCATCCTCGGCTGGAAGGAGTACGAGCTTGAGATGATGCGCGACAAGAACGATAACGTCGTTGTTGTCTGCTCCATCGAGAACTTCGACCCCGTTGGCGTCCACACCGGCGACTCCATCACTGTTGCTCCGGCACTGACCCTCACGGACCGGGAGTACCAGAAGCTTCGGGACGTCTCCATCGCCGTTATCCGGGAAGTCGGCGTGGACACCGGTGGCTGCAACATCCAGTTCGCCATCGACCCCGCCACGGGCCGCGTTGTGGTCATTGAAATGAACCCGCGCGTATCCCGTTCCTCCGCGTTGGCGTCCAAGGCAACGGGCTTCGCCATTGCCAAGATCGCAACCAAGCTCTCCCTCGGTTACACACTGGACGAGATCCCCAACGACATCACCCAGAAGACTCCGGCGTCCTTTGAGCCCACCTTGGACTACGTAGTGGTCAAGGTTCCGCGTTTCGCCTTCGAGAAGTTCCCGGCGGCTGACAACACGCTGACCACCACCATGAAGTCCGTGGGTGAAGCCATGGCCATGGGCCGCAACTTCACCGAAGCCCTGCAGAAGGCCCTTCGCTCATTGGAGCAGAAGGGCTCGCAGCTGGACTTCAGCTCGGTGCCGGAGTACGAGGTTGCCGAGCTCATCGAGAAGGCCAAGCGCCCCACCACGGACCGCCTGCACCAGGTGCAGCGTGCGCTCCTGGGTGGCGCCACGGTGGAAGACCTTTTCGAGGCCACCAAGATCGACCCCTGGTTCCTGGACCAACTGCAACTCCTCAACGAGACTGCGCAGGAGATCCGCAAGGCCGGCGTGCTCACCGAGGAAATGTTGCGCAACGCCAAACGCCACGGCTTCTCCGACGAGCAGATCGGTGCCTTGACGCACAATAACGAAGCAGTGGTCCGCGGTGTCCGCCAGGCCCTGGGCATTCGTCCGGTCTACAAGACAGTGGACACCTGCGCCGCTGAGTTTGCCGCCTACACCCCGTACCACTACTCGTCCTATGACGAGGAAGATGAGGTAGGCCTGCACGCGAAGCCCTCCGTCATCATCCTGGGTTCAGGGCCCAACCGCATTGGCCAGGGCATCGAGTTCGACTACTCCTGCGTGCACGCCTCCATGGCGCTCCGCAAGGCCGGCTACGAAACCGTCATGGTCAACTGCAACCCCGAGACCGTCTCCACGGACTACGACGTTTCCACGCGCCTTTACTTTGAGCCGCTGACCCTTGAGGACGTCCTCGAGGTCATTGCCGCTGAAGAGCGCACCGGTGGCGTGATGGGTGTCTTCGTGCAGCTCGGTGGCCAGACCCCGCTGAAGCTCGCACAGCAGCTCGCCGACGCCGGTGTTCCGATCCTGGGTACCTCGCCGGAAGCGATCGACCTCGCCGAGCACCGTGGCGCCTTCGCCCGGGTCCTGGACGAAGCCGGCCTGACTTCCCCGAAGAACGGCACCGCTGTCTCCTTCGAGGACGCCAAGAAGATCGCTGACGAAATCGGCTACCCGGTGCTGGTCCGCCCGTCTTACGTCCTGGGCGGCCGTGGCATGGAGATCGTCTACGACGAAGCAAACCTTTCCCGCTACATCGCCAACGCCACCGAAATCACCCCGGACCACCCGGTGCTGATTGACCGCTTCCTCGAAGACGCGGTCGAAATCGACGTCGACGCACTCTTCGACGGCACTGACATGTACCTCGGCGGCATCATGGAACACATCGAGGAAGCCGGTATCCACTCCGGTGACTCCGCTTGCGTGCTTCCTCCGATTACGTTGGGCAACAACGTGATCGAGCGGGTGCGCACGGCAACCCGGGCCATTGCCGAAGGCGTGGGTGTCCGCGGCCTCATCAACATCCAGTTCGCACTGGCTTCCGACGTCTTGTACGTCCTTGAAGCCAACCCGCGCGCTTCCCGCACAGTTCCGTTCGTCTCCAAGGCAACGGGCGTGCAGATGGCCAAGGCAGCTGCCCTCATCGGTACGGGCGTGACCATCAACCAGCTCCGCGGCGCCTACAAGATGCTGCCGGAAACGGGCGACGGTTCCACCCTCCCGCTGGACGCCCCGGTTGCCGTCAAGGAAGCCGTCCTTCCGTTCAGCCGCTTCCGTACTCCTGAGGGCAAGGTTGTAGATTCCTTGCTCGGTCCGGAAATGCGCTCCACCGGTGAAGTCATGGGCATCGACAAGCACTTCGACACGGCCTTCGCCAAGAGCCAGGCCGCTGCGAACAACGCGTTGCCCACCGAAGGCAAGATCTTCGTCTCGGTAGCCAACCGTGACAAGCGTTCGGTGATCATGGGCGTCAAGCGCCTCTCCGACCTGGGCTTCGAGATCGTCTCCACCGGTGGTACGGCTGACGTCCTGCGGCGCAACGGCATCCAGGCGACTCCGGTCCGCAAGGTTGCCGAAGGCAGCAGCGCCGAAGGCGAAGGCACCATTGCGGATCTGGTCATCGCCGGCGAGATCGACATGGTCTTCAACACGCCCTCCGGCGGCGAAGCCCGCAGCGACGGATACGAACTCCGTGCCGCGGCAACGTCCATCGGCATTCCGTGCATCACCACCGTTGCCGAGTTCAACGCTGCAGTGCAGGCCATTGAGGCACTGCGCACCTACGAATGGTCCGTGACCAGCCTGCAGGAGCACGCAGCCAACCTGGCAGCCGCAATGGAAGCAGCCAATGCCTGAGTCTGCTTCACCTCAGCAAGAGCAGCAGCCGGCCCGGGAGTCCTTTGGCTCCCGGCTGGCTGCGGCCATGGCCTCACGCGGTCCGCTGTGCGTTGGAATCGATCCGCACCCGCAGCTTTTGGCTGAATGGGGATTGAACGACGACGCCGCGGGACTGGAGCGCTTTTCGCTGACAGTGGTGGAGGCCGTGGCTTCCCTCGCTGCCGCCGTCAAGCCGCAGGTTGCACTCTATGAGCGTCACGGCTCCGCCGGCATGGCAGTCCTGGAGCGCACCCTGGCAGCCTCTACGGAGGCAGGTGTGCTTAGTATCGCTGATGCCAAGCGCGGGGACATCGGCTCCACCATGGCGGCGTATGCGGATGCCTGGCTGCGGGATGGTTCGTCCTTGGCTGCTGACTCAGTGACCCTGAGCCCGTATCTTGGCTTTGAGTCGCTGCGCCCCGCTTTGGATCTTGCTGCGCAACACGGCAGGGGAGTGTTTGTGCTTGCACTGACATCGAACCCTGAAGGAAAGTCTGTCCAGCATGTCGGCGGAGGCGACTCCGTGGCGCGCAGGATCGTGGCCGCGGCTGCAGCCGAGAACCAGCGGTATGAGGGCTCCCTTGGGTCTGTGGGCTTGGTTGTTGGGGCAACCATTGGTTCTGCCCTGGATGACTTGGATATCGATCTCGGGCCGGTCCGCGGGGCGATTCTGGCACCTGGGCTTGGTGCGCAGGGAGCCACTCCTGCTGATCTTCGAGCGACGTTCGGAAGTGCCTACCCCACCGTTCTGGCCACCTCCAGCCGGGGGATCCTGGCTGCTGGTCCGTCCCTGGCCGGCCTCCGGGCCGCAACGGAAGAGACTCTCGCAGGGCTTCGCTCCGAGTAACTTGGCTACCCTCATTGCGCAACGCGGCCCCTGCCGGTAGGTTCAGGATCAGTCCGCGTGATCTGGATCACAATCGCGATCTGACAGGGGTTTGGCAGTGGGCCTTAAAGAGCTGACACCGCAGGAGCGTTCCGATGCGCTTGAAAAGGCTGCCAAGGCGCGGGCCGTGCGTGCCGCTGCCAAGGAAAAGCTTAAGCGCGGCGAAGTGAGCGTGGCGGAGCTGATTTCTTCCGGTTCAACGGATGAAGCGATTGCGCGCATGCGGGTAGTGGAGTTGCTGGAGGCCCTGCCGGGCATCGGGCCCGTCAGGGCTGCCGGGATCATGGCGGAGATTGGCATTGCGGGATCCCGGCGCATCAGGGGCCTGGGAATTCATCAGGCCCGGGCGCTGGTAGATTTTATGGATACCCAGCAAAGCGTTTGACGCATCTCCCCGAAGGAATCCGTGAGCAAGAAACCCGGACTGACTGTCCTTGCAGGCCCCACTGCCGTTGGCAAGGGAACCGTATCCACCTATATCAGGGACAACTATCCGGAGGTTTGGCTCTCGGTCTCGGCAACCACCCGGGCTGCACGTCCGGGCGAAAAGGATGGCGTTCACTACTTCTTCAAATCCGCCGAGGAGTTCGACTCCCTGGTAGCTGAGGGTGAACTGCTGGAGTGGGCTGTTGTACATGGCCAGAACCGCTATGGGACGCTCCGCAGTACCGTGGACGCGGCCATCGCCGACGGGAAGTCGGTGTTGCTGGAGATCGACCTCCAAGGCGCTCGACAAGTCAAAGCTGCCGTTCCGGACGCGAATTTTGTGTTCCTGGCACCGCCCAGCTGGGACGAAATGGTCCGTCGCCTGGTGGGCCGTGGCACGGAAACTCCCGAGGAACAGCAGCGCAGGCTGGAAACCGCTAAACTGGAACTTGCTGCTGAACCGGAGTTTGACCACACCGTCATCAATGACGACGTTCGCCGGGCAGCGGACGAGCTTGTTTCACTCATGGGGCTTACCCCGCACCAGCGCTAAGCGCTTGCATTTGTTGGCCCGCTAAAATTTGGAGAATTCGTGTCCACGAACCTTGAAGGCATCATCAACCCGCCGATCGATTCGCTGCTTGAGGCTGCTGATTCCAAGTACGGCCTGGTCATCTTCGGCGCCAAGCGCGCCCGCCAGATCAACGCCTACTATGCACAGCTGCACGAGGGCCTGTTCGAGTACGTCGGCCCGCTGGTCGACACCAAGCTGAACGAGAAGTCGTTGTCCATCGCACTCCGCGAGATCAACGAAGGCCTTCTGGTTTCCACGCCGATCGAGCCCGCCGAATAACAAAGACTGCCTGTTGACGGAGGTCACGTGCGCATAGTCCTCGGAGTCGGGGGAGGGATCGCAGCCTACAAGGTTGCATCGCTCCTCCGGCTTTTTACTGAAGCCGGTCACAAGGTGACGGTCATCCCCACGGAAGCCGCAACCCGATTCGTCGGAGTGGCCACGTGGGAAGCCCTCTCCGGCAACCCCGTGAGCAACAGCGTCTTTGACGACGTTGAGAAGGTCAACCATGTCCGTTTGGGGCATGAGGCTGACCTGATCGTGGTTGCTCCTGCCACGGCGGACCTCCTGGCCAAGGCGGCAACCGGACAAGCCGGCGACCTCCTCACCAACACGCTCCTCATGGCCCATGGGCCGGTTCTGTTCGCTCCCGCGATGCACACCGAGATGTGGCAGCATGCCGCCACCCAAGCCAATGTTGAGACATTGCGCAGCCGTGGCGTCACGGTGCTCGAGCCTGCCTCGGGTCGCCTGACGGGTACTGACTCCGGTCCAGGTCGTTTGCCCGAGCCGGAAGCGATCTTTGCTGCTGCCATGGCGCTGGCCGAGACCTCCTTGGATGGTGAAGCGAAGGCCGAGCCAGCCGCGCATGCTTCCTTGGCTGGCCGTACTGTCACCATTTCCGCTGGCGGGACCAGGGAAGCGCTGGATCCTGTCCGCTTCCTGGGTAACCGGTCCTCGGGAAAGCAGGGGGTCGCCCTGGCTGCTGCAGCATTGGCTGCCGGGGCAACTGTAAGATTCCTCGCAGCGCACATGGACGTCGAGCCGCCTGCGGGCGTCGAGCTTGTCCGCGTCGAATCAGCCTTGGAACTGCGCGACGCTGCGCTGAAAGCGACGGCGGACTCCGACGTCGTCATTATGGCCGCTGCCGTGGCTGATTTCCGTCCGGCAGAGGTGTCGGACACCAAGATCAAGAAGGTCGACGGCGAGGATGCGCCTGTTGTGCGGTTGATCCGCAACCCGGACATCCTGCATGAGCTCGTGGAGCGCCGCAACGCCGAGGGCGGCCAGCAGCTGATTGTTGGCTTCGCGGCCGAAACGGGCGACGCCCAAGGCGATGTCCTGGAACATGCAGCGGCCAAGCTCAAGCGCAAGGGCTGTGACCTGCTGGTGGTTAATCAGGTGGGCAGCGGCCGGGTGTTCGGCCAGGATGACAATTCCGTGGTTATCCTCTCCGGTCACGGAGCCGAACCTCAGTCGGCCGCCGGCTCCAAAGCCGACGTCGCCGCCGCCGTGATTGATCGGGTGGGCGCCGAGCTTACGCGGGTCTTCCCGGCTTTGTAACTGAGCCCACACCCGAATTCTTAGCAAAGGGACATACGGCCGATGCCGCCGTCCCGCAACCCAGTAAGGTGGACGAGTGACTTTACCGCTGCACCATGAACACCATGGCACCCCGTCCAAGCTCCGGCTCTTCACTTCCGAGTCGGTCACTGAAGGGCACCCGGACAAGATCTGTGACCAAATCAGCGATGCCATCCTGGATGCGCTGCTAGCCGCTGATCCTGAATCCCGCGTGGCCGTTGAAACCATGGCCACCACCGGCCTGGTGCACGTGGCGGGTGAGGTCACGACTGACGCTTATGTGGAAATTCCGCAGATTGTCCGCGAGACCATC
>Ga0307410_10001492_pt1 | contig 10608 bp, 10 predicted proteins | sample 322Ometagenome_3_FD_203707 | JGI IMG/M metagenome (GOLD analysis project Ga0307410, IMG submission 203707) | Maize rhizosphere microbial communities from greenhouse at UC Davis, California, United States - 322HYB-O-3 | ecosystem: Host-associated > Plants > Roots > Rhizosphere > Soil | place...
AGCGCCACCGCCCCGCCGTCGCGTGTCCAGGCGACGCGCCACCCGCCGGTCGTCGGCAGGGCGCGCTCGGCGCCGCTCGCCACCTCGACGATCACCGGCCGCGACACGCCGTACGCTACCGCCATCCCGCTCGCCACGAACGCCCCGCGCCGCACGGCGGCGACGTCGAGGCCGACGCGTCGGGCCAGCGCGGCCCACTCGGCGGCCGGGATCGAGTCGCGCTCGCGGCCCTGCAGCATGAAGGCGCGCCCGTAGACGAGGCGCGTCCAGTCGGGAGACGGCGCGACGTCCCATGCGCTGTCGCGCTGCACCAGCGCCGGCCCGCGCTCGGTGGCGAGGACGAAGCCGTTCGGGACCGGCTCCGCCTCGACCGCGGCCGGGTCCTCGACGACGAGCAGCGCGCAGCGGTCCGCCGACGCCGTCCAGCGGACGCGCGCCGACATCCCGTGCGAGCCGCGGTTGACGGGAACGACCCCGACGCCGCCGCCCGGCTCGTCGGCGGCGGAGACGACCGCAGCGGGCCGTCGGGCGAGCCGCAGCGCGTGCGCGACGAGCCGGGCGTAGGCGGAGTCCGCCGCCGGCGCCGTCCGCACCCGCCACGGCGCCGCCCCCTCGTCGCGCGACACCGCCACCCGCCACCCCGCGCCGCCTAACGAGTCGGCGAGCCCCGCGGCGCGCGCCGAGTCGGCGAACGCGCCGAACTGCACGACGGCGAGCGCCCCCCGCGGCACCGGCCCCGCGCCCGCCGGCCCACATGCCTCCGCCGCGGCCGCCGCATCACCTGCCGCCACCCGACTCGTGTCGTGCGCTTTCGTGTCCGAGCCACCGCACGCCGCGAGTAGCGCGGTGGCGACGCAGGAAGCCGCGACGGCGCGGGCCGTAGTGACCGTGAACCGCGAACCGTTCACGCCCTACCGCCCGAACAGCCGCCCGAACAGTCCGGTCGGCGGTGGCGGGGCACCCTCCGTCTCCTTCCCCTCGGCCGCCGCCTCGAGCGCCCGCGCGAACTCGGGCGCCGTCTGGAAGCGGCGCTCCGGCTCCCGCTCGAGCCCCTTGAGGAGCACGCGCTCGACCGACGCCGAGTAGCCGAGCTCGGGGCGCATCCGGCGCAGCGGCACCGGCTCGCTGCGCAGCCGCGCGATCATCGTCTCCTGCTGCGTGCGCCCCTCGAACGGCAGCTTCCCGGTCAGCATCTCGTAGGTCAGGAGGGCGAGCGAGTAGATGTCGGTGCGCGCGTCGAGCGGCTTGCCGCGCAACTGCTCGGGGCTCATGAACTCCGGCGTGCCGAGGACGATTCCCGTCGCCGTCAGCTTCTCGAGCTCGGGGCCGGCGTGGCGCTCCTTCGCCAGCCCGAAGTCCATGACCACCGCGTACTCGGCGCCGTCCGGACGCGCGCAGATCATGACGTTCTCGGGCTTCAGGTCGCGGTGCACGATCGTCATCGCGTGCGCGACGTGCAGGCCGGCGGCGATCTCCGCCGCCCAGCGCACCGCCTGGGCGAGCGGGATGTGCCCGAGGCGGTTCGTGCGATCGGCGAGCAACTCGCCTTCGACGAACGGCATCACCACGTAGACCAGCCCGTCCGCCGTCTCACCGAGCCGCACGATGTGGCAGACGTTGGGGTGGACGAGCCGGCTCGCCAGCCCGGCCTCGCGCCGCAGCCGCGCCATCGCGTTGCGCTCCTGCGAGAGCGACGGGGAGAGTACCTTGATCGCGAACCGCTCTCCCGTCCCCTCCTCGTGGGCGAGGTAGACGAACGACATCCCCCCCTCCCCCACCTTGCGGTCGATGCGGTAGCGATCGTCGAGCAGCTTGCCGGCGAGGTTGCCGTGGATCGCGCCGGCCGGGCGCCGGGCGCCGGTGTCGGCCGGCGGCGGCTCCGGGGCGCGCCGGCGCTCCTCGATCGGCGGCAGCCCGACGGCGATCGTCGGCGCCGTCGTCCCCGCGGGCGGCGGCGGCGCGGGCGCTCCCTTCGGCGGCTCGGCCGGGCGCGGCGGCGGCGGGTCCACGAACGTCCCGGTGCGCGGGTCGAAGCGTGGCATTGCGGTGCTCGGGCTCGTCGGCGTCGCCGCGTTCAGGTCGGTGACGGGGACGAGCGCCTGCCCCTCGCGGATGCAGAAGCGCGCGGTGGGTCCGTAGGTCGCCCCGCACTCCGGACAGCGCATCATGCCGACAGCTCCGCGCACGGGAAACGGCTGGCTCGGGTCGAGTCGCCGCAAGGGCCGCGCCTCCTCACGTCCGCACCCGGTTGCGCCCCTCGGCCTTGGCCCGGTAGAGCGCCGCGTCGGCCGCCGCGAACAGGTCCTCGACGCTGTCCACGGCCGGCGCCGGGAACGCTGCGACGCCGATGCTCGCCGTGATCGCGAGCCGCGACCCGTCGGCCTGAGCGAAGGCGTGCTCGGCGATCCGCTCGCGGATGCGCTCGGCGAACGCGACCGCGCCCTCCTCCCGCGTCTCCGGGAGCACGATCACGAACTCCTCGCCGCCGTAGCGCGCCACGACGTCCACGCTGCGCACGGCGTGCGCGAGCAGCGCCGCGACCTCGCGCAGCGCGTCGTCCCCCGCGAGGTGGCCGAGCGTGTCGTTGATCCGCTTGAAGTGGTCGAGGTCGAGCATGAGCAGCGTGACCACCGAGTCGTAGCGCCGCGCGCGGTCGAGCTCCGCGTTCAGCCGGAGGGTGAGCGCGCGCCGGTTCAGCGCCTGCGTCAGCGGGTCGGTGTGGGCGAGCGCCTCGAGGCGCGCGTTGTCGGCCCGCGCCGTCTCGATCACCTGCGCGCGCTGGATCGAGGCGACCGCGGCGCGGATCACGGCGTCGGCGAACTCCGCGTCCTCGCTCGTCAGCTTCCGCTCCTCCTCGGTGCGCCGCAGGAAGAACACCCCCGACTGCGTGCGGTCGAGCGTGAACGGCAGGGCGATCACCGAGCGGATCGCGACCTCCGTCCCCTCGGCGGCCCACGTCTGGCGCACCTTCTCGTAGAGCGGGCTCGTTCGCACGTCCTCGATCAGCACGACGCGGCCGTGGTCGAGCGCGGCGCGGATCTCCGGGTAGCGGTCGATCTGGATCTCGAGGTTGCGGAGCCCGGGGTCCTCGAACGCCGTGGCGACGATCCCCACCCGGTCGCCCGGGCGGGCGAGAACGACCGAGCAGTGCGAGATGTCGAGCGCGCGCGCGACGCGACGCGCGAGGATGTGGTAGATCTCGTCCGACGCGAGGTCGCTCGTCACCTCGTGGAGGATGTCCACCAGCTTGCGCCGGCTCTCGGCCTCGTCGCGCGCCCGCTGCAGCTCCTGCTCGACGCTCTGCAGCTGCTCGCGCGTCGAGCGCAGCACGGTCGTCTGCCGGAGCTGCGCGTGGATGCGCGCCAGCAGCTCGCGCACGCGGAACGGCTTGCGGATGAAGTCGGCCCCGCCGAGGCCGAGCGTCCGCACCGTCGCCTCCTCGGGCGGGAGCGCCGAGACCATCAGGACCGGGAGGTCGCGCCACCGCGGGTCCCCCTTCACCTGCTCGAGGATCTGGAAGCCGTCCACGTCCGGCATCATGACGTCGAGCAGGATGAGGTCCGGGTTCATCGCCCCCATCTCGGCGAGCAGCCCCTCCCCCCCGGTGGACGAGACGACGTCGTAGCCGTTCTCCTTGAGGATCCAGGTCAGGGTGTGCAGGATCGCCGGGTCGTCGTCCACGACCAGGATGCGGGCGGCGCCGCCCCCGGCGCGGCTCACGCTCTCCGCCGCCACGGCGCCTAACGCCCGGCGAGGAGCGCCTGCAGCCCCTCCCACTCGATGTTCCCCCCGCTCAGCACACACACCGTCGGCCCCTGCGGGCGCACGAGACGCTCGGCCAGCGCGGCGACCGTGATCGCCCCGCTCGGCTCGACGACGAGCTTCATGCGGTCGAGCAGGAAGCGCATCGCGCGCGGCAGCGCCTCGTCCTCGACCGTCACGACCTCGTCGAGGTAGGCGCGGTGGTGGGCGAAGGGGAGCGTGCCCACCTGCACGGCGAGCAGCCCGTCGGCGAGGCCGGTCGTGCGGTCGAGCCGCACTGGCGCGCCCGCCTCGAGGGCGCGCGTGAGCTTGGGCGCCGAGGCCGGCTCGACGCCGACGACGCGCGCCGACGGCAGGAGCAGCTTCACCGCCGCGGCGACGCCGGCGCTCAGCCCGCCCCCGCCGACGGGGACGAGCACCGTCGTCACCTCGGGCCAGTCCTCGACGATCTCGAGTCCCGTCGTCCCCTGGCCGGCGATGATCGTCGGGTCGTCGTACGGCGGGACAATCGTCCCCCCTTCGTCGCGCACGATCTCTTCGGCCCGCTCCATCCGGTCCTGCGTCGTCGCGCCGGCGAGCACGACGCGCGCCCCGAGCCGCTCGGCGCCCGACCGCTTGGCCGGCGTGACCGTGGTCGGCATGACGACCGTGCACGGGACGCCGAACAGCCGCGCGGCGAGAGCGACGGCCTGGGCGTGGTTCCCCGACGACGGCGCGACGACGCCGCGCCGACGCGCCTCCGGCGTCATCCCCGAGAGGTAGACGAAGGCGCCGCGGAACTTGAAGGCGCCTCCGCGCTGGAGCATCTCCGGCTTGAGCCGCACGGGCACGCCGAGCTCCGCCGAGAGGGTGTCGGCGGGGAGGAGCGGGGTGTGCACGGCGACGCCGCGCAGGACGCCGGCCGCCGCCCGGAGGGCGTCGAGGGTGACGAGCGGCGCCGCGGTGGCGGCGGCCGACGGCGAGGAGGAGGGCGTGGCGAGGGACGGCGAGTGCATGCGGAGTGGTGGCCCGCGCTTCACGTCGCGCGCGCCTCGGCGGTGTGGCGGGGCGGCGGCGTACGTTTGCGGACTGTAAGATGCGGGGCGCGAGTCCGCCGGACAATGCTTCTGAGGGGAGCGGGGCTAGGGACTGCGAGTGCTGGGGCACTTCGCAGGTGTTGGGTGTCGGGTGTCGGGGGCCGGCACCTTCACCTGCTGCTCCCTACGCCCCTCTTGCCTGATCTGAGTCCTGCGGCCCCCCTACGCTGGAGCGGGGTCCGGGCAGGCGTCTGGGGCGTCCCGAGGGTGTGCCGAGCCCCGGCACCCGACCCCCGGCACCTAGTCGGTGCCCTGCAGTTCGCAGGGCAGTCGCCAGTCCCTTCGTTGTCACTTGCGCAGGTAGACCACGAACTCCCACGCCCCGTGGTCCTCCCGCCGCCCGACCCGCCACTCCCGCTCGTCGAACGCCGGAAAGTAGGCGTCCCCCGCGTAATGGCCCTTGATGTAGGACAGGTACATCGTGTCGGCGAGCGGGATCGTCTGGGCGTAGACCGATGCGCCGCCGGCGCTGAACACCGTCCGCCCGAACGACTCGGCGACCTGCAGTGCCTCGTCGACCGACGGCGCGATCACGGCGCGGCCGAGCGTGGCGGTGCCGGCGGGCGCGGACCGGCTGACGACGACCGTGTGCGCGCTCGTCAGACTCTCGCCGAATATCTCGTACGACCGCCGGCCGATGACGATCGTCTCGCCGTCCACGAGCCGGAGGAAGTGCGCGTACTCGTCGGGTACGTCCCACGGCATCCCGTCGCCGCTCCCGATCACACCGTCCACCGTCATCGCGCCGATGATGATCATGGTCCGATCCTCGCGGCGTCGCCGCCGCCGGTTCGCCGTCGCGCCGCCCGGAGCCTCCGCCGTCCCTGCGAGCGGCATGCAAGCGCAACGCCGGACGCGCGGAAATTCAGGCGGGCGAGACGGGCGTCGGGAGCGTGTTCAGGCTCACGCGGCCGAGGGCTGGGTGAGGGGTCTCGGCCAAGTGCCGCTAGCCGAGAGCCGCCCTAGATGATCCTGTGCCCGAACGCGCTCTTCGCCAGCTGCACCGCGAGCTCCGCGGTCCGGTTGCGCTCGTCGAGGATCGGGTTCGTCTCCACGACGTCCAGCCCGACCAGCTTGCCCGTGTCGCAGAGCATTTCCATCGCCAGGTGCGCCTCGCGGTAGGTCGCGCCGCCGCGCACCGGGGTGCCGACGCCCGGCGCGTCCTTAGGGTCCACCCAGTCCATGTCGCAGGAGACCCACAGCCGGTCGGTGGACGCCGTCGCGACGGCGATCGCGCGGCGCATCACCTCGCGCAGCCCGAGCTCGTCGATGTCGCGCATCGTGAAGCAGGTGACGCCCCACGCCCGCACCGCCTCCCGCTCCGGCTCGTCGAGGTCGCGGATCCCGACGAGCGCGAGGTCGCGCGCCGACAGCGCCGGCTCGCGGCCGGCGATCGTCCGGAAACGCTCGTCGCCGTGGCCGAGGAGGTGTGCGAGCGGCATCCCGTGCACGTTCCCCGTGAGGCTCGTCTCCGGGGTGTGCAGGTCGCCGTGCGTGTCGAGGTAGATGCACCCCAGCCGCTCCCCGCGCGCCCGGAAGTGGCGCGCGGCACCGGCGAACGAGCCGGCGACGAGCGAGTGGTCCCCGCCGAGGACGAGCGGCACCTCCCCCTCGGCGACCGCGTCGGCCGTCTCCTCGGCGAGCTGCTCGCACACCTTCGTGATCAGCGGAAGGAAGCCGCGGCCGGCGACCTCGAGCGGGATCGTCGCCCGCTGCGGCACCGTGATGTCGCCGACGTCGGTCACTCGGTGCCCGATGTTGCGGAGCGACTCGGCCATCTCTGCAATGCGGAGCGCGGCCGGCCCCATCTCGACCCCGCGCCGCGAGGCGCCGAAGTCGAGGGGCACGCCGATCATGCGAATGTTGGTCATGGAGAGCTGGAGGAGCGCTGGGCCGGCGGGCCGTTCGCGGGTACCCTCCCCGCACCCGCCGGCGAGTCTCGACTGTTCAGGAGCCCGGCGGGCAACCGGCGTCGCGCGCCCCGCCCGAGGGTTGCAAACCCCGGGCGGCGGTGTAATGAAATGCCCGGGCTCCGGCCGGCGCCACGCCGCCCGCCGTCCCATGCCGAGCGCTCCTGTCGGCGGTGACGGGGCCCCCTCCTTCGGGGTAGAATCGGATGATGCATCACCCAGCACGGGAAGGTCGCCTCGCGGCGCGGCTGCCGGCGAGGGCGGGCGCGGTGTACCGCGCGCTCGCCCTCGCCCTCGTCGCGCTTCCGGTCCTGCCGGCCGCCGGGGGGGCGCAGCAGCAGCAGCAGGCGTCCCGGCCGGCGGTGCTCGCCGGCGCCGTGCGAGACCCGGCCGGCGCGCCGATTCCGGGGGCCGGGGTCCAGCTCGACGGCAGTGGCCAGTGGGTCGGTGTGGACGAGCGCGGGCAGTTCCGCATCGCCGGGCTGGCCGCCGGCCGCCACGTGCTCCGCGTCCGCGCGCTCGGCTTCGCGGCGATCGAGGGCACGCTCGATCTCGTCGCCGACAGCACGATCGAGGTGGACGTCACCCTCGAGCGCGTCACGGCGCTCGACACCGTGCGGACCCTCGCCGCAACCGTGTCGCTGTACGGCCCGCCCGACTTCCGCGAGCGGCGCGCTCGCGGCGGCGGCTTCTATCTTACGCGCGACGAGTTCGAGCGGAACGCGCCGTCGCGGCTCAGCGACATCCTGGCGCGCGTCCCCGGCGTGCGGCGCCACGCGAGGCTCGACGCGGCCGGCGTCACCGCCTACGTCTACACGATGCGCGGCGTCTCGACGTTGCGCGGCGAGGTCTGCCCGATCAACGTCTACCTCGACGGCCGCAACCTCGACCTCGGCCAGGAAGACCTCGACCGCCTCGTGCGCCCCTCCGACATCGAGGCGATCGAGGTCTACACCGGGTCGGCACAGATCCCGCCGCGCTTCAACGGCCCGACGGCGCGCTGCGGCGTGCTCGTGCTCTGGACGCGAGCCTCGGCGCGCTGACCGCGCCGCGCTCTGCCACTGCCTTTCCCCGAATCCGCATCCAGTGATCGCACCCCTTTCCCGCCGCGACCTGCTCCGCAACGCAGCCTTCGCCGCGGCCGCGCTGGCGCTTCCCGGCCCGCTCGCCGCCGCCTGCCGCGCCGCCGCCTCGCCGCCCGACTCCGACCGCGAGCGACTCGCCGCGTGGACGGCCGCGCTGCGCGCCGAGGGACGGGCCCGCGCCACGGCGCCGCTCGGGCCCGACGCGGCGCGCGTCGGCGAGCTCGCCGTCGGTACGCCGTACGAGCCCTACACGCTCGAGGCCTACCTGCGCGCCGGCGGCAGCCCGTCGCGCACCGAGCCGCTTACCCTCTCGCTCACCCGCTTCGACTGCGTGTCGCTCGTCGAGTCGTGCCTCGCCGTGGCGCGGGTCGCCGACGACGCCGGGCCGGCGACGTGGGAGCGATTCGGGCGCGAGATGGAGCGGATGCGCTACCGCGGCGGCGAGCGGCGCGGCTACACGTCGCGGCTGCACTACTTCAGCGAGTGGATCGCGGACGGCGAGCGGCGCGGCCTGCTGCGCGACCTCGGGGCCGAGCTCGGCGGGACGGCGGACGCGCGCCCGCTCCGCTTCATGACCGAGCACCGCGCCAGCTACCCCGCGCTCGCCGACGACGGCGTCTTCCGCGAGATCGGCGCGATGGAGCGCCGGCTCGACGGCCGCCCGCGCCGCGTCATCCCGGCGGCGCACATCCCCGAGGTCGCCGACCGCATCCAGACGGGGGATGTGCTGGCGTTCGCGACGGCGATCCCCGGCCTGGACGTGACCCACTCCGCGTTCGCCTACCGCGACCCGGCGGGCGTGCTGCGGGTGCTGCACGCGCCGCTCTCCGGCGGCGCGGTCGAGGTGACGCGCACCACGCTCCCCGAGTACGTGGCGGCGATCCGACGCGCCACGGGGATCCTCGTCGCGCGCCCGCTGCGCGCCTAGCTAGGCCGACGGCGCGAAGAGCGGGGCGAGATCGACGTAGATCCGGCACTGGTCGGCGACCGGCCGCGCGGCGTCGTCGACGAGACGGAAGATCGTCACCGCCGGCACCGAGACGACGCCGCCGTCGTGGCGCGCGTAGGTGACCACCGCCTCGAGGATCAGGGTGTGGCCGTCGAGGAACGTGCCCTTCGACTCGTGCCGCAGCGAGTCGAACGCCGCGAAGAACTGCGCGATCGCCTCGCGGATCGCGTCGCGGCCGACGATCGGCGGCGCATTGCCGAAGCGCAGCCAGGCGTCGGGGGTGAAGGCGGCGGCGAACCCCGCCGCATCCTTGTGGTCCACGGCGTCGGCGTAGAGGTCGTGCGCCCAGCGCTCCACCACCTCCCGCGCTCGCGCTGTCTCGGTGCCCTGCATCGTGCTCCTGTTCGTTCAGGTTGGCGACGCCCGCGCGGACCCGTGGTCGCCGCTCACGGCGCGGCCGGCGTCAGGTCGAGCGTCACGGTGTCGTAGGGCGTCGTGTTGCGGAAGGCGACGCCACGTACGCGGTGCCAGGGGTCCACGCGCAGCGTGTCCACCGACACCTCGACGCACGCCGTAAACGGCGCGACGACGACCGCCGGCATCGGCAGCACGTAGCGCCCGCCGGCGTCGGAGACGGTCCGCCACCAGCCGATCGGCGACCCCTCGCCGCAGGTGCCGCTCGGGTAGGCACGGGCGTAGACGGACGCGTTGGCGATCGTCGGCAGGCCGGAGCCGCGCACGGTCCCGCGCATCGCCGCCTCGGCGTGCGAACCGCCCCGCGCGGCCGGCGGCGGCGGCGTGCCGCAACCAGCGGCCACTACCGAGACGGCGGTGGCGACCGCCGCGGCGCGGCGCGCACGGAGCGGGAACGTCATCGGACGGAGCGCGTCGTCGTCGTCACTCGATCGTGAGCTCGCCGTCCACGTGGTAGTCCCGCAGCACGCCGTCTATCTGGAGCGTCGCCCGCACCGCGAGCGTCTGCCGGCCGGCAAGTGTCCCGTCGGCGATTCCCTGGCGCACGGCGCGCTCGATCTCGCGCTGGGCCGTGACGCCGAAGTGCTTGAGAAACTTGCGGATCGAAAGGTTGAAGGCGTCCTCGTCCATCGCTCCCTCCTCGCATCGCGGCGTCGCCCGCGCCGCCGGCGCGTGACGGAGTCGTCGGCGGCGGGCGGCGCGCGAATCGCGCGAACGATGACGCGCCGCGCCGGTGGAGTCCAGGGGCGCGGGCCGCCGCGGCGCCGCCGGAGCTACGCGACCGGGCGCGCCGCGACCGGCACTGCCGCGAGGTCGGCGACTGCCCCGACGACGCGCAGTCCGGCGCGGCAGATCGTGCCGCCGGGGTCGTAGGCGGGGTCGTACGCCGTCGCCGCGGCGGCGGCGATCCGGCAGTGGCGCGCCGCCTCGCCCAGCAGCGCGAGCAGGTCGTCGAGCGACAGGCCCGGCCCGCCCGCGTACTCGTTCGCCCGCCCCTCGCTGCCGTCGAGCACGTCGAGATCCACGTGCACGTAGAGCTGGCGGGTGCGCCGCGCGAGCGGCGCGAGCGCTGCCGCCAGCCCGCCCGCCACCGCCTCCGCCGGCGAGAGGTGCGTGACCCCGCTCGCGGCGAGCAGCTCTGCCTCCGGCGGGTCGAGGTCCACGCCGCCGACGAGGACGACGTTCTCCTCGGCGACCGGCACGAAGCCCGGCACGCTCGCCGCCATCCGCCCCCAGCAGCGCCCGGTGACGAGGCCGAGCGCCATGCCATCGAGGAAGCCGCTAGTCGTGGACTCCGGCGTGTGGAAGTCGCCGTGGGCGTCGAACCAGAGCACGGCGGTAGGCCCGTCGCC
>Ga0307410_10001493_pt1 | contig 10607 bp, 14 predicted proteins | sample 322Ometagenome_3_FD_203707 | JGI IMG/M metagenome (GOLD analysis project Ga0307410, IMG submission 203707) | Maize rhizosphere microbial communities from greenhouse at UC Davis, California, United States - 322HYB-O-3 | ecosystem: Host-associated > Plants > Roots > Rhizosphere > Soil | place...
GCATGATCGAGCTTTTCGGCTCGGCCCTGGTCACCTTCCTGGTGATCATCGACCCGCCGGGCTGCGCTCCCATATTCGCCGGCCTGACCCGCGACGCGAGCCCCGCCCACCGCAGGGCGATGGCGATTCGCGCTTCGGTGATCGCCTGGGCCATCCTGATGTTCTTCGGCCTCCTTGGACGGCCGATGCTGGATGCTCTCGGGATCAGTCTTGCAAGCTTCCGTATCGCGGGCGGCGTGATGCTTTTCATGATTGCTCTCGACATGGTGTTCGAGCGCCGGACCGAGCGGCGCGAGAACCGCGCCAACTCCATCGAGGGGACGCCTCAAGCCGAGGATATCTCCGTCTTCCCGATGGCCATTCCGATGATTGCGGGCCCAGGCTCGATCGCAAGCGCGATGCTCTGGGTCTCACGGGTGGAAGGAAGCGTCGCGGTGCTCGTAGTCCTCTCCGCAATCACGGTCGTCATCTTGCTGACCATGATCGCGCTCCTCGCCGCGGGTCCGATCATGCGGCTCGTCGGCGAGAGGCTGGAAGCGATGATCACCCGGATTCTTGGCGTGATCCTCGCTGCGCTTGCGGCACAATTCATCGTCGACGGCCTCAAGCAAAGCTTCCCCGCCTTGCTCGGCTGACGGAACCGCGAGGCAGCTTGGGCGCTAACCGACCCAAGTCGAAGAACTCACAGGATCACAAAATGAAGCCGACCCCTATTTTCGTTGCTGCTGCGGGTTTCGCAATGCTCGGCGCCTGCTCCGTTGAGACGGCCGACAATGCCGCCGATGCCCCGGACGCGAACACGACTGTGACTGAAGGACCCGAAGCACCCGCTGCCGACAATGCCGCAGGCGCGGACACTCTCGGCAATCAGCTCAATCAGTTGAACGAAAGTGATGCCGCCGCCACGAACGAAGCGAACAGTTCGGAAACGAACTCGGCAGACTAGGCGATCAGGTACCGGGTCCCATGTCGAGCACGATCACGGGGCCGAAGTCCACCGTTTGCTTGGCGGTGGCGAGGTGGATCGACACCTTGAGCGAGCCCGCCGGATAATCGCGATCCGCCTTCCCGCGGATTTCGACCATCTTCCAGTCCGTCCCAAGCTCGAAACCGTTTTGCGCGATCGAGGTATATGGGGCCGTCGTCAGCTGCACGCCGGCAAACGGGAACGCTGCGGTCGGCGCTCCGGAATCGCTCTTTTCGAGGCGCGCCGAGAAGGCAAGGACGATTTGGTCGCCGGCCTTGATCGACTTCTTGACCGGGCTTTCGATGGCGGCATCCCAGGGATTCGCTCCCTTGCCCTTCACCTCGATTCGAAGTGCCTTCCCGCCCTGAACCCTCGCATCGTCGTGCAGCGTGGCCTTGGCGCCATTGACCTGCGGCTCGGCAGGGTCGTTGACGATCTTGCTCGCGAGGTCGTCCGATGCCTGCGCCTGCAGTGGCACGGAAGCCGTCCAAAGAAGCGATAACGCTGCAACGGAATGGATGCGCACTGGACTCTCTCCACGCCGAGTCGTCTGATCGAAAGAGCAAATCACGGTTCGGGAGCGCTATCAATCGACCTTTCAGGGACGACCGACGGATTCAGCCGTAGGAACCGAACGGCGTCCGAAACGCTGATGTCGGCCATTTCACAAGGCAGGGGAAAGCAAGATGAAGTTCAGGATCGCAATGGCGACGATTGCCGGCTGCATGGCTCTGGCGGCCTGCGGCGGCTCCAACGAAGCCAATACGCTGAATGTCGACGACAACCTCATGACCGACATGAATGCGGGAATGACCGACATGAACACGACGGACATGAACGCCGGCATGACCGACATGAACGCTACGACCGACGCGAACGCCATGGGCAACATGGACATGAACGCGACGACCAATACCGATACGAACACCACCAACACTCTCTGATCCGGCGAAGAGCACGCGCCGGAATAAGGGCGCCCGCGGTTTTCGCGGGCGCCCTTTACGTTTGTCGATGACTTAGCGGACTTGCACGCGGACCAGTGGGCGAACCCAGCCGCGAGAGAGCGGCGCATATTTCAGGCGGACTTGGGTGACGTCGCGGCGATTGCCCGCGAGATCGATGTTGCGAGTGCAAGTGCCGGCCCGCATCAGCTGTCGTACCTTGATATCCTGGCGACCGCCGTTGCGGTAACGCACGTCGAGGTCGCGCATTCGGATCGGCCCGTTGAATACGCAGACCCGCATCTGACGGTAACGGGCGGTGCCGGGCACTCGGATGGTGTCGGAGTCGCGGCCATTCACGGTAGCATGTCCGACGGTGTGCCACGCATTCGGCCGCCAGCGCTGAGCGTCTGCGGGAGCAGCCAGGGCAACGGTCGTGACGGCCGCTGCGGCGGTCAGCATCATAGCTTTCATTCTGAAGTCTCCTTCCGGACGGAAGAATGGTGGAGCAGCCATGTTGTTGCGCGGCTGAACGCCTGCTTCACCTCCGGTCAACCCATGTGAACGGAGTGAAACGACTAAGCGTCGAACGCCTTCAGTATTGGACAGGGGCCCGATCTTTTCTTCGAGCAGGCAGTGGCAAGCCCAGCCAGCGCCTCGCGCGCTTCCTTCAGCTCGCGGATCTTGACGTCGAGAGCCGCAACCCGCGCCTGCGCCAGCTGCCGGGCCCGCGCCCGGTCGTCGGATGCGCTGAGTTCCAGAAGCTCGCCGATCTCATTCAACGTGAACCCCGCCGCCTGCGCAGAACGGATGAACCTCAGCCTCCGAACATCTTCGGCCCCGTATCGGCGCACTTCCCCCTGAGGTCGCGCAGGCTCGGGCAAGAGGCCGCGACGCTGGTAATAGCGCACGGTTTCGACCCCTACTCCCGCGGCTTTTGCAAGCGCTCCGATCGTATCCGAATTTTTCGCTTGATTCCGTACCATAGTACGGAGGCCATAGGGTGCCTGCCCGCTCTTGGGCAATAGGGAGCTTTGCAATGGAAAAGACGAACGAAGTGAAATCGACGGACTGTGGCTGCAGCACCGTGAAGGGCGGCTGCCGCTGCAACCCGTGCACCTGCAAGAACTGCAACTGCTGAATTCGAACCGGGCCGCGTCAGCCCGTCAGGCGCGGCCCACCCTCCTCATCATCTGCCGCAGACATCGGCCGTTCCCGTGGAGGACAGCCGCAAGAGCGAGGTGGTGTGGGACATGCTCGCGATAATCCCGGTGTCCTTGCAGCGCTTCAGCTGAAAGCGCACCTTGCGAGCCTTGAAGTCGAGCGACACACGACGGAACGTGTCCAGGAGATCCGTCCCGATCAGCAGCGCCGGTTCGTCATCCAGGCGGAACATCTTGAATGGCGGCACATCCGCAAAAGCCATTGGAACATTTCTTAGAGTGATCGGACCGAGTTGGAGTTCGTCGATTACCGCAACTTGAAGTTTCATCGTCTCGCCCGTCACTCCGGTCGCCTCGATCACCTCCAGCGGCTGCCCCCTCCTGCGAACCAGCTTGTCCCGCAGGGCCAAGTTCCCGATCGTGATTTCCGAACCGGTATCGATGACGGCGTCCAGTGATAGCCCACTGGCCCGAACGTGGGTTAGGATCAGCTGGCCGCGCTCGCGTCGGGCAGTGACGACAATTTCACCCGGCAAGGGCTTGTAGCGGACGTGGGCGTCCTCGACCTTGATCGTGTTCCGTTCGAAATCCATCATCAGGCGCTGCTGTTGCAGCGCATCGATGCCGACGATTCCGTCTCCTCCCAGATCGATTTCTCTCAGTGCCGGCAGCTGCAAGTCCCTGACCGTGGTCGTTCCAAGACTGAGCTCTTCGACCTTGACCCGGTCCACAAGATTGCGGGACGTCATCCCGTGAAGGACCGCAGGCTTGCCGAGAGGTAGCTCCAGAGCACTGGCGATGCGCAATCCGACGACGGACGTATCCGCACCGCTGTCTACGATGAACCGATAAGGTCCGCGGCCGTTGACTGCCACATCGACGCTCAAGCGGGTCCGGACCTTGCGCGCGTCGACGTCCTGGCCGCCGATGCTCAAGGTGGGATCGTATTGTGCGGGCGGCAGCGGGGGGATGTACGAGGGTGTGGACGGAGCCGGCATGGGCTTGCGGATGACGGGCGGTTCGGCTGCCTGAACGTCGCCCGGCGCGCACGTAAACGCAACAATCAGCGCAATGACGAAGGCGGAGCGTGGCGTATGCAATCGGTCCTCCCCTCACACGGACAGATTATCCGCATAGTGTGGCGATGCCTGCGCCCCTTGCAATGACTATTCGACGAAGGAACTTGCCGATTCTCAGTGCCGTTTGAAATATTGAACCTCGCGTTCGTGTTTTTCGGCGGCGTCGCGAGTGGAAAACGTGCCCAAATTCCTGCGCTTTCCGTCCGGCCCCTTCTTCTTCGAATAAGTTTCCTGATCATGACACCGCGGAAACGCACCAGAGGTTTTCTCGTTCAACGAACTTCCCTCCGTGGACGGTCTATTGCCCGTTTTAAGGGGCTTTAAAAATAATGGTTTTTCAATGTCTTGAGGCGAAGTCGATTTGTCGCGGCGGGACATCGTATCGGCGATAATTGCGCGGCCGGAACGCCGGGAACTCCGTTGTTTCGGAATGATGAGTAAAACCAAACGATACGCATACGCGAGCGCCCTCCCCGCGATTGCCGCGGCCCTGGCGCTATCATCAACCCCCGCATGGTCGCAGGAGGCTCAGCCGACGGCTGAGCCCGATCCAATCAGCATTGCACCGCCGGCTCCCGCGACGCTGAATCCGGGAACGGACGTAGCCACGATCACCGAGACGGCCCCTGCGGCAGACACCGCTCCGGTGGCGAAGCCGAAGTCGGAGACGGTAAAGGCGTCGCATCCCGTCGCTTCCAGGAAACCGGCGACTGCACGATCCGCAGGCACCTCACCAACCTCGACTACGGCTGCGTCGATGACGTCACCGAAGGCGGCTCGAGCGACCCTACCGAAGCCGACCCCCGAGGCTCGCCCTGCCAGGACGGATCAGGCTGAGGCAGCGCCCGAAGTTGCGAAGCCCGCGCTGAACGTAGACGAAGATGCGATCATGCTAGGCGGCGGCGCGCTGGCACTGCTGGCCCTCGGCGGCGGCGCCGTCGCCTTCGCTCGCCGTGGCAAGGACGAAGACGACGAATATGTCGAGGAAACCGCGACCGACGCGCCAAGGGCGGAGCCGGGACCGGCGCCGCGCCACGACCCCGTTTTTGACGAGCAACCGACGATCGTCGCGCCTTCGGCCTTTGCCTGGGGCAATACCCACACCGCCGAGAGTGCGGTCAATCGCCCCAATGAGACTTGGGTTGAGCGCGCCTATCGCGGGCCGACTCCGGACAACCCGTCGCTGTCGTTGCGCAAGCGGCTCAAGCGCGCCAACTTCTTCGACGCTCGCGAGCGCCGAGTGGCAATGGGCCAGGCGGAGCCGATCGATGCGCATGCCGTCCTGCCGGAGAGCGTGGCCAGCGAACGAGAGCTTGAGCTCGCCTGAGCCAGCGCCAAAGGAAAGGATCAAGCCGCCGCTCGGGCAACCGGGCGGCGGTTTCTGTTCGGCCGGCTTCAAACCGAAACGAGATTATGACGCGAGGCTGTGATATTCTCCCGGATGGGGAGGACGTGCGATGAAACCATTTTCCCTCGTTGCAGCTGCAATATTCGTGCTCGTGGCACTGGTGCATCTTTACCGGGTGGTGGTCGGCTTCCCGGTCATGATCGGCGGGACGAGCCTCGGACCGGTGGTCAGCTGGGCCGGGCTAGTCGTGGCCTCAGCGATGGCGGTCGGCCTGATCCGCGAAGCCATGACAGGCAATCCTCACGACATCGTACTCGTCGCCGACTTCGATCCGCCGGGTTCCACCCAGATCGCCGTCAGGGCCAAGACGCCATTATCTCGCGGCAGCAAGGGACATCGGTTCAAATTCGAACTCGAGGACAGAACCAACAAGGACGTGATGTTCGACAAGCTGACAGCGGCGGACGATTGCTCGACCTGTCCGCCGAACGGGTCCAGCGATCAAATCTATGGCGATCAGACCCACAACGGCGATAGTCCTCGTTGGGCCGAGTTCTGGAACAAGAACAATCAACCGCGTCCGCGTCCGATGGACGTGAGCTACCAGTGGACGTTCACCTGCGCTGACGGTTTCACCGTCCTGCCGTTCGACCCGATCATCTCGAACGGCGGAAGGGTCTAGGCGCGCTAGGCGGCGCGGGCGGTCTCGCGCTGAGCAAAGGCGAGCACGGCTTGCGGGTGAAGCCCGTGAAGGGCGCAGACGAGCTGGCGTCCGAACACTTCGAAGCAATGCAGCCGGCCGCCTTCCGGACAGCGAAGGTCGAGATCGAACGCAGCCCAGTGCGCGTTCGGGTCGCGCGTGTACTGGCTGAGCATGTCGAACTGCGACTCCCATTCAGTTCGGCCGTGTTGCGCGCGGAGCGAGTCGGGAAGGGCCCAGTGGAAGGTGTCGCGCTGGGTAATTCCAAACAGCTCCAGCGAGGCATCGTCGATGAGGTGCGGAAGCTCGTCGACCTCGTCGTCCAACAGGCGGTCGCTGGCGTGTAGCGCAAGCAGCCGCTCAACCCTCGCCACGGCAGGCAGGTCGCGAAAGACGATGCGATTCATGGGGACGTGAATCGACGAGATTCGCAGATGTTCCATGATTGTTCCCCACACCGTTCGCGCCCTCCGGCGCAATCCACCATTTCCACAATGCCCCTCTCACCCCCGCTTGTCACGGTGGGTTCGTCACAGTTGCAGTCGCCTTCTGTATTATGTACGCAATACAGTGACAATAAGAGCGGGAGAGTTGGCATGATCGGTTGGATGATCCTGGCGGCAGCAGTGCAGGCGGCGGCCGAACCGGCGAAGGTGGAGGCCGTTCCGTCGGCCCCGGTGGCAAGGGTTGCCAAAAACGTTGTCACGCACCCCGGCGACAAGGTGACCGTTCGGGTCCCCTCCTCCGCGACTTACGCCGGGCACGAGCGCTTCAACCTGTACGGCGTCGCCGACGCAGAGATCCACGTTTTCGTCGATGCCGACGCCGCCAAGAAAGTGCAGCGGCTCTACTGGATCCAGTTCGAATCCTACCTTGCGTCCAACGATCACCGCTACAATTATGCGGACGGCAACACCCGTCGCGACCTGTGGGGCGCCGTCACCTGGGTCAGCGCCGGGCCTCGACGGACCAGCGAAACGGGAAGGCCCGGCGGTGACCGGGAAGCCATGATGCGTATCCTGGCGCGTGGCGGCTACACAGCGCCGCCGGAGATGCAGGGCGTGCGGCTGGTCCAAATCCTCGATGACCCGGAAGGCACCGGCCACGGGCGGAAAGAGCTGATGCTCATCTATGCGGAGGACCTCGCGCCGACGGGCAAGACCTATGCGAAGCTGGTCGCCAACGATGAGCTCACGTCTGCGTGGGCGCCCATTGAGAAGCCACTCACGGACCGCGCGATCGCGGCCTTCACCATCGAGCGCCTGTGAGCAAGTTCCGCTGAGGCGACGGACTTCCCCGGAGATAATGGCGCTGGCCGTCGTTAAGCCGTCGCGGAGCAAGAGGAGAGCGCGATGGCGACGGCGAACGCGACGAGGATGCCGGCCCTCTTCATCGGTCATGGAAGCCCGATGAACACGATCGAAGACAACGATTTTACGCGGGCGTGGGCCCGGCTTGGCCGAGAGCTCCCGCGGCCGAGCGCCATCCTCTGCGTGTCCGCCCACTGGTACATCGGAGCGACTGCGGTCACGGCGATGGCGCGGCCGCGCACGATCCACGATTTCTACGGCTTCCCGAGGGAATTGTGGGAGTTCGATTATCCGGCGGCGGGTTTGCCCGAGTTGGCCGAGGAAGTGGTCGAAGTAGTGAAGCCGATCTGGGCGGGGCTCGACCGCGACCAGTGGGGGCTCGACCACGGCACCTGGAGCGTGCTGGCCCATCTTTACCCGCAGGCCGACGTTCCGGTGGTGCAGCTGTCGATCAACGCGCTGAAGCCACTCGACTATCACCTCGAGCTGGGAGCGGAGCTGGCCCCGCTTCGCGATAGCGGGGTGCTGGTGCTGTCGAGCGGGAACGTCGTCCACAATCTGCGCCGCGTGCAGTGGAACGATCCCGACGGGGCGTTCGACTGGAACGAGAGGTTCGACGACGCGGTCGCGCAGCAGCTTGCCGAAGGGCCGGCGGACATCCTGCGCCTGACTGAGCATCCGGATTACCGGATGGCGGTCCCGACGCCCGATCATTTCGTACCCCTGCTCTACACCGCCGGGCTGGCCATGGCCGGCGAAGGCAGGGCGGACCCGCTGGTGCGGGGCTATGCGATGGGGTCGCTTTCGATGACCTGCTACGGCGTCGGCGCGGACGTCGGATGCACGGTCGGAGAGGGCGCAGCGACGATCCCCGAAGGCGTACCGGCGGACCAGAGCAACATCTAGCGCGCCGTTGGAAGACGAACACTCGGCGCGGCATTCACAAAGTTCGCGGTGACGGGGCGGCCGCGCCGGGTCGCGCGTCCGCGCACGGACCGAAGACGGACGGTGCGGATGGAAACGAAGCTGTCGCAGCGGCGTCCAACCGCCGAAGGGGTTTGGCGGGTCCCATCGGCCAGCGTGAAGCACAAAAAAGATACTGTAGGACAGCAGGAAGAAGAAGCGCCCCCGCCTTTCGACGGAAGCGCTTCGTATTTGGAGACAGGCTAGACGGCTGCGTCCATCTTGGCCCGCGAGGAGCTATGCCCGCCGTTGCGGTAAAGGATGTCGCGAACCTGATCGGCACCGACGCCGGCGCCGCTGGCGTCCACCGAGAGGAAGACGCCGCCGTTGTTGATGCGCTCTTCGTAATAGGTCGCATCCTCTTCGCTCACGCCATGCTTGGTGAGCATGCCGGTGAGGCCGCCGGCCAGAGCGCCGGCTCCGGCGCCGATCGCCGCCGCCTCTGGGATGGCGGTCGAGGCGATCGCGCCAGCAGCCGCGAGCGGTCCGACGCCCGGAATGGCGAGCGCCGCGATTCCGAGCAGAGCGCCGCCCGCCGCGCCGCCGAGCGCGCCCTTCAGAGCGCCTTCGCCCTTCTCCTTGACCTCGTGGGTTTCGGCATCGCCATAGTCGCCGCCGTCACCCTCGCCCGGGTGCTGGGCAATCACCGAAAGCGCGCTGTCGGGAATGCCGGCCTCGCGCAGATCGCGGGCCGCGGCTTCCGCTTCACGGTGGCTGTCGAATACAGCGGAAATCAGGTTGTCGTTCATAAAAACTCCCAAACTCAAACGGATGCCCGCCCCGCGACGAAGAACGAGAGCCTGATGCCGACGTTCCTCGCGTCGAGCCTTTTAAGTGAACTACTGGCCTTCGACGACCGGCCAAGGCTCGCGGAGCTCGGAGTCGCGGGGTCTGAATTCTCGCGCCTCTGCCCTTCGCCACGGAAGCGCCTGCAACGGCCCGCCGCTCGGCGCGCGCGGGTCACCCGTAAACTTAACGGTGCCTAAACAGCGCCCGACTCCGTTCATCTGGCAGCAAGGTTCGCCTGAACAGTCCGCGCCCCCGAGGCGTTCGGGCGGGCTGCAATGACGCAATCTTTCCAGCGAGTTGGATCAAGTTCTCTGACCGCGCGACACCCCATGACCAAGGCGGCCGGATGAACAGGCGCGAACGCGCCAAGCCGGTCAATTCAAAGGAGCGAAATTGGTGAATATTCTGAAACGATCGATGGTTCCATTGCTGTTGGCCGCGGCTGCGGTGCCGGCCTGGAGCGGCCTTTCCGCGCAGGTGCAGGGACAATATGAGGGCGCGGACTCGATTACGGTGACTGGCCAGCTGCCCACCGATCTGAAGGCGCTGCCCAAGGGACCCGAAATTCAAGGCATCATTACCGCGCGCAAGGGCGGGCAGATGCAGGTCACCAGCGCCAACGGCAACAGCACGGCGATCCTCGTTTCCCAGGCCACCGACATCAAGTCGAGCGGGGGCTTCCTCGGCCTCGACAAGAGCAAGCTTGGCGCGGACTCGCTGCTCAACGGGCTGCCGGTCACCGTCCAGACGGTTCAATGGAGCGGCGGCCTGGTGGCGACCAAGGTACGCCTCAGCAACAAGAATCTCGCGACCGCTTCGATGATCCGCAACGGCACCGCGCAGCGCTTCGGCGAGCACGATACGGCCATTGCCCACAATGCGGCGGCGACCGAGGCGCTTCGCGGGCGCTTTGGCGACATCGACCAGTATAACGTCAAGGGCACGACCAACATCTACTTCGACACCGGCAAGTGGAATCTGTCGAGTGACGAGGAGTCTCAGCTTTGCGCTGCCGCGGAACAGGCCAAGGCCACGGACAACGCGCTGCTGCTCGTCGTCGGCTATACCGATGCGGTCGGAAGCGAGGATTATAACCAGGTCCTCAGCGAACGGCGCGCAGGCAAGGTCGTCAATTTCCTGCAGCAGAAGTGCGGCTGGGCGCCCTATCGCATGCTGACCCCGACCGGCATGGCCGAGGCGGACCCGGCGGCGGACAACACGACCGCCGAAGGCAAGGCGCAGAACCGGCGCGTCGCGGTGAATATCCTCGTCAGCAAGGCCGTCGACGAACGGGAAGGCGGCTGACACGCGCGGGGTGGGCTTCGGCCCACCCCCGATTTCCGCATC
>Ga0307410_10001494_pt1 | contig 10606 bp, 6 predicted proteins | sample 322Ometagenome_3_FD_203707 | JGI IMG/M metagenome (GOLD analysis project Ga0307410, IMG submission 203707) | Maize rhizosphere microbial communities from greenhouse at UC Davis, California, United States - 322HYB-O-3 | ecosystem: Host-associated > Plants > Roots > Rhizosphere > Soil | place...
TTCCATCCACAGCTGGCCCTGGATGGATTTGAGCGGTGTCGATTTGCGGTCACGGTCGATAAGGTGTTCGAGGTAATGCGAGACCGAGCCGGGTTCGGTAGGGTCGAGCGGGATCGTGTAACCCCCGTCGTGGGAGCTTTCATCGACGAGCTGTGCTATCTCGTTGGACAATGCGCCGAAATGCATCTCGACATATTTGCCGATCCGCTCTTTGGCGTAAGGGAAGAGCGTCTCGTGGACGAATTCGATCGGCGTGGTGGTGCCTTCGATGTCGAGTAGGATCGCTTTGGTCATTTCGCCGTGGAGGAGGATTCAAACAGGATACACAGGAATTGATTATGAGGTTTACTAATCCGGTTCATCCTGTGCATCCTGTTTAATTTAGTTAGTAAGGTGCTCAAAACGTGTGGGTAAGTATTGGACGCCGAAGCAGAGGGGCTGGTAATCGACGTCGATTCCCGAATGCGTATATTGCGGGGCCCAACCGGAGACGTCTTGAAATAATCTGATCGCCCTTACAGTCTTATCGCCGCACAGGTTGAACCAATGCCTGGTGCCTCGGGGGACGCGGATCATGTCGCCCGCTTCCATTTCGATCGAGACGACATCGCCGCCTTCCGGCGCGATGTGGAACAAGCCGTGCCCCTTCACGATGAAACGCACCTCGTCCTCGTCGTGCCAATGCTCTTTGTTGAATTTATTTAACATCGCATCGAGCCCCGCGGTCGTCGGGACGATGTTGATCACGTCCGCGGTAACGTATCCACCCTTTTGTTTTAACAGCTCGATCTCGTCGGAATAACCGTCCAGGATCTCCTGATCGGTCGCGTCAGCGGAGACTTGTTTGAGGTTCTCCCAACGGGCGTAATCGATTCCGACTCTTGAAAGATATGCAGTGATCTGATCAGCGTCGTCCAATCTTAAATTCTTATTCGGTACATCTACGATCGCCATAATTATTTCAACTGCCTTCCCAATACTTCAAACAAAAACTCGAATATCTCCACATGCCGTCTCGCTTCCGAAACGGTCTCGCCCCAGGTGTAGAGGCCATGCCTTCTTAGGTAGATGCCGTGGAGGCCGGGGTTGTCGCGGATGACATTTTCGATCACATGGGCGAGGGCGACGTAGTCTTGGGAATTTTCGACTATCGGTACCTTTTCGAGGTGTTCGTGCGTCGCAATCCCTGCCAGGCCCTTGAGCATCTCGTACCCCTCGATCTCGATCGCGCCGCGCTCGAAGAAGCGGTCGGAGAGGATCGTCCCCCAGACCGAATGCGTGTGCAGAATCGATCGGGCCTTTGCTAGAAACCGATAGATCGTCAGATGGATCAGCGTCTCGGCCGACGGCTTACCGAAGCCCTGCAGTATCTCGGCGTCATTGTCGAGCTCGAGGAAGTTGGTCTCGTCCAGCTTTCCCTTTTCGATCCCGCTGGCGGTTACGCAGATGCGGAGCGGCTTTCGAGCGAGCAGCATGCTGAAATTGCCGCTCGTGCCGAGCACCCACCCGCGGCGGTAAAATTCCTGCCCCGCCTCGGCGAGTTCAGCATTTGGATTTGGCAATGGCGTTTTCTCGGACATTAAAAGAAGGTTTTTACCACAGAGAACACGGAGAAGATCTATTCTTCGTCCTGCCTTAGCTTCTCGAGCACTCCTAGATCTTCGAGCGTCGTTACGTCGCCGGCTACCTTTTCGCCAGCGGCGATCTCGCGGAGAAGGCGGCGCATTATTTTGCCGGAGCGCGTTTTCGGCAGGGCGTCGGTGAAGCGGATGTCGTCCGGCTTTGCGAGTGCTCCGATCTCCTTCGCGACGTGTGCCCGCAGCTCATTTTTCAATTCTTCCCCGCCCGTGCGGCCGCCTTCAAGTGTAACAAACGCGGAGATCGCCTGCCCTTTGAGATCGTCGGGGCGGCCGACGACCGCGGCTTCGGCGACCGACTCGTGCGAGACGAGAGCGGATTCGATTTCGGCGGTGCCGAGGCGGTGGCCGCTGACGTTTATCACGTCGTCGACGCGGCCCATTATCCAGTAATATCCCGCGTCGTCGCGGCGTGCGCCGTCGCCGGCGAAATACAAACCGGGGATATCGGACCAGTAAGCCTGCTTGTATCTTGCATCGTCGCCCCAGATCGTGCGCAGCATAGACGGCCACGGGTGCGTCGCGACCAGGTAGCCGCCTTCATTTACACCGACAGACCTTCCCGTCTTATCAACAACGTCCATCAATATTCCGGGCAGCGGACGCGTCGCGGTACCGGGGCAAGCGGCCGTAGCGCCGGGGAGTGGAGCGATCATGATCGCTCCCGTTTCGGTCTGCCACCAGGTGTCGACGATCGGGCATTTTTGTTTGCCGATAACTTTGTAATACCACACCCACGCCTCGGGATTGATCGGCTCACCGACGGTGCCGAGCAACCTTAGTGATGACAGATCGTGTTTGAGCGGATACTGTTCACCCCATTTAATAAAGGCGCGGATGGCGGTCGGGGCGGTGTAAAAGATGGTGATCTTGTGGCGTTCGATGATGTCCCAGAAGCGGTCGTAATCGGGGTGGTTTGGTGCCCCTTCATACATGAAGACGGTCGCACCGTTGGCCAGAGGCCCGTACACCACATAGCTGTGCCCGGTCACCCACCCGATGTCCGCAGTGCACCAGTAGATATCCTCGTCCTTTAAGTCGAAGACCATCTTCGTCGTGTACGCAACCTGCGTGAGATAGCCGCCGGTTGTGTGGAGAATACCTTTGGGCTTTCCCGTGGTGCCGGAGGTGTAAAGGATATAGAGCGGATGCTCCGAGTCAAGTTCGGCGGCGGGGCAGTTCGCATCGGCGGCCTGCATCAAATCGTCCCACCAGCGGTCGCGGCCGGCCTGCATATTTATCTCGGAGCCGGTGCGGCGAAACACCACTACGTGCTCGACGCTCGCGGTTTGCCCCACGGCTTCGTCGACGATCGGTTTGAGCTTGATCTCTCTACCGCGCCGGTAGCCGCCGTCGGCGGTCACTATCACCTTGCATTGCCCGTCGTTCACGCGGTCGCGGATGGCATCGGCCGAAAAGCCGCCGAAGATCACCGTGTGCGTCGCTCCGATGCGGGCGCAGGCGAGCATCGCGATGGCGAGCTCGGGAACGAGCGGCATGTACAGAGCGACGCGGTCGCCGGTGACGACGCCGAGGCTTTTAAGAACGTTCGCGAAACGGGAAACCTCCGCGTGGAGCTCGGCGTAGGTGAGCGTCCGCTGTTCCCCGGGCTCGCCTTCCCAGATGATCGCGGTCTTGTCGCGGCGATGGGTTTCGAGATGGCGGTCGAGGCAGTTGTAGGAGATGTTGATCTTCCCGCCGACGAACCATTTTGCGAAGGGTTCGTTCCATTCGAGAACGGTGTCCCATTTCCTGAACCAATGGAGGCTTTCGGCTTGCGTCGCCCAGAAAGCGGCCGGGTCTTTCGCCGCGGCGTCGTAGATGCGCTCGTATTCCTCAAAACTCTTTATATGCGCGTTAGCGGCAAAATCCGCCGACGGCGGAAAAAGGCGCTCTTCGTGCATGATCGATTCGATCTCGTCGCTTGCGGACATAGTTTGACTGAATTATAAGTTATCGGACGGTGCGGATAAAGGAGCGACTAGGAGGGTCAAGTGCCGGGAACGCAGGCGGTCCCGTTCGCAGCGCCGACGTTTCGGTGGCGTGGTCGTGCCGGCCGTTAAAGGTTGCGATTGGTCGGCTCTTGTTCGCGTTTCACGCTCATGCAGGCGGGGGCGCCTGCGTTCCCGGCGTGAGCGGACGCTCGCGGCTCCGGTCATTGTGAGACGCGCGCGGTGGATTGGCGGATGATGATCGTCGGTTCGACGCTGACCTCGCGGGGGATGCTGCCGTCGGTCTCGCCGGACAACCGATCGAGCAGGGTTTTCGCGGCGATGCTGCCCATCTCGAAAAGCGGCTGGCGGATCGTTGTTAGGGCCGGGTTGTGAAATGCGGCGGCGTAGACGTCGTCGAACCCGAGTACCGAAACATCGGCGGGCACGCGCAGGCCCATCTCCTCGAGGGCCCGGATCGCACCGATCGCGGAGATGTCGTTGAACGCGAACAGGGCGGTGAAGCTTTCGCCGTTAGCCAATAGAGCTTTCGTCGCGGAATAACCAACTTCGGGCGACGGCGAATCGCCCAAAAGCTGGACGGTGAGTTCCGGATCGATCGGGATTCCGCGTTTTGCCGCGGCGGCGGTTATCGTCTCCCAGCGGATGACCGTATCGGAGCTGAATTCCTGGCCCTTGATCGCGGCGATGCGGCGGTGGCCGAGATTGTAAAGATGTCCGATGCCAAGCTCGGCGGCATGCAGGTGGTTAAGCACCACGTTCGTGACCCCCTCGATGACGTCGTGTCCGGAAACGTTAACGACCGGAATCGTCGGTTCGAATCTAATGGGCGTGTCCACGGCGATTATCCCCTCCACCTGGCGTTCGGTAAGTAGACGCGGAAGCTTGGTGAGCAGGTCTTCCCGATGCAGGTGGCTTGCGGTGAGATAAAAATATTCGGCGCCAGACAGTGCCGCCTCTACGCCGTTCAGCACCATTGCCGAATAGCCATCGCTGAGCTCCGGCACGATCACGCCGATCGTGTTGGTCTTCTGCACACGAAGGCTGCGGGCGAGGTAATTCGGTTTGTAGTTGAATTCCCGCGCGGCCTTCAGGATGCGGTCCTTGGTCTCCTGCGGGATGGAATTTGCCGCCGGCGCGTCGTTCAGCACCCACGAAAGGGTCGTCGGCGAAAGGCCCAAATGCGTCGCAAGCTCCTTGAGGCTTTTCGGCCCCCGAGCCGGGTCTGACCCATCCGCCTTTTTAGAATTTACTTTGCGCCGCGGCATAAAGGCGTAAGACCTTCACAATTTCGCTGAGATAAGCAATTTTCGCTGAATTGGTTTTACCAACTTGCTCGCCAGTAACGTCAAAATTGTCTTGACAGACAATGTGAATGAATATAAATTAACTCAACTAAAACGATTTAGTAAACCGTTTTTGCATATTTCTTGATCTCTTCGCCTGGACGCGCATTCGCTCCTGATGTCCGGAAATTGCGACGGTCCACCCCCGCTAGTATCGTGACCAGTATCGATTTGTGAACTTTTTTGGAGGCTCCATGACAAGTGTTCGCTTTCTATTCGGCAGAACCACCTGCGCACTTCTGTTCGTCCTGCTTTCGTCACTCGCGGTCAGCGCCCAATTCCGGGCCGGTGCTCAAGGGACGGTTACGGATGCAGCGGGAGCCGTTGTACCTGGCGCCCGTGTAACATTAACAAATAAGGAAACCAACCAACGGCTTGAAACAACCACAAGCGACGAGGGATTTTACCGGTTCAGCCAGCTGGCCCCGGGTCTTTACTCGATCACCGTGGAGGGGCAGAACTTCAAAAAGGCTCTCGTCGATGATATTCGGATACAAGCGGAAGAGGTTCGAGGACAGGACGTCGTAATGGAGGCCGGAGGTATCGCTGAGACAGTGACCGTCACCGCTGAAGCGGCTGAAGCGGCTCTCGAAACCGAAGACGCGAACATTAGAAAGAACATTAGTACCGAGGAAGTGCTCAGGCTCCCGCAGGCTGGTCGCGACCCATACGAACTCGCCCGCCTCGCTCCGGGCGTTTTTGGGGCCGGTGCCAGGGGAGCGAACGGAAACTCGTCCGGACTCCCGAACACCGAAGGTCCCGGGGGCTCCAATTTAGGCATTTTCGCTACGGAGAATGTCCAGCCGATCTCAGCGAACGGCCAGCGGGTTTCATCAAATAATTACCAGATCGACGGCACGAGCGTAAACAGCCAAACGTGGGGCGGTGGCGCAGTTATAACACCGAGCCAGGAGAGTGTGAAAGAAGTACAGGTTACGTCAAGTACATATTCGGCCGAGGACGGCCGGAACAGCGGGGCCCAGATAAAGGTCGTCACACAAAATGGAACCAACGAATGGCACGGGAGTGCATTTTTTAAGCTGAACGATCCATCTCTGAACGCATTCAACAAGATGCCTAGGTTCATCGGAAATTTTGATACCGGGGGACCTCAGCGCGTCAATCGTGAGTTCCAGTCTTATGGAGGCAGCTTTGGAGGTCGGATAATTCGGGACAAACTTTTCTTTTTCTTCGCTTACGAAGGGTTAAGGGAAAATAGTTCCTCAAGCTTCCGTGCTCCTATCGAGACAAGTGCTTTCCGGTCCGCGATTGTATCGGCGAGGCCAAACACCGTGACCTCAGCGATTCTGTCCTCGGCGGGAATAGAGCCGCGGGTCAATCAGATCCTGACACCCACGTGCGAGGGCGTAAACGGCCCTTGTGCTGTTGTGGGAGACGGTATGGACGTCGGGTCGATCACAGGAACGTATGGGACGTACGTCCCTCTCGGCCAGGGTCAGGGCGGAGGCCTGGATCAAATTGCCGACCTGCAATGGGCATTGCTTGACCGCTTTGCGAAATTTAGCGGCAACCAATATACGACTCGCGTCGATTTCAACGCAACGAGCAAGGACCGATTCACTTTTAGTTCCTTTATTGTTCCCAGCACGTCGTTGAGGTCGGATGACGGGGCGCAGAGCCGCCCGCAGGCGGATGTCAACTCCGAACGGCTTAGTTACGCATTTGGATTTATATACAATCGCGCATTCTCAACCTCAATCGTCAACGAGGCCCGATTCAACGTCACGCGCTGGGGTTATGATGAGACGGAGTCGAACCCTGAAGCGAACCTCGGGCTACCCCGTGTCGAAATTGAGGCACTGACCGGTGACAGGCTCCGCTGGGGGTTTCCGCGCTCTGAAAATACACCTGGAGTTATCGAGGAAGTCCAGTTCGACTTTCGCGATGTTCTCACCAAAGTTTGGGGCAATCATGTCTTGAAATTCGGCGGTGAATTCCGCCGCGATTTGAACAAGAACGGTGAGGTCGGCGGAGCGAGGCCTTTTTACGTTTTTAACAGGCCGTGGAATTTTGCTAACGGAACGCCGATATTCCAAGTCGTCACAGCAACGCTGGAAGGCGAACCAGCGACGAACAATACAGAGTTCACGACGAGCGAACTGGCGTTTTTCGTCCAGGACGATTGGAAGCTTCATCCTACACTGACCCTCAATCTGGGACTTCGCTGGAGTTATTTTTCACCTGTAACGGCCTCGAACGGAGTGATCGGAAATCTCGCCTTAGGGCCGACGGGAGGATTGGATGGCGCATCGATCGTCACAGATGAAAAGCTGTACGATTCCGACTTCAACAATTTCGGGCCGCAGCTTGGTTTTGCATGGGCACCGGGCTGGTGGGGCAATAAGCTCGTGGTAAGGGGGGGCGCAGGTATGGGGTTCGACCGCCTGCCTAACGCATTACTTGCCAATGCCCGGCGCAATCCGCCGAACGGAGGTAAGTTCGAGATCTGCTGCGGTACGGCAGCTACGGATTTCGGTTCACCGTTCGTCGGGGGGCTGATCGAGTTCAATGCGAGCACAGACGGAACAATATTTGGCTACCCGGCGTTTTCGCTGCTCGGAGGCGGTACCAATCCCACAACCGGGTTGCCTTTGTCCGGCACGGTAGAGATCTACGGAGCGCCGAGGGACCTCGATACGCCTTATGTGATTCGTTACTCGCTCGAGGGACAGTATGAATTACCGGCGAATCTTGTCGCCAGTCTCGCCTATCAAGGAAGTTCGGGCCGCCATTTTGTCCGTATTCTTCCCTTGCATGTCATGACGTCGACAAACCCGAACATCAGGGCCGCCTTCTTCGCGAGTTCTGACGTAAACTCGAACTATAACGCGATGATCGCAAGACTGCACGGGCGGTTCCTCAACCAATTCTCATTCGATACCAACTATCGATTCGCAAAAAGTATCGATACTTCTTCTTGGGAAGCCCCATCGGCTTTGACCAATCAAACCTTCCCCGTCGACCAGAGGGAGGAACGGGGCCGATCTGATTTTGACGTTCGGCATAGTTGGGTGGCGGCCGGAACGTGGGACATCCCGTTGTTCAGGGGCAATAGCCTTGTGGACAAGATCGCAGGCGGCTGGCAGGTTAGCGGGATTGCGACATATCATACCGGCTTTCCTTGGACGCCCCGGGTTGGGGGATGTTTACAGGGAACTACTTCCAACAGCGCATTCTTCTGCGACCCTCGTCCCACAGCTCTTGCACCCAACTCTCCGGGGGTTACCGCCGGTGATAATACGAACGATAACTTTCTACGCCCTGGAGGCCTGTTCGGAGTTCCCGGCACAACAATCTTTAGTACAGCGTTCAATTCCTCAGATCCCTTTGCGAATCGGCCCGCCGTCGGGCGTAATGCGTTTAACGGTCCGAAATACTTCTCTTTAGATATGTCTTTTGGCAAAAGGTTTGGGGTCGGAAATTGGGGATTCCTGGGTGAGAATGCGAACGTTGACTTTAAGTTCAACTTTTTTAACATTCTTAACACCTTGAATCTCACCCCGTTTAATGCCAACACGGGTCCCACCCGTGTTCCGAATCTTGAGTTTGGCACTGCGACAACTGCTCTTTCGGGCCGGGTCGGGGAGTTTCAGGTGCGGTTCAGTTTCTAGTTAGCGTCCGGTGAATTAGGGCTGCCGGGGTGAACTCTGGCAGCCTTTTTTGCTTGAGGGCATTTTGTGATCGCTTGAGGGCGGCTTCAATCAGCTAGGTAATCCGAGGTTCATCGCGATGACAGCGAAAGTGACCCAACAACGGACGGCGATATTTGGGGAAGGGGCGGCGGGTGCGGCTCTGGGGCGGACGGTGCTCCGGGGGATTGTGTCGAGGGCGTTGGAGGCGGTGCCGGAGGGGGCGCGGGTGGTGGCGATCGTGCCGGATAGGACGCGGGACGACATCACGAGCATTTTGCTGCCGATGGCGATCGATGAGCTGGCGGTGAAAAAGCTTGCGTCTTTTGAAATTCTGATCGCGCAGGGGACGCACGCGCCGATGTCGGATGCCGAGAAGGACGCGAAAACGGGGCGGGCAGCGTGGGCGGATTGGGCTATCGAGGCGCCAATTCTGGATCATCATTGGGATAGCCCGAGCGAGCTTATCGAGCTGGGCGAGATCGGGGCGGAAACGGTTTCGCGTATCACGGGCGGACTTTATACGAAGAGTGTGAAAGTGACGGTGAACCGCCGTTTGTCGCCCGCAAATTGCGACCACATCCTGATCTTCGGGGCGGTCGTGCCGCACGAGGTGGCGGGGTTCGCGGGCGGTGCGAAATATCTTTTCCCCGGTGTTTCGGGGCGGGGGATGACCGACGTGACCCATTGGATCGGGGCACTTTCGGGGATCGAGAACGTCATCGGGCGTATAGAGACGCCGGTGCGAAATTTGATCGAGGCGGCGGCGGATATGGTGCCGGCCCGGGTCGTTTGTTTTTCGGCGGTCGTGTCACGGAATGAGGACGAGGTACTCACGACTCAAGCGTTGTTCGGCGGCGACTTGCGGGAAAGTTTCCGCGCCGCCGCTGCTGTAAGCGGTCAGGTGCATATAAAGCGGACTGGCCGAAAATACGCCCGCATTGTGGCGCTTCTCGACGAGCACTATGACGAACTCTGGACGGGTGGAAAGGCAAGTTATAAGCTCGGCGGGATCATTGAAGAAGGCGGCGAACTGATCATCTACGCTCCACAATTGAACGCATTTTCCCGAACCCACGGCGAAGCGATCGAACGGTACGGTTATGCCCCAATCGAGAACGTGAGGGAAATGATCGAAGGGTTTCCCGAGCTTGGCGAAAACCTTTGCGTCGCAGCACACCTCGCACACGTCGCCTACGCTTCGCGATCGGATAATGGCCGCAACGTGCAGAAGTTCCGCATCACGCTTGCCTCGCAGATCGACGCCGCCCGGTGCGGGAATGTGAACCTTGGATATCTCGATCCGGGCAAGTTCAGTATCGACAATTACGATAACGACGCGGATACGCTCATCGTCAAGCGTGCGGGCCGCGATCTTTATCTCGTTTGACCTCGGCAGAATGTTTATGAAGAAGCTCTTCACCTCAGTATTCGCATTAGCACTGATCGCCGTCTCGGGCGGCAGCACGGCCTCGAGCCAGCGACGCACCGTTCCCATATTTTCCGCAAAGGATCAGGCGGTCGAACGGCGTATCACGGCGCTCATCTCGCAGATGACGCTCGCGGAAAAACTGGGCCAGCTGCAGCAGCTCGACGGCGATTCGAACGGCACTTACCGGCCGGAACATCTGGAGATGGCTCGCAAGGGGCTGCTTGGCTCGACGCTGAACGTGCGCGGAGCGAAGCTGACTAACGAGCTGCAGCGTGCGGCGCTGGAATCGCGGCTGAAGATACCGATCCTGCTCGGTTTCGACGTGATCCACGGCTATCGAACGATCTTTCCGGTTCCGCTCGGCGAAGCGGCAAGCTGGGATCTTGCGATGATGGAGCGCACAGCCGCGATCGCCGCCGCCGAGGCTCGTGCGGCCGGCGTGCATTGGACGTTTGCCCCGATGGTGGACATCGCACGCGACCCGCGCTGGGGGCGCATCATCGAGGGTGCGGGCGAGGACGTTTATTTCGGTTCGCAGGTCGCGGCCGCCCGCGTGCGCGGTTTCCAAGGGGCCGATTACAGCGCGAAA
>Ga0307410_10001495_pt1 | contig 10605 bp, 11 predicted proteins | sample 322Ometagenome_3_FD_203707 | JGI IMG/M metagenome (GOLD analysis project Ga0307410, IMG submission 203707) | Maize rhizosphere microbial communities from greenhouse at UC Davis, California, United States - 322HYB-O-3 | ecosystem: Host-associated > Plants > Roots > Rhizosphere > Soil | place...
GGTCGCCTGGCTGTAGGGCCGGCTTTCGAGCCCGGTGAAGACGTTCTTGAACGGCACCATGCCGGCGTTGACGAACATCAGCGTGGGGTCGTTGTGCGGGACCAGCGGCGCCGACGGCACCCGCGCATGGCCGTTCCTCTCGAAATAATCGAGGAAGCCGCGGCGGATGTCGTTGGTCGAGGTCATGGCCGCGATGTAAATGTTGCGCTGCAGTGCGGCAAGGCGGGCGGTTGCCACGCGCCCCGGTGCTGTTAGCATCGGCCCGGGATGCTGGGGGAACTGCGATGAAGACCATTTGGCTTGCGGCCACCGCCGCCATTCTCGCCGTTCCCGCAGCGGCCAAAGAACCGCTGCACATGGGTCATTCGGACACGGCCGCGCCGACGACGCCGATGCTGCTGGAGGGTTACGGCAACGGCGGGTTCAAGATCACCACCGGTAACTCCAAGGCGCAGGCCTATTTCGACAATGGCATGCAGCTCGCCCATGCCTTCGCGCACAAGGCCGCCATCGAGGCGATGGAGGAAGCTGTCCGGCTCGACCCCGATTGCGCCATGTGCCGGTGGGGCCAGGCTTGGGCGTCCGGCCCGACGATCAACTTCGGCAAGAGCGAAGACGAAGTCCGTGCGCTGGCCGCGCTGGCCGACAAGGCGGCCGAGCTGGCGAAGACCAACGCGACCGATCGTGAGCGGGCGCTGATCGATGCCCTCCAGTTACGGTACAAGAACGGCGGCGGCAGCAAGCCCGGCGATCTCAACTTCGCCAAGGCCATGGCCGCGCTTGCGAGCGAGTATCCCGATGACAGGGAAATCGCGGTGATTGCCGCCGATGCTTGGCTGATCACGCACGCGGAAACGGCCGAGGAGTGGAAGCTCAACGCGCGGCTGGCGATACCGCTGCTCGAGCGCGTACTGAAGCGCAACCCCGACGACACGCCCGCGATCCACTTCTACATTCACGCCACCGAAGCCGCCGGCGTCCCCGCGAAGGCCGAGCCTTATGCGGACCGCCTCGCCGCGCTGGCGCCGGACGCGAGTCATCTCGTGCACATGCCCAGCCACACATATTATTGGGTTGGCCGCTACGAAGACGCCGCCAGGACGAACATGCGGGCCGTCGAACTCGGCATCGAGACCGCCAGGCGCCTTGGACTGCCGCCGCCCGACGGCGTTTGGGGCCTGCCCTATCACTCCCACAACGTGACGTTCGGCCTCGGCGGCGCGCTGGAAGCGGGCAATGCGGACATCGCGCTCCGGCTTGGCCGGCCGCTGGTGGAAAGATCGCAGGCGAGGGACGACGCGGAAGCCTACGCACAAATGATCGCGGCCAACGGCTATTACGCCATGGCCCGCTTCGCCGACCCGGCAGAAGTGCTGGCGCTGCCCGAGCCGAAATTGCCGTTCCTGCAAGCCGCATGGCACTATGCGCGGGGCGAGGCCTTTGCCCGGCGGAACGACTCCGCGAACGTGCGCAAGGAAGCGGCGGCCATCCGCGGAACGACCGGCGAGCTCTCGAAGGACGACGGCTCGCTCCAGGCGCAGACGATGACCTATGTCGCCCGCAACGTGCTGACTGGCAGGGCGGCGATGATGGAGCATCGGCCCCGGGAGGCGGCGATGGCGTTCGCCCAGGCCGCCGAGCTCCAGGAAAGCGACGATTTCAGCTCCGTCTCGGATCCGCCCGCCTGGCATTATCCTGTCCGCCGCGACCTCGCCGCGGCGCTGCTACAGCAAGGCGATGCCGCCGGCGCGCGCCGGGAAGCCGAGGCCGCGCTCAAGTACCGTCCGAAGGATCCGGGGACGGTGGCGTTCCTGACGACGCTTGAGACCCGCACCGCCGCCCGCTAGTCGGACGCATGGCGAAGCGCCGCTCGACGATCCCGCAGTACAAGCGCCGGCGGCCGCGGTCGTTGCCGCGCCGGATTGTCGGCTGGATCGTCAAGCTGATCGTCGCCTTCTTCGTGGTCTCGATCCTGTGGGTGCTGGCCTACCGGTTCGTCCCGCCGCCAATCACCTTCACGATGATCGGCGACGTGGTTGCCGGGCGTGGCCTGACCAAGGACTGGATGCCGATCAGCCAGATCGACCGCGACATGGTCCGCGCCGCAATCGCCGCGGAGGACAGCAAGTTCTGCCAGCATTCGGGCTTTGACCTCGAGGCGATCGAGGACGCGATGAAGCGCAACGCCTCGGGCGGGCGCATCCGCGGCGGATCGACCATTAGCCAGCAGACCGCGAAGAACGCGTTCCTGTGGCAGGGCGGCGGCTACGCCAGGAAGGGAGCGGAGGCGTGGTTCACCTTCCTCATCGAAAATCTGTGGGGCAAGCGGCGCATCATGGAGGTCTATCTCAACCTCGCCGAGACCGGCGTCGGCACCTATGGCGTCAACGCCGGGTCGCAGCGCTATTTCGGCCATGACGCAAGTGCGATGAGCGCGACCGAAGCGGCGCGAATCGCCGCCGTGCTGCCGCTGCCCAAGAAGCGCGGGGCAATCGCGCCCAAGGGCTTCACCCGCCGCTACGGCAATACGATCGCCGCCCGGATCGGCGTGGTCGGGCGCGACGGCCTCGACGCCTGCGTCTACAAGGGCCGGACCGCGCCGGCGAACAAGGCGCCGCCGGCGGTCACCAGGAAATCGCGGCCGCTGCCCGGCGAGGAATATGAGACGACCAAGCCCCTGCCTCCGGTGGAGAATGTGATCGAGGAGCTTCCCCCTGCCTCAACCGAGCCGCTGGTGGCGAATGAGCCCACGCCGGAGCCGGCGGCCAACACCGTCGAGTCCCCGCCGCCTTCGGACGATGCTGCGGAGCCCGCCAACCAGTTCTGATCCATGCGCCGAACGGTTCGCCGCAAGCGCCTCGCGACAGGAACGCCGCGCCCTCCTTGACCGTTGAAGCGGAAACTCACGACAAGGAGGAATCCATGGTCACGCGTACCCAAAGCCGTTCGTCGAACCGCAGCTCTTCGTCGCGCTCCAGCGGGGGTGGATCGCGCGGCAGCCAGGACCGCAGCGCCTTTTCCTGGGGCGGCAATGCCGCGCCGGTCTTCGGCGCCGCCCTTGCCGGCGTCGCGATCGGCCTCGCCGCCAATTATGGGCGCAAGGCGATCATGCAGGGCCTGGAGGCCGCGGCCGGCGATTGGGATGAGATCCTCGCCGCCGAGCACGACATGGCGCTGGCCATCTTCGACAAGATGCTGGCGACCGACACCAGCCAGACCTTCAAGCGCAAGATGCTGCTGATGAAGCTCACGCACGCGCTCGACAAGCACGCGCACCAGGAAGAAATGGTCGTTTATCCCGCGCTCCGCGAAGCGAACGAGACGGTCGACGCCGACCATCTCGAAGGCGAGCATGGCTACATCAAGACCTTCATCTACGAATTGAACGAGATGGGCCCGGACGCGCCGAACTGGCTCGAGAAGGTCCGCGAGTTCCGCCAGCTCGTGTCGAGCCACGCGCACATGGAAGAGGAAGAAGTCTTCCCGTCCTTCAAGCAGTCGCTGAGCGAAGAGCAGAATGCCCGCGTCACAAGCCTCGTAAACCGCGACGGCTTCTGGATGGCGTAGAGCTAGAGCAGCTCGAGCATGACGGTGACGTCGTCGCCGGCGGCAATGCCGGCGTCGCGACGCACCGCGGCTTTGACGGGCAGGATGTAGCCACCGCTCTTCTGCGGGAAGACTGAGGTTCGCCAGGCGACCCCGTTGACCGTCGCCTCGACCTTGACCGAGCCGAACCCGCGGCGGGTCAGCAGGCCGTGGGCGTGGATTTCGGTCGCCTCCTCCTCTGGCACTGTCAGGAAATGCCAGCTCGCGCCCTCGCCCGACCACAGCCACAGGGGCGAAGTGACCGTAATCACGGCTTCTTGCGCCAGTCATAGCCGGCGATCCTCCGCCCCGCCGCGCAATCCTCGATCAGGGTTGCAAGGCGTTTCGCCCGCGTCTCAGGTCTCTTGGCGGTGGTGACCCAGTTGAGCACCACCTTGCGATATCCCGGCGGCTGCGCCTCCCAATAGGCCCAGGCGGACGGGTTCCCGCGCAATTGCCCCTCTTCCTCCGCGGCCAGCGAGGCGAGCGGCTTCTCGTATGAATAGAGGCCGCTCTTGTGCTTGTTCTCCTCGTAGGCGCGAACGCCTTCCGCGGTCATCTGTCCGGCGGCAGTCAGCGCCTCGTAGCGCGCGACATTGACCTTGCTCCAGATGCTCCCCTTGCGCCGCGGCGTGAAGCGGATGGTGTAGGCATCGTCGCCCAGCGATTTGCGGATGCCGTCGATCCACCCGAAGCAAAGCGCCTGGTCGCGGGCCTGCGGCCAGTCGATCGAAGGCTTGCCGGTGGATTTCTTCCAGAAGCCGACGAGGAGTTCAGGAGCGGTTTCGTGGTTGGCATGAAGCCAGCGACGGAAATCGGCCTCGGTGGCGAAGTAGGCTGGCTTAGTCGCCAACGTCGTATCGATTTGGGGTCGACTGGCTCGATCCCGCAAGCAAGACGATCAGCACAATCAGCGTGATTATGTAGAGCATGTTGCTAAAAAATATCGAGAAGAACACGGACATTTCCGGCTCGCCTTGAAACGCAAACATCCTTGGCATCATCACCGACGAATAGATGATGAAGGGCAAAGGCATGAGCGCCCAGAATCCCGATCTACCTGTATCATGGAGGCGGCGGGTCGCGGCCGCTGCATACAGTATGAGTCCAAGTCCAAATGTACCGCCGAGGAAGGTGGCCATCGAGGACGCTGGGAAGAACTCTGGGTGGTTCCCTTTTACCGAGATTGAGTAATGGCCTGGGCCGGAAACCACGGTCGCTTGGTCTGGGTGTTGGGAGGCATATTGCTGCATTTCGCTCATCGCATTTGCCATCATGGGCACGAAGATAACCATGCCCGTGACCATGATGATTGCGAATACCAAGGCCGCGTATGGCCAAAAGCTTGCCCGGTCTTCGCGGCCATTGAAGTCCGCTAGCCTCTTGAAATGCTCCCAAAGCCCGACCTTAGCCGACATGAATCCCTCCCCGATGGAATCGATCAGTTTGCTAGCTAGGCGTCACCTCGTCAATTTCCGGTACGTCATCCGGTGCGGCCTCGTAGCCTCCTCGCCCAAACGCCGCACCTTGTCCTCCTCATAGGCTTCGAAATTGCCTTCGAACCATTCGACGTGGCTGTCGCCTTCGAAGGCGAGGATGTGGGTCGCGAGGCGGTCGAGGAAGAAGCGGTCGTGGCTGATGACCACCGCGCAGCCGGCAAAATTCTCGATGGCTTCCTCGAGCGCGCCCAATGTCTCGACATCGAGATCGTTGGTCGGCTCATCGAGCAGCAGCACGTTGCCACCGCGCTTCAGCATCTTGGCGATGTTGACGCGGTTGCGCTCGCCGCCGGACAGTTTGCCGACATTCTTCTGCTGGTCCTGACCCTTGAAGTTGAACGCGCCGACATAGGCCCGCGTCGACTGGTCGTGGCCGTTGACCTTCATGTAATCGAGCCCGTCGGAGATCTCCTCCCAGACGTTCTTCGAACCATCGAGATGGTCACGGCTCTGGTCGACGTAGCCGAGGTGCACCGTCGGGCCGATGTCGATCTCGCCGGAGTCCGGCTTTTCCTGGCCGGTGATCAGCTTGAACAGGGTCGACTTGCCCGCCCCGTTGGGTCCGATGACGCCGACGATCCCGCCCGGCGGCAAAGTGAAGCTCAGGTCCTCGAACAGCAATTTGTCGCCATAGGCCTTGCTGACGCCGTTGACCTCGATGACCTTGCCGCCAAGGCGCTCGGGCACCTGGATGAGGATTTCCGCCTTGCCGGGGACGTATTTCTCCTGCGCGGCAACCAGCTGGTCGAATTTGGCGATACGCGCCTTCGACTTGGTCTGGCGCGCCTTGGCGCCCTGCCGGATCCACTCGAGCTCGTGGCGGATTGCCGTCTGGCGGCCGCTTTCCTCCCGCTCCTCCTGCTCCATCCGCTTGGCTTTTTTCTCGAGGTAGGTCGAGTAATTGCCCTCGTAGGGGAAGTATTTCCCGCGATCCAATTCGAGGATCCAGCTCACCACATTGTCGAGGAAGTAGCGGTCGTGGGTAATCATCAGCACCGCGCCGGGATATTCCTTCAGATGGTTTTCGAGCCACTGGACGCTCTCGGCGTCGAGATGGTTGGTCGGCTCGTCGAGCAACAGGATCGAGGGCTTCTGGAGCAGCAGACGAGTCAACGCGATGCGGCGCTTCTCACCGCCTGACAGATTCTCCACCGACCAGTCGGACGGCGGGCAGCGCAGCGCCTCCATCGCCACTTCCAGCTGGTTATCGAGCGTCCACCCGTCGACCGCGTCGATCTTGCCCTGAAGCTCGCCCATTTCCTCCATCAGCGCGTCGAAATCGGTGTCGTCCTTCGGGTCGCCCATCTCGGCCGAGATGGCGTTGAAACGGTCGACCATGTCGGCGACGTCGCGCGCGCCGTCCTTGACGTTCTCGAGGACGTTCTTGCTCGGGTCGAGCTGCGGCTCCTGCGGCAGATAGCCGACGGTGATGTTCTCGCCGGGCCAGGCTTCGCCCTGGAAGTCCTTGTCGATGCCGGCCATGATTTTCATCAGCGTCGACTTGCCGGCGCCGTTGGGGCCGACGATGCCGATCTTGGCGCCGTGATAGAATTGCAGGTTGATGTGGCTCAGCACCGGCTTCTGGGCGCCGGGGAAGGACTTGGTCATGTCCTTCATCACATAAGCATATTGAGCGGCCATGGGGTCGCGGATTCCTTCGGGTGTTTGGGATTTGTCGCGCAGTTAGGCGAACGACAGACCGATTTCCAGCCTGGCCGTCATTGCGAGCGCAGCGAAGCAATCCAGTGCAGCCGCTGGATTGCCGCGTCGCCCTCGGCTTCTCGCAATGACGAAAGACTTAAAACGGCAGCTTGAACCCCGGCGGGAGCGGCAGCGAGCTCTGCATCTTCTGCATCTCCGTTGCCGCGGCGGCATCGGCCTTGGCGCGCGCGTCGTTGATCGCCGCGGCGATCAAATCCTCGAGCATGGTCTTCTCCGACGGCTTGAGCAGGCTTTCGTCGAGATCGACGGCGAGGATGCGCCCCTTGGCGGTCGCGCGGATCCTGACCAGGCCGCCGCCGCTGGCGCCCTCGACCTCGACCGTGTCGAGAGTCTCCTGCGCCTTTTGCAGCTCGGCCTGTGCATTTTGCGCCATTTTCAGGATTTCGTCGAAATCGGGCATTTCAGGAACCTCTCGTTGAGAAGGATTCGAGCTCCGCGTCGGGGAACGCTTCCATCACCGCGCGGACGTTGGGATCGGCGAGGACCTCGGAGCGAACGCGCTCCTCGGCCATTTTCTCCTGGTCGAGCAAGGACGGTTCGCCGGGCTCGTCGGACAGCGACACCTGCCAGCTGGTCCCGGTCAGGGATTTCAGCGCGGCGGCAAGCTCGCGCGGCCAGTCCTGCCCCAGCGGGCGCGTCGGCTTCAGCGCCAGCTCGGGCGGCGCATAGCGGACGACACCGACCTGGTCGTGAAGCTGAACCGCAAGGCTGTGCTTGCCCCGCCCTTCGAGCAGCTCGACGAGCGAGCGGAAGTCGGCGGGCAGGCTCGCCGCCGGGGCGGAGGCTTTGGCGGACGGCGCGGCGGTCGGGGCAGCCACGGCCCCTTCCCCACTCAATCGCGCCAGCAACGAAGCCGGGTCGGGCAGGTCGGCGGCGTGGATCAGGCGCAGCAGCGCCATTTCGGCGGCCTCGCGCGGGTCCGGAGCGACTTCGACGTCCTGCAGGCCCTTGAGCAGCAGCTGCCACAGGCGGTGGATGGTTCCCCAGCCGAGATTCTGGGCCATCTGCTCGGCGCTGTCGCGCTCCTCGGCCGAGAGCAGGGCGCCGGCCTGGGCGCCGGCCTTGGCACGGGTCGCGAGGTGCAGCGATTCCATCAGGCCGCGGAGCAATTGCGTCGGGTCGATCCCCAGCTCGTGAGTCTCGTCGAGCTCGGCGAGCGCCGCGGAGGCGTCGCCGGACAGCACCAGCTCGAGCAGCCGGCGGATCCGCCCGCGGTCGGCAAGGCCAAGCATGTCACGGACTTGCGCCGCGGTGACTGCGCCGGCGCCATGGGCGATCGCCTGGTCGAGGATCGACAGGCCGTCGCGGGCCGAGCCCTCGGCCGCCCGGGCGATCATGCCCAGCGCTTCGGCTTCGACCTCGACCCCTTCCGCCTTCGCAACCTCGCCGAAATGCGCGGCGAGCTTCTCGGCCGGGATGCGGCGGAGGTCGAACCGCTGGCAGCGCGACAGCACCGTCACGGGCACCTTGTTCACTTCGGTGGTCGCGAACAGGAACTTCACATGCTCAGGCGGTTCCTCAAGAGTTTTAAGCAACGCATTGAATGCGCTCTTGGAAAGCATATGGACTTCGTCGATGATGTAGATTTTGTAGCGCGCGCTGACCGAGGCGTAGCGGACCGCGTCGATGATCTCGCGGATGTCGTCGATGCCGGTGTGGCTGGCGGCGTCCATCTCGATCACGTCGATGTGGCGTCCCTCGGCGATCGCCTTGCATTGCTCGCAGACGTTGCATGGGGTGATCGTCGGGCCGCCCTGCCCGTCCGGCCCGACGCAGTTGAGCGCCTTGGCGATCAGCCGCGCGGTCGAGGTCTTGCCGACCCCGCGGACGCCGGTGAGCAGGAAGGCATGGGCGATGCGGTCGCGCTTGATGGCGTTGGCCAGCGTCTGCACCATCGCATCCTGCCCGATCAGCTCGGCGAAGGTCTGCGGACGATATTTGCGCGCCAGCACGCGGTACGGCGACGCATTCGCGGCGGGCGGTGCTTGCTCGGGAAGGTCCAGCCCCAGAGGAGGCGATTCGGCGTCGTCCATCAGGAGGGGTTTAGGGCCTCACCTTCGTCATTGCGAGGAGCGCAGCGACGCGGCAATCCAGAAAAAGAGCTGGATTGCTTCGCTACGCTCGCAATGACGGCAAGGTGGAAGCCGACGACCCGGCACGAAATCGTTGTGGCTGCTTCCTTCCGGACCTGACCAGGTTGGCGACAGCGCCGTCCGCCGACTTCCGAGCGGGCATATGGGTGAAGTGCCGAGCGGGCGCAAGTCGCAGCGCTTGCGCTTCATCCGGCGTTCACCGCCGAGTGGCGACCACGGGGCATGACCGTCTCCGGCCTGTTACTCGCCTTGCTCGCGGCGCAGCCGGGCGATCCCCCGATCACCGTCGTCGGCTACGCCTGGGCGCCGTTCATCAGCCCGATGGGCGAGCCGTTCCGCCCACGGCCGGCCGGCGACGATACGCTGGCGCGGTGGTTCAATCAGGCCGACCGCAACACTGACGGAGCGCTGAGCCCGGACGAGATGACGGCCGACGCGGACCGCTTCTTCACTCGGCTCGACCCAAACAAGGATGGCGAGATCGATCCCGAGGAGCTGGCGATCTACGAATGGGAGATCGCGCCCGAGATCCAGCTCAACTCGAAATGGCGGCGCTCGCGCGACCAGGTGGAGAGCAAGAAAGCCGAGCGCGGTACTCGGCGCCGCAGTTCGTTCCAGATGGCCGGCCTCGATGACTGCCTGCAGGGCGCGGCGCGCTACGCGTTGATCAACCTGCCCGAGCCGGTCGCGGCGGCCGACGCCGACTTCAACCGTGGAATCAGCATCGCGGAGTTCCGCCAGGCGGCGCTCGATCGTTTCCGCCTGCTCGACCGCGGTGGCCTTGGCGGGCTCACCCTGCAGGGCCTGAAGCCCCTTGTCCCGCCGCCGCCCAAGACCTGCCGGCCGCCGCGCGACGAGAAAGATGCCGACACCCGCGTCGGAGTGCCGCTTCCCAAGCGCGACTAGCGCCGCATCCAATTGGTCGCGCTGCCCGGGATGCGCACCGTCAGCTGCTCGAGCTTCTTCGTCATCATGATCTGGCAAGCGAGCCGCGACGTGCGCGTCGCATGGGCGGCAAGGTCGAGCAGATCCTCCTCCTCCTCGCTGGCCGGCGGAAGCCTCTCAAAATCCGCAGCATCGACGATCACGTGGCAGGTCGAGCAGGCCATCACGCCCTCGCACGCGCCCTCGAGCGGCTCGCGCGCCGCCCAGGCGACGTCGAGCAGGCGCTGTCCGGCTTCCGCGTCCACTTCCTTGTCGAGAGTTCCGTCGCTTTTCAGGAAACGCACCCGGGTCACGCGTCGAGGGTCTCCTGCGCATAAGCGGCGGCGGCGATCCGCTGGCACGCGTCGACCAGCTCCTTCTGGGTCGTGTAGCGGCCGAAGCCGAGGCGGATCGACGAGCGCGCCTCGCGATAGTCCAGCCCGATCGCCTTGAGCACATGGCTCGGCCGCCCCGACCCGCTCGCGCAGGCCGAGCCGAGCGAGAAGGCGACGTCGCGCAGATCGGCGATCAGCCGCGCGCCGTCGAGCCCTTCGCGGCGGATGTTGAGGTTGCCGCAATAGCGGTGGACGGTGCTGCCGTTGACGATCCAGCCGAGGCCCAGCGCCTGCGAGGCCGCGCCCCACAGCTTGCGGACATGGTCATAGTCGCGGTTGGCGCGCTCCGCCGCGAGCTTGGCGGCCGCTCCGAATCCCACGCACAGCGCCGGCGACAAGGTCCCCGAACGAAGCCCCAATTCCTGCCCGCCCCCGTGGATCAGCGGC
>Ga0307410_10001498_pt1 | contig 10594 bp, 9 predicted proteins | sample 322Ometagenome_3_FD_203707 | JGI IMG/M metagenome (GOLD analysis project Ga0307410, IMG submission 203707) | Maize rhizosphere microbial communities from greenhouse at UC Davis, California, United States - 322HYB-O-3 | ecosystem: Host-associated > Plants > Roots > Rhizosphere > Soil | place...
GTAGCCCTTGGCCACCAGCACCCGGATGGCCAGGCGGGTGCCGAGCAGGGTGAAGATCAGGGACAGGCCACCTGCGAGCAGGATCGCCCTCATCGACCGATCTCCTCCCCAGTCGCCGGCCCGGTCGCCGGCCCGGCGGCTACGTCGGCGAGCACGGCCTCCGCCACGCGTCCGAGCTGCGCCGCGTTCGACGCCTTGAACAGCACGACGTCCCCGGGTGCGAGGTGCTCACGCAGCCAGGCGGTGGCGGCCTCGTTGTCCGCGACGAACACCGACTCCTCACCCCACGAACCCTCGAGACACGCGCCCAGGTGCAGTGGCTTGGCCGGCTCGCCGACGACGAGGAGCTGGTTGATGTCCAGGCGCACCACCAGTCTGCCGACGGCGTCGTGCTCCTCCTGGCTGGACGCGCCCAGCTCGCGCATCTCTCCCAGCACCGCGACGGTGCGGGCGTCCGGACGACCCCGGCCGATCGCGGCGAGCGCCTTCAGCGCGGCCCGCATCGAGTCGGGGTTGGCGTTGTAGGCGTCGTCGATGACGGTGACGCCGTCGGCACGCTGGTGGACCTCCATGCGTCCGCGCGAGACGGTGGCAGCGGACGCCAGCGCGGTGGCAACCGATGCCAGCGGCATACCGAGGGCCAGCGCCACGGCGGCGGCGGCGGCCGCGTTGCCGGCGTGGTGCTCCCCGACCAGCCCCAGGGTCACCGGGACCCGCTCGCCGGCGGCCACGAGGTCGAAGGCCGGTCGCCCGAGGTCGTCGACCCGGAGGTGCTCGTAGCGGACGTCCGCCTCCTGCGCGCTGCCGAACGTGCGCACCGGCGCGGCGGTCCGGGCAGCCATCGCGACCACCAGCGGGTCATCGGCGTTGAGGACCGCCACCCCGTCCTCGGGCAGCGCCTCGACGATCTCTCCCTTGGCGGCGGCGATGGCCTCCTGCGACCCGAACTCACCCACGTGGGCCTTGCCGACGTTCAGCACCAGCGCCACGTGCGGACGCGCCACCTCGCAGGAGGCACGCAGGTCACCGATGTGCCGCGCGCCCATCTCCAGCACCAGGTACTCGGTCGCTCGGTCCGCGCGCAGCACCGTCAGGGGCAGCCCGAGCTCGTTGTTGAACGAGCCCAGGGTCGCGACCGTCCGACCGGCTTCGGTGAGCACGTGTGCGAGGAGGTCCTTGGTGCTGGTCTTGCCCTGCGACCCGGTGAGGGCGACCACCCGGACGCCGGACAGCTGCCGCAGCACGTGCCTTGCCAGGGTCGCGAGCGCGCTGACCGGGTCCGCAACCAGCACACCGGGACGCCCGGTCTCCCGGGTCGCGAGTACGGCGGCCGCTCCCGCCTCGAACGCGGCCTCGGTGAAGTCGTGGCCGTCGACCCGCTCCCCGACCACGGCGACGAACAGCCCGCCACGCTCGGCGACCCGGCTGTCGACGAACGCGGGGCCGTCGACGGTGACGGCGCAGTCGTGGACGACGGTGCCGCCCACCACCTGCGCGATCTCGGCAAGGGACATCGGGATCATCGGGTGGTCGTCTCCGTCAGCATCTCGCGCAGCACCACGCGGTCGTCGAACGGGTGCACGGTGGCACCCACCTCCTGGCCGGTCTCGTGGCCCTTGCCGGCCACCACCACGGTGTCTCCCGCGCGGGCCAGCGACACAGCCAGGCGGATCGCGTCGCGACGGTCGCCGACGTCGTGCACGTCGGCCCGGGCCTCCACGGCGACGTCGTCGGCTCCGGCCACGACCGCGGCGCGGATGGCGGCCGGGTCCTCGCTGCGGGGGTTGTCGTCGGTGACCACCAGCACGTCGGCGAGACGCGCCGCGATCTCCCCCATGATCGGCCGCTTACCGGGGTCACGGTCTCCGCCGGCGCCGAGCACCAGGATCAGCCGGCCCGTCGTGACCGGGCGGAGAGCGGTGAGCGCCGCGGTGACGGCGTCGGGCTTGTGGGCGTAGTCCACGACCGCGAGGAAGTCCTGGCCCGCGTCGACCGGCTCCAACCGCCCGGGTACGCCACCCGAGGAACCCATCGCGGACGCCACCGCGCGCGGGTCCAGGCCGGCCTCGCCGAGCGCGGCGACCGCGCACAACGCGTTCGCGACGTTGAAGTCGCCCGCGAGAGGGACCTCCGCGCGGAACGGCTCGCCGACCGGTGGGATCACCGTGAACACCGAGCAACCCGGGTGCAGCGTGACGTCCGCGGCCCGCCAGTCGGCGGGCGCACCGCCGGCGGAGAACGTCTTCACCGGGACCGCCGCCTCGCTCACCAGGCGGCGCCCGTGCGCGTCGTCGACGTTGACGAGCCCGAGCCGGGCGCGCTGAGGCGTGAACAGCATCGCCTTCGCCTGGAAGTAGTCCTCGACGTCGACGTGGAAGTCCAGGTGGTCCCGGCCGAGGTTCGTGAAGCAGGCCACGTCGAACACCACGCCGTCCACCCGGCCCATCACCAGCGCGTGGCTGGAGACCTCCATCGCGCACACCTGCACGTCCCGCTCCGCCATCACCGCGAACAGCGCGTGCAGATCAGGAGCCTCCGGGGTGGTCAGCGACGTCTTGACGTCGGTGCCGTTGACGCGGGTACCCACCGTTCCCACCACGGCGGCCGGCACCCCGGCGGCGGTCAGGGACGACTCCGCGAGCCGCGTCGTGGTGGTCTTCCCCTGGGTGCCGGTGACCGCGACCAGCCGCATCCGCTGCGCCGGGTTGCCGTAGATCCGGGCCGCGAGGTCGCCGACCACCGCCCGGGGGCGTTCGACCACCAGCACCGGCACGCCGAGGTCGGAGCACAGGGCGGCCCCCTCGGGGTCGGTGAGCACCGCCACCGCGCCGTCCTCGACCGCCCCGGAGGCGAACTCGGCCCCGTGCGCGCGGGCGCCGGCCGGAGCGACGTACAGGTCACCGGGCTGCACCCGCAGGCTACTGATCGTGGCCCCGGTGAGCACGATTTCGCCGTCGTCGACGCCGCCGGCGCTCAGCAGGCGATCCCCGAGCCAGCCGACCACCTCCCGCAACGGCGTCTCCACGGGCGCCGAGGGGCGCAGCGGGATCAGGTCGGGCACGCCGGAGAGGGTACCGGGAGCGCTCACCACTCGATGCGGGGCGTGGGTGCCGCGCTGCCGGTCGGCGGCACCGCGTACTTCGTCAGCAGGTAGCTCATGATCTTGTGGAACGCCGGGCCGCCGACGCTGCCGCCACCGCCGCCGTTCTTCGGGTCCTGCACCACCACGTACACCAGGAAGCGCGGGCTGTCCGCGGGGGCGAAGCCCGCGAAGGACACCGTGAACGTGCCGTCGTAGCAGCGACAGGTCTTGCCGACCCGCTGCGCGGTGCCGGTCTTGCCCGCCACCCGGTAGCCCTCGATGCCGGCCGCGGGGGCGGTACCGGTGTCGGGGTTCGTGACCGCCTCCATCATCCCGGCGGTCAGCCTCGCAGCGCGTGCGCTGATCACGCGGCGCTCGATGCTGGTGTCCGAGCCGACGACGTCGCCGGCGGAGGTGCGAGCCTCACCGCGCACGAGGCTGGGCCGCACGTAGCTCCCACCGTTCGCGACGACGTTGACCGCCGCCGCCATCTGCACGGCGTTGACCGCGAGCCCCTGCCCGAACGCGATCGTGTCCTGGTTGATCTGTGACCACGTCCGCCAGTCGTTGAGCACGCCCCCCGACTCGCCGTGCACGCCGACGCCGGTGCGGCTGCCGAGGCCGAACTTGCGGAGGTAGTCGTAGAGCTCGCGGTGCGAGAACTGGGTAGCGGCCAGCACCGTGCCGATGTTGGAGGACTTGGCGATCACGCCGGTCAGCGTCAGGCGCAGCTTGCCGTGGTCGAAGTAGTCGTGGATCACCCGGTCCTGTCGCCGCAGCTCGGACGGAACGGTGATCCGGGTGTCCGGAGTGACCTTGCCGGCGTCGATGAGCGCGGAGGCGGTGAGCACCTTCTCCACCGACCCGGGCTCGTACACGTCGCGCAGCGCCCGTGAGCCCAGGTCGCGCTTCGGCGACAGGGTCGGCTGGTTCGCGTCGAAGCTCGGGTAGTCCGCGAGCGCGAGCAGCTCACCGGTGCGTGAGTCCATCACCACCGCGGCACCCGACGAGCCGCCGGATCTCTGGACCGCGGAGCGTACGACGCGCTGGGTGTACCACTGCACGTCACGGTCGATGGTCAGGGCGAGGTCGTCACCGCTCTTCGGCGCCACCACGTTGTTGTCGCCGAGCGGGATCCGGTTGCCACCGCCCACCTCGTAGGTCGCCGAGCCGTCCTTGCCCGACAGCCGTGCGTCGAACATCAGCTCGGCACCCTCGGCGGCGTCGCCCTCCGCGTTCATGAAGCCGATCAGGTTGGCGGCCACGTCGTCGGCCGGGTAGGAGCGCAGCGGGTCACGACGGGTGTCGATGCCCTTGTAGCCCCGGGCGGCGATCGCCTGGACGACCGCGCGCGCCTCGGTGGATGGCACGCGTCGGGCGATGTACTGGAAGTGGGTGTCGGGCTTGCGCAGCCGCTCGAGCACGTCGAAGTAGTCGATGCGCAGCCGGCGCGCGATGATCGTGGCGATCTCGCTGGCGTGCTTGACCGTGACGGACGGGTCGGCGACCACCATCAGCCCGTCGACGGACTCCGCGAGGGGGGCGCCGTTGCGGTCGGTGATCGCGCCGCGGTTCGCGGGCAGGCTGACCGTGACCACACCCTCGGCGCGCGCCTTGGCGACGTACGCCTTGGCGTCGATGCCCTGGAGCTGGAAGAGCCGGGCTGCGAACACCGACACCAGCATGGCGATCACCAGGAAGCCGATGCGGAGCCGGACCAGGGACGCGCCGCGCGGCCTGCGCAGGTGCGGGCGGCGGGGACGTGGCTGACGCCGGGGTCGCGGCTGCCCCGGTCGGGGGCGGCTGCCCTGGGTCAACGCTGGCTCCCCTGCTGCCGGTCGCGGACGTGAGGCTTCTTTGTACCTGTCGCGGGGACCGGCGTCTGGCTCGCCGCGCCGTCGGCACCGGCTTCGGGCTGCTCGGGAAGCTCGACGACCACCGGGCGGGGCCGCAGGTTGCTCGGCTTCCTGGTCGGCAACGGGGTGACCCGGATGGAGTCGGCGGTGGTGGCCGGCGCGGGCTTACCGAGCACGGCGCCGTCGGAGAGGCGCAGGAAGGCGGGACTGCTCGGCGGCACCATGCCCATCTCCTTGGCCGCCAGCGCGACCCGCTGCGGGTCACGCAGCGACTCCAGCTGCATCTTCAGGGACTGCTCGTGCGCGTCGAGAACGGCGACCTGCTGCTCCAGGTCGGTCGCGGTGAACGACGCCTGCTGCATGGAGGTGTTGAAGAACAGCAGGCCGGCGACCCCTCCGACGAGCAGCAGCGAGACCAGCGTCACGAACGGGACCCGGGGGGCACGGCGGCGCGCGGTCCGCGGTACCACGGTCAGCCGCGCCCGCTCGACTGCGGCCTCCGCGATCCGCGGTACCCGGTTGCGGGCCTGGCTCAACAGCGTGCTCATCTCAGGTCCCCCTGCGTGCTGTGGTTCTCGGTCATGCCACTGCTCCTGCCCGGACGCGTTCGACGGCCCGCAGCCGCACGGAGGCGGCCCGGGGATTGCTGGCGATCTCCGCCTCGGAGGCCTTCTCGGCGCCCCGGGTGACCAGCCGCAGGGCCGGCTCGTGCCCCTCGGGCACGAACGGCAGGTCCGGTGGGAGGTCGCTGCGCGTCACGCTCGCGAACGCGTGCTTGGTGATCCGGTCCTCGAGCGAGTGGTAGGACATCACCACCACCCGGCCTCCGACCCCGATGGCCTCGATCGCCGCGGGCAGCGCCCGGCGGAGCACCGAGAGCTCGTCGTTGACCTCGATCCTCAACGCCTGGAAGGTCCGCTTGGCGGGGTGCCCGCCGGTACGGCGAGCCGGTGCGGGGATCGCGTCGCGCAACACGTCGACCAACCGCGCGGACCGGGTGAACGGTTCCTTCACGCGTTCCCGCACGACGGCCTCGGCGATCCGGCGGGCGAACCGCTCCTCGCCGTACTCCCGCAGGATCCGGGCCAGCTCCTCGACGGGGTAGTCGTTGAGCACGTCGGCGGCGGTCCGGCCGGCGGTGTCGGACATGCGCATGTCCAGCGGGGCGTCCTCGGCGTAGGCGAACCCTCGCTCGCGCACGTCGAGCTGCATCGAGGAGACGCCGAGGTCGAACAGCACGCCGTCCACGTGCGGATGGCCGAGCTCGTCGAGGACGTCGCCGATCTGGTCGTACACCGCGTGCACGAACGTCACGCGTTCGCCGTACGGCGCAAGGCGTTCGCGGCTGAGCTCCAGCGCGTGGGTGTCGCGGTCGATCCCGATCACGTGGGCCCGCGGGCACCGCTCGAGGACCGCGGCGGCGTGCCCCCCGAGCCCGAGGGTGGCATCGACGAGCAGGGTCCGCTCCCGGTGCGGCTGCTGCAGAGGCGGGGCCACCAGCGCGACGACCCGGTCGAGGAGGACCGGGACGTGGCGGGGCTGGCTGCTCGGGAGGTCCATCCTGGTCGCCTAGCCGGCCAGCCGGGCGAGCAGCAGCAGCATCAGCGCGACGCCGGTGGACGCGGTGGCCGAGAACGCGATCACGGCGACCCCGTCACGGACCTCCTCGCGCACCCGGCGCACCGGGGTGGCGGGCTCATCCGGAGCGTCCCCGGGCAGCCGGGCCGAGGGCTGGCCCGGAAGATGACCGACTCGCACCGGATCCGCGGGGCCGCCTCGGCCGAGGCGGGCCAGCTGCCGTGGCAGGTGGTGCGGAAGCGTGACCATCATGGATTCGACCCCTGGATCGCTCGCTGCTCGAGTGCGGTGGGCACGTGCTGACGTGCTCGGGCCGGATTCGCCGAACCAGGTCCCCGCCCGCTCCCCTCGGTCCGCCTTCTGGCACCGGGGAAGGTGTGCCAGACGGCGGTCGAGAAGAAAGCGGAAGGAGCGGACGTGAGACCTCGTCCTGCGACTCCGGTGTTCAGTTGTGCTCGGTGGTGCAGCGGTGCTGCTGCTGTCAAACGCCCGGGAAGACCTCGTCGGAGAGGTCCGCGAACGCCTGTTCCTGCTGGTCGGAGTAGCTCTGCCACGCCGCGGCGTCCCAGATCTCGATCCGGTTCATCGCGCCGATCACGATGCAGTCCTTCTGCAGCGACGCGTACTCCCGCAGCATCGGCGGAAGAGTGATGCGGCCCTGCTTGTCGGGTGTCTCGTCGGACGCGCCGGCGAAGAACATCCGCACGTAGTCCCGGGCCGCCTTGTTGGTGACCGGCGCCTCACGCAGACGCTCGGTGAGCGTGCCGAACTCCTCCATGGACCACACGTAGAGGCAGCGCTCCTGCCCTCGAGTGACCACGAGACCCTCCGCAAGCTCGTCCCGGAACTTCGCCGGGAGGAAGAGCCGCCCCTTGTCATCGAGCCGGGGTGTGTAGGTGCCGAAGAACATCGGCCACCCCCGTCTCGACGCCAAAAAGCTTCACTATCCTCCACTGCGCTCCACTCTACTCCACTGTCCACCACCGTCAACCATATTCGGGCGTTTCAGGCGCCCATCGAGGGTCATCTGCCTGGCCCGGACCGCTGGTGGTCCCGCCTGTGCGCCACGGTTCCGGACCGTCGGGCGCGTGAGGTGGGGGGAAGTGGGGAACACGGCGGCACGCCGGACGGTGTCCGCGAACGGCCTTCGTTGGCCGGACCGGTGGCAGGGCTTGGGACAATGAGGTTGACTACACAACACCGGAGCAGCGGGACGGCCGGCCCCACCGAGACACGGAGCGGGCCGCGCAGGAGGAAGAGGACAGCGTGAGCTCAGCCCAGGACGTGGGTTCGGTCGGTCAGCAGAGCCGCGCGCCACACGGTGCGGGGGCCGACCTTGACACCCTGGCCCGTGTCTCGGGCCGCATCCGCGCCAGCATCGAGAAGGTGATCGAGGGCAAGCCCGAGGTCGCCAGGCTGGCGTTGGTCGTGCTGCTGTCCGAGGGACACCTCCTGATCGAGGACGTGCCGGGAGTCGGCAAGACCATGCTGAGCAAGGCGCTCGCCCGGTCCATCGACTGCACGGTTCGCCGGATCCAGTTCACACCCGACCTGCTGCCCTCCGACGTCACCGGGGTGTCGGTGTTCAACCAGGACACCCGGGAGTTCGAGTTCCGACCCGGCGGCGTCTTCGCCAACATCGTCGTCGGCGACGAGATCAACCGCGCCTCGCCGAAGACGCAGTCCGCGCTGCTGGAGTGCATGGAGGAACGGCAGGTCACGGTCGACGGGTCGACGTACTTCCTGGAGACCCCGTTCATGGTCATCGCGACCCAGAACCCGATCGAGATGGAGGGCACCTACGCCCTTCCCGAGGCGCAGCGTGACCGGTTCATGGCCCGGGTGTCGATGGGATACCCCGTCGAGTCGGCCGAGATCGCGATGCTCGACTCGCACACGCGGACGAACCCGCTCGACGACCTCGAGCCGGTCGCCGACGCCGCGGAGATCCGCAAGCTCATCGACATCGTCGGCCAGGTGTACGTCTCCGAGGCGGTGCAGCGGTACGCCGTGGCGATCAGTACGGCGACCCGGACGTCCCCCGAGCTGATGCTGGGGGCATCGCCGCGTGCCACGCTGCACCTGGTCCGCGCCGCCAAGGCGACCGCGGCGCTCAGTGGCCGCGACTACGTCATCCCGGACGACGTCCAGGGGCTCGCCGCCCAGGTCCTGTCCCACCGGATGCTCACCACGGTCGAGGCGTCCATGAGCGGGCGGACTCCCGAGGCGGCCCTGCGCAACATCGTGGCGAGCGTGCCGATGCCCGAGAGCCGGCGCGGTCTCTCCTGAGACGGGAAGCGACATGCGCGAGGCACTTGCAGCCCTGACGATCCGCGGACGGGCATTCCTGGCGGCCGGGGGCACCGCGTTCGTGTGCGCGCTGTTCCTCGGTCACGACGAGCTCGTGCGGGTGGGTGCCCTGCTGATCCTGCTGCCGCTCGCCACCGCCTGGTTCCTGGGCCGCAGCAGGTACCGCCTCGGTCTGGTCCGCGCGGTCGCTCCCACCCAGGTGACCGCCGGCCAGCAGGCGCGCGTCCAGATCGACCTGACCAACGACGGCCGGATGCCCACGGGACTGCTGCTGCTCGAGGACCAGATCCCGTACACGCTGGGCACCCGTCCGCGATTCGTCGTCGACCGGATGGGACCGAAGTGGAAGCGCATGGTCGGCTACACGGTCCGCTCCGACGTGCGCGGCAAGTTCGACATCGGCCCGATGCGGGTGCGGCTCAGCGACCCGTTCGGGTTGGTCGAGCTGGACCGCACCTTCCAGAGCGTCTCGACGCTGGTGGTCACACCGCGGGTCGTCCCGCTGCCGATCGTCCCGCTCTCCGGCGTCTGGACCGGGTCCGGCGACAACCGGCCGCGCGCCTTCGCGAGCGGCAGCGCGGAGGACGTCACCGTGCGGGAGTACCGCCGCGGTGACGACCTGCGCCGCGTGCACTGGCGCAGCAGCGCCCACGCCGGTGAGCTGATGGTGCGTCGCGAGGAGCAGCCGTGGCAGTCGCGGGCCACCCTGTTCGTGGACAACCGGAAGTTCGCGCACCGGGGCACCGGCGCCGCCTCCTCGCTCGAGCACGCGGTCTCGATCGCGGCGTCCGTGGCGGTGCACCTGGTCCAGCGAGGTTTCAGCGTGCGGCTGGTGACCGCCGCCGGCGAGGACGTCAACGGCGCCTGGCACGAACGTGAGCTGTCCACCGAGACCGCTCCCCTGCTCGAGTCGCTGGCCGTGCTGACCGACATCACGCACCCGTACATCGACGTGCGCTGGCTGTCCGAGGCGGGTCACTCCGGGCTGCTGATCGCGGTGCTCGGCGACATCGCGGAGCACGACCAGCCGGTGCTCACCCGCATGCGGCACTCCGCGGCCGGGGCGATGGCGTTCGCGCTCGACGTACCGGCCTGGGCACGCGGCTCCAGCGGCGGAGCGCTCAACACCGCCCGGAACACCTCCTGGCTCGGCGCCCACGGCTGGCGGGCGGTGTCCGCGGGCCCCCAGGACCCGATCCCGGCGGTGTGGCAGGAGCTCGGAGTGGCGGGACGGACCGCCGGCGGCCGGGGACCGGCTGCGCCGGCACCGGAGGTCGCACGATGACCACCTGGCGCGCGTACGTGCCCGACACGCTGCTCACCTCCCTGCTCGCCGCCCTCACCACCTGGGTGACGTTGCTCGCCTGGACCAGCTTCGCGGAGCGCCCCGAGGGCTACATGGTCCCCTTGTTCGGCGGCTGCCTGATGATCGCCGTGCTCGGCATGCTGCTCCGGTCGGCCCGGGTACCCGCACTGCTGGTCGCCCTGGCCCAGGTGTTGCTCGTGCTGTTCTGGCTGCATCACCGACTGGCCGGGGACCTGGCGCTCGCCGGCTGGTTCCCGGACTCGACCTCGGTCCGGGCGCTGATCATCGCGATCAACGACTCCGGGCTGGCGGCCCAGGCGTACGCCGCCCCGGTCCCGCGCTCGGTGCCCGAGTTCTACCCGCTGCTGATCATCGCCGGGTCGATGACCGCGGTGCTGGTCGACTTCCTCGCCGTGGGGCTGCGCCGGGCACCCCTCGCCGGGCTGCCACTGCTGGCGGCGT